>Ga0364920_10182_pt1 | contig 23709 bp, 18 predicted proteins | sample SorcelJu500001C8_FD_206961 | JGI IMG/M metagenome (GOLD analysis project Ga0364920, IMG submission 206961) | Enriched cells from Trout Bog Lake Hypolimnion, Wisconsin, USA - BchlTB.June20.5000.01.C8 | ecosystem: Environmental > Aquatic > Freshwater > Lake > Hypolimnion/Profundal zone | place: USA...
CTATGAGCCTGTCAAGGTACCCGAGGCGCTGCCTTTGGTGTTCAACACTGAAGCTACCAAACTGATTGGCCCCAACAACCAGAAGATCTACCATGTTGAAAACGGAGTAGTGGTAGCCGATCCCAAAAAGTAAGCTGCGCAATTCGACGGACGCTTACTTCAACCTCGCAAGGGCTGGCCCTGGATCCCATACAAACGGGACCAGGGCCGCCAGAGCTGTTCTTCAGCCGGAAATAATTCGAAGATTCCCCGCGTCATCACTCAATTGGAGAACTTGTGTTGGCTGCCTCAGAAAATGCGCGACAGCTTCTCAGCATCCTCCTTCCACTCCACGATGGAAAGAGGCTTCATACGCAGATACGGTTTTCGTCTGATCTCGTGCAGGGAGCCTGCCAAAGGCAATATACCGCATGGAATTTTGCAAGAAATTGAACAACATCGAGTCCAGGTGGGTTTTCGAATTTGAGTTTTTTGTTTAACACGTGAGAAAAGCAAATCACAGGAGAAATAACATGAATAATCCGATGGCCTGTTCCAGGCGGTTCAGGAGTTTTGTTTGGTCGTTTGAAGCGGGGTGTCTACTGCTGAGTCTTGCCGCCACAGCGAGTGCCGCCAGCAGTCAAAATCTGCCTGTTGTTAAGCCGGCGATCTCCTGCGAGCAGTTAAGGAACATTGACCTGAGCCAGGCTGTGGGCGCCAAGGTCACGATCCAATCGGCGGCTGTGACCGATACGCCCAAGGGTCAGTTCTGTAAAATCACCGGCAACATCGATCCCGAGGACGGATTTGAGGTCGATCTCCCGCTAAATAGTTGGACGCAGCGCTTCGTCGAGCCGGGCTGCGGCGGCGATTGCGGCATGATTCGCGCCACCATTGGAAACGCCGGCTCCTGCGTGCCTGCGCTGAACGGCGAATTTGCGGTAGCGGCCAACAATCTTGGCCATACGGGCGGGAAGAACTATCCGGGTGGCTGGGCCTCTGATCCGGCCAAGCGCCTCGACATGGCCTATCTCGGCAACCACCAGACGACTCTGGCCGCCAAGGCGCTGATGAAGGCCTTCTATGGCCAGGGGCCAAGCTTCTCCTATTTCATGGGCTGCTCGGACGGCGGCCGCGAGGCTTTGGTGGAAGCTGAGCGCTATCCCGCGGACTTCGATGGCATCTCGGCTGGTGCGCCGGTGATGCTGTTTCCGGTTCAGAACTCCATCGTCAAGCGCTGGGAAAATGGCGCCAATACACGGACCGACGGCACGAAGATCTTGACCAAGAGCCGCGTCGCCGCCTTGCACCAGGCCATCGTGGACCACTGTTCGACGCTGTCCGGCGTGCAGGATGGGCTGCTGGAAGATCCGCGCACTTGCAAATTCGATCCCGCCTGGGTGCAATGCAAGGCGGGCGAGACCGATACCGCCAAGTGCCTTACTGTCGAAGAGGTCGGGGTGGCGCAGAAGCTATACGATGGAGCAGTTGATAGTCAGGGACGTCATCTGTCCATCGGCGGCTACATGCCTGGATCGGAACCCACATGGGGTGTGCCCAACGATCTAGCAACCGCAGGTGGTCTTGGTGGTCCTGGGGGCCCCGGTGGGCCTGGGGGACCGGGCGGCCCTGGAGCGAACAAAGGGCCAGACACAATGCTCAAGTACATGCTGCCGCTGAATGCGGCTCCGGACGATGAGCCGATGCTGAACGGCAAGTTCGGCTTCGATGAGGCCTCGTTCAACTATGTCGCCCGCTCGGCGCCTTTCTGGGGCGGCGCAAACACCAACCTGCGTCCCTATCAGAAGCGCGGCGGCAAGCTGATTCTTTGGCATGGCCTGGCCGATACCTCGGTTACCCCGTGGGTCTCAATCGCCTTTTACCAGGGCGTGCAGAAAGAACTTGGCGAGAAAGTTACCAATTCCTTCATGCATTTGTTCCTGATTCCCGGCGTCAGCCACTGTGGCGGCGGAGAGGGCTTCCAGCAGATTGATCTACTGACTCCTTTGATGGCGTGGACGGAAATGAAGGAGTCGCCCAAGATGCTGATGACCGGCATCCCAGCCAATCAAGCTGCTGGCGGTCCTGGCGGTCCCGGTGGCCCAGGTGGTCCAGGCGGGCCTGGCAGAGCTCCGGCTATGCCTTATGCCTCGGCTCCGCAACCGACCAAGGCAACGCGCCCGGTCTTCCCGTATCCGTTCGTAGCGCACTATACCGGCAAGGGCGATCCGAAGGATGCAGCCAACTTTGTTCCGGAGAAAACGGCCGGTCCTGTGCCGCAGCCCTTTGATACGCTTGCGACCAGACTCATCGGTCCGGACAACCAGAAGTTCTATCACATCGAGAACGGACAACTGGTTGCCGATCCTGCAAGCAAGCAATAGCTCGGACTTCTTGCCATAACAACACAACCAGCGGGGTCATTGCAGCCAATGGCCCCGAGTGCTTCAAAGGAATTACGATTACCTGCTGATCTTAGGGAGGGCGCAACAATGCCAACTAGAAGAATATTTCTGAAGACGACTGGACAAGGCTTGCTGGCGGCTGGCTTGAGTTTGGGCATTTCAGAAACAGCGAGCGCGCGTGCAGCGGAAGACCCGGAATCCAAACCACCGGCAGAAAAGACAGGCAGCGTGAAATGGCCGTACCCCATCGCTTATGGCAAAGAGACAGTGGCGGATGTTGATGTGGTCGTCGTGGGCGGCGGCAATGCGGGATGCTGGGCAGCGATCAGCGCGGCACGGAAGGGCTTGAAGGTGGCCCTGATCGAGAAGGGCAATCCTGAGCACAGCGGGTGCAATGGCTCGGGAGTCGATCACTGGCAATTTGCGGCTACGAATCCCTGTTGCACGGTTGCGCCTGAAGTTTTGGCACAGGATGCGATCGACGCAAGAAAAGGATATATTAACGGGATTTCACGCTTTATCAAGAGCTACGAGGGTTGGGACCGGCTTCAGGAACTGGAAAAGATGGGCATGAAGATCCGGGACGATGAAGACGAGTTCAAGGGAGCCCCATTCCGCGACGAAAAGACCAAGTTATTGTTCGCCTTCAATTATCGCGACAATAGTGTCATCCGGATATGGGGAACGGGACTAAAGCCCGCGCTGACTCGCGAGTGCCAGAGACTGGGCGTAAAGATATTCGATCGGACCATGGCTACCAGCCTTTTGACGGAGCACGGACAGCCGGGAAACCGGGTCGTCGGAGTTACGGGAGTTAATACCAGAACAGGCGAGTTTCTTATCGTCAGAGCGAAGGCCACGATTCTAACCGCCGCCAAACCCTCCAGGCTATGGCAGTTTGTCGACAAGCTGGGTATCTCGCATCATAAGCCGCCAGTCAATTCCGGTGACGGCTTTGCGATGGCCTGGAAGGCTGGCGCCATGTTTACGATGATGGAAATGTCCAGGCTGGGAACGGACCCCGGCGTGGGAATGACGGGCGCGTGCAGCTTCGCCACTTGGTACCCATGCACTCTCGTAGACTCGAATGGAAAGCAAGTGCCATGGGTTGACACTTTTGGAAATCCGGTAACGAGCATGGATGCGCGCTTCCAGGCGCCCGCTGGGCAGAAGCGATTCTTCGGCGGCGGCTACATGGACAAGAGCCCGGGCTACAAGGACCCACATACCCTGGATGAAAAAGATATCGACGCGATGGTGAAGAAGGGCGAACTTACACTTCCCCTCTACGCCGATCTGCCCTCAATGCCGGAGCACGAGCGAAGGGTCATCTTCGGGTTGATGGTCGGGCAGGAAGGGCTGACCTGGATTGGCTATCGCACTTTGGCGCGCAGCGGATTTGATCCGAACAAGGATCTGCTTCAGGTGTATCGCTATCACCATACGCCCGACATCCAGACGATTCCTCTGGATGGAGGGGGGCTGGTTGTCGATTGGGACATGCGAACGAACCTGGAGGGGCTTTATGCCGCCGGTGAGCAGGCATATGGCACCTGGGGTTGTAATGGCTCTTGTTCCACCGGGCACTGGGCTGGAAGGAAGGCCGCTGAATACGCGAAGGGCATCAGTTCCGTGCAGGTTGATCAGCAACAGATTCAGAACGAAAAGAAGCGCGTCTATGCCCCCGTTGAGCGCGCCTCTGGAGTTCATTGGAAAGATCTTGAGAATGGGGTTGCCAAAGTCATGCAGGACTACTGCGGCAGCACAAAGAACGAAGAGAATCTCAGAATCGGCAACAAATGGCTCGGGGAACTCAATGAAAACGAGGCGCAGAAGCTGCACGCCAGAACTCCTCACGAGCTGCTGCACACCCTGGAAGCTGCAAATATTATCCACATCGGTCAACTAGTCGTGAATTCCTGCATGGCGCGCAAGGCCAGTAGCAGCATGCTCAATTTCGTCAGGTCAGACTATCCGCTGGATGATCCGCCGGAGTGGCATAAGTTTGTGACCGTTCAGCAGGAGAATGGGCAGGTAAAGGTTGGCGAATTGCCGATCGGCTATGCAGGTCCCCTGCAAGAGAACTACCTGAAGAACCGCGGATGAAAGGAGTAGAAAAGATGCCGGCAACCGAGGAAGTCTATTACACACCGCGATATGCAGGTCATGTTTCGATCGAGCGAGACGAAAAGGTCTGTATCGGATGCAACCAATGTGTTGAAGCCTGCATGAACGATGTTCATGCGCCGAACCCTGAGGCCGGTGGCCCTCCCATCGTTCTGCATCCCGATGATTGCTGGTATTGCGGTTGCTGCTTGATGGAGTGTCCGCTCCGGGAAGAAGGCGCGCTCAAATTTAGTTGGCCGATTGAAGAGGATTTGCGGTGGAAGCGCAAGGGTTCCGGAGAACTCTTCCGCGTGGGCATGACGAATCCGCCTGCTCCGAATATGACTCCTCCTGTTGGCGGCTGGATTGTGCTTCGCGATTCCAAGTATTAGATCGTTACTCAAGGCGGAATTAGCAGGCAGAAAGACGAGTTATTTTGCGCAAGAAGTGTAAGTGTACCTTGTACAACTGTGAGGCGCCTCAGCTTGTCAATATACTTCGGGCCGGCACGGAGCGCTGCGGAAACAAAGCGAGAGTGATAAGGAGATAGGAATGACAGCTTTCAATTTTCATCAATCTGCGAAGCAAGTCAGGATACAAGGACATCGACTGCGGGCTGTTGCTGCCTGCCTGTTCATGTTTCTACTGAGCACCTATGCCTTTAGCCAGGGTGCAGGTCCTGCGGTGTCCTGCGAGAGCCTGGCCAAGATTGCGCTTCCGAATACGACGATTACGATGGCGCAACCAGTAGCGGCGGGAGAGTTCAAGATGCCGCCCCGGAACTTCGGCGGTCCGCCACCGGGTGCGCAAGCCGGTCCTGGTGGTCCTGGTGCTCCGGGTGGCCAACCTGGCCCCGGCGCTCCTGGCGGCCCTGCCGGACCCGGCACTCCTGATACAAGCAAGCTGCCGGCCTTTTGCCGGATCGCGGCCACGCTGACTCCATCGAGCGACTCCGACATCAAGATTGAAGTCTGGCTGCCGCTGAGCGGCTGGAATAGTAACTTCATCGCCGCTGGCAACGGCGGATGGGCCGGATCGATTTCCTACCAGGGAATGGTCCAAATGCTCGCAGCCGGTTATGCGACCACTTCGACCGATACCGGGCACACGGGCAACGGCGGTTCGTTCATCATCGGACATCCGGAGAAGTTCATCGACTACACCTGGCGCGCCGATCACGAGATGACGCTAAAAGCCAAGGCCCTCATCAAGGCCTTCTACGGTGTTGAGCCCAAGTTCTCCTACTGGATCGGATGCTCGCTCGGCGGCCAGGAGGCCCTGATCGAGGCCAGCAAGTTCCCGGACGATTATAACGGCATTGTCGCCGGGGCTCCGCTGAATCCGATTGTCATCTTCAACGCGCAGCAGATGTGGCCGGCCTGGCTGATCAACAAAAACCCCGAGAAGCTGATCCCCGGCCCGAAGTGGACGATGATCCACGACGCGGTGATGAAACAGTGCGCCACGCCGATCAGCCAGAAACTGGGCTTTGTCGATGATCCAGACCACTGCGCCTTCCAGCCCAGTTCGCTGCTCTGCAAAAACGGCGACGCTGCCGACTGCCTCACCGCCCCGCAGGTCGAGTTTCTCTCCCAGCTCTACGAGGGACCGAAGAACTCCCGCACCGGCGCGCGCATCTACCACGGCATTCCCAAGGGCGGAGAACTTGACTTGACCAGAAACGGTGGCGCTATCCCCGCTGGCGTGGCCGTTGATATGTACAAGTACGCCGTCTTCCAGGACCCCAACTGGGATTGGAAGACACTCGACTACGACAAGGACATTGATAAGGCCGATAAGGCCGTCAATCCGCTCTTCCGCGCCTATCCCGAGCAGATCGCCGAGTATTTGAAGAAAGGCGGCAAGCTGCTCATCCACATCGGCGGCAACGAGCCGTTCTACGGGTCGGACATCATCGATCTCGTCAAGGATTCGGCCAAGCTGGCCGGCGTCAAATACAAGAACTCGATCGAACTCGTCGAGATGCCGGGCATGAATCACTGCGGCGGCGGCCAGGGATGCGACACATTCGACAAGATCAACACCATCAGTAACTGGGTCGAGAAGAACCAGGCCCCCGACCGCGTCATCGCCTCCAAGTCCGCTCAGGGCAAAGTTATCCGCACCCGCCCCCTCTGCGCCTATCCGATGATCGCCAAGTACAAGGGCTCGGGCAGCGAGGATGAGGCCGACAACTTCGTCTGTGCGAAACCATAATTGGCTGACAGCAGATGCTACTTAACCAATTGCACTCCGGTGATTGATTTCCGCTGCTAGGGAATCAATCACTGGGCAGGGATGAGAGTGAAGGCAGGGCGCAGCCCTGCCTTCACAGATTCCGCTCATCGCATTTGCGGGAACGTCCTGCAGCTTTACGCCCGGTCCTTCGTATCCATCAGAAGAAGATTCAGGTTCCAAAGCGCCTGCTCAATAGCGGCAGGTCGCACCGGGGAAATCTACACGGGCAGCGCCAGTGCGCAACATGCCTCGTTCTGCCGCAGACCCAGAAACCGTGGGCAGCAAAAGCCATGCCCCAAACATAAAAAGTAACAAAACGAACAGTTGAGTTCCTCATGGATTTGCCTCCTTTTATGAGATAGCTTCCATGACCGCTCTGCGCAGTTCGCGATCCGGATCGTTCTTCACTTCACTGGTTCTGTCGAATATCATTACCGGCCCGGCCGCATCGTATTTAGGACAGCGCGGCAAGCCGCGATGATTTGGATTGCCCTTGCGGGCAAAGTTGATCCAGGCATCGCTGACCTTTGCCGCCAGTGCGCGCGGTTCTGCGCCGCCGCCGGTGGCAAAGACGGAGACATCGGAGTTATAAAACATAAAAGGGATCTTGCTACAATGGAAGGCGCGCGGACGCAGGTCGAGAATCGGCGTCTGCCAAGCGAACAAATACATATAGGCGGGAGCCGCATTCTGCGCGATTTTCCGTTCCGCTTGCGTGACGGCGTTGATGCGCACACTGAACATCCGCGAGAGCAGTTCAATGGGTTTCATGTCTGAGTAGGCCTTGCGCCTGCAGAGGATGGCTAAAAAGAATACTGAATGCCGCAGATCGCGTGAATCTCATCTGGTATGCATTTCTTCTGTATTACATTCTCAGCGCCGCATTATATTCCTGCCTCTTCTGAATACCATAAGTACGGCCATATTTCAGATTTAAAAAATATGAGCGGGGCCGACTCACATAGGCCATAGGTGTTGTTCTACAAACATATGTTGGCGAAAGACAACTCCTTCCAAGTCTGACTGATGCATCATATTCATTTTCATAATCAAAGGTTGTCCAATACTAATTGTTGACACAGTCAATAGACGCAACCTATCAATTGTGTTCCGAACCTGACTCGATTGTCCAATGGATGTGAGATACCGAGAGTTCTATAAGGCTCAACAAAGGACCGCTTGAGCGACACACGCCGAGGAGAAAGAATCATTTGTGAACTGCGGCTTTGTATGCAACTAGCCGCTTGAAGGGCAAGAAAGCGTGTGTTGAACCAGATCGCGAATACATTATGGAATCTCTGATTAGCCAGTGCTATAAGGCTGAAGCATACCGTACGAAATACATATTCTTGAAATGTGACACCGTTCTCGCAGCTCTTGCCAGACAGCTTGCTTGAATGATGAAGTATTAGTCGTCTGTCCTTACTAACTAAGCGACTATTTACCACTAGGCAGATTTATCTTGACAACGGTGCGTGGCTACCTTATTTTGTTTCTGGCAGCTCGCAAAAACAGTACAGCTGTACCGCCAGACGGTATAACGCAGTAGGTACCGCATCCTGAGCAGAGATCGGATTGGCGGGTGACCTGTCGTATCCCGAACTGCTCGGCGGGCGCAAGTGCATTATGCCAGGGAGACGAGAATGAGCAAAACAGTTCGCATGACGAATTCATCCACCGGAGGCCCTGTTTTTGTCTATGTAAAAGACGGGAAGATCATCCGGATGACGCCGATGGATCTGGACGAGACAGATGCCGCGTCCTGGGAAATCGAAGCTAGAGGCCGCACCTTCAAACCGCCTCGCAGAACCACTGTGGCTGTTTATACGCAGGGCTTCAAGTCCATGATCTATTCGAACAAGCGCAACTTGTATCCGATGAAGCGCGTGGACTTTGATCCCAACGGCGAGCGTAACATTCAGAACCGCGGCGTCTCCGGCTACGAACGTATCAGCTGGGAAGAAGCGATCGATATCGTCTGTAACGAGATCAACCGCATCAAGCGTCAACATGGTCCCGCGGCGATTCTCGCCGAGCCCAGCTCTCACCATATGTGGGGCAACGTCGGTTACCGTCACAGCGCCTTCTTCCGCTTCATGAACCTGATGGGGTTCACGTATGGCGATCACAACCCGGATAGCTGGGAAGGCTGGCACTGGGGCGGAATGCACATGTGGGGCTTCAGTTGGCGCCTGGGCAATCCTGAGCAGTACAACCTGCTCGAAGACGGCCTGAAGCACGCCGAAATGATCGTCTTCTGGTCCTCGGACCCTGAGACCAACGGCGGCATCTACTCCGCGCATGAATCGACCGTCCGCCGCAAGTGGCTCAAGGAACTCGGCGTCAAGATGGTCTTCATCGATCCGCATTACAACCACACCGCCGGCTGGATCGGCGACAAGTGGTTTTCGCCCAAGGTGGGCACCGATCACGCCCTCTCGTTCGCTATCGCCTACACCTGGCTGACCGAAGGCACCTACGACAAGGAGTACGTGGCCACCCACGCCTACGGCTTCGAGGAGTGGTCCGAGTACGTTCTGGGCAAAACGGACGGCGTTCCCAAGACCTGCGAGTGGGCGGAGAAGGAAAGCGGCGTCCCGGCCTGCGAAATCCGCGCCTTGGCGCGCGAGTGGGCCAAGAAAAAAACCTATCTGGCCGCCGGCGGATTGGGCGGCTGGGGCGGCGCTTGTCGCGCTACGCACGGCATTGAGTGGACCCGCGGCATGATCGCCCTGGCCACCATGCAGGGTATGGGCAAGCCGGGCTCCAACATCTGGTCCACTACCCAAGGCGCTCCTGTCGATAACGAGTTCTATTTTCCCGGCTACGCCGAGGGTGGCATCTCGGGTGACTGCGAGAACTCCGCCGCCGGCTACAAGTTCGCTTGGAGAATGTTTGATGGCAGGACTTCGTTCCCGGCACCTTCGAACATCAACACCGGGGCCGGCCAGCACATCCCTCGCTTGAAGATTCCCGAGTGCATCATGGAGGGCAAGTTCAAGTGGAGCGGCAAGGGCTTCGCGGGAGGCGATATTTCGCACCAGATGCATCAGTACGAGTACCCGGCTCCCGGTTACTCGCCCATCAAGATGTTCTGGAAGTACGGCGGCCCGCACATCGGCACCATGACGGCCACCAACCGTTATGCCAAGATGTATACCCATCCGAGTCTGGAGTTTGTTGTCAGTGAGTCGATCTGGTTTGAGGGCGAGGTGCCCTTCGCCGACGTCATCCTGCCGGCCTGTACCAACTTCGAGCGTTGGGACATCTCCGAGTTCGGCAACTGCTCCGGCTACATTCCGGATAACTACATTCAGTGCAATCACCGCGTGATTTCGTTTCAGATGAAGTGCATCGAGCCGCTGGGTGAGAGCAAGTCGGACTACGAAATTTACGTGGCGTTCTCGAAGAAGCTGGGCCTCTACGGGCCGTTCACCGAAGGCAAGGATGAGTTGGGCTGGATCAAGCAGTACTTCCATGCCACCGATCTGCCCAAGCACATCACCTGGGAAGAGTTCATCAAGAAGGGCTACTTCATCGTCCCCGACAACCCGAATCGCAACAAGAACGTTGCTTTGCGCTGGTTCGCCGAAGGCCGTGAGAAAGATACCGCCGACTGGGGTCCTCGTCCCAACAACCAAGTTTGTGGCAAAGGGCTGCAAACCACCACCGGCAAGGTCGAGTTCATCTCTACCAGCATCAAGCGCTTCGAGGAGCAGGGCTACGCCGATGAGTATCGTCCGGCCATGCACACCTATGTGAAGGCTTGGGAGAGCTGGCACTCGCCTTTGGCCAAGAAGTACCCGCTGGGCATGTTGTCTCCCCACCCGCGCTTCAGCTTCCACACCATGGGCGACGGCAAAGACAGCTTCATGAACGACATCAAAGACCACCGCGTTCTGATTGACGGGTACTATTACTGGATCGTTCGCATGAACAGCATCGATGCGGCGGCTCGCGGCATCAAGCAACACGATCTAGTTCGCTGCTTCAACGATCGTGGTTCGGTGATTGTGGCTGCTCAGGTAGGTGAGCGCGTGCAGCCGGGAACAGTACATACCTACGAGTCTTGCGCTGAGTACGATCCACTCGGCACGCCAGGCCGTTCGGCCGATCGCGGCGGGTGCATGAACATTCTCACTCCCGATCGCTATATGTCAAAATATGCCTGCGGCATGGCACCCAACTCGGCGCAGATCGAGATCGAGAAGTGGGACGGTGGCATTTATGAGATTTACTAACGGAGCGAGAGGGGGACCGAGACAATGAAAAAACGGTATATGCTAATTGACGTAGCTCTTTGTCATGACTGTAACATTTGCTTCATGGCTTGTAAGGATGAGCATGTTGACAACGACTGGCCGGGCTACACTGCTCCTCAGCCGCGCCATGGCCATCGCTGGATCAACATCGAGCGCCGCGAACGCGGCGTATACTCCCGCAACGATGTGGCGTATCTGCCGGTGCCCTGCCAGCATTGCCAGGACGCCCACTGCCAGAAGGCGGCGCCTGACGCCATCACTATCCGTCCCGACGGCATTGTCATGATCGATCCTGTCAAAGCCAAGGGCCGCATGGAGATCGTCGCTTCCTGCCCCTTTGGCGCCATCTTCTGGAACGAGGAAGCCAACGTCCCGCAGAAGTGCACCATGTGCGCCCATTTGCTGGATGACAAGGATTGGAAGCCGGGCCTGCCGCGCTGCGTTCACTCCTGCCCCACCGGCGCCCAGGAGTTCGTGGAGATGGAACCCGAAGAGTTCCAGAAGTACTGCAAGGAAAACGGTTATGAAGGCTACCGTTCCGAAGAGCTGGAGAACAATCCGCAGGTCGTCTACAAGAATCTCTTCAAATACACCAAGAATTTTATCTCTGCCGGTGTGCTGATGGATGGGGACTGCTTCGAGAACGCCACCGTGACGCTGAAAAGCAAGCAAGGCATTCTGGCGGCGCAGAAGACGAACTTCTTCGGCGAGTTCAAGTTTGATGCCCTGGAAAACGGAGAATACTCCCTTGATGTGGACGCTGCGGGAATCAAGACCTCTCAAGAGGTCGTGATCAACAATGCGTCGCTGAACCTGGGCTTTATCAAGCTGGAGTCGAAAACGGCAAAGGCGGCAGCGCTTACCGTTTAACAATTGCCATGGTACGACGAGGGAAGAATAGAACTCTTCCCTCGTCGTGTCACAACCCTTCGTTATGCCTGCAAATGATTTGGGTTGGGTAGTCATGCAGGGAAACACCCACTTGATTTCCATAGACAATGAAAGCTTCCTTTCAGAAACGGACTCGGTTGCATGAAACAGGTTGTCATCTTTAACGGTAGTCCGCGGATGGACGGAAATATTGCCACGATTCTGGACATAGTTGCCCGCGGCGCAAAGGACGGCGGCGCCGAGGTCAAGACCTACACCCTTTTCAAGATGAAGTTTATGGCCTGCCAGAGCTGTTTTAAGTGCAGGCTTGAAAAGGGTGAATGTGCAATCAATGATGAGGTTACCGCCGCGCTGCAAATGGTAAAGACGGCGGATGCTGTTGTGATCGGCTCTCCCATTTACATGATGCAGATGACGGGACCGGTGAAGAACCTCTATGATCGGTTCTTTCCGTTGATGGACACCAACGGCCGGCCACGTTACAGAAAGAAAAAGTTACTCACCGTGTATTCACAGGGTATGGAGGATCCTCATATGTTCGACTCCTATTTCGAATACACATCTGCAATGTTTCCAGCATTTGGCTTTGATTTGCTGGAAAACATTGTTTGTACAAACAGCAACGATCCTGAAAGTGCGGAACGCAACGCAGAGTTGAAGATTCGCGCATACGAAGCCGGCAGGGCTCTTGTACTCTAACCCCAGGCTAGCGGCGTCATCTGCGCTAGTGATTGATTCTAATTGCTGACAAATAGGTGACATGATGATGACCAACGCTCCAGAAATTGACAAGTCGCTACAAAACACAATGGCCGAAGTATCGCGCCGCGACTTTTTGCGGGGATCTGCTTCGCTGGCATTACTAACTTCAGCTGGCGCGGCGGGTTGCCGGAAGCGCGAATCCGCAAATCGTTTGGTGAAACTTGGCTTTGTCAGTCCCCGCACGGGAAGCCTGGCTGCCTTCTCTGAGGCTGATCCGTTCGTTCTGGCTGGTATTCGCAAAGCTCTAGCGGGTGGCCTAATCATCTCCGGGAATACTCATCCTGTTGAAATTATCGAAAAGGATAGCCGGTCTGATCCGAACCGTGCCGCGGAAGTTGCTTCTGACCTGATCAAAACTGATCGCGTGGATATGATGCTGACCGCAAATACTCCTGAAACGGTGAATCCTGTTTCGGATCAAGCGGAGATTAACGGCGTGCCCTGCATTTCGACCGATGCCCCATGGCAGCCCTATTTCTTCGGACGCGGCGGCAAAGCGGAACAGGGCTTTGATTGGACGTACCACTTTTTCTGGGGCACGGAGGATTTGGCGGCGGTTTATACAAATATGTGGGCAAGCCTGCCCACGAATAAGGTAGTTGGCGCGCTCTGGGGCAATGACAATGATGGGAATTCGTTTTCTGACCCCAGGCAGGGTTTCCCGCCGATTCTGGCAGCAAAGGGTTTCAAGTTAATTGATCTGGGGAGATTTCAACCGGGCACCAATGATTTTTCCGCGCAAATCAGCGCATTCAAAAGCGCTCGCGTCGAGATACTGACCGGAGTTCTTTCTCCGCCTGCGTTCGCTACGTTCTGGAGCCAGGCTGCTCAACAAGGATTCAGGCCGAAGATTGCAACCATGGCGAAGGCGCTGCTGTTCCCGGCTGCCGTGGAGAGCCTTGGCGATCGCGCCGACAAATTGTCCACCGAAGTGTGGTGGTCTCCCAACCATCCATTCCGCTCTGGTGTTACCGGCCAGACGGCATTTGAGTTCTGCGCGGAGTATGAGAAGCAAACCGGGAAGCAATGGGCGCAGCCGATAGGATTCAAACATGCGCTGTTTGGCGTTGCTATTGACGTATTGAAGCGCACAAAAAACATCGACTCACCGCAAGCAATCCGCGATGCAATCGTCGCCACGAAGTATAACTCCATCGTGGGTCCGGTTTCGTGGTCAGGCATTCCGGTAAAGAATGTCTGCAAAACTCCTCTCGTTGGGGGGCAGTGGGTCAGCGGGAATAAGCCTCACTACAATCTTTTGGTTGTAAATGACGAAGGCGAGAAAGAAATACCTACACAGGCCAAGATGCAGCCGCTCGCGTTTGCGGGAGACTGAGAATGGAACTGCTGCGGATTGACAATCTGTCGAAGAGCTTTGGCGCGATCAAAGTTGCTGATGGCATCAATTTGACAGTAGCTGACGGGGAAGCCCTAGGAATCATCGGCCCCAACGGAGCAGGAAAAACCAGCCTATTCAATCTGATCTGCGGAACTCTGCAGCCAGACACTGGCAGCATACATTTTATCGGCAGAGACATTACTCCGCTCAGCACGGAGAAGCGGTGCCGCGCCGGAATTGGCCGCACTTTCCAGATACCTAAGCCTTTCTCCCAAATGACTGTACTTGAGAACTGCCTGGTTGCAGCAACCGCCGGAGGACGGACAAGAGAGAAGCAAAGCTACGCTCATTGCGTCGAGATTCTGGATCAGATGCGCCTCATCAAGAAGGCAAACGAGTTGGCCGGGAGCTTGACGCTTCTCGAACGCAAAGCACTGGAAGTGGCGCGGGCGCTCAGTTCATCGCCGCGCCTGCTTTTGCTTGACGAAATAGCCGGCGGGCTGACGGACGCTGAAGCCATCGAGTTGGTCAAGATGATTCGGCAGGTGCATCAGCGCGGAGCGACGATTATCTGGATCGAGCATATTGTCCATGCGCTACTGGCTGTGGCGACGCGCCTAATCGTGATCAACTTTGGTGTGATGATGATGGACGGAATCCCTGCAGAAGTGATGGATAGCCCGGTTGTCAAGCGCATCTACACGGGAATGGAGGCCGTATGAACCTGCTTACGGTCTCGCATATGAATGCGTTTTACGGCGACTTCCAGGCGCTATTTCAGGTTGATCTCCATGCCGATGCAGGTGAAGTGATTGCCATCATCGGGGCAAACGGTGCAGGGAAGTCTACCTTTCTGAACACCATTGTGGGGAACATTGCAGGCCTAAAGAATTCCATCACGTTCGCCGGGGAGGAGATCTGCGGCCTGCGTCCATGGGAGATTGTTTCGCGCGGAATCGCGTTGGTTCCCGAAGGACGACGGCTCTTTTCCAGCCTTACGATAGAGGAAAACCTGCTGATGGGCACCTACGCAAAGTCAAAGAATGCTTTGTCTCTGGCGCAGATTTACGATATATTTCCGCAGCTGAAATCGAAAAGCAAGCAGTCCTCGCTCTCCCTTAGCGGAGGAGAGCAGCAGATGGTTGCTATCGGCAGGGCGTTGATTTCCAATCCGCGCCTGCTGATGTGCGATGAGCTCTCGCTCGGGCTGGCGCCGGTGGTGATTCATGGCATCTATGAAACGCTCGCGGCAATCAGAGACCGGGGAGTCACCTTGATTATCGTTGAGCAGAATGTGGTGCAGGCGCTTGCATTTGCGGACCGTGTCTACTGTTTCCAGGAAGGACGAGTATCTTTGACAGGCCGGGCCACTGAACTGCAATCGGATCAAATCTCCCGAGCCTATTTTGGACTGGAGGGCGCTGCGTGACCGGATGGATTGACAGCATTCTCCAGGGGATCATGTTGGGTGCGCTCTACGCTCTGTTTGCAGCGGGTCTGTCATTGGTCTTTGGGGTCATGCGAATGGTCAACGTGGCGCATGGTGACATGATTGTACTGTCAGCTTTTGTTGCCCTCTGGCTGCAACGGATTACTGGTGTCACTTCGCCATTTTTGACCCTTATTCTTCTTGTGCCGTTGATGTTTCTAGGCGGCTATCTATTGCAGCGCACGATTCTGAATCCTGCGCTCGGCGAGGATATTCTCAGGCCTGTCCTGATTACATTTGGCCTATCTGTCATTATTCAGAACGGACTGCTGCAAGCATTCACTGCGGATTCCCAAAAGCTGCATGGCGGCAGGCTGGAAGTTGCCAGTATTCCTCTACCTGGGGGGCTGGCCATTGGCACACTTCCACTATTGACCCTGGCTGTATCCTCGGCGCTTATAGGCCTCCTTCAATGGACGCTATATCGAACCAGGCTCGGCCGAGCCCTTCGCGCTACCTCCGATGACCTCAGTACGGCTGGACTGATGGGCGTCAACACGCCTCACTTGTTTGCTGTGGCGACCGGCATTGCCATGGTGACTGTCGCGGTGGCTGGTGTATTCACTGGTATTCGGGCTAGCTTTGACGCAGTCTCCGGACCTGACTGGCTGATCTTTGCTTTTGAAGCTGTGATCATTGGCGGCCTAGGCTCCCTCTGGGGGACATTGGCGGGCGGAGTGATTCTCGGCATGGCGCAGACGATAGGCGCGCGTTTCTCTCCGGGGTGGCAACTGCTTTCCGGGCATATCGTTTTTCTTGCCATTCTGATTCTCTGGCCGCAAGGGCTTTTTCCCAGGAGGACGGAATGAGCACTCTAGCAGGGCAAGCCACGTTCAGGGTTGAGCAGAGTTCCCGCGTTTCTCGAATTGCTGGAGCAGGTGCGGCGTTGCTGGTTCTGGCCATGCTTTCTGCGCCCGCCTGGGTTGATCGCGGCCATCTCAGCCTTCTAATGGAGTTTTTCTATTTTCTGGCAATCGCTCAGATGTGGAATCTTCTTGCTGGGTTTGCTGGGATTATCTCGCTTGGGCAGCAAGCCTTTATTGGCCTTGGAGGCTATGTACTCTTTTTTGCGACCATGCAGATGCAATGGAATCCCTTCGCAGCACTGCTGATTGCGGGCCTGGTGGGCGGCATGATCGCGATTCCTGGAGCGCTCGTCGTGTTCAGGCTACAAGGAGCTTATCGAGCAATTGGAACTTGGGTTGTGGCTGAAACTTTCAAGCTTGTCTTTTCGGAAATCAAGAGCCTCGGCGCAGGTTCTGGCGTTAGTTTGCCGGCTTCAGTTGCTCGCGCCGTGAATATTGGACCCTTATCCCGTGACACCGTACTCTATAGCATTGCTCTGCTTATAGCGTTGCTGTCCATTGTATGTTCTTATGCACTGTTACGTTCGCAGGCCGGTCTTGCGCTGAAAGCGATCCGGGATAACGAGGCAACAGCTCGCAGCGCAGGTGTAAACAGTTTTCGCATCAAGCTTATCGTCTTCGTGGCGACCGGGTTCGGCACTGCTCTTGCAGGTGCACTGATATACCTTTCAAAACTACGTGTCTCTCCCGCAGCGGCATTTGACATTAATTGGACAAGCTACATGATTTTCATTGTTGTAATTGGCGGAATAGGAACACTGGAAGGGCCGATAGTGGGCACGCTCGTGTTTTTTTTGCTGCGGCAGTATCTTTCTGACCTTGGAAGCTGGTATCTCATCATCCTGGGAGCAGTTGCCGTTGTGACTATGCTCAGAATGCCGTCTGGCCTTTGGGGGACATTTGCGAAAAGCCGGAATGTCTCACTGTTCCCGACGCGAAGAAGGCTCATTTTAAAACCAAAATGATCCAGCATAAAGGCTGAGAGTCACTGACTTAGTGCCGGAAAGGCGCGCACCTTAGTCTTGCTGATGCTCATAACCGCAAGATAAGTTATCTTTGCCTGCCGGTTACGCGCCTCTGGAACGCATCAAGGGTATTCAGGACTACAGGAGATTTTTTACAACGAATGGGCTGCTGCCGGAAGAGATAGCTGAATCCCTGCACCATGCAGGTGTCATGAGTTGAAGCCATGTAGTGCCATTTCTGCGGTTCTTATCAGTAGCAATGCGCGCAGGGTCGGTCAGAAGAGATTCACTAGTGACATCGCTCCTCGAATCGTGTGTCATCAGCTCAGATCAATCAAGGTCTTGATATTCTTCTCGCAATCAAGATCATGCTGGAAGAATGCTTCCGCGCCAGATAAGGGTACAGTGCGCGTGATCATCGCAGCGACCAAAGCAGTATGCGCATGAATGATCTTGACTGCGCGCTCAAATCCTCCTGCGCTGCCGAGGCTACCGAGAAGACTGAGAGATTTCTTTACTAGTGCGCCACAGTCGAGTTCCACCTGCAATTGATGCCCCAGACTAACAATCGTGCCGCATGGAGCAGCCAATGCGATAGCCTGCTGAAGCGCAAAAGCATTGCCAGCTGCTTCAACGATTAGATCGAAACTATCAGCTTCCGACGGCATCTCGGATGTTGTCCGAACGTTCTCTAAATTGAAAGAGGAAACCAAGCGGGTCTTTGCCTGAATCGGGTCGACAATTACAATCTCAACCCCAGGAATTCCGAAATCGAAAAGCGAAATCAGTGTGGAGATTCCGATTCCTCCTGCTCCGATAATCAACGCCCTCCGCACAGAGCCAAGTTTGGAGTGAGAGAGCCGATTTACGACTCCATGGACTCCTACCGACATTGGCTCTGTAAGAGCATATGGCTTTATGTCAGGAATATTTGGGCAGCGATGCAGATGCCTGGAGTGGATGGCGATGTGCTGAGCGCAGGCTCCGTCCCGCGTGATGCCTCTCTTCTGGATTTGCAAACAATAATTCTTATCGATTGCACATTGGGCGCATTTTCCGCAGAAGAGCGAACATTCTCCGGTTACGTAATCCCCAACCTTCCAGTTGGACGCGGCAGAAGGTGAGACATCTTCGATCTGTCCGATCCATTCGTGTCCCATAATAATGGGATAGCTATGGGGAGCCTTGTAAGTGCCGCGAAAAAGCTTGATATCGGAACCGCAGAGCGCAACATAGTGAACGCGGACGCCCACTTCGCCCTCCGCCAGTTCCGGCATGGGAGCATCGTCGACTCTTACATTACCAGGAGAAAGGATTCGGAGACATGGATTGTTCATGCCGCCTGAACCTCTTCGAACTGATGCAAGTATTCCAAGCTTTCCTTTAGAGCACGTTGCCACATTTCGGTATGGTGATGAAGCTCCACGCTGACGAAGTGATCATAGCTGAAGCTATGTAGTATGGCGAAGACGCGTGCGAAATCGATGTCTCCCTCGCCTGGAATCTCATGATGATGAACGCGCTGCTTGATGTCTTCGATGTGAATATGACGTGAGAAGGGGATGGCGCGTTCAATGGCGTCATAACAGTCATCCTCGCTGCAATTCACGTGCCCAATATCCAGGTTTAATCGAAAGCGCGGATCGCCAACCTCTTTGATCAACTTGATAGCATCGGTAGTTGTGCCAATGAAGAAGCCCGGCTCTGGTTCTAGCGCCAGGGTAAGATCTCTCTGATGCTTCAGCAGTTCGGTAACTCCCTCATGCATATAGTCCCATGCACTGGCATGGGATACGCCTTCCAGCAAAAATCCGGAATTAAAGTTCAATACAGGAGCGCCCAGGATTTCAGCTGTCTCAATGGACCGTTTGAGCAGATCAATGCGTTTGCGACGGTCGCTTTCTTCGGAGGCGATCAGCGAAGGTTGGTACGGGATATCGCTCAGCAGGCAATCTCCTCCAGCCGCGACGCAGACAATATTGATGCCATGGTTGGAACAGAAATCCCTGATCTCCAAAACTCGTGGCTTGGGAGTGTGCAGCGGATGGAGGTGACTATGATTCAACGAGAGTTCCACGCCGTCATAGCCGTATGCATGGATTAGCGATAGAGACTCCATGATATCCATGTTCCTCAGAGTTGTGGAGTTGAAACTAAATTTCAGCATAAATCCTCTTTTCCATTCGCATAGCAGAAAAGCGAATTCGCGGTTGAATGTTGTCCTTGTACTCCGTCAGTACACCTCTGACTACATCCGGATCAACAAACACCTGGAAGTCGCCGTCAGGGTTCAAACATTCTCCGGTGTTTTTCAGGAGCACGAATTTGGTTCCCTTGGCGGTCTTTTTGTTGTCGGAGTTGATGGCAGAGAGAATCTCGTCGACGTCGATCTCTTCCGGAATGGAAAGATCAAGGCCGAGAAGAGAACCGAAAATGTAATAATGCCGGTCAAGAAGGGACCGTGGTATATACCCGAGCCGGTAACCAAGCTCGGCGGCAATGCACATGCCCTTGGCAACGGCGAACCCATGATGTACCTTGCCGCTGGAAAGAAACTCGATCGCGTGTCCGAAGGTATGGCCGTACTCGAGAGTGAGAGCCGATGCTCTTTCAGACGGATCCCGGCTCAAAATCTTCAGCTTCGAACAAATAATGCGATATGCGAAATCGTGGAAGTCCAGTTCACCCAGGTAATCCAGGGACTTCTGCAACCTAGATTCAAAATAGTCGAGTAGGGCAGCGTCCGAAATCAGGCCGTTTTTGATCCCTTCGACTATTGCCGCTTTCTTACTTTCCAAAGGTTCAGAGACCAGATAATGTGTGTCTCCGAAGAGGAATACTGGCGCGTAGTACATGCCAAAGTGATTCTTACCTTTCAAACCATTAACAGCCTGCTTGTTGCTTAAGGAACTGTCGGTAATGCCCATCAGCGTAGTCGGCATCTCGACATAGTGAATGCCCCGGAAGATCAATCCAGCTGCTAGCCCGGCGATGTTCGTCAGGCAGCCACCTCCGAACCCAAGAACGATAGAAGCTTTTGAAATGTTTTGTTCTACTAGTGTTTCGCACAGGTTTTCAAGCGTTCGGAAGTTCTTGCGGTTTTCTCCGTCTTCGATTGTGACCACGACACATTCGATCTGCTCTTGCCAAAGTGCTTGACGGATTTCGCCACCATAAAGCCCCAGTAACTTCTGGTTGGTGACGAGGTAAACCCGATCAGGCGAAAGCTGCTTGATTAGCGGTCCTAACTCGTGGACGATCCGGTTTCCAAAATAGAAAGTTGGATCAGGCTGGAGATTGGTCTTGAAATGAATCATTGCGGGCGCGGGAGAATAATGTGCAGGTACCTGATTATTGGATACAGTGATTTCAGCGATTGTGAGTGGCATTTGTTTCGCTCCCATATAATGTTCCGTCAGGCGGTACACGTGTATTGCCAGCCGAGACCTGTAAAAAGATAGCGCTGCACGATTGTCTTGTCAAGATAGTTTTTTCACACAGGGGCAGGAGGGTGAGGTACAGCAGTCTGCAGAGGGGTCTTCAGAGGCGGCGTTGAAATGCCTGGGCCCGCTCAATGAGCGTATCGACCAGTTGTTTTTCAGTGGTATTGAAGCGATCAGTAGGAACAGGCATGGAGATTGCGGCTACCTCGTTTCCGGGTCCGCGAACGGCAACAGCGGCGGCACAGATGCCGATCCTGTATTCTTCCCGGTCATAAGCCACGCCTGAGCTTCGTACCAACTCGATTTCGCGATCAAAAGATGTCCATGTAGTAATCGAATTTCGCGTCGAAGCAGTCAGCGCGAGACGGCTTCTGATGGCTTTAAGACGTTCTGGAGAGAGCGCTGCGAGAAGTACCTTGCCGCTGGCGGAGCAGTGCAGTGGAAGTGAGTTTCCAACTGCCGAAACCGCCAGCAATGGATGGGTCCCATGAATCTGCTCGACTACTACGGCTTTGTTAGTACCCAGTACTGCCACGTCCACTGTCTCCCCCGTGTCCTTCGACAGTTGTACGATCAGGGGGCGTGTAAGTTCGGCTATGCTGATTTGCTTAACGGAGGACGCGAGGACGAGCAGGGTAGGACCAAGCCGCACACCGCTGGTGGGTGAAGCCGCGATGACAAAGTTTGCCTCATCAAGCGCTTGCACAATCCTTTGCACGGTCGAGCGAGGCAAGTTCACCTGAAGCGCGATCTCACTAAGTGTCAGGCCATCCGGATGCTTGGCGAGCTCACTGAGGATGTGTGCGGCCCTGGCGACGACTCGGATACCGGCGCTCCCGGAGTCTTTATTCTGCTTTGAATTGCGGCTCATGATGTTGCCATAATAACGCGGAAACGAGATATTTGTCTTTAACATATAACGCATGGCAGAGAGGCAGAGAAGGGAATTAGGCCTGGACCCAAATTTAGCCGGCAAGAGGCGGCCCTTGTGTTGATTGTGAGTGGCAATGGGCTGAGTCCGGGTGATCGCGCGCCAGCGGCTACGCTGTAGGTGATTGTATGTAGAGATCCAGGTTTAAGCGCAATGTTTCAGGATGTCGAGGAAGCGTTGCAGTAGTCTTGAAGTCGAGTTTCTCCTCCATACCGCAAGAAGCTTGACAGCCGGCGGGGGCGTCATGAGCGGCCTGTAGATCACGCCCCTTACCTGAATGTTTTGGAACGAAGCAGGAACCAAAGCAATTCCCATGCCAGCCGCCACCAAGTTGATGCCTCCAACGATTAGATTCGTATAAATGATCTTGCTGGGAGTCAGGCCTACCTGATGATAGGCCCGCTGAACGTGGTTGTAAAAACCGAACGCCGTGAAGGGGGAAGGCATGATGGCCGCATACTGTATGTAATTGTGCAGGTTCACAGGCCCATCTTCCTGGACTTCGGATGGGAGCGCAACAACAAGTTCATCCCGCTGAATCACCATCGTTGCCAATTGAACATCGTCCAACTTGGCATGCATGAAGCCGATGTCGGTAGTTCCGTGGAGAATGCTCGCGATTTGGTCTTTTGGCTCACACTCTTTCAGTTGTAGCTCGACCCCTGGTGCCTGCATCTGCAGCTTCTTGATTGCAGATGGCAGTACACCGACCAATGCTGTGCTGACAAAGCTGATGGTCAACACTCCCGCAAGTCCCTGGTCTACTCTCCCAACCTCTTGAACAGCGTCGTTCATGCTTTGCAGTATGTTGCGAACCCTGGGCAGGAAGGCATTACCTGCCGGGGTCAATAGCACCTTGCGATTGGTGCGCTCGAAGAGCTTCACACCAAGCTCCTCTTCCATCTGTTGAATCTGATGGCTGAGTGATGGCTGCGACAGGTGCAGTATCTCGGCAGCGCGGCGGAAATGCAACTGTTCAGCAACCGCAAGAAAATAACGCATTTGACGCAGATCCACTGCTGCCTCCTCCGCAGAACCTTATCAAATCATGATAGCCCAAGCCTATCATTCATGTAATAAAAAAGTATTGGACACTCTCAATGCAGGATTGAACAATGGTTCCGGTTTTCGACGACCGTTCCAGGTGATGTGTAAATGTCGAAAGCGAAGAGAAGGAGAATAAGCCATGAAGCACTTTGCAGTATTCAATTTGAGCCAGTGGAAAAGCAAAGCCTCTGGCGGCCTGTCCGCGTGTCTATGCAGCTTGTTTATAGCCGCAATGGTCTATTGTATGATGCTGTTCAGCCTTCCGGCTGCGGCGCAGACTTCATATGGTACCGTTGTCGGCACTATCACCGACCCTACTGGAGCTGTCGTTTCGGGTGTGACCATAACGCTCGTGAATACCGCTACCTCGGAAAGTCACAGCGCCAAGACGGACGATCGCGGAAACTATGAGTTCGTCAATCTGCTTCCCGGTGTTTACAAAATCAAGTTCGAGCGCCAGGGTTTCAAAAAGATGGAGCGCGCGATCGTGGAAGTGAAGACCTCGACCGTCACACGTATCGAATTGGCAATGGAAGTGGGAGCTGTTCAAGAGGTGGTGCAAGTTACCAGCGCGGCTCCCATGCTTGATACCGAATCGTCCACGGTGGGCGCAGTGATCGAAGGAAAGGTCGTCGAGGAAACTCCGCTCAATGGCCGCAATGTAATGAACCTGATTGCGCTGACTGCCGGTGTCGTCCCGCAGGGCTCGGCCAGCGGCAGCGTGCAGTCCAACCAGCACGGTGGCACTTTCTCGAATGGTGCCGGATGGGGCAACTACCAGATCGGCGGCGGCATGGCCGGCCAGAGCGCCACATACCTTGATGGCCAGCCGTTGAACGGCACCCAGAACAACTCGCCGATCATCGTTCCCGTGCAGGACATCGTTTCCGAGTTCCGCGTTGAAACCAACACTGTCAGCCCCGAATTTGGCCGCTTTGCCGGCGGTGTCGTGAACATGACGACGAAGCAGGGCAGCAACAAGTGGC
>Ga0364920_10184_pt1 | contig 23609 bp, 20 predicted proteins | sample SorcelJu500001C8_FD_206961 | JGI IMG/M metagenome (GOLD analysis project Ga0364920, IMG submission 206961) | Enriched cells from Trout Bog Lake Hypolimnion, Wisconsin, USA - BchlTB.June20.5000.01.C8 | ecosystem: Environmental > Aquatic > Freshwater > Lake > Hypolimnion/Profundal zone | place: USA...
TCGGGGGCGGCGGAGGAGGAGTGGGCAACGGAGGATTCGGAGGGGGAAGCGGCGATGGCAGCCTGGGCGGCGTCGGCGGATGCAGTGGGCCTGGACATGGAGGAGATGCGGCCGGGTTTGGCGGCGCCATCTTCGTCAACACGGGAACATTGATTTTCCAGGGAAACGTTTCGACAGGATTTTCTGCAGAGAATGTGGCCTCTGCCAATGGCGGCGAGGGCGCCTCTGCAGGAAATGACCTTTTCGCTGTAACGGGCGCGACGCTCACCTTTGCTCCCGGGAGTGAAAATGAGATCTTAATTTCATCAGACATTGCGGACGATAGCCTCTTGTCCGTTCCTTCTGGACACACCTGGGTGGAGGGCACGGGAAGCGGGACAGCGCTGACGATGGAGGGGCCCGGAGCGCTCATTTTATACGGAACCAACACCTATGCTGGACTCACCACAGTGTCGGGCGGCTCCCTCTATGTTCATGGACAGATCCTGGGAGGCGTCACAGTGGACGAAGGGGCGCTTCTCGGGGGAAGGGGCACGATTTATGGCGCGAGCGAGATCAACGGAACGCTCTCTCCCGGAAGCTCGACCGACACCCTCACGTTCAATACCACTGAAGGAGATGTGACTTTGGGCGGCTCGAGTATGACCAACATCAACATCGGCCCTTCCTCATCTGCCAGCGTCCTCATCACGGGGCCAGGTCAAATCTTTCTCGCGGGCACCGTCAGTGTCACCCCTGATGCGGGCAGCTATCCTTCGAGCAACCAGTACCCGATTATCCAAGGGGTCTACACCGGCGCATTTGAGCCTACGGTGACAGGGGGCATGCCGGGATTTCGATTTGGGTTTTCTTATGATTCGGATCTCGTCTATATGTTCTATGTCCCAGTAGAAATCTCAACGACAGGCCTTTCTGGCAACGCGCTTAAAGTGGCCAACTATCTGAACCATTACGCAAGTTCATCTACATTTGAACTTTTCAGTGGACTTGAGGGAGGCGCCCTCAGTAACGCAATGAATAGCGTCTCTCCTGCGAGAAACGGATTTGGCACCTACGCGACGCAGCAGACGGCTTTTTCCTTAAGCGCGCTCCTTTCGGATCATTTGGATAACTCCCGAGTCAAGAAGGCGGCCAATACACAAAATTCGATTGCAGCGAACTTAGTCGCCGACACCTCGGATCGAGCGGTGCGAGGAAATGTCAAAAATAAAAGAAGAGAGAATCGATTCTCCCTATGGGTTTCAGGCTTTGGGGAATATGCCCACCTGAAGGGATCCTTGCAAAACCCAGCCTTCCATTACCTATCTGAAGCGGCCCTCGGAGGATTCGACACCTTTTTTGCAAATAGAAACAGCGTGGGGACTGCTCTCGGCTACGCGCATACCTATTTCAAAGATGAGGCTCATGCGGGCCATGGAAATATCAACTACTACTTTGCTTCCGTCTATGGGAATATTTTCGCGGGCAACTTCTATTTTTCTCCTGCTGCTTGGGGAATTTTTAATGAGATTCAGAACACGCGGCACGTCTTTTTTACCGGTTTTTCTGAAGAAGCGAAGGCTCATATTTTTGCCTGGCAGTTTCTCCCCCATTTGGAGGTTGGCTACGATTTCCTCTTCTCCTGGGGAAAGATCATCCCCTTTTCTTCGGTAGATTGGGCGATCACCTGGCAAAGAGGGTACCAAGAAAAGGGAGCGGCCCCCTTCAACGCAAGATCGAGACATGAGAGCAATTCAATGGTGCAGGGCGAAGCGGGCGTTAAATTCTTAGAAAAATGGCAATTTAGCTGGGGCTCTCTTCAGCTTAAGGAAAAAGCGGGCTACATCTTCCAAAAACCCTTTGGAACCGGGACGGTCAATACGGCGCTCACCGGCATCCCAGCCTCCTTCACTGTCACCGCGGTCGATCAAATTCTCAATCTTGCAGATTTGGGAATCGACCTCAGAGTGGCCATCGGTAACGCGAAGCCGACCACGATCAACCTGGGCTATGAGGGAGAATTCGGCTCCAGATACATTTCCAATGATCTCTCTTTGACGATCAGGCAGGACTTCTAGAGACTGTCTACGATCTTACGGGAGACCATCTTCGATCGGGGTGGTGGAATAAGATCACCATCACGACAGAAACCGCCGTCAAGCCGCCGAGCAAGAGAAAGGCCGCCTGAAAATTCCCCGTCAAATCGACGAGCCAGCCAGTCAAAACGGGCGCTATGATCCCCGCTAAAGAAAGGCAGCTCGATGTGATCCCCTGGGCTGAGCCCGCCCGCTCCTTGGCAACATCGATATTGATGCTAAAGAAGGCGGGTTGAGGCATCAGGCCGAAGCCGAGGCCGAGACTCAAGAGAATGATGGATGCTCCCAAAGAAGAGGTGAAGCCGAGGGCCACAAAGCAGACTGCGGCCAAAAGCTGGCTGCTCCAAATCACGTGGGAGCGGGCGATGCGGCTGCTCCCCGTTTTTTTATAGAGCCAGTCGGAGATGACTCCCCCCGCCTTCAAGAAAACGGCCCCGACGAGCCAAGGGATGGTCAGATACCAGCCCACGCTCTTCAAGTTAAGCCCATGCTGAGATAAAAAATAGCCTGGGAGCCACAAAGTGGCGAAAAAGAGCATGTAGCCAAAGGCAAAGTAGGCGGCGTTGTTCGCGATTAGGGCCGGATGGGTCAGGATGAAGCGCCAATCGACAGGAGCCTTTTTTTCTTCCGATTTGCCCACCTTGCCGATCAAGGCTTTTTCCGCCTCATTCACATACTTGCTGTCCTTCGGATTGTCCCTGAACATGAAGTACCAAACCACTCCCCAGATCATCCCGACGGCGCTGATCGCGACGAACATGGTTCTCCAGCCAAAATCGGCGGCCAAGTAGGAGGTAAGAGGAGATCCGACGACTGAAGAGAGAGGAATCGCGACGAGGCCGAGCGAGAGGGCCCGCGCCCTTTCTTGGGGAGGGAGCCAGTCGCTGACGGAGCGGGTCATGGCGGGGAAGTGGGGTCCTTCCGTCACGCCGAGAAGGAAGCGGAGCATAATGAAGGTCCAAAACCCCCCAGCAAAACCGAGCAGGCCTACGCAAAGAGACCAGGCGATCGCAGCGAGAGGCCACACTCTCCTGGTTCCCCAGGTGTCGACAAGCCAACCCCCGAAAGCCGTGAGGAGGACATATCCGACCCCAAAAGCTGAGAGGATCCAACCAAATTGGGTGTCGGTGAAGTGAAACTCAGCCTTCAATTGGCCGATCACGAAGGAAATGGCCGAGCGGTCTATGAAATTGACTAGGGTGATGAAAAAAATCAATCCTGCGATCACCCATCTATAATGCGACGCTCGTATCATATTGCCTCTTCCTTCAAAAACTTTGGGTTCAATGATTCTTGATCTGCTCTTTCTTTTCTAGTTCTATAAAAAATATATAAATTGCTACCCACGATCACAGCAGCGCCCAAAAGAGTATACGCATCGGGGATATTTTTCCACCAATTGAAGTCGAGGGCTACGACCCAAAAAAAGGTTGAGTAGTCGAAGGCAGCCAGGGTGGAGGCCTCTGCGAATCGGAGGGCCTGGGCGATCCCGTATTGGGCGCCTGCGGTGAGCGCGCCGACGACCCCAAAAAGGCCCCAATCGGACCAAGGCATCGGCTTCCAGGAGAAGGTGAAATAGGGGGAGAGGCTATCTGGGGCTATGTGAGAGAGGAGGCCAAAGGAGAGAACTGTCAAAATCATCAAAAGATTCGGGTAAATGGCGATCGCGAGGCTGTGCTCTGTCGCAGCGAGCCTCCTCATTAAAATTTTATTGAATGCCCCGAGGAAAGTGCCGACGAGCACCAAAAGGGCCGCTTTTTCGACAACCTCCGAGCCGGGCTGCATGGCTAGAGCAACGCCGAAGAGGCCGACCCCGATCGCCACCCAGCGCTCGAGGGGGACCTTCTCTTTCAACATGAGGGCCCCCAAAATCACCATGAAGAAGGGGGAGGTGTAGCTGAAGGTGTAGATCGTGGTCAGCGAGGCCAAGGAGAAGGTGTACATAAAGCAAAATGTATAGAGGAGATTGACCCCGAGTCTGGCCAGATGGAGCGAGGAACATTGCGAGCGGAGCACTTTTCGTGGGCCGCCGAACAAGAACGTGGCCATGAAGAGGGGGATGAGGCGAGTCCCCGCCCTGAGGAGAGTTGTCTGTGAAACCGAGTAACTTTCTAACAAATATTTGATGAATGCATCGGAGAGGGAGTAGAGGGCAAGTCCCGAGACCATCAAAACGATCCCGAGGACGGCACGGCTTTGGAGCCTCCGATCTGCACTCACACTCCCCCTAAATTCGACTGAAGAGGATACCATGATTGCGCGGAAAGAAGAAGGGAAAAAAGGATATCCCTCCAGATGTACTGGACAAAAAAAGGTACAGGATATGAATGATCGGCAGAGCCGGCATGATATGTAGGATAATTTATCCTACATATCATGCCGGCTCTGCCGATCATTCATATCCTGTACCTTTTTTTGTCCAGTACAGAGGATTTTCCTAACAACTCGATAGGTACTAGCAAAGAAAGAATTCCATTTGCTATTCTGATATTGATTTAAGTTCCGGAGGAATGAAATGCGCTACCTGCCTATCTATTTGCTCACTATCCTTGCTGCTGGCTGCTGCAGCCGATGTAAAAATGAGACCGCCACCCGCTACCATGAAGATGGGATGGCAAAACCTGTCGTCGCACTGCCCGCGATGATCGACACAACCTCATTCGATGTTCCGTGGAGTATTTCTGACGAACTCACCTCTCAAATCGTTCAGCTAATTTCTAAAACGGGAAAAATTTTCATCCAATCTCAAGATGATTTTGCCATCGCCTCCAACCCTTTCACCGGAGATCTCTCCTGGGTCCAGAGAGAATTCTCTACCCAAGAATTTGCCGTCTTCCTAGAACTGGCCGAGCATGAAATAACGCCAGTAACGAAGGGTGCAGTAGGCCTCGAGACATCCAACAATCTAAACATCGGTGTCCGAATCCGAGTGCTCGACCTAAGAGGGGCCGAGCCCAAGGTTGTCCTCCAAGAAATGGTCCGCGAATCGTATTACATACCAAAGACACTTTTGCCCGTCGACTACAGCACTGTGACCTGGGGAAGCGCGGAATATCCAAAATCCTCGATGGGAATCGCCCATGCGGAAATTGCGAGAGAAGTGGCCGCGCGCGTCAGCGAATACATCCTTTTAGCGAAAAGTAGATGAGCGAGCTTCTGGGAGCGCTCGGATTCGGCGCTCTGGCCTTGGGGCTCCTCTACTTAGCGAGAAGAGCCCAGTATTTCACTTTTCCGACGCACGGGGTTCTCTCCGAGGTTCCGCTCAGGTGGTACCAGGTGGCGACAGTGTTTGCCATCTACTTTGCCGCCGTCACGCTCATCGTTCCCTTTATCGCTACCTTGGCGAGGGTCGCGCTCCCCTCCTCGTCCCCTCCCATATCGACTATCGTTTGGATCAACTTCCTCACCTCTTCTTTGATCTTGGGAAGCATCCTCCTCTACGCTGCGAATATGCCGAGAGAACTCGTAAAAAAACTCTGGAAAAGAAACGATCGAACCCCCTTTTTATCCCTCATCAAGTTCACCCTTTTCTCCTTCCTCATCGCTTTCCCCATCGTCGTTTTTATCAATGAGGTTTTAGATCTATGCCTCTCCTTTTTTTTCGGCATTCAGGAACTCCCAGAGCAACTTGCTGTCCGCTTTTTGAAAATGACCTTTCAATACCCCTCCTATTTTTTCCTCTCCATCGTCACGATCGTTTTCCTTGCCCCCATGTTGGAAGAGATCCTTTTTAGAGGATTTCTTCAGACCTTCATCAGAAAGTATTTTGGACCCAAACTGGCCATCTTCCTCACCTCCCTCTCTTTTTCCTTTTTCCACTACTCTCCAGAGCAGGGCCTTGCCAACCTCTCGATCATAGGCTCGCTTTTCGTCCTCTCCTTTTTCCTCGGGTTTGTCTATGAAAAAGAGGGGCTCCTCTCTTCTATTTTTCTCCACGCATTCTTCAATGGCGTCAGCGTCGTGAACTTATATTTTTTCGGAGGGTTCGCAATCACATGAAATATCTAGTCTTAACTTTGCTTCTCTTTTGCAAATTGTCTGCCGGCGATTTCAATTTCGATTTGCAACATCAAGTGAAAAGGTTCGATAAAAATTGGGCCTACTCCCCTCTTTCCATCCAGTCCTGCCTTTCGATGGTCGCAGCTGGGGCCTCTGGGAAGACGGCGGACGAAATGGAGTCGGTATTAAAAGGGCCCTGCAAGGTCCCCCTCAATCACACGCCCCTCCAGGTGAAAGATTTTGAACTGACACTCGCTCAAGGCGTCTGGATCCGAGAAGATTTTTCCATCTTGCCCTCTTATTCTCAAACTCTCTTCGAGGAGTTTCAAGCGAGCGTAGAAACCGCTCCTTTCAATTTGGAGACCGTCTCGAAGATCAACGGATGGATCGAGGATGAGACACACCAAAAGATTAAAAACCTCCTCTCTCTTAAAAACCTCACCCCCTCTACGGTGATGGTCCTCGTCAACGCCCTCTATTTTAAGGGAAGTTGGATCGAGCCCTTCGAGCTTAGCTCTACGCGGGAAGCTCCATTCTATTCCAGTGCTGAAAAGACCATCAAAACTCCCTTCATGCAAGGGATCCGGCATCTTCCCTACTTTGAAAACGATCAATTTAAAGCGATCTCAATCACACTCGGCTCATCCGATCCAAAAAGCTGTAGACCCGTCTGCCTGATCGTGCTGCCAAATGAGATGAATAGCGATCCCATGTACGACACGGCCATTTCCGACATTCTCCATTCTTCTAGGTTAGAGAGAGTGAACGTTCTCATTCCAAAATTCAAGATCGAGGAGAAACTTGGATTGAGAGAGCCGCTCATCCAAATGGGGATGGAGAGGGCTTTTAGCAACCTTGCCGATTTCTCGCGCATCAACGGTCTAACGAACCTATATGTATCAGATGTTTTGCACAAAGTGTTTTTCGATTTCAATGAAGCTGGGATCGAGGCAGCAGCAGCCACAGCTGCGACGATGGCCATCAAATCAGCCATGATGAGAGAGGGCTCTCCCCTCCCCTTCGTGGCGGACCACCCTTTTTATTTCATCCTCCTCGATGCTGTGACAGAGACCGTTTTTTTTATGGGCTACATACATAATCCATGCACCTGAGATCGTTCGGACTATCCGATATTGGTTTTCATCGCATGAATAACGAAGATGTCTGGTCTTCCCTGCCGGAAATCGGTTTTTTTGCGCTCGCCGATGGGATGGGTGGGCACAAGGGAGGCGAGGTCGCGGCAAAAGAGGCGATTCAAACGTTGACCACCTCAGCCAAAGAGATCAAAAACCGGAGCTGCATGGAGCTTGTCATCGAAATGCGCCATGCCATTGAAAAGGCCAACCGCTGGATCTACCAGTTGGCGCAGCAATCGGAGGACCTTTGCGGGATGGGAACGACCCTATGCTGCCTTTTTTGGACAGACGAATTCATCGTCTACGCCCATATTGGAGATAGCCGCATTTACCGCATGAGAAAGAAAAAATTGGAACTTTTGACCAAAGACCATACGCTCCTCACCAAGTGGCACGCTGCAGACGAGTTTGCGGGAAAGTGCGAGACCCCCTTTCCCTATAAAAATGTGATCACGAGAGCCCTCGGCACCGCTCAAAAGTCAAAACCTGAAATCAAAGTGGCTCCCCATGAGCCGGAAGACCTCTACTTTCTCTCCTCCGACGGCCTCCACGATGTCCTCGAGCTAGACGAGATGGAGCGCCTCATCAATACGTCGGAAGATTTAGAAATTTCTTGTAAAAACTTGATTGAATTAGCGAAATTTAAGGGCAGTTCTGATAACATCACCCTCCTCATGATTCAATCGGGCCAAAAAAGTGACAAATCAGCGGATCTATTTTGATAACAATGCGACGACCCTCTTAGATCCACGCGTATTCAAAGCGATGTTGAAAGATTTGAGCGGCCCCCCGGCAAATCCCTCAAGCGTCCACTGGTTCGGCCAGCAAGCAAAAAATCTTTTGATGAATGCCCGCCAATCGGCCGCCTCTTTTTTCCAGGCAAAATCCGATGAAATCGTCTTTACCTCGAGCGGCACCGAAAGCCTCAACATGATGCTGAGAGGCCTGAAACCGGGAGGCCACCTCATCACCTCCGCGATCGAACATTCCGCGATGTATAAGACGATCCGCTCGCTTGAAGCCGGCGGGACCACCGTCTCCTACCTCCCCGTCGGCCTATGGGGAGCTCCCCTTCCTCAAACGATCGATTGCGCTATCAAGCCGGACACACGGGCGATCGCCCTCTCTCTTTCCAATGGGGAGACTGGCGTCAAAATCGATGCGATGGCCATCGCCGAGATCGCAAAAAAACAGGGGGTCCCCCTCCTCCTCGACTGCGTCTCCTATGCCGGCAAAGAGAGACTCCCCGTCCATCCCGGCATTTCCGCCATGTGCATCAGCGGGCACAAGTTCCACGGACCCAAGGGGGTTGGGATCCTCTTCCGCCGCTCTTCTTTGAAACTCAATCCCCTCATCACGGGGGGCAATCAGGAGTATCAGATGCGGGCGGGAACAGAAAATCTGGCGGGGATCTTGGGGCTGACCGAGGCTCTAAAAATCCTCTCCGAGACCCAAGACGAGATCGCGGCGCACCTCCTCGGCCTCAGGCTCCACTTCGAAAAGGGACTCATGTCGCTTTCCGACATTCGGATCCATGGGGAGGGTCCGAGGATCTCCAACACATCGAATGTGGCCTTTTTGGGCGTCGATGGCGAGACCCTCTTCATGCAGCTCGATCTAGCGGGCGTCGCGGTCTCTCAAGGGTCGGCCTGCTCATCCGGCGCGCTCGAGCCCTCCCGCGTTTTGATGCAGATGGGGATTGAAAAGAAGGTGGCCCAAAGTTCGCTGAGGTTTTCGTTCGGCCGAACCAACACCCAAGAAGAAGTTGAGCGGGCCCTTGAGATCATCGCCCATATCGTCAAAAAATTAAGATAACGTTGAGACCATTGCATAAAGATGGTTTTGGATAAGAAATCGGGCAGGGGCACGGGCACGTGCCCGATTCTCTTATTTCTTAAAGGACATCTTTATGCAATGGTCTCAGCGTTACGGTTAGAAAGCTCGACGGCCACCCCGATGTTCTCTTGAGAAGGGATCAAGCTATCCCTGACACTTACCTGAGTCTTAGAGCGGAACCCCACCTCACATTGCGTAACAAGCCGATCTGCATAATGAAGGGACGTTGAAGTTCGCGCATAAATCCATTGATTAGTCTCTGAAAAAATGGTTGTCTTAGGACGAGCTTTTCTTAGAAAGGTAAGAAAAAGTCTGTGTGTTGCGTCAGAAATTGAAGCCCCGTTTTCATTTGCAAGATTTTCTTGATCGGGGAAGGATAGACCCCTCCCAATCACATCCCCTCTCATACAAATCCACTCTGAAGGCATCCTTGTGTCGACATAATCCTCAAGGGGGCCCCATATTGTATTTTCCGGCATATCAGGAGCACATAAGCGCATGATATTGTAAAAAGTCATGGGTACTCTTAGAACTTTATTTTCAGATTTTGTCCTGAATCCAAGTCCTGCAACGAGGACTTCTCCAAGATCTGGATCTCTTCGGCAAATTCTTGGGGCTTTAGGATCTTCTGGGTCATCTTCTTTATTCAAATAGTACAAGGAATCTCCAGGAATTATGGTTTCAACATATGAAGGGAAAAAGATCCAAACATATTTTGTACCTATTGTCGCGGTCAATGGATTGTAAAAATCTGGCTCGTTCCACCTCTTAAGGGAGATTTTTTCAGGAATCGGTGGCACGGACCCAATGTTTGCTCTTATTCTTAGACTGGGACTTATGAAATATTGTTCGTGGAAATTTCCATCAAAAATTCTAGAAGACATCAGCTGAAGGCTCCTTCTATAAAAAGGACATGACGGCAAATACGTCGCCGGATCATTTGAATCATTTGGCTTTGGATCAATCATAGGATGGATACCCAATAGAACTTGGCACTGTCTTCTCCATTGACCCGACAAATCAATGTATTTAAACCAAGTGCGGCACACTCTTTCAGAAATTGCTAATTCTCTTCGTCCCAAAAAACTAAAAATATAAAGGTATAGATCGTTATTAAGGTAAATCCCTTCTTTGCTGGCGAACGGAGTTGTCGCATTAATAACGGGATAATCTTGCGCGGGAGGGAGTGAGTTTGCTTCCGCAATGGCTCCCTCGTTTGAGTTAGTCCCCCCTAGGAGGGAATAAGCTCTAGGCGCAAGCATTGAAACAAACGATGTGATTAATGACACAATACACCCATATTTTACTATTAATTATAAAGTATTATACACAGAAATAACATTTTTTTAACTTATTTATTATCCCGAACAGAATTATCCCGTTAAAGGGGTAGAGTTAAAATTTTTCCCTCTACTAGGAAATTAGGTTTCCCAAAAAAAGAATTTATGCGACGTTGCGATATAAGGATCGCAATTGGGTATTCGCATGTTCAAGCCGTCTCTTCTTCTAACACCCTCCCTCCTCGTCGTTTTGCTCTCGCTGGGAGGCCCGCTTCAAGGGGCATCGCGTAAAAATGAGACTTGCCCTCCAGGGCCAAGACACATGCGCGCCTCAGCTCGCCACATCGAGGCTGGCGGCATTGGGTATAATAATGGCTACACCACTCTGGAAGCCTTTATCTCCAATGATCCGAATCGATGGTGTGCGACCCCTTTCTTGGATGTCAGAGCCCATCTATTTAATGATGGCAAATTCGCTGTGAATGCTGGACTTGGCGCAAGGTCCCTCTGGGGGTGTAGAGCCTATGGGATGAATTTCTATTACGATTACCGATACACCCATCGGAGAGAATACAATCAAATCGGCGTTGGACTCGAAACTCTAGGCGTGCTCTGGGATTTAAGGATCAATGGCTATTTGCCCATCGGAGGGAAGGTCAGCCATCCTTACCAGATCGAGTTCGGAGGGTTCTCTGGAAATTCCATCTTGGTAAATCGAAAATTCCAATATGCAATGAAAGGGATCGACGGAGAGGTGGGTTTTCACTTTGGGAAAACATCCGATTTTGATTTTTATGGCGCTATAGGCCCCTATTACTTCAAGGGAAAAGTAGGTCCAGGAGCGATCGGCGGCAAAGGTAGGATCGCTGGCACCTACAAAGAATATGTGGCGTTGGAACTCAGCGACTCTTGGGATAACGTCTTTAAAAACAATGTTCAAGGACAAGTGACGCTGACCCTCTCTTTTGGACCGAGTTCGAGAGCTCAAATGGATAAAAAAAGCTGCATCGACACTTGCAGCCTTGCTATGACTCTCACTGAAAGAATGCTTCAGCCCGTAACGAGACAAGAGATCCTTGTTGTCAGCGATCATACAAAATCGGATCCAACCTCTGATTTTGTCCTCTTTGTCGATAACATGAGTCATTCCGCAGGAACATTTGAGAGCCCCTATGCGACGCTAGCCGATGCCGAGGCCGCTTCCAGTCCGGGCGATATCATCTACGTGTTTCCTGGCGATGGAACGACGACGGGGATGAGCAACGGGATCACCTTGCTAAACAATCAATCTCTCTGGGGATCTGGAGTCCCCCACTCTCTAACCACCAATTTTGGAAACATTCTGATCCCAAGCCAGACAGCAACCTCCCCTCAAATCACCAATACGGCGGGAGATGGGATCACGTTAGCGAGCGACAACAACGTGAGCGGATTCATCATCACGAGAGCCCAAGGCGATGGAGTGATTGGGCTAGATATAGATAACGCTGTCCTTTCAGAGCTCACCATCTTTGGCTCGTTGAATCATGGACTCCTTTTTATGGAAAGCGACGATGCAATGCTCACCCTCGATCAGCTCTTTGTGACAAACAACACCCTAGATGGCATTAGCTTTATTACCTCATCGGATGCCGATGTCGATCTTTTCATCACAAACAGCACCTTTAGCGTGAACGGCAATACCTCACCCAACGGAAGAGGCATTGTGCTCAACCCAACCGGCACGAGCACGTTCAACGCAGTATTTACCGGTAATACCTTCGCGAGCAACCTGCTCTCTGCCATCAGTCTCGAATCGACAAGTAACGCTTCCTCACCCCTCACCTTCAGCTTCACTGACAACCTCATTGAGGGAAACGCGGATCGGGCAATCACTGGCTCTTTTACCGGAACCGCCCCGATCGATGTGATCTTGACGAACAACCAGATCATAGGCAATTACGGGGACGCCACGCTTGGCGAAGGGGTGAGCTACTTTAGTTTTGGAGGAACTGGCGCCTCAACTCTGAGCGCAACGGGCAATCAGTTCAATCGAAATACGGAAGCGGGAGCTCTCTACATTGTAGCAGGTGCAAGCGGAGCTTTCACAGGAAACATATCGAATAACCTCATGAGCGAGAACTGCGGCGTGGGAGTAAACTTCTTTTGTGCAGGGACAAATTCGATCAGCCTCACTTTCGAAAATAATACAATTTTTGGAAATGGCGGTGACGGAATGGACATTATCGCAACTGCCGCGAATGCTCCGTTTGTTTTTGTAGCCAATAACAATAGTTTTGACGCTAACTCTGGCTATGGGTTGCAGATTTCCGATTCTGGAGGCTCTTTTCAGACGCTCTCGACTTCATTTACGGGAAATACGTTTAATGGAAATGGTGCATATGGATTATCAGTAACCTCTCCTATAACTCAAAATTTCACTGGGGAATTTACAGACAATACGGCTGATGCAAATTCCGATGATGGATTTATATTTGGCTCATCTGTAACTCAAAATTTCACTGTTGAATTTACAGGGAATACGTTTATAGGGAACAATGGCAATGGCATAAATTGTTCACCTTCAGTTGGAAACGACTTTGTTTTTGAGGCCACGAGCAACCAGTTCTTAGGGCAGTGCGGCAATGGAATATTTATCGACAATACCGCAGTAGAGAGCACAATTGAGATCACAGGGAATACAATCCAAGATAATGACGGTGATGGGGTGTTGATTACAGTAGAGCCCACAGGCATAGAAACGGTATCCGCAACATTTACAAACAATATCATCAGCTACCAGACTCAAAATGGGGGCAATGGAATCACGTTCGATTATGCCGGTACTTCCACAGCGACTTCGACCTTCATCGCTGAGGGCAATACCTTGACGAACAATGATGGCGACGGGTTGCAGATCTCTCTCACTACGAGTGGCGGTGGAGGCACTCTCAATCTGACCATCAACGATAATACAGCCTCATTTAACAGAGGAAACGGCTTCAACGTGATTGGCGATAGCGATGCGACCCTCTTTGAGCTCAATGGCACATTCGAGTCCAATACGGCGAGCAATAACAATCTGAGCGGGCTTACGTTCCTCTCAGAGAGCAACACCGAAGCAGTCCTGATCGCGATCGATAATACATTTGCGAACAACAATCCTTTCTTGGCCACTCCAAACTACGCAGGATTTCAGGCGACCAACGCCGCTCCCTTTTCTTCCATTTGCGCGACTCTCACGAGCAACACGAGCGACACCGGGTATCTTTTGACCGGGTATCTCTTGACAGCGTCTGAAGTAGGCTTCGTTCTGCCTCAGACTCTTTCTGAAGTAGAGGCTGCAAACACAGGGACTATCACCGCCGTAGGGGCGGTCGACTTCGACACCCCTTGCCCCTAAGGCAGTCGGGGAGGCCCCCGCTGCCCCATTTTTTAACCACCGAGCACACCGAGAAGATACTTAGGTCCGGTTCACTAACATAGGTAACAGTTTGATTCACCCACATGGGTAACACTTTTTCAAAACACCTGTAACATAGAAGGCATACAAGACTCCAACCTTAGGGGGATTCAATGCCTTGGGAGTTGAGAAAAGTGGAAGACAAACGAAAAGAATTAATTGATGCCTATATTGGGGGATCATCAATGACAAGCCTGTGTAAGCGCTACGGTATCAGCAGAAAGACAGCCTACAAGTGGTTCAACAGATATCTTGAGAAGGGTTCAGAAGAGGCTCTACGAGATCTACCTAGGGCACCTCATAACCCAGCGCGTATTTTTGCCGAAGAACAGATCAGAATGGCCATCGATCTCAAGCTCGATCATCTCACATGGGGGCCTAAAAAAGTTCTGGCAAAACTGATGATGAATCATCCTGAATTAGACTGGCCATCAGCAACTTGGTTGTACGAGATTTTTAGAGATCACCATCTAGTAATTCCTAGAAGACTTAGGAGAAGGGTTCCGGCTACACACCCTCTTGGAGAAGTCAATGAGAGCAACGATGTGTGGATGGCAGATTTTAAAGGTTGGTTTCTCACCAAAGATCAATCCAAGTGCGAGCCGATGACCATCACGGATGGCTATTCGAGATTTTTAATTCGCTGTGAACACCTTGAAAGGAAAACAGCAGATCACGTATGGCCTATTTTTGAAAATGCCTTCAAAGACCATGGACTGCCCAATAGGGTGCGTACGGACAATGGACCCCCATTTGGCTGTATGGGAGCCGGCCGCATGACAAGGCTATCAGTCAATCTAATTAAAGCTGGGGTGACACCGGAATGGATTAATCCTGGGCATCCAGAAGAGAACGGGAGACATGAACGGTTCCATCTCACCCTGAAAAGGGAAGTGGCGAACCCACCTGCCAAAAACCTAACTGAACAGATCCTCAGAATGAGGCGGTTCCAAGAGGAATATAATTATGAAAGGCCACACGAAGCTCTGAAGCAGCAACCTCCGGCAAATCACTATCATAGCTCAAGGAGACAATGGGATGGAGTCTTGCGCAAACCCGAATATGATACCCATACGATGGAGGTACGAAAAGTCTGTCCGAGCGGATGTATCTGGCTCAACCAAGAAGAGTACTTCGTCAGTCAGGTGATGGTGGGAGAGTATGTGGGACTTAAAGAGGGAGATAATGGCGACATAGGGGTGTACTATGGGCCGGTGTATCTAGGAAAACTAAAGGGAAACGGACTAGAAAGGCCAAAGATCAAACCTAAAAAAATTATAAGAAGGGCTTAGGAGAGAAAGAGTGTTACCTATGTCACTGAACAGAGTGTTACCTATGTTTATGATTGAACCCTTATTCTCTTGGTGTGCTCGGTGGTTAAAAAATGGGGCAATTGGAGTTAATCCAAATTCGTCACGGTCAATGTCTTAACCCCCCTCAGCGAGGGCTCCTCGACAGTGAACAGCAATGATCCGATCCGAATCGTCTCGCCCTTGGCTGGAAGGTGGTCGAGACCCTGCACGATGAGATCGCTGAGCGTCTCTTGGGCCTTGAAAGGTAGATCGGATTGAAATTCGCGGTTGAACGCGTCGACCTCCATATCTCCTGCGAGCGTTCGATCGATGTGGAGAAAGGGCTGTTTCATGGGCTGTTTTTGCAAGGCTTCGGGCCCAAAAATCTGAGAGAGGATCTCATCGAGACTTAAGATTCCGCAGGCCTCCCCGGAGGCGCCAAGAGCAATCGCGACGCTCTGGCTGTTTCTCCGAAATTGCTCGAGAATTTCTAGGATCGAGGTCCCTTTAGCGACAAACCATGGAGAGCGGGCGTGGTCGATGACGCGGCGGCTCTCATCGATCCGGAGCAGGTCTCTCAAGTAAGCGACGCCGACGATGTTGTGGGGCACCCGATGGTAAATGGGGATGAAGGGGGTGTAGTCGATACTCAATAGATGGCGCACGTCGGCGAGGCTCGCATGGGAGGAGGCCATCTGAACGCTTGCTAGCGGCTTCATGAGCTGCTCCACCGTTTGAGTTTTGAGCTGAAAAATCCGGCTCGCCACCTGGTTGAACTCATCCTCGTCTCCCCTCTCCTTGATCTCGAAGGCCATTTTTACCTCCTCTCGAGAGAGATAGAGAGGCGCATCGACGCTCTTTCCCACGAGGCGATGGACGAGGCGGGAGAGAGCGTCGAGGGCCCAGATGATCGGCGAGAGGATTTTGGCGATCGCGATCATGATCGGGCTCAAAAACATCGCCGGTTGCTCCGGGTGTCTCCGGGCCGCGAAAATCGGGGCGAGCTCTGCCAGCACGATCACGAGGAGTGCCTGGGTGATAGGGGAAAAATCGGGGTTCCAATGCATCGCCTCATAGAACCTACGAGAACACTCTGAGCCGATTTGGAGGGCCGTGCTGATGCCGATCAGCGTCGTGCCGAAAAGGCGCGAGGGGCGGTCGAGAAGATAGCCGATCCAGATCGCCCTTTTTTTCCCAAGACTCGCGTAGTATTGGAGCCGCACCTTGCTAAATGAGATGCAGGCCATCTCAAAAAGGGAAAAAACGCCTTGGATTACGATGGCGATCAGCGTATAGCAGAGGAAGGGGAACCACTCACCGCTCATTTTTTCTCCCCGTTAACCGCCGCACGTAGACGCGCCTGATCCGGTTGGGATCGGCCGCTAAAATGTAGAATAGGAACTGGTCGTTTGCATATTTTGTCCCGGTCGTTGGAATGTCCCCGAGCTGCTCGATGAGCCATCCTCCCAACGTCACGATATTTTCGTTCGTCTTAAGCGGGATGCCAAAAATCTCCTTAAACTCTCCGAGCTCGAGTTTGCCGCTCGCTATGATCACATCGGGCGTCGACCTTGTGTAAAGGCTTTTAGTATCCCTCCGATCGCTGATCTCTCCGACGACCGCCTCGATCAGATCCTCTTGAGAAATGAGCCCAGAAATCGCTCCATACTCATCGACGACGATCGCGATGCTCTCTCCCCTCTCTCTCATGTGGCTCAGGAGCGTCCAACATTTTGTCGATTCAGGGACATAGTAGGGCTTTTTTAGAATCGAGAGGAGGTCGGCCGGCGTGGCGATTTGGTTTTGATGAAAGAAAAAGCGCCTCGTCGAGAGAACGCCTAGGAGATTGTCCATATTTTCATTGCACACGGGGACGCGGGTCGTCTCGAGATCGACGAAGAGAGACTTTAGTTTTTCTAAGGGCTCATCGACGGAATAGAATAAAATCTCCTCCCTCGGCCGCATCCGCTCCTTGACGATCGAATGTTGCAAATCGAGCGCTCCCCCCATGAGCCTGCACTCCTCTCTGAGAAGGATCCCCTTCTCCTCAGAGGTTTTTAAGACGTGGCGGAGTTCGTCGACCGAAATTTCTTTTTCCTTCCGGAGGAAAAAGAAAAGGACGCGGGAGATCCCTGCGGTGGCCCGCGTCAAGGGATTGCGGATCGGCCGAAGGATTTTTGTAAAGAGGGCAATCGAGGGAGCCGTCCGGTAGGCCAGCGAGGCGTTATTTGTCATCGCGTACGATTTGGGGAGCACCTCGCCAAAAATGAGCGTGAGGAAAAGGGGCACGCCCACCTTCAAGATCCAGTGAGGGAAGGGATCGAAGAGGCTCGATACGGTGTTTTGGATCAAAATGTTTGCGAGCACGTTCACCATCAATACAGTGACGAGGATGTCTCTTGGATGAGACATCATTTTCGCGATCAAAGCCTGTCGGGGGTTGCCGCTCGCCTGATACGATTTCACCGTGAGGGGCGAGAGGGAAAAAAGGGCCGTCTCAGAAGCGGAAAAATAGGCGGAGGAAAAGAGCAGCAGACCTAAAAAAACTAGAGATAACAGGATCATTTTTTGAAGTGGACCTTAATCCACCCTTCAGGGACGACCCCAAGGTCGCGCATCAAAATCATCTCGATCCAGCTCGGATCGTTTTGGGAATGGATCTGAAGGCGGAGCGACTCCCTCTCCTCGAGGGCAGAGGCGCGATCACGCTGCATCAGATCCAAGCGCGTAGAGAGTTCTACGATCTGATTTTTCTTCTCTCGAACAAAGTGTAAAAAGACGGAAGCAGTTATGAGACAAAAGCTTACGACCCACCACCACCGCCGAAACCAGACGCCCATTTTTTTCCTCTCGGCCTTATTATCAAGATTGCCGATTTATTTTAAAGAGCCAGTGACAAAACTATAGAGTGGGGCAAGTGATCGCCATTTGCCGCATGTATTTTCCCTTACGATCTGCATAAGAGATCTCGCACGCCTCCGCTCCCTCAAAAAAGAGCACTTGAGCCAGCCCTTCTCCGGCATAAATCTTTGCCGGCAAAGGCGTTGTATTTGAAATCTCGAGCGTCACGAACCCTTCCCATCCAGGCTCAAAGGGAGTCACGTTGACGATGATCCCACATCTCGCATAGGTCGATTTGCCAATGCAGAGCGTCAAAACATTTCGGGGAATCCGAAAATACTCGACGCTGCAGGCTAGAGCAAATGAATTGGGAGGGATGATGCAAAAATCTCCCTCAATATCGACAAAAGAGTTGGGACTGAAATTTTTTGGATCGACAATCGAATTGTAGACATTTGTAAAAACTTTGAATTTTTTGTCGACCCGAAGATCGTAGCCGTAACTCGATAGGCCGTAGCTGACCAATTTTTTCCCATTTGCCTCTTTGACCTGGGTCCCGGCAAAGGGTTCGATCATTTTTTGTTCGATCGCCATGCGGCGAATCCACTTATCAGACTGCAAACTCATAAAAATCTCGCGTTGAAAAAACAGTAGATATAGCGCTTGAAATGATTTTCTTGCTACATTTTTCATCATATGGATGAACCCTACATCGAATCCTCCTGGACAAAGCCCGACGGCACATTTGAAATCCCCTTGCGGCCTCAGACCCTTTCCGACTTTTTGGGACAAGAACCGGTTCGTCAAAGGCTCGAAGTGTTCATTGAAGCGGCCAAAGCGAGGGGAGACACGCTGGGCCACGCACTCTTCTCAGGTCCTCCGGGGCTTGGAAAAACGACGCTCGCCCACATCATCGCAAAAGCGATGGGGACCGAGCTCCATATCACTTCGGGACCTGCGATCGAAAAAGCGGGCGATCTCGCCGGGCTTCTCACAAATTTGAAAAAGGGAGACGTCCTCTTCATCGATGAGATCCACCGCCTCTCTAAAATCGCCGAAGAATACCTCTATCCAGCTATGGAGAATTTTTCTCTCGATTTGATGATCGACTCTGGCCCAAGCGCTCGCACCGTGCAGGTAAAACTCAATCCATTCACCCTCATCGGCGCCACAACTCGCTCAGGACTCTTGAGCGCCCCCATCCGCTCCCGCTTCCTTATATCGCTGCGACTCGACTACTATGACAACGACACCCTTTGCAAAATTGTCCATCGGACGGCCTCTCTTCTTAAAGTAGAGTTGACGGCGGACGGCGCCCTCGAAATCGCAAAACGGTCGCGCGGAACGCCGAGAGTGGCCAACAATCTTCTTCGCTGGGTGCGCGACTTTGCCCAAATTCAAAAGAAGAAAAAAATCGATCGTCTCCTCGCAAAAGAGGCGCTCGAGATGCTTGCGATCGACGAAAAGGGCTTGGATGAAATGGACAAAAAAATCCTCTTCGTTATGATAGATCATCACAACGGGGGTCCTGTGGGCCTCAATAATTTGGCGGCGGCTGTCGGCGAAGAGTCTCACACTTTGGAGGAGGTCTATGAGCCCTTCCTCATTATGCGAGGGTTTATTAAGCGAGGACCGCGCGGACGCGTTGCGACCGCACTCGCCTATCAACATATCGGCAAAGAAATGCCAAAAACGGAGATTTTATGAAATCGTACCTTTTAACCGCGATCTTCACTTGCGGCGCCCTCTTTTCGGAAAACGCCGAGTACCAGCGGATCGCTGCGCCGATTGCGCCGAGAAATATCCAAGTCCTCTTAGAGAGGGATGCCTCTGAGGCTCTTTTGGAAGTCAAGGGCCCCTACACCCTCTTCAACCCGCACGATGGCAGTAAAATCGCCTCCGGCATCCTCGGAAAACGGTTCATCGTGAGAGAGACTGAAACGGGATTGAAGTGGGGCGAAGAGTTTCCCGGCATCCACCAAATTTACATCCTGCCACGTGGATCCGATTCTTCCATCTTCGTCAACGGGATCCAATATAGCGGAGCGGTTGCAGTCTTCGGCGTTGCCGGAATGGTCAATATCGTCAACGACATCGACATCGAGCTCTATGTCAAATCGACCCTAGCTACAGAGTTCCCCTCCCCTCTTGAGCCCGAAGTGATGTCGGCGCTAGCCATCCTTGCGCGCACCGACGCCTATTTTCATGCGACAAAAAACCGAAACAGCTTTTGGCACGTAGCCGCTTCCGAGAATCAGTACTCGGGAAGCGCCCTGATCGTCGCCAATTCTCCAGCCGAGCGGGCGACCGAAACGACTCGCCATTTAATCCTCGTCCACCCAAATGAAGGAAAGCACTCACCATTCCCTGCCAAGTGGACCGAGAACAGCGCCGGAAAAACGGCCCGCTATGAGGCGATCTTCCGACTCGATGCAGAGACCTCCGATAAGGGAGTCGAAGCCCCCCATGCGGCGCTCGCTCGACTAGATTCAAAATGGACCTACCAGGTTTCAAAGAAAAACTTGAGTAAACTCCTCGATACCGCCCAAATCCAGTCGGTCGAGGTCTTTGTCGACCAGTCATCGGGCAAATCGTACGGCCTTCGCATTAAGGACAGTGACGAGACCCACGATGTCGACTTCTTTACCCTGCAGGAAAAACTCGGGAAAAACCACATTCTGAGCTCGGACTTCACCGTCTCCCTCAAGGATGATGCAGTCCTCTTTACCGGGTACGGGAAAGGGCACGGAGTGGGCCTCTGCCTATACTCAGCCTCCTCCCTCGCCCAAAATGGGGAGAATGCGGTCAAAATCCTGGCTAAATTTTTTCCTGAGACCTACCTCTATAACATCGATGCCCTGCCGGATGGAGTAGTGAAATAGTCGGTTTCTTGGTAGACTTTGAGCTTCACCGGGGAAGCTGCGGAATAAGCAATCCGAACTAGGTCAGGGCCGGAAGGCAGCAGCCTTAAGGAATCTGCCTTATGTCGTAGTCACTCTCCGGTGTTTTTTTTCAAAAAATCCGTACTATTACACCATGAATATATATTGATATTTAATATCATACAGCCTAAAATAGAGCCCAACTAAAAGGCTTTAAAATGAGCAGTTCTATTTCGACAGTTTCACGATCCCGCATTGAAGAGCTGCCAGCAGAGACCCTAGGGCATGTTCTAAAGTATATCAATATCTTTACAGGAAGTGATGGGATTCGGAACGAAAAGGACGTTCGCGTCGCTATGAAATATGTGGGCAATTTAGCCCTTACGAGCAAAAGGATGTACGCCCTTGTAAATGACTTGATCGCAGCTCGTACATTCATTGAGTCTTTATCTCATAAATACGGCTCTTCCCCCGAGTATTTTGCCGCCCTATGGGACACTCCCGGAGCCCGCCGGTGGCTTTGGCAGAGAGTCGGGGAAAATGGAGATAAAGAATCCTACCAAATCATTCAAAGTGTTTATGAAGTGGCCTCTCAGGTCAAGAAGGAGGCCCAAGAAGCCGGGCTGCCATTTGATCTGGCTGAAGGGCGTATTGGATGGCCCTCTCCAATGAGCACTCAAAATCAAACAGAAAGCGGTTTTGAGTTGTATGTGGGTAATGGAATTTCCCATTTGCTCACTCCCTTTGGAGAAATAAAGATTTTCGGTGGTGGTATCACAAAATACTACTCTAATTTCTCGGTTGCCGAAGTGATGATAAGAAGGTTAGGCGCGACCTTCCAAGGGCTCTCTCCAGAAAGGGAAATGGAGAGAATTTATTCATACGAAGTAGATCCAGTCTCTGACAGAGCAGACACCATTCGAAAGATCACAGATGTGGATGAAATTCGATCTCATGTCCCATTTCAGGATGTGGAACGAATTAAGGGCACGCGCACTCTCGTCATAAACTCATGCAATTGGAGTGTCTATCATATGAGCTGCGTTGCAGGAAGGCCCATTCCACCTCCCACTTGGCACGCATCAACAGAGGATCAGCGCAAATGGACACTGATTCAGAAGATTTGGGACATGTTGGAAATGGAACGATTAGGTGAGGATCCCACATTAAAAAAGGTAGATGTGGAGGAGGTGGCTTTGAAGCGCTCTCGTAAAGAAGCCGAAGTCGCGAAGATTCAAAATCTCCCTGAGATGGCTCAATATGCAGCAAATGTCATGCGTCGACTCTTCGAGCAGCCTGTTTTAATGTACCCAGACTGTCTGCTTGCTTCTCAGAGGCTGATGATGGATGATTTCTACGAGGCGAAGGTCATAGAACAATTGAGCGATGAGAGCCAAGGGGAACGAAAAACCCATTTTATACGAGGGTTCATGGGTAAAGAAAAAGGGCTAACAAATGGCTATTTCTTGGAGCGTACGGTTGTCTCTACGATCCCCCCTCCTCCTATTATGGACAATCTTGAACAGACGTATCTTGAGATTCTATTACGCATCAGCGCTGGCTGGCAAAAAGCTGATCTGAAAAATTATCCACATATCCTAGCCAAAGAATCAGAAGAAGAATGGGACCTCTTCATAAAGCTGGTGCCTATGCACATGGAGGCTCTATTTCTGAGTTGTCTCGCGTCTCCATTGGGAATCTCGAAGAGCATCCATTGTAACGATACCTGGAGTATGGGCGACCCGTTTGGGGCAGCTAAGCCCCTTTATTTATGGATTCGAAAGAGCGAACAAAAAAGGGTGAAGAACATCTTGAGTCTACCGACTTAAGAGACGGCCCATCTCCGGTATTTTTTTATTAAAAGGTAGAATATGACATCTAGAATTGAAATGATTACTCCTGTCGAACAGATAGAGCGTTTGCTCTCATCTGAGTATGGGGAACAAGAGTGGCCAAAAGAATTAACCCTTAGAATGATTCATTGTGCGATGGATCCCTTTAGAAACTATGAGGGGTATCAGGCCCCTGAACAATTCCCAATGCTGAAGGATATCGCTGCTTCGAAGTTTATTTATCAGTCCCCTCCCGACTTATTGTATTGGTGCCAGGACTATCTGAAAAAACACGGTGCCTTTCCTCCAGAAATCCCTGCTCTGCCCAAGAACATAGACATCATTCTCGGTAGCGGAGTAGGACATCGTTCTGAAGAGTCATTTTGTAATCTCAGGGATCACTTCTTCCTCATTTTAGAGAGAGAAAACCTCCATAAAGTGGGAGATCTCAGCAAGCATCAATGGGTTTTTGTCTCGAAACATTGCGAAGCAATCAGGGTTCCTCTAGAATACTGGGCCTGACTTTTGGCTAAAAATCGACGACGCAATCTTTAAAAACACTCCCTTGCCTTTTTTTAAAAATTGCATATCCTCTTAACCCAAAACTTAACAAAGAGGTCCACCATGGTATCTCCAGCAGGCACGGAAGCCTGGAAAACATACGAAGATATTGAACGCGTAGTTTTGACAAGTGGAAAATTCAAAATCGCCCGGCTTCGCCGGGAAAAAGCCAAAATTCAAAAAATCAATGTCCTGATTACAAGTGCCAATGGCCCTATGACCAATGTCCACTAGAACTTCCGCCAGCCCGCAACACCGAAGTTCTCGCAGTCGTCGTAGCGGCCGTCGACGCGCAAGCCGGAAGGGGCGAAGCCCCCAACAACCAAGCGGTTGCCTTGAATGATTTCTTTGCAACGCGTGAAAGTCCATGGATTGTCATTGAAGCATCGTTTTCCTGAACGTCGATTTTCCCAAAGAATAGCTCTCGCAGCAT
>Ga0364920_10005_pt1 | contig 22426 bp, 19 predicted proteins | sample SorcelJu500001C8_FD_206961 | JGI IMG/M metagenome (GOLD analysis project Ga0364920, IMG submission 206961) | Enriched cells from Trout Bog Lake Hypolimnion, Wisconsin, USA - BchlTB.June20.5000.01.C8 | ecosystem: Environmental > Aquatic > Freshwater > Lake > Hypolimnion/Profundal zone | place: USA...
TTGTGACGTTTCTGTAATACACAAAGGTCTAATTTGCGAGGCAATGGTGCATTTTTACTGATTACTTAAAGAAATTTTGCTGACGATGGAACAAAGAACGAACAACAACGGACCTCGTATGAAGCTGAAGTTAATTGACCTTAAAGGGTTCAAGGCTATTGATGGTCATTCTGGGCAAAAAATTCCGTTGGGTGATGTGACCATACTGCTTGGGGCGAATGGTTCCGGGAAAAGCAATGTCGTATCATTTTTCAAAATGCTGAACTCCCTTACTACCGGTGTACTGCAGAATTATGTGGGGAAGCAAGGTGTGAGTCAGCTTTTGTTCTATGGATCAAAAGTTACCGATTCTATTTTTTTTACACTTCACTTTTCGTCGGATGATATTACCGACACATATGAAGTCAAACTGACGTATGGTTTACCGGATCGTTTGTTTATCAGTGGTGAAAAGGTGACATGCCAGAAAAATGGAAAAGAAAAACCTCAAGAGAACTATCTGGAAAGTGGTGGAGCTGAGTCTGGATTAGGCAAGGATGAAAGCAATACAAGCAAGGTTGTTTACAATCTTCTCTCCGGGATTCGTGCCTTTCATTTCCATGATACATCGGATACGGCACCCATTAAAGATCGTCGTTATGTTGACGATGCGAAATATCTTCGCCATGATGCTGGAAACCTGGCAGCTTTTCTGAAAATGCTCAAGGAGAATAGCGAATACACACGATACTACGATCGGATTGTCCGGCATATTCAGCGTGTCATGCCTCAGTTTGGTGATTTTTCTTTGGATACCTTGCCAGGAAATGACAAGTATGTCCGCCTCAATTGGACGGATATTTATACAAGTGAATACCTTTTTGGGCCGGATCAAATTTCGGATGGGTCACTCCGTTTTATGGCTCTGACAACGTTGTTATTGCAACCTCCAGAGCTGTTGCCGAAGTTCATTGTTCTTGATGAACCGGAGCTTGGTTTACATCCTGCAGCGATAGCTGAGTTGGCAGGGATGATTCATACTGTAGCGCAAAAAACCCAGATTCTTGTGGCTACGCAATCCACCCGTTTTGTGGATGAGTTCAGCCCTGATGATCTGGTTATTGTTGATCGTGACGAAAAGAATCGTTGTTCTGTTTTCAAAAAGTTGGATACCGAGCAACTTCATGAATGGTTGAAAAGCTACAGTCTTTCAGAGTTATGGGAGAAAAATGTGCTTGGAGGTCAGCCATGATTCGCCTGCATGTAACTGCTGAAGGCCAGACTGAGCAGGCTTTTATCAAAAAGGTTTTAGCTCCGTTCTTGGCCAAATCAGGTGTTTTTGCTGATGCTCGCTCTGTATTGACGAGCAAAGATAAACGGGCAGCAAAAGAGTATCGGGGTGGATTGCTGTACTATCAGAAAGCAAAAAACGATATTCTGACATGGCTGAAAGAAGACGGCAATGCTGAATGTCGTTTTACCACCATGTTTGATCTTTATGCTTTACCATCTGACTTTCCTGATTATCAGGATGCTCTAAGGCAGACCGATCCCTACAAGCGATGTAAAATACTGGAGGATGCTTTATACAAGGATATCGGAGACAGCCGATTCATTCCCTACATTCAGCTCCATGAGTTTGAAGCCCTTATACTTGCTGACCCGAAGAAGTTAGACTGGGAATACATGGAGCATGATGATCCTATCAAGAAGTTGCTACAAATGGTTGGCGAGCAGAATCCGGAATTGATCAATGACGGGCGCGATACTGCTCCGTCAAAACGGATTATCAATGAGATCCCGGAATATGATAAAGTCAGTTCAGGTGTGTTGGTGACTGAAAAAATCGGGCTTCCTGTTTTGCGGAGTAAATGCCGGCATTTTCATGAATGGCTGATTCGCCTTGAGAAGCTTGGAGAAATAACGTGAACAGCCGCATTACCCAAGCGCTAAGTCGGCTCTTCGATCGTCATAGAATTGTCTTTTGGAATGACGTCAAGAAGGAGTTGCGCGCAGCATTCGATGCTTTGCAGCTTGATGGTGTTGAAAAGATTGAACTTGCCAACAACGAGTTTGGCGTGAAGTATCGCATTCTGAGGGAGCATCCTGACCGGAAATTCCTGCTCTATCGCGAAGGGGCTCAGCCTGAAAAGCTGGATAACTGGTTGCTGGATGTAGAGCTTGCTTATGGTGATTTCCATGCTGACCAGGTTGGCCTATGGCTCTCCGAACTGGAACTTGGCCATGAGTTTCAGGACGTGGTTAAAGATCATCCAGAATTCTACAGGTCTACCAAGCGGATTGAGAGCCTCCGGCAATTGCTCAAGCAGGACGATACACCCGGTATAATCCGTTTGAAGATGCTTGGAGTTTGTGCCGGATCAGAACCACGGCTCGATATTGTGGTGGAGCACCTGCTGGACGAGGTGGCGGGTAAAGCTTCAAAAGAAAAACAATTGGGCCTTGAATTTCAGGATGGCGACAAGTATCGTCTGATTGAACGCTGTCATCTCGATGGGTATTTCTGGGAGCTTATGAAGCGGAGCTATGGCTACGAATCATCTGACCCTGGTATGAAGGATTTTGTTATTGAACTTTTCAAGTTCGGCTTTGCAGTGGGAATTGGTGGAAAGGGAGTGCTGGCCAGTGATGCGCTGGTATTTCTGAAGCGCTGGAAAGACAGCCGTCAATTTGAAAAATGCTTTGATGCGCTTGCTGAAGAGTGTGGAGAGATTCTTCGTATTGAACAGAAATTGGAAGTTCTGGATTTCCGTCAATTGATTGAACTCGATTATTTTCGGTTGATTGACAAGAAAATTATCAGTGATCTGGTTTGGGCTCTTGTAACTCAGACGGCGTTCAGCCATGAGATAGCACAATGGATACGCCAGCGCCGTCAAAGCCACTGGTACAACGAATTCCAGCACCTTTACGAAGGTGTAGAGTATGCCGCGCATTTTATGCAGGCATTCGAAGAGGCAAAGCTGGAAATGAGCTCTATGGCTGACGGCGTGCAGCTCTACAGCCGCTATTGGTTTCGGCTCGATCAATACTATCGCAAATTCATTTACCATGTCAGCATGTCCGGGCAGGCTTCGTTGATGGCTGAACTGGCTGATAAAATTGAAAATCTCTACTCCAACAACTACCTCCTGAAATTGAATGATCGGTGGCAGGCATTTGTGGACAAAGCCGATACATGGGAGGCTCCGCCTGTGCCTTTACAGAAAAGTGTTTTTGAACGTTTTATAGACCCATTCCTCTTAAAGAATAATAAGGTCTGTGTCATTATTTCCGATGCATTGCGCTACGAAATCGGCGATGAACTGCTCACGCTTATACGGCAGGAAGACCGATTTGATGCTACTATAGAGCCTTGCCTTTCAATGCTGCCCAGCTATACACAGCTTGGTATGGCTGCGCTTCTCCCAAATAGAGCCCTGGCGTTTGCCGACAACGATACAGGAGCGGTGTTAGCGGATAATATTAACTCTCAAGGCACGGCGAATCGCTCCAGGATTCTCAACCGGACTGCTTCATGGAAGGCTGCTGCCGTAAAGGCTGAAGAGGTTATGGCCCTTAAAGCTGATGAATGTCGGACTTTGCTCCGTGAGCACGATGTCATTTATGTTTACCATAATCGCATTGACTTAACCGGTGATAAGCGGGAATCGGAAGAGAGGGTGTTCGAGGCTGTAGAGGATACCTTGCTGGATCTTATAAAGCTTATCAAGAAGCTTGCAGGGGCTAACGCAACTAACTTACTGGTTACGGCTGATCATGGTTTTATCTATCAGAATCGAGCTCTTGACGAAAGCGATTTTGCGGGTACGGAAGCAGACGGAGAGCAGATTCTCTATCGTGACCGGCGATTTGTGCTTGGTAAAGGACTCAACGAGAGTTCAAGCCTGCGGAAGTTCAGTTCCTCTCAGTTGGGACTTTCGGGAGGGATGGAGGTACTGATTCCGAAATCGATCAACCGTCTGCGTCTCAAAGGTTCTGGCAGTCGTTTTGTGCACGGTGGCGCATCATTGCAGGAGGTGGTGATTCCACTTGTCAGGATCAACAAAAAGCGCCAGAGTGACCTCTCTACCGTTGACGTGGATATTATTCGTGGAACAAGTTCAGTTATTACATCAGGCCAGTTGGCTGTTGTGCTTTATCAATCGCAGCCGGTTACCGAAAAAGTTCAGGCAAGGACTCTTGTTGCAGGTATTTATACCCTTACTGGTGATCTTATTTCTGATTCACATACCCTTGTTTTTGATGTCATCTCCGATAACTCGCGGGATCGTGAACGGCAGGTTCGATTCGTTCTTACCAGCAAAGCTGATGAGGTGAATGGTCAGGAGGTTATTTTGAGGCTTGATGAAAAATACCCGGGCACCTCCCACTACAGCGAATACAAGTCAATCCGATATCTGATGAGGCGGTCATTTACAAGCGATTTTGATTTTTAAACAGCCAACTGCGGACTATGAATACCCTTGATCAGAAAATAAACACTCATTTTTCTGGACTTGTTGTCCGAAAGGATCTTGTCAAGACTGTTAAAGGCAATGCTATTGTTCCAACCTATGTGCTTGAATATCTTTTGGGTCAATACTGCGCGACAAGTGACGAGGCTTCGATTCAAACCGGCATTGAGACTGTTAAGGAGATTCTGCGTAAACACTATGTGCACCGCAATGAAGCCGGGCTCGTTCGCTCTAATATCAAGGAGAAAGGCAGGTATAAGGTCATCGATAAGATCAGTGTTGCGCTCAATGACAAAACTGATGCTTATGAGGCTGAGTTTTCAAATCTCGGCATCAAAAAGGTTCTAGTAGATTCCGGTACAATCAAGACCCATCCAAAACTTCTGGTCGGGGGAGTATGGTGCATTGCCGATATCGAGTACGAATTCAAGGAAGACAAGAACGCGATACCGTGGATCATGTCGACACTGAAACCCATCCAGCTCTCTCATTTCGATTTTGAGGAATATGTAGAAGCTCGCAAGCAATTCACTACTGATGAGTGGGTTGATCTGCTTATCCAGAGCATAGGTTTCAATCCTGAGCTGTTTGGCAAGCGCAGCAAGCTGACCCAACTTATCAGGTTGATTCCTTACTGTGAACGCAATTACAACCTTATTGAACTTGGTCCGAAGGGGACAGGGAAGTCTCATATTTATTCAGAGTTTTCCCCGCATGGTATTCTTATTTCCGGTGGAGAGGTGACTGTGCCCAAGCTTTTTGTGAGTAACTCTTCTGGTAAAATCGGACTGGTTGGGTATTGGGATGTCGTTGCTTTTGATGAGTTTGCAGGCAAGCAGAAGCGTGTCGATAAGGCACTTGTGGATATCATGAAAAACTACATGGCCAACAAGTCCTTCTCCCGAGGCGTTGAAACCCTCGGTGCAGAAGCTTCCATGGTTTTTGTTGGGAACACCCAGCATACCGTCCCCTTTATGCTCAAGCATTCAAACCTGTTTGATGAACTGCCCGAAAAGTTTTATGACTCAGCATTTCTTGACCGGATCCATTTCTATGCCCCAGGCTGGGAAATAGATATTATTCGCGGTGAGATGTTCTCCAGTGGGTATGGGTTTGTGGTCGATTATCTCGCAGAAATACTTCGCTCGATGCGCAACCACGACTATTCAGACAGGTATAAGGAACACTTTTCACTTTCATCCGATATATCAACACGTGATCGAGATGGTATTCATAAGACCTTCTCTGGCCTTATGAAAATCCTTTTCCCCCAGGGAGGCGCTTTAAAAGCTGAGATTGAAGAAATGCTCACGTTCGCAATCGAAGGGAGGAAAAGGGTAAAAGATCAGGTCATGCGTATTGATACCACGTACCCGACAGTTCACTTCACCTATACGGATGCCTCAGGTCAATCAAGAACGGTTAAAACGCTCGAAGAAGAGACCTATCCTCATTACTACAATCAAACGGTAGGTGAACCAGAAGGCGAGGTTCCACAAGCGGAAAGCATTGAGCTTGATTTTCCGGAGGTGACAGTAAAGCAAACCTCCTTTGCTGGCCCGACAGTCAAAGAGCAGCATCTGACTTTTCAGGAGAATCAGCGTGGAGTTTCTTATGATACCCTCTTTGGCCACTACCTGAGCGGAGCAAGCAGGATAGTTGTCACCGATCCTTATATCCGACTTTTCTATCAGGTTCGAAATTTCATGGAGTTCCTTGAAACTGTTCTGAAGTATAAACCCATTGAGGATGAAGTTGCCGTTCATTTAATTACAACAGAAGACGATTTCAAGGGTGAACAGCAAAAAGAAAACTTCGAAAAAATCAAGGAGTCCTGCGACACAGCAGGTATTGCTTTTACCTGGGAGTTTGATGGAACCGGCACGATTCAAGCTCGCCATATCGAGACTGACAATGGATGGAAAATCCTGCTTGATCGGGGACTGGATATTTTTCAGCACTATGCAATGAACGATGCGTTCACGTTTAATAATCGCCTCCAGCAGTTCCGCCCATGCAAAGCGTTTGATGTGACTTTTTTAAAAGTACAGGAATCTAAAACAGGAACTGAGAAAGAATAAAAGTATCTGTATCGGCGTGATTTGCAGGAGGCTGATGATTATTGTCTCTGTTTCCTTGTTTCGTCCCGAGGTACAAAACAAGGAACAAAAACTTGTTCCATTGCCTAATCAAGCTTATTCAATGGTGTCTGGCGGCGGGGTGCATTAACAGGTCAACTGATTATTCTGCAATAAGGTAAAGTAAAAAATGTAACACAGTATATTATGTTTGCTCTTATTTTGCGTAATCAGAAATCGCTTTGGAAAGAATCACCTGATCATTTTCTCCGTTGGGAATCCGGACGTTTTTCTCAATGAATCTCCATGCATTGGTTTTCTCTGATTTAACAGAAAAAATCACTTTCGCACACTTGAAATCACTGGTACCGGATTTTTTGCCTTTATCTGCAAACGATTGTTTCTTTGCCATGACTCGTGAAGTAGTTCTTTTGGTTAAGTCGCTGTACTTTTGTGTTTACTGAAATGAACATGAAGGTAATAAAAAAATAATCGATAACCAAGAGCTGTCATGAAGGAATCAGTAGTGCCAAGTCTCCGCTTCATGCAGTTTTCCCTTATGGAAAATTCCTGTTGCCTTTCCTTTCAAAGAGCGGTTAAGAAATGGTGTGTTTGCTGATTTGGATTTGAGTGAATCAGCGGTGACAATCCACCGGGTATCAGGATCAATGATCGTGAAATTCGCCTGTTCTCCAGGTGCGAAAAGAATCGGCTTGAGGTTCAGGATTCTTCTTGGATTGACCGACATCAGTTCAATGGCACGGGAAATGGTAATAACCTTTTTTTCAACCAGCTCGGTTATCGTCAAACCGAGTGAGGTTTCAAGACCGATAATACCAAACGCGGCCTGGTCAGCAGGACACTCTTTTTCATGAGAGGCATGAGGTGCATGGTCGGTAGCTATGGCATCAATGGTGCCGTCAGCAAGAGCTTCAAGCAGAGCTTCCCGATTCTCAACGGAGGAGAGCGGAGGTTTCATAATATAGTTGCCTATCTGGTCGGCCTGAAAAAGATCTTCATCACTGAGGGTGAAATGGTGCGGTGTCACTTCGCAGGTAACCTGAAGGCCGTCCTGTTTAGCTTTTCGGACAAGGTCGAGTGCTGGTTTTGTACTGATATGTGCAACATGGTAGCGCGGCCGTTGAAGAGGAGCATGCAGTTTATGCTGTTCCAGATAGTGCATAAGAAGCAGATCTCTGCTGAGTGTTATGGCTTCGGAGACATCGGGAATTCCTTTCAGCCCGAGTTTGGTTGAAAACAACCCTTCATTCATGACTGCTTTTTCAGTAAGCGATTTATCTTCACAGTGCTGAATGATGAGAAGATCAAAGTTTGAAGCATATTCGAAAGCCAACCGCATGATCTGGCTGTTCTGAATGGCTGAACCGTCATCCGACACGGCGGTGACTCCGTATGAGCGGAACTTTCCAAACGGCGCAAGATGTTCGCCTTTGCTTCCTTCCGTCATAGCCCCGATCACTTCAAGATCTATGGGGAGCATCGTCGAGTGATGGCGGATATAGGCCACGCCAAGAGGGCTGTCAATGACCGGCTTCGTGTTCGGCATAAGGGCAACGCCGGTAAATCCCCCGGCAACGGCTGCATTAGAGCCGCTTTCAAGGGTTTCCTTGTATTCCTGCCCCGGTTCCCTGAAATGGCAGTGCATATCGAACAGTCCGGGAGAAAGTATCCGGCCGCTCAGGTCAATAATTCTGTCATCCGACGAGGCTGCAATACCCTCATTGCCGAAAACGACGGCTTCGATGGTCCCGTCATTGGCCACTTTTATCGACCCTGTGGCATCGAGATGTTCAAGAGGATCAAGGATACGGGCATTCTGAAAAATAAGGCTCATTGCTCTTGAAAAATTAAAGCGTTAGATAACCCGTGCCTGAAGACTGACAAGCTCCCGATGACGCTGAGTGCTGTTTTCCGGCATGGAAAGTACTGCCTTCAATGTGTCACCGGAAGAAACTCTGCCCACACCGGCGGGCGTTCCTGTAAATATAAGGTCACCGCGGCGTAATCCGTAAAGATACGATAAATAATGGATAAGCGCGGCTGGAGTATGGAGCATTTCAGACACATTTCCCAGCTGAACCTGTGAACCATTCAGTTCAAGCGAAATTTCAAGATTTTTCGGAAACACAGCATCATTGAAGGGCACAACATCAGAAATCAGCGCGCTTTTCCTGAAACCCTTGCTTTTCAGCCATGGGTTACCTGCTTTTTTTGCAGCAAGCTGAACATCGCGCAGCGTCATGTCGAGACCTGCACCGAAACCGGCAATGTAGTTCGGGGCCTCCTCAATCGAGCAGCCATCGCACGATTTCCCTATAAGCAGAACTATTTCAGCCTCATAGTGCATGTTTGAGGAGAGAGGGCGACCCTGAAATTCAGGCACAGCAATCACTCCTTCAGTATCAAGAGCAGTGGGGGGTTTCATGAAAATGATCGGTTCACCCTCCTCCTCGATGTGTGCGCCCGCTTTGGCACCTTCAAGCAGCTGCATCTCCCGGGCATGTTCCCTGTAGTTTTTTCCGACACAATAAATGGCACCAGGAACAATAGTTCTGCGATCAAGAAGGGTTTCCATCTTCTATTTTATTATTTTAGTTTCAGGTAATGTATTCTATCAAGCATAATTGTTCGACGGGAAATATCATGCGATGACAGGTATGGCGACAGGGGAAGAAGATACAGAAGTTGTTTTTAAAAAAGCAGCTCTCAGAACAAGGATGCTTGCTTCAAGACGTTTGATTCCGGAACGATCGCGCGCTGAAATGAGTCAATCTATAGCCGGGTATGTCCTTGGATTGCCCGAAATTCTCACTGCCAACTGTATTCATCTCTATCTTGCCATTTCCTCTCATGCCGAAGTGGATACCGCTCCAATTGTTGAGGGGCTTGGTGCAATGGGGAAAGAGATTTCGGTGCCGGTTATCAGGGATGGCAAACTTTTTTCGGCTGCTTTCCGGAAAGGGGATTCACTTCAGCCTGCACAATTCGGACTGCCCGAACCAGCAGTGGTCTTGATGATTGATGAATTGCAGCTGGATGTGGTTCTTATGCCTCTTCTAGCTTATGACAGAAAAGGATATCGTCTCGGATATGGCAAAGGGTTTTATGATTTTTTTCTTCGGCGGCTTTCCATGCAGGGAAGAAAACCTTGCCGTATAGGCCTTTCGTTCAGCCGGCAGATGGTTGATGAGCTTCCTTTAAACCAATGGGATGAAGCTCTTGATGGCGTTGTTCATGAGCATGGAATTATTCGGTTTACTTAATAATTACAGATTTTTTTTTATGACGACAGGGGCTGAAACCAACGTACAGGCGTCTTCGCTCAAGTTTTTCAATACCTCTCTCTATGTCAACAGGGAGTTGAGCTGGATTGATTTCAATCAGAGGGTGCTTGAGGAAGCGCTCAATCCAGAAGCGCATCCGCTTCTGGAGAGAGTGAAATTCATATCGATTTTCAGTTCAAACCTCGATGAATATTTTATGATCAGGGTTGCGGGTATCGAGGATCAGTATGAGGCCGGTATTCAGGATCGGACAATCGATGGGCTTACACCTGCAGAGCAGCTGGAAAAGATCCGTACCATGGTTCTGCAGCAGCTCAGTGAGCGAAACGAATGTTTTTATCACGACCTCCTGCCTGCCTTGCAAAAGGAGGGTATCGAGTTTCTTCGGGTATCAGAACTCTCTGCAACAGAGCAGAGAGCGTTGAGTCATTTTTTCCGCAAGGAAATATATCCCGTATTGACTCCTCTGGCATTCGATACCGGCCATCCATTTCCTTTTATGTCAAACCTCTCGCTGAATCTCGCAATTGAACTTGAGGATGAGGAAAGCGGGTCTCTGAAGTTTGCCCGCGTGAAGGTTCCGAGTATTCTTCCCAGGTTGCTTCGACTCAATGATATCAAAGGGTTTAATGATGAAAGCGGCATCATCCGCTTTATCTGGCTTGAAGACCTTATTGAAAACAATCTGTCACACCTCTTTCCGAAGATGAAGATTACAAAATCGCATCTTTTCAGATTGATTCGCGATGCTGATATTGAGATTGAGGAGGATGAAGCCGGCGATCTGCTTAAGACTATTGAGCAGGGTCTCCGCTCCCGCCGTTACGGCAAGGTAGTGAGACTTGACATTACTCCGGCAATGCCTCAGTCGGTGAGAAAACTCCTTATGAAAAATCTTGATGTTGCAAAAAGAAACGTCTATGAAATAGATGGAGCGCTGGGACTCAGCTGTCTTATTGATCTTTTAAAGATAGATCGTCCTACTCTGAAAGATGAACCTTTTATATCCGGCAACCGGCTTGAAGAGCAGTTCGGTGCTGATATTTTCAGTGCCATAAGGGCTAAAGATCAGCTGCTTTACCATCCATACGACTCGTTTCAGCCGGTCATCGATTTTATCAATCAGGCAGCAGTCGATTCTGACGTACTTTCAATAAAACAGACACTCTACAGGGTTGGAAGCAACTCACCCATCGTCAAGGCATTGATGAAGGCTGCTGAACGGGGTAAACAGGTTGCCGTTCTCGTGGAACTTAAGGCAAGATTTGATGAAGAGAACAATATCGTCTGGGCCCGGGCCCTTGAGGATGTCGGGGTGCATGTCGCCTACGGTTTGCCTGGACTGAAAACCCATGCAAAGCTTACCCTGGTTGTTCGTCGTGAACAAAAAAGGCTGAAGCGCTATCTACATCTTGGTACAGGTAACTACAACCCTGCGACAGGAAAGATCTATACTGATTACAGTCTGTTCACGGTCAACGAACAACTCGCCAATGAGGTGGCTGAACTTTTCAATGCCTTGACCGGATATTCCAAACATACAGCGTATAAAAAGCTTCTTGTTTCGCCGATCAACACCAGAGAGAGGCTTATCGAGATGATCGATCGTGAAATTGAGTGGTGCAGTCAGGAAGGCAAGGGTCGAATAATCATGAAAATGAATGCCCTTGTCGATGCGAAGACCATACGGGCACTTTACAAAGCTTCCTGTGAGGGTGTTACTATTGATCTTATTGTTCGTGGCATCTGCTGTCTGAAGCCCGGAATCTGCGGGATAAGCGACAATATTCGTGTTATCAGCGTTATTGGCCGTTTTCTTGAGCACAGCAGGGCATACTACTTTCATAATGGAGGCAAGGAGGAACTCTATCTCGGCAGTGCCGACATCATGCCAAGAAATCTTGACGACCGGGTTGAAACCCTTTTTCCTGTGTTTGATATATCGCTCATTCAGGTTGTCAAAGCAGATCTTGAACTTATTTTAAGCGACAATGTCAAGGCATGGGAGATGAACCCTGATGGCGTATACTCAAAAATCAACAATGATGCACCGAAAGTAAACAGTCAGGTTCTCTTTTTAACACGGTCAGTCTTTAAAAAAATTAAGTAAACTCAAAGTAAACAAATTATGAAAATTGCAGTTGGAAGCGATCATGCAGGAGTTGCATTCAAGAAAACCGTTATTACCTGGCTTGAACAGCATGGTCATGAATATAATGATATGGGAACCTATACTGAAGAATCGGTTGATTACCCAGATTATGCCCGTAAAGTAGCAATTGCTGTTGCTGACGGCAGTTATGATCAAGGGGTGTTGTTGTGCGGCACCGGTATCGGGGTTTCAATTTCAGCAAACAAAATTAAAGGCATTCGTGCGGCGCTTTGCTGCAACCCGGAGTTCGCAACACTTGCCCGGCAGCATAATAATGCCAATATTATCTGTTTATCTGCCCGCTTCAGTGATAAAGAGAAGATTGAAAAAAGCCTTCAAAATTGGTTTGCCGCTGATTATGAAGGAGGAAGACATGAACGAAGGGTGAATAAAATTGAACCATGTTGTTAAATGAATGCTTAGAGAGCTGTCTTGATAGAACATATCCGTTTTTTACGGATGATGCTGATATAGCGGATGTTATCACGGTGATGCAGAAGGGGCATCTTGAATGCGTTCCTGTTCTGCATGATGGAAAAGTTGCGGGAATTTTAACCCTTCCGGACCTTCTGCCCTTTTGGCAGTCAAGGAAAATGAATAAACTCTGCCTGAAGGATCTGAAGCTTCAGCCCGCTGAAAGTATTGGACGCCACGAACATATTTTTGATGTTTTTTCAAGGATACGATCGTTTGCGGGCACTGTGATTCCCGTTTCAGAAGAGGATGGCAGGTATATCGGCATTATTGAAAAGGTGCTTCTTCTTGAGAAAATTGCCACTGTTTTTCACTTGAGAGGAGAGGGTATGACGCTTGAACTGGATGTACCGGCATTTGAACTGAAGCTCTCTGAGGTTATTGCAACACTTGAAAAAAACGATGCAACCGTGTTGAGTTTCGGTATGTTCCGTGCGACTCCGGATCATGACAGCAGGGTTGTCACTTTCAGGGTTGAGACGCATGATCTTTTCCGGCTTGTAAAAAATATGGAAAAATACGGCTATCTGATTCGCTACTCGTCGCCATTCTTCAAAGAGAGAGATGATGAACTCAGAGAGAAGGCTCTTGAGTTTATACACTTTATGGATATGTAGTTACCTTAATACCGGACATCCAATGTCAACAGAACACTTTACCGCGCTCGCCGCACGGATTCGGGAGCGTGCAGCAGCGATATTTCCTGAAGTGCTTGCCCTGCGCAGGGATATGCATCTTCACCCTGAACTCTCTTTTGAAGAGGTCAGGACTACAGCGCTTATAACCGACTATCTTCTTGGTCTCGGCATTACACCTGAGCCGCCTTTGCTGCCAACAGGAGCAGTTGCCCTGATCAAGGGGGGAAAAGCGTCTGGAAAAGCCTCTGTTATTGCGCTACGGGCTGATATTGATGCTCTGCCGCTTCATGAAGAAAACCTGCACGATTTCTGTTCGCTTGAATCAGGAAAAATGCATGCATGCGGTCATGATATGCATTCAGCCATGCTTCTTGGCGCAGCCAACATCCTTGCAGGAATGAAAGATGCGCTGGAAGGTGATGTGCTTCTTATTTTTCAGCCAGCCGAAGAAAAAGCTCCCGGCGGAGCAAAACCATTGCTTGATGCGGGTCTTTTCAATCGGTTTCATCCATCGGTCATTATTGGACAGCACTGTTTTCCAAATGTTGAAACCGGCAAAGTTGCTTTGTGCAAGGGAAGTTTTATGGCGGCGGCTGATGAATTGTACTTTACAGTGACAGGGCAGGGGGGGCATGCGTCGGCTCCGCATAAGGCAGCTGACCCGGTTCTTGCTGCCGCTCATATTATTACCGCGGCTCAGCATCTTGTCAGCAGGGTTGCTCCGCCTCATAAGCCTGCAGTGGTATCAATCGCATCAATTCATGGCGGTAATGCCCCTAATGTCATTCCCCGACAGGTAACTATGTCCGGCACGATGAGAACCATGAACGAGGAGCTGCGATCGCTGGTGCAGGAGAAGCTGCGCCAGACTGTGACGCATGTTGCTGAAGGACTTGGAGTTGAGGGTGAAGTTGAGATCAGGAAAGGATATCCGGTACTCTTTAACGATCCGGCAGTGACTGAAAAGGCTGCAGTTGTCTGCAGCGAGTATCTTGGGAGCGACAATGTACTTGAAAGCGAACCGATCATGACGGCTGAAGATTTTGCCTACTATCTCCAGGAGTGTCCGGGTACCTTCTGGCAGATTGGCACAGGTTCACCGCTATCCGAAAAAGGCAATACACTGCACTCTCCGACCTTCAATCCCGTGGAGCGAGCTCTTGAAACCGGCAGCGGTCTGCTTGCTTACACCGCATTCCGGTTTCTTGATTTTTTGAAGGTCTGAGAATATGTGCTGTTGAAATTATGCTTTTCCGTTAGAACCAAGAACATTGATGATTTTGTGGATGTAAAGTTTCTTGAGAGCTTCACGGGCTGGACCAAGATATTTTCTTGGGTCGAACTCTTCCGGTTTTTCATCAAGCACTTTACGTATAGCAGCAGTCATTGCAAGACGGCCGTCAGAATCAATGTTGATTTTACAGACAGCGGACTTGGCTGCAAGGCGAAGCTGATCTTCGCTGATACCGATTGCATCCTTCAGTTTTCCACCATGTTCATTGATTGTCTTTACCAGATCCTGCGGGACAGAAGATGAGCCATGAAGAACGATAGGGAACCCGGGGATGCGCTCTTCAATTTCAGTAAGGATGTCGAGGCGGATTTTTGGATCCTCGCCCGGCTTGAACTTGAAAGCGCCATGTGAAGTGCCTATGGAAATGGCAAGACTGTCAACACCGGTTTTTGCCACAAAATCTTCAACCTCTTCGGGTTGAGTATAGGTATGGGCTGCAGCAGAAACTTCGTCTTCAATACCTGCAAGCACTCCAAGCTCTCCCTCAACGGTAACATCAAACTGATGGGCATAAGCCACAACTTTTTTGGTCAATTCAATGTTCTCTTCGTAGGAAAGATGTGAACCATCAATCATTACTGAAGAAAATCCGGAGTCGATGCAATCTTTGCAGAGCTCAAAGCTGTCGCCATGATCAAGATGAAGTACAATAGGAATAGGGTTTCCAAGTTCAGCGGCGTAGGCTACAGCTCCCTGGGCAAGATAGCGGAGAAGAGTCTCGTTCGCATAGCTCCTTGCTCCTTTTGACACCTGAATTATAACAGGCGAACTGGTTTCAACACAAGCAAGAATGATAGCCTGCAACTGCTCCAGATTATTGAAATTATAGGCGGGAATGGCATAGCCGCCTGTCACAGCTTTTTTAAAAAGCTCCCTGCTGTTACACAGTCCAAGTTCTTTGTAGCTGATATTTTTCTTTTCCATTGAAAAGCTCTCCTTTTATTATTATTATATGCCGTATTTTCTACAAAGGATACCATCCCGTAACGATATACCTCAAGTCTCTCAATATAAATATAATTATTATCCCATTCAACAATAGCCTGGATGCTGTTGCCGAACCTTTGATCATCATACAACACAATGTTTAGAAAAAGTCTGCTTCTCACCATGGTTCTTCTGGGAAGTACTGAGTCTGCGTTTACTGCTACTGCTCTTCAATCTGCGACAGCAGAATCTGTGATTACGTTCAAACCAACCGAAGCAGAGGAGGAGGCGGGCAAATATATCACTCAAAATCTTTTATTGCATCACTTCAGAAAGGTTTCGGTCAACGACTCTCTTTCTCAGCAGATATTTAACCGTTATCTCGATAATCTTGACGGCACAAAAAGCTACTTCGTGGCAAGCGAGGTTGAAAGTCTCAGAAAGATTTATGGAAGCAGGATCAATAAAGAATTTCTTAATGGTAAAGCAACTTCCGGGTTCGGCATCTATAATTTTTTTCTGAAAAGAGCGAAAGAGAAGATGCGCTTTATGAAGGCAGCCGCCGATACCATACATTTTAATTTTTCAGCGCCGGAAACCCTTGAAGTTGACCGTAAAACTGACCCTTGGCCTGCAGACAGGCGCCAGCTCTACGATCTATGGAAAAAAGAGTTGAAATATCAGTGGCTCAACCTGAAATATTCAGGTGAAAGCAGCAGTGATATTCGGGGAGCACTTGCAAAAAGTTTTACGAACCGACTGAACCTTCTGAATCACCAGAAGCCTGAAGATGCTTTTCAGGCATACATCTCAGCGGTTACAACGTCGTTCGATCCCCATACAAGCTATTTCTCTCCGGACGAATATGAAAACTTTCAGATCGACATGAGCCGTTCTCTTGAAGGAATCGGTGCTAAACTGCAGACTGAAAGCGAGTATACCGTTATCAATGAGGTTATTCCGGGAGGTCCGGTTTATAAAAGTAATCTCTTGAAAAAAGGTGATAAAATTATCGGGGTCGGTCAGGGAGCAAAGGGTGAGATTGTTGATGTTATGGGTTGGAGAATCAATGATGTGGTGAAACTTATCCGTGGCAGGAAAGGTACTCTCGTCCGCCTCAATATTCTTCCTGCAAGCCAGGCAGGCAGGGGGCCGTCAAAAATTGTACAACTTCTCCGAGATAAGGTTGACCTTGAAGAACAAGCTGCAAAAAAAAGAATTATTCAGCTGAATGGGCAGAAAATCGGTGTTATTACGATACCGTCATTTTACCTCGATTTTGAAGGTCAGCAAAAGAATGCGACTAATTATAACAGCACAAGCCGTGATGTGGCCCGTATCCTGAATGAACTGAATGCCGAGCACGTTGAAGGTATTGTCATTGATCTTCGCGACAATGGTGGAGGTTCGCTTGAAGAGGCCGTGAGTGTTACCGGACTCTTTATTGCAACAGGGCCTGTGGTGCAGGTCAGTAATGCCACCGGCGGAAAAATGGTGCTCAGGGATGAAGACCGCCACAAACTGTATAGCGGACCGCTTGCCGTCCTTGTCAATCGGTACAGTGCTTCGGCTTCTGAAATTTTTGCTGCGGCAATTCAGGATTATGGGCGCGGCGTTATCATAGGAGAGAGAACGTTTGGAAAGGGAACTGTTCAAAGCCTTATCAAACTGACAAGGCCGTTTTCTTTTTTTGGAACAAAGCCTGATCTTGGAGAGATCAAGCTTACTGTTGCTAAATTTTACAGGATTTCCGGAGGCAGCACCCAGCATAAAGGGGTAGTTCCTGATATTATCATGCCCTCAATGATTGATACATCCACTATCGGAGAAGATACCTATACCAGCAGTCTGCCCTGGAGTACCATATCAAAGGCATTCTATCGGCCTACCGCAGAGGTCAACCAGGAAGAGATGGGTCTGTTGAAGAAAAAATTTCAGGAACGATCATCAAAGAACCACCTTTACCAGGTCTATTTACATGATGTGAATGTCCTTAACCAGATACGCAAGAAAAAGCTGACATCGCTTCAGGACACTGTGTTCAAATCGGAGATAGAAAATATCAAGCAGATTGAAAAGCTGTGGGTTCAGGCACCGGATTCGGCCAAAAGCATGAACAAAGACATCCTGGTCAATCAGTCGGCAGCCGTTGTTTCAGATATAGCAGAGCTGAAGGCTATTGAACGTCATACTGTTGTTCGAACTTCGCCTGCCGTTTTGAACTGAAGTTGTTTTCTTGCCTCTTCGATCTGGAATGCAACGGAATCAAACGAACAACTGCCGTGTGTTTTTTTTGAATTCACGCTGCTGTCCGCCTTGAGACATTCGTAAATATCCGGGTCGATGGCTTCAGAGAACTCCCTGAACTTTTCTACAGGAATGTTCGGCAGGGTAATATCTGAAGCAATGCTCCAGGTAACAATTTTACCTGTAATGCGGTGTGCATCGCGGAAGGGAATCTGTTTGCCGACAAGATATTCAGCAATCTCCGTAGCAAGGCTGAGATCTTCAGAGGTCAGTTTAGCAAGTTTTTCCTTATTGAGAGTCGTATGCTCCAGCAGCCTGGCAAATATTTGAACACTAGAGATCGTTGTTTCAGCACTGTCGAAAAGCGGCGGTTTATCTTCCTGCATATCCCTGTTGTAGGAAAGCGGCAGCCCTTTCATGATGGTAAGCATAGCTACAAGATTTCCATATACCCTCCCCGTTTTGCCCCTGACCAGCTCGGCAATATCTGCATTTTTTTTCTGCGGCATGATGGATGAGCCCGTTGCGAAGGCATCACTGATGTTCAGATAGCCGAACTCATAGGAACTCCAGAGTATCAGATCCTCAGCAAACCTTGACAGATGCATCATGATTACGGAACAGTCTGATATGAATTCAATCACAATATCCCGATCACTCACAGCATCTATGCTGTTTGAAAAAAGATCGTCAAAACCAAGCAGGACAGCCGTTCTGTGCGGATTAAGAGGAAGAGTGCTGCCGGCAAAGGCTGCAGCACCGAGTGGAGAGATATTAACCCGTTTCATAAGATCGCTGATTCGCTGCCGGTCACGTAAGAACATGTTGAAGTAGGCAAGGTAGTAGTGGCCGGCGGAAACAGGCTGGGCACGCTGCAGGTGGGTATATCCGAATATGATAGTCTCCCGGTAGGTTTCCGCTTTTTCAACAAGGAGCTTTAGAAGAGTTCCAAGCACTTCCTGAAGTTCACTGATCTGGCGGCGCATATAAAGGCGGGTATCGGTTGCAACCTGATCGTTACGGCTCCTGCCGGAATGCAGTTTACCGGCAGCAGCTCCTATTTTTTCTTTAAGCCTGTTTTCAATAACCGTATGGATATCCTCGTCTTCCCATTGTGGAACAAGAGTACCGCTTGCAAGCTCCTCCTCTATTTCCAGAAGTCCATCAATAATTTGGCGAGCCTCATCCGCGCTTACAATGTTCTCTTCTGCAAGCATGGTTACGTGCGCAACTGAGCCTTGTATATCCTCGCGGTAGAGCTTTTTGTCAACATGCACCGAAGAAGAAAAGAAGAGTGCATCCTGATCGAAAGGCTCTGAAAAGCGGCTCTGCCAGAGTAATTCTTTTTTCCTGGTCATAAGAGGGGTTGGTTGTTGTCGGAATGAAACTGCCGGAAAATACTAAAATCGAAGCAAAAAGAGGCCTCTTGATGACAGAGTATCAGACTTTTTTGACGAATTCAGACTTTAATTGCATAGCTCCGAAGCCATCGATTCTGCAGTCGATATCATGGTCGCCGTCGATGAGGCGGATATTCTTCACCTTCGTACCGCCCTTAAGCGCTGAAGATGCTCCTTTGACTTTGAGATCCTTGATTACCGTCACGGTATCACCGTCGTGCAATATGTTTCCATTTGCATCCTTCCAGACGCGGGTTCTTTCTGATGCATGTTCAGCAGAGCTGCTCCATTCGTTGGCGCACTCAGGGCAGATCAAGAGGGTCCCGACTTCGTAAGTGTATTTCGAGTTGCATTTCGGGCAGTTTGGCAAGTCGCTCATGATGTTCAGGTTTCGAGATTTTCCAGTAAAGCTTTTCGCGACAAAATAACGAATTGTTACAGCGCTCCTACATAAAAGATGGTATTTATGGGATTGTATGCTGATCGGTTACAAAATAAACAAAAGTCTATTTTTCAAACTTTAAAGAGGCAAGTGCTTTTATGGTAATATTGTGTGACTGCATTCAACAATATCTCGGATGCAAAAATTAAATTCAAAGGGCCAAAAATGGCTTAAAAGGTTTCTCCTTCATGCCGTTTTTTGCTCGATCGGAGCTGGGTTACTTCAAGGCATGATCGTATTGATTCTTTTAGTGATTTTTAAGCATACCTTCAGAGTTCTTTAAGGTTGACTGTTATATCTTTCTGGCAGTATATGATATTCAAGATATGACCAAAATGACAACATTAATCACAATATTATTGCCATGAAAAATCAACCAGAAACAAAAAATCAATCTATGCAGCACAATTACAACGTTTTGTATGGATTACTTATCCTCCTAATATCATTGATGACTTCCATATCATATGTCCGAGCCGAAAAAGCTGCAGATATCGACGGCAATACTCATAAAACTGTAACCATTGGCCATCAAGTCTGGATGCAGGAAAACCTGAATGTCACTGCATATCGAAATGGAGATCTCATTCGCCAGGCAAAAACAAATGAAGAATGGAATGATGCAGGTGCTAATGGAGAGGGAGTCTGGTGTTATTATAATAATGATCCAGTTCATGGAACAAAATATGGAAAATTATATAATTGGTATGCTGTACATGATCCCCGGGGCCTTGCTCCATCAGGTTGGCATATCCCAACTGATAATGAATGGACAACGGCAATCAGTACGTTGGGTGGAGAAAACATTGCTGGGGGAAAAATGAAATTCAACGGAATATCACAATGGCAAAGTCCAAATATTGGAGGGGATAATAGCAGTAATTTCAGTGCACTGCCAAGTGGCATGAGAGGAATAGATGGAAAATTTAACTTTATAAGTGAAAGTGCCTATTTCTGGTCCCAATCAGAATACTCACCAACAACTGCATGGTACAGAGTAATTAACCATCACCTCCCAACTATTGTCCGCAGCAGTGAAGAAAAAGTTGATGGCTTATCTGTTCGTTGCATAGCAGATTAAAATAATCCACAGGCTCATTTGCAGCAGTTGCCTGCGCCAAGAACGCTCGCGGTTGCTGCAACCAGCCCTCCCCGCCTTAAAGTGCCGATAATAGCCTTTTACCCCATACAAAACCAGAAGAAGAGAGCTGTCAGAAGGTTGGTCATTAAAATGCATGCAAAAGGTATCAATTGCGGCATGTTATCTGGATCTCTACATTAGACTCAAGAGAGGAGAACACTCCTGTTGAATCACCAGAACTTAAGCGATGAAAAGTAAGCTAATCGCAGGTGGAATTCCTGATGAGTAAAGTATCTGATTTGGAGCATATATATAATATGTATACTTTAGCAAATCATTGTTGCTTACTCTATCGAGTAATGGCATGGAGATCAACGTCACTCTTGAGGTCGTCCTGTCAGGCAGCACGAGGCAATGATGGGGGATAGGTTCTATGATCCGGGACATAAAAATTCCGCCATGTTAACAAAAGAAGTATCCCTTTCCTGCGAAATGCCTCATCGTAACCTTATCGATTATATGAGTAACGGTTACGCATACTGCCAGATGATTATCGATGAAGGACATCCTGTTGATTTTATGTTTGAGGAGGTCAATGAGGGTTATGAGAAGATCACCGGCTTGAGTAACGTTGCGGGCCGGAGAATAACCGACGTGCTCCCAGGAATTGCCGAGTCAGATCCTGATTTTCTTGAGAAACAGAGAAGGGTGACCGAAACCGGGATGCCCGATCATTTTGATATCAACCTCAAAGCATTAAACAAATGGTTGAGCTGCTCACTCTACAGCCCTGAAAAGGGGTACACGGTGACAATTATTGAAGATATCACCGATCGCAAGGAAGCTGAACGTCAGCTGCAGCAACGGTGGAGTGATTTGAACACAGAAAAAGTAAGAGTTGAGGAAAACGACCGCGCGAAAACAGAGATGCTGGCCTATATCAGCCATGAAATACGGAGCCCGATGACTGGTATTCTTGGTTTTTCAGAGCTTTTGAAAACGCATCTCCTCTCCACTGAAGAACAGGCTGAGTATATCGACCTCATTTATCAAAGTGGTCAGAGAATGCTTCATCTCATTGATGACCTTAATAATATATCATGTATAGAAGCCGGCAAGAACCTGCTGCACATAACTGAAACCTCTGTCAACAGTGTGCTGCATGGTCTCCATGCATTTTTCAAGCTTCAAGCAGAAAAAAAAGGATTATGGCTGCACTGTACAACAGAACTTTCTGACAGCGAAAGCATGGTTAAAACCGATAGCTTAAAACTGACCCAGATAGTAACGAACCTTATCCAGAATGCCCTGAAATTCACAAATTCGGGAGGCATTGATTTCGGCTATGCTCTCATCAATGGCTTCCTTGAATTTTATGTCATCGATTCAGGCATCGGTATTCCTCTGGACATGCAGCAGGCGATTTTCGATCAGTACCGCCAGGGAGTCAGTTCTTTAACCCGGAAAAATGAGGGATCAGGTCTCGGATTGAGAATTTCCAAGACATTCGTTGAAATGATGGGCGGCACGATACGAGTCAAATCGCTGGAGGACTGGGGAAGCATATTCTTTTTCAACCTGCCGTATAATCCTCCCTGTTCACAGGAAAAGATATGCACTGCACATTAAAAAGTCATATACCGGAAAAAAAAGAGAGTTCAATCGTTGAACCGCTGCTCAACATCCTTGCTCGGCCTGGCAATCCCCCCGCTTTTCGGTGAAGAGCCCTTGAACACTGAAGAGGCAGTACCACCATAAAGAAAAGGATAGGCATTCACGAGCAGGCGCTTGGTACCTTTACCAACATTTTCAAGATAATCACCAACCATCCACCACGTCCCATCAACATATGTTTCGCCTAATCTTCCTGACGCTTCTCCCCAGCTGGTGAAGGGTACTCTTGACAATCTTCGTCCTCAGCTGGTGCTGAC
>Ga0364920_10190_pt1 | contig 22413 bp, 18 predicted proteins | sample SorcelJu500001C8_FD_206961 | JGI IMG/M metagenome (GOLD analysis project Ga0364920, IMG submission 206961) | Enriched cells from Trout Bog Lake Hypolimnion, Wisconsin, USA - BchlTB.June20.5000.01.C8 | ecosystem: Environmental > Aquatic > Freshwater > Lake > Hypolimnion/Profundal zone | place: USA...
CCATTTCAGAAGTACCAAGAGTACCATCACGCAAGCTGTCTGTAACGCTTCCTATCAAACGTGGAATCTGTGTAGCAAAAAGGCTGCCAGCAGCAACCATGCTGATACCTGCAAAATAGGAGAACCATTGATTCCTGATATGAGAGCCGACAATCCGTATTCCGGACATGATATTTGTTTTACTACTTTATTGAGGAATAAACTGCTCATCGACAATCTGATGAGCCGTAACCTGAGACTTTGGATCTATATCGCCCAGATCTTTAAGAATCGTAAGAGCGTGCTCAGTTCCAACAAAATCTATACGCCCACTGGTATCCCAAGCAGGTATCTCTTTTGCATACAATTTTTTATAGGGTATCTCATCCTGATGCAACTCTTTTATGGCAAACTCAATGGCCTCATCAGGATGGGCTTTGAGGTAGTCGACGGTCTTGCGATAAGCAGCCAAAAAGCCCCTGACGGTTTCTGGTTTTTCCTGAATGAAGCTCTTCGTTGCAAATATGAACGAGTGCTGATAATGACCAAAGTAATCTGCAGCAGACTCCAGTACCTTTCCAAATCCCTCAAGTTCTGCTTTGACACCAACAATTTCCGAGGTTATGACGGCTTCAACTTTCCCTGTCTGGAGCGCGGCCAAGGCATTGCCACTGGTGCCTGCATTAACATACTGGAAATCTGAAGGCTTGAATCCCTTGGCTTTCGCTATAACATTGAAAGCCTGAATTGTACCTTGACCGGGAGAACCAGGGCTGACCGGTTTACCTTTCAACTCAGCAAAGCTCTTGTATTGAGGTTTTGAGACCAAGACAAAATGCTGCCCTGAGGCTGGTGGCGAAGCAATAATAGTAATCGGCACGCCCGCCACAGCTCCCACAAGTATAGGCGAACCCATTCCACCCAAATCCGCCTCACCTGCGGCTGCAGCTGTGACCGCCTCAACGCCCCCTGAAATGGTTACGACTTGCAGATCAATCCCCTCTCTTGCGAAATAACCTTTCGCAATACCAAAGTTTATGGGCAAGTTGCCGGCGTTGGTGGCAAACCTGACAACGGTTTTAGGCTTCGCGCCCACTCCGGACGATTCTTCAGTTTTCTTTACACAACCCCCTGCAAGTATGGAGAGCAAAAGCAGTGAAATAATTTTTATTCTGTTTCCTGTCATCATTACAACAACACTCCTTCTCATGTTTTTATTGATAAATTCTCAGTGAACTGCTGTATCAGAACGCCATCGGTCGAAATGGCGACCGAGACGATCAAGCGACACATCAAGTGAAATCCCGATTACCGCCACAACCAGCACACCGGCAAAAACCTTGTCAGTCTGGAACGTAGATCCGGCATACTCAATCATGTAACCGATACCTTCTGATCCGCCAAACACCTCAGCCACAATAACCCCTAAGAGACCACGCCCTGCGGCAAGGCGAAGCCCGGTAATCAGAAACGGCAATGAGGTAGGTAACGCAATACTTCGAAATATCTGCCAACGACCAGCACCGTAGGCCCGGGCAACATGAACAAGATCAGGATCAATCGTACTCATGGCGACCTGAAGATTAACAATCAGCGGGAAAATAGCACTTAACAGTACAACCACAATTTTGGCTGTAATGCCCAATCCAAACCAGATAATAAAGAGTGGCATCAAGGCAATACGGGGAGTTGCCTGTAATGCAGCAATAAAAGGACCAAATGAGGCTTTCAGGAGTTTGAACCATCCCAACATGATTCCAAAAGGAAACCCAAAAATAATTGCCGCAAGATAGCCGAAACCAAATTCTTTGGCACTTACAAGAAAATGCTTGAGCAACGTACCATCCTTGATAATTGCTATCTCGGCAAATACTACTCGGGAGGGCGAACTGATAAAAAGTGGATTGACAAGTTTGCATTGAAAAAGCAGCTCCCAACCTATCAGAAAGAGAATAATGACACTTGATCCAAGCAACAGGTTGATAATTTTCTCCCTTTTTGCCACCTTTGATTTTGGCAATACTGTCACTTTTCTCATATCCCTCCCCCAATGTTTGCATTACCTTCTATGATATTCCAGATACGACTCATCAAGCCACGGAACTCTTCTGAATCCTTGATATGACCTTTACGGGGATGAGGAAAGGGAACTCGGATATCATCAAGGATGTGGGCTGGACGTGAAGAAAAAATGATAACGCGATCGGATAGCAGCAGCGCTTCATCAATCTGATGAGTAACCATTACAACAGTCTTGCCTACCTTTTCGCATAACTCCAACAGCTCATTCTGCATAAGCTCACGGGTAATGGCATCAAGAGCGGCAAACGGCTCGTCCAAAAGCAGCACCTCTGGATCACAGGCCAAAGCACGTGCCAGATTAACCCGCTGTTGCATTCCTCCCGACAATTGGTGCGGATAATGGTGCTCAAATCCGTTCAGACGGATCAGATTCACAAAGTAGCTTGCCTTTTCTCTTGCCTCAGCCGGCTTCATGCCGCTCAGTTCAAGTCCATACGTGATATTACGGCCAACCTTTCTCCATGGCAGAAGCGATGCTTTCTGAAATACTACAGCTCTATCCTTTCCCGGGCAAGTCACAAGCTGGTCATTGACCCTTATTTCACCATACTGGTGTTTGACAAGTCCAGCTATCGCATTCAAAAAGGTTGACTTGCCACAGCCGGAGAGCCCTACGATCGAAACAAATTCTCCTTCCCGAACATCAAGTGTCACCTTGTCAACCGCCACAGTGGTTTGGCCGCTCTGATTGTCGAGGTAACCTACCACAAGATTTTTAATGGAAAGCTTTACAGGACGGGTATCGGGGATGTGTTGAGGTCTATCACCAGAAATACTCACCACACTGCCAAGCCCTCCATTTATAGGCGTAATCAGAGCAGTAGGCCCGGCACTTTTACGACCATTATGTTCATGGGTTGCTCTTGCCACACTGTTCATCATAACTCTCTCACAGCAATCTTCTGAAGAGGAGTATTTCCATTACTGCGATTGAGATATTCTAATTCACTGGTCTTTATCCTGTATATGACAGCATTCGCCAAATCACCTTTTGCGATACGTTCCCTGAAACGGGGACTTTTGGCGCCAAGACGCTCGACAGCTGTATCATAAACAGCAGAGCCAACACTCACAGGCTCAGCATCACCAATCAAAAGAAGGCTCTTCCAGCTTTCAGGAGCTTGATTGTCATGTTCAAAGAAAAATGATACCCGATTGTTTTTTTCAATTTCACGAACTTTTGAACTCTCTTTGCCGGTGGAGAAAAAGAGGTTCTCTCCATCCGGTGCGAAGCTTCCTATAGTCCTTGATATAGGGCTCTGATCACTTCGCACATAGTTCAGTAGTCCATATTTCGCATCCAGAATGTATTTCAGGATTTCGGTCTTGACCTCAGAGTGGCTCATTATTATATCTCCGTATGTTATTTTTTTATATACAATTGACTGATAGCTTCCGTAGTTCTGCATACATATGGTTGGCAATCAGGGATATTGCCATGGCCTTAGTCCTTCATCATCAAAATCCCCTTGATCAATCTGAAAAATGGTAACAGCAAGGCCTGCCGTAGGACTGACATTATAGATCGAGTTGTTTTGCTATAAGGATTCAATCAAGAGATGGATATTTATACTGAGCAAGTCTGTCTCCTTCAAATTCACCTTTTTTTATTTGAAACACTTGGCCACTATGCGGGCCGGAAGCAGGACCGCTATACATTTGCAGTGTCGTAAAACCATAATGAATAAAAATATCGGTTGCCTTGTCGAGCAACTTCCAATGCCATGATGCTTCGGGACTACGATACCCTTCAAGCGGGGTCCCTTTTTCAGGATGAAAGACACTGAAATGGCAAACTATCCCTTTTGATGCCAGATACTCAATCCCTTCGAGAGTTGACTCCAAGGGCGCAAGTCCGCCAACGATGTTGGAATGAACATTTCCCTGACCAAAAACTTCAACAGCGTATTCAAGAGAGTCGACCCAATGCTGCCAACCGGAATTGCGTTTCTCCTTGCCGGGGCAAATAGCTGCAAAAATATTTTTGTCCCAAACCTCCATATTGTGAGAGATATTGGTAAATCCAGCTTCCTTATATTTGGTTAAAACTGAAAAGTCTGCTGGAGCGCCAATAATACCTACCCCATAAAAAGAGCTGTAGCGTTCATTTATGGCTTCAGCCACATCAATGTAGTATTCAAGCTCCCTTCGCTCAGGAACAAACCCTCCAGTCAGACGAAAGAAATTCCCCACTCCAGCCTGACGAGCAAGATGATATGCCTCGGCAACCTGTTTGGGGGATTTGATGAGCACTTTGTTCAGAACGCCATCTTTTGCCCGTTCATTGATTGAGCAGAACAAGCAATCTTCACCCCTGTCTTTCAGCGAACATTCGGAACTGTAGGCCACACTGATACCGCCTTCCTCACTGACATTGGCAATATGACGGAACTTCTCGCCGTTACTGAGCAACTTCTCTGTTATAGGATGAGTCACGGGAAACGTAACAAATCCAAGACGTTTACCGTCATCATATAACACAACCCCACCCTCTTCAACAACAAGCGAATAGGGAGTATATCGGCTGTAACCGCTCAAATATCGAGCAGTAAAGCCATTTGGAAGCGTTAAATTTGTCACCCCTTTATGACGATGGTAATCGGAAGTCTGTTCAAACTGATCCTGAAACTTCTTTATCTCTTCACTGTTGTAATTGATTCCTTTTTCCGTAAGCAACAGCCCAAGCTTAGCTTCATCAAGCAGAATCTGTTTTGCTGCATTTTTATCCTGTTTCTCAATCTTCGTTTCGTTTATTATTTCCTGTTCTGCAATAGCCATGGCGTACTTTCTCTTTGTAATTATACGTTGATTTGAATATTCTGACATATAAAAAGCCGATCCTCTGACAGCAAGAATCGGCTTCCTTATAAACTTGTTTGTAGAATCAAGTACTACTTTGGCGCAAAAACTTTAATGTCTCCATTCGCTGGTAAACGACAACAACAGAACATAATTGATATAAACATTGAATTCATAACAATAAACTTGATTTTGCAGGTAACTGAATCGCTTACTCTTACCGGGACAGATAGTTCACAAAAAACTATTCACCTCGATTTTCCATGATTCTAATTTCTGTGAATAAAATCGGCAATAAAGAGAACTCTGCAAATCCCGTTATAACGGCATATTGCATACCATAAATACGTTATCAATTATTCGTCCAACCACCGCCCAGGGAGACGAAGAGTGCTGTCGTATCCTGCAGTTGCTGGGCCTCTGCCTGAAGGTAACCGATTTTAGCCTGACGATACTGGAGATCAGTGACCATGACCTGAAGATAGTTCGCCATTCCGGCCTGGTAATTATTCTTGAGTAGATTCAGGGATAGTTCTGCATCTTTCACGGCCTGAGCTTCAGTTTGCGTGAGCTGGGCATCGTGCTCCAAGGCACGTACAATATCGGCCACCTGGGCAAATGCAGCAAGAACCGTCTGCCTATAGCTGGCAAAACTCTGCTGGTAGGCATCAATTGCCGACCGACGCTGTGAGAGAAACGTTCCACCTTTAAATATCGGGACTGTAACATTGGCACCTATCCCCCAAACATTACTACCACTATTAAAGAGGTTATTCATCGTTTGACTGCTCTGGCCATAACTGCTGTTCAGGGTAACACTCGGGAAAAGTGCGGCGGTAGCAACTCCAATCCCTGCACTGGCTGCATGTAACTGCGCTTCAGCAGCAAGAATATCAGGTCGCTGGCGAACCAGTTCGGATGGCAGTGATAAAGGCAACTGACGGGGAAGAGAAATATCGGTCAACAGAAGTGTCGGAGGCTGAAATTCAGCCGGCGTTTTACCTTCAAGCGTGGCAAGCAGATGTTCAGCCTGGCTTAACTTCTGGCGAAGAGGAGGCAGTGTCGCTTCAAGTGCATTCAATTGGTTCCGCAATACCAGAACTGCTCCATAGGCCGTTAACCCTGCCTTGAATTGTTTTTCAGCAATGCTGATCTGATCTTTTTCCAATGCAATCAACTCCTCAAACTCATCAATTTCTGCATGATAAGCAGCTATGGCTATTGATGTGTTCACAATATTTCCCGAGAGCATAATATAGGTGCCAAGGGTTAGAGCCCTTTGCTGGTCAACCTTTGCAGCCAAACCTTCAACGGCACGGTGTTGTCCGCCAAAAACATCGAGCGCGTAGCTTACCGATGAGGAGAGGGTTGTTACATTAAAGATTGTGGCCGGTGCAGAACTGCCAATGGCTGCTGGCGAATTTCTTTCTCGATTCTCTGCAAACGTTGCACTGAGTTGCGGATAAAAAATTCCTGAGCCCGCCCGCAAGTTTTCCTGGCTCTGCCTGAGAGAGGCTTGAGCTGCCTGTAACTCTGGATTATCAGTAAGACCCTGGGTAACAGCGGCATCCAGCTGCTTTGAATTGAACAAGTGCCACCAATTGGCTACCGGGCCAGTGCCATCTTCTAAGCGTTGCGACAAGCCCACTACCTTGGGGTCTCCTCCATAGTTGTACTCGGTTACCTTTGGCGCTTCAGGACGAACAAAGTCCGGACCAACGGCACAGCCCGATAAAAGAAGCAGGGATACCCCAATTGAAACGAGGAGAGCGCCGCCCCGGCGATAACCCTGAAAAGCTGCGCTATTTTTTTGAGGTACTATTTTTTTCACCAATGTAGACATCAACAAGTTGACCTGGATAGATTAAAACACTATTTCGTTTTTCAAAACTGAAAATAACCGGCAGTACCCGAACATCAACCCGCTCTGTTCTCTGGCTTGAGAGTTCTATTTTTGGGGAGACGTTCGGCTGTATTCTTATAAATTTCAATGGAATATTGACATCCGTTCCCTGAATAGTCATTCTCGCCTCTATCTTGGATGGGTCGGGAATTCTGTTAATCAAAATCTCATCAACGTAGCAGCGGACAGCAAGGTCGCCTTTCAAATTACCCATCACTAAAACAGGTTGAAACACCCCTGTATAGGAGCTATAAACACCCTGACTTGAAATATAACTACCGACAGCAGTGTTGATGGAGAGCACCGTTCCGTCCGAAAGCGCTTTGACAACATACCTGGCCAACAGTGCACTGGCAGCCTCGTACTGCTTTTTAGCGAGTTCCAGATTTGCCTTTGCTGCTTTGGCTGCATTTTCTGCTGTATCCAGAACATCTTTACTGACTGAGCGTGGATCAAGCGCCCACGAGGCTTTCTGCTTTCTGAACTGATCCTGCAGACTTTTGAAATTTGCCTTTGCTACATCAATCTGGGCTTTGGCCGATGCAGTGGTGCCACGCTGTACCGAGTCATCAAGGAGAAATAGCGGCGTTCCAGCCTGAACATGCTGGCCCTCAGTGACAAATATCTTAACTACCGTGCCTGGAACTTCAGGATAGATGTTGATATTTTCTCCACTGCTCTGGGCTGTTTCGATAATTCCATTAGCATAAAGGCCCTTTGCATAGGGATTCGATGCGGGCTTGAATGCCGGAGACTGAGGTTTAGCAGGTAATCCTGAAATGTACGAGCTGCTTATTCCAAGCAGAATGCCAATGACGGCAAATCCAATTAAAATTTTATTTCTCATATAATATTTACGCTATTCCGTTCAAAGCCAATTACTTTTCCGTCTTCCATTTTCATGATTGAGTCTGCATACTCATAAATGCGACTGTCATGGGTTACAATGATGACACAACGATCTGCATTGAGAATTTTCGTCTTAACAAACTCCACTATTTTTCTTCCTGTATCACCGTCGAGTGACGCTGTTGGCTCATCAAGGATCAGAATATCTGGATGACCCGCTATGGCTCGAGCTATTGCCACACGCTGCTGCTCTCCACCACTCAGCTTGAACGGCTGCAGTTGGGCACGATTTTGCAACCCAACAATTTCGAGATAGTCAAGGGATATACTGAGAGATTCATCCCAATCCATTTTTTTCAAAATCAGCGGTATTGCAACGTTTTCAACAGTGGTTAACCGCGGAAAAAGATGATAGTCCTGAAAAACAAAACCGATTTTATTAAGCCTAAGATCGGCAATCTCATCACTTTTCATCTTCCAGATATCGTTGCCCTCAACTATGACACTGCCTTCATTTGGTTTAAGTACCCCTGATATCATGCTCAACAAGGTTGTTTTGCCACTCCCTGATGGACCGACGATATAGAGCAGTTCCCCAAAGTTAGCCTCGAAACTGACACTCTTGACTGCTGTTGTTTTGGTATCTCCTTCACCAAACCACTTCACTAACCCATTTGCCTTTATGGCTACTTTTCCCATATTATCCCCTGAAAATATCAAATGGTTGGATCTGAAGAACTTTGCGAACTCCGATATAACTGGATACGCCTGCAATAATAAGCACCATCACAAAAGCAAAAGTGAGATTGGTATAGGTGACCTGCGAAGCATAGCTTGGCAGACGGAGACGAGCAAGCATCATCAGGCCTGAGGCCAGACCGACACCGAGTCCATAGCCAAGAAGCGCCGTAAATGATGCCTGAAAAAGAATCATTGAGATGAGTTCGTGGCTTTTGGCGCCGATGGCTTTCAAGGCACCAAACCGTTCAAGGTTTTCGAGGATAAAGGTATAGAAGGTCTGACCGGAGATAGAGAGGCCTACAATAAAACTGATGGCCGTCATCATAAGCACATTCATACCCATGCCGGTCTGGTAGGTATAAAAATCAGAGATTTTCTCGACAAACTCAGCTTTTGTAAGAGCCTGGTATCCAAGCTTCTTGATTTGCTTCTGAATAAAGGGGATATCGGACTCCCTTTTGGGTTCAATGAGCACAAATGAAGTGGTAAACCGTGTCGTAGGAATGTAGGTGATGGCCCTATGGCGAGTTGTGTAGAGTGTCGGGACACCAAAAAGACCGGAAGAGGCTACTTTTGCCACGCCAACAATAACTCCTCTATGGTCATTGATTTCAAACTGGGCACCAATGCTGGGGCTTTCAAGCTTTCTGAATTCCGAATCTTTCACCACAAAAAAAGCGTTTTCGGCATAAATGTCCTCAATCTTTCCCGCAATCAGTTCTGGCCGGCCAAAAAGGGTCGCATCATCAAGACCAACAACATTGACAGCCTGATATGCACCACTTTTAAGTTTGACAAGCGCGTTACCAAAATAGATAGGCACTGCATATTTAACGCCGTTAATGCTCTTTGCATTCGAAAGGACATAATCCGGCATGGGAATACTGCTGGTGGCATTGTTTACCGCAGGATCCATGACCCAGATTTTTGCGCCGATGTTAAACACCGGAGCTGCTGAGCGGGCTAACATCCCCGAAAACATCGACATCATCATGATCATGAGAAATACTGCAAACGTAATACCAACCAGAAGGGCGATAAACTTGCTTTTGTCATTGACAAGAAGCTTGAATGCTATTTTAAGAATACCTCGGAACTGCTTTATCACCTGTTATTATTTGATAGTGAGTTAATCAAGCGACGGAAATTTCCACTGAGCCAGTCTATCTCCCTCAAATTCACCATACTTAATCTGGAAAACCTGACCGTGATGTGGCGCTGACGCTGGACCACTGTAGAGTTGAAGAGTATTGAAGCCGTAACGGCGGAAAATCTCGGTTCCCTTATCGAGCAGTTCCCAATGCCAGGCAGCTTCCGGACTGCGATATCCTGCCAAGGGTGTCCCTTTTTCTGGACGGAAGGCACTGAAATGGCAGATAATTCCTTTCGATGCGAGATACTCAATACCTTCGAGTGTCGACTCTAACGGTGCCAGCCCACCGACAACATTGGTATGGACGTTGCCTTTACCAAAAATATCCACCGCATATTCAAGAGAATCCACCCAATGCTGCCAACCACCATTGCGCTTTTCTTTACCAGGACAGATAGCCGCAAATAAATTCCGGTCCCAAACCTCAAGATTGTGAGAGATATTGGTAAATCCAGCCTCCTTGTACTTATGAAGCACAGAAAATTCCGATGGTGCCCCAATAATACCGACACCATAAAAAGAGTTGTAACGTTCCCGAATAGCATCGGCAACATCAAGATAGTACTCCTGCTCACGGCGTTCTGGCACAAAGCCTCCCGTAATTCGAAAATGGTTTCCAACACCTGCCTGGCGAGCCAGATGATATGCCTCGGCAACCTGTTTAGGTGATTTGATGAGCACCTTGTTAAGGGCTCCGTCTTTGGCACGCTCATTTATAGAGCAGAAAAGGCAGTCTTCTCCCTTATCTTTCAACGAGCACTCATTGCTGTAGGCCACACTGATACCTCCCTCCTGGCTGACATTGGCCACATGCCTGAATTTTTCACCATCACTGAGCAACTCCTTCGTAACCGGATGGGCATGGTGAAAAGAGATCTCTCCAAGTCGACTCTCTTCATCATATAATACCGGTTGGCCCTCTTCAACCACCAGCGAATATGGAGTAAAACGGTTAAAACCACCCCGTGCAGTCACGCCATGTGGCAGCGAAATTCCTGTCAACCCTCTCTGGCGATTATAGGCCGAAGACTGTTCATAATCATCCTGAAATCCCCTGATTTCATCAGGGTTATAGTTGATCCCCTTTTCCGCAAGCAGCAATCCAAGTTTGACTTCGTTAATAAGAACCTGCTTTGCCGCTTCCTTATCATATGTCGCAACATGCACTGTTTTGGTTTGCTCAAGTTCAGCAATAGCCATAATGGGTTATCTCCTTGTGAGGTATTAAAAAAAACGTTTAATCCAGTGATGGAAATTTCCATTGAGTAAGTTGATTCCCCTCAAATTCTCCAGCCTTGATCTGGAATACCTGAGCGCTATGTGGACCCGAAGCGTTTCCGCTATACATTTGAAGTGTCGTAAACCCATGCCGGTGGAAAATATCGGTTGCTTTATCGAGCAACTCCCAATGCCACTCAGCATCCGGACTGCGATATCCTTCAAGAGGTGTTCCCTTTTCCGGACGGAACGCACTGAAATGACAAACCACCCCTTTTGATGCGAGATAGTCGATACCTTCCAAGGTTGACTCAAGTGGTTCGAGACCGGCAACAATCGCCGAATGAACATTCCCCTTCCCAAACAGCTCTACCGAGTACTCAAGGGCGTCAACCCAATGCTGCCAGCCGCCGTTACGTTTTTCTTTACCGGGACACATGGCTGCAAAAATATTTCTGTCCCAGACTTCAATATTTGTTGAGATATTTGCAAACCCCGCCTCTTTATACTTTGAAAGTACAGATAAATCAGCAGGAGCACCTACAACAGCGCAACCATAAAAAGTGCTGTACTTCTCTTTTATGGCATCAGCCACATCAAGATAGTATTCCAGCTCACGGCGTTCTGGTACGAAGCCACCTGTGATACGAAAATGGTTTGCCACTCCAGCCCTGCGAGCTATATCATAGGCCTCGGCAACCTGCCTTGGTGATTTTAAAAGTACCTTATTCAGTGCACCATCTTTAGCGCGCTCATTAAATGCACAATAAAGACAGTCCTCCCCTAAATCCTTCAACGAACACTCATTGCTGTACATAACATGAAGACCTCCCTGAGCACTGATATTTGTTATGTCGCGAACTCTTTCCCCTGTACTGAGCAATTGCTCTGATACAGGATTACCCTTGTTAAAAATAATTTCTCCAATACGCGTGCCATCGTCATATAAAACCGGCTGATTATCTTCAACAAGTAACGAATAGGGAGTCCATCGACTAAACTGCCCTCTGGCGTTATAGCCATGCGGTAAAGAAAAACCGGTTAGACCTTGACCACGATTAAATCCTGACTTCAGTTCAATTGGATCAAGAAACCTCTTAATCTCATCAGCGTTGTATGAAATACCCTTTTCAGTAAGTTTTACACTTAATTTTGCTTCGTCAAAAAGAATCTTTTTGACTTCATCTTTACTCGATGCTTCAATCTCTATTCCTGTATATATTTCATCTGCTACGATAACCATAGTATGTTACTTTTTTTTTTGAGAAAGAGTGGATAATGCTATCAGATAAATAAAGTCACCTTATTATCAGTCAATGTACAGCTGACGATTTGACTTAAATAGGTAACAAAAAAAAGCCGATTACTTGATAACAAGAATCCACTTCCTTATACAATCGATTATATAAATCAACTACTATTTTGGCACGACAACTATGTATCAAGATTAACAACAAAAAGACCATATCATTTAACGCCCATAATAATCAGCAATAACGCGAACTCTACAAATCCCGTTTAAACGGCATATTGCATACCATAAACAAGTTATCCTGCACATAGCATCAGCACATCCATCCGACCTCGACCAGCCAAAAGGCTCAAACTTTCAGACACTCAAAAGATCCCCATTTTTCCGAGAGGACTCTTTTCCGGTGATTATGTATATTGATGCTTCTTATTTTAATGACGTTTAAACGCCTGAAGCCATGGTAGCCAGAATTCAGACTCTTTACCTCTTCCTTGCCGGATTGCTTGCTGTTGGGAGCATCTTTGTTCCTTTCTGGAGCTTCAGTGCTGGAAAGATTTATTTGATTTCCGATTTCGCATCATTCACTACACCCGGCATTCTCTATGTCACGGAAAGCTGCTTTGCCGCAGGAATCTTCTCCCCTCTGACCGCCATCATCTCGCTTGCAGCTATTGTTCTCTTTAAAAACCGTGTTCTGCAGACCAAACTTATCCTGCTTGCCATACTTCTTTTTCTCGGTGATCTTTTTTCCGGGCTTACCGCGGCACATTTCATGAACCACTATTTGCAGCACATCAGCTCTACAGTAACACACAAGCCTGAAGCTGGTTTTTTTATGCTTCTGCCGGAACCTGTTCTTTTTATGCTCGCACTGAAAGGGGTCAAGAAGGATGACAAGATCGCCAATGCATACAAAAGACTGTAACCATGCGCATTGTCTGCTCAGCCGGTGATCCTCACGGCATAGGGCCGGAAATCATTCTGAAAAGCTTTCTGAAACTTGATGGTTCAGGTCACTCTTTTCTTGTTGCCGGCTCGTATACCGTAATGGACTATTACCGAAAAGCACTTGATCTACCGGTAAAACTTGAATTGGTAGACGATGTTTTGGCACTTGAGGATAGAGATCGTGCTCCAAGTGGGGTTCTGCCAGTGCTCAGTGTTGCTGAACCTGAAAGTATTGTGCCCGGTACGATATCGGCTGAAGCTGGACGGGTTGCCATGGAGTCCATTCATGCAGCAGCTGAACTCTGCAGGGAGGGTATATGCGATGCACTCGTTACCGCCCCGATTAACAAGGAATCCATCGTATTGGCGGGCTACAAGGAAACAGGCCACACGGGGTTCCTTGGCAGGATGTTCGGGGTACCAACACCAACCATGATGTTTTTTGATCCTGTTCTAAATCTCAAGGTTGCCCTTGCCACGATTCATGAACCACTTGAAAAGATTCCCGGACTGATCCGGAATATGGATCTTGACGCTTTTCTTACTTCCCTTGCTGCATCGCTGACAAACGATTTCGGAATTGCTCATCCGCGCATTGCAGTGCTCGGTCTCAATCCACACGCTTCTGACGGTGGCGTTATGGGATGTGAAGAACAGGAGATAATCCGTCCCTGCATCGAAAGGGTGTCAACCAGCCTCCGGGTGGAAGGGCCTTTCCCGGCTGATGGTTTTTTTGGTGCGGGAAGCTATAAAAACTTTGATATTGTTGTAGCGATGTATCACGATCAGGGGCTTCTGCCCTTCAAGGTACTTGCCTTCGATACAGGGGTAAACGTTACGCTGGGACTGCCGATTGTGCGGACATCGCCCGATCACGGAACAGGTTTTGATATTGCCGGAAAAGGAATTGCCTCCGAAAGAAGTTGTTATGAAGCTACGCTGCTTTCCATCACGATTGCCACAAACAGAAAACAAATTGAGCACCCATTATGATCTCTTTTATCAACGTTGACCTTGTTCTTAATAAAAAGCCACTCTTCCAAAATCTGAACCTTACAATTCAGCAGGGAGAGCTTGTCTATATTGTCGGGAAAAGCGGCAGTGGAAAAACAACACTCCTCAAGTCGCTCTATATGGATATCCGTCCCAAAAAAGGAGAGATACGGATTGCAGGATACAGCTCCCGCACCATAAAAAAACGGCAGATACCGCACCTGCGGAGAAAGCTGGGGATTGTTTTCCAGGACTTCCGTTTGCTTGAAGACCGCAATGTGTACGATAATCTTGCTTTTGTATTGCAGGTTACCGGCACGAAGGATAAACTCATCAAGGAAAAAGTAATGCAGGCGCTTGAAAGTGTTAGCCTTGAACATGCAGCAAAGGTGATGCCCCTTAGTCTTTCCGGTGGAGAGCAACAGCGAATTGCAATAGCAAGGGCACTTGTGCGTGAACCACTGGTTATTCTTGCCGATGAACCAACCGGAAACCTCGATCCCGATACCTCACTTGAAATCCTTGAGTATCTGAAAAGAATCAATCAGAAGGGCATCATCGTCCTCATCGGTACCCACGATTACGAACTGGTTCGACACTCCCCTTTCAGAACGTTGCAGATCACCGGCATGAACCTTGAGGAGAGCACCATGGAGCCATCGGCTACCGGCTTCAGGCCAGCCACAGCAGCACAGAACTGACTCTGAGGCTGCCTGGCGGTATTAAAAAAAATCCTATTCAGCTATTGTGCTAACCTGAAATGATTTACTGGCTTCTCCGATAATGCTCATCAAAGGAGTTCCAGCAAGATGATCGGAAAAAGAAATTCCTTTTGCTCCAAGAGTATTGATCAACTCCAGAGCAACACTTATTGAGGCTTTTTCAGACGCACAGATAAAAGGTCCCGGCGAGTTGTAATCTCCAGTTGCATAATAGTTCGTGCAACCACACCAGTTCATGCAGTAGCTGTTCAACTCGCATCTTTGACAGAGATCATTGGAAATATTGTGGGCATCATGACTGCACTTTATCTGTAACGGGGTAATGGTGTTAATATTGCCAAGACAATGCGATAAGCCATCATCATTCCCTATCAGACGTTCGCATGGATAAATATTGCCTGAAGGGCCAAAAGCAAATTCACCCTTTCCCATTCTGCATTTTTCAAGTGCTCCATACCCGCTCCTCATGATTACAGCAATTTTGCCATCAATCAAACTGATATAAAGTGGGGTTTCTGCCATGTAGTAGTCGAGATACTTCTTGCCAATCCGTTGGAAAAGATCAGGCAGCATGTCAGCATGCTCTTGAGTCCATGGTGCCGAAATATTCGGACTAAGATAGATAACTCTTATCCCAAGGCCATAAAAATAATCGACGACATCCGGCAAGTATTCCAGAGTACTGGGAGTATAGACTGCATTGACTGGTAAAAAAGGATAATATTGCAGCGCTTGACGGATATTTTTTTCCACTATAGCTGAAGTTCCTGTTCCATCGGTAAACACCCTTGACCGATCCTGAATATGGGAAGGACCATCACAGCTTATGCCAAATGACACACCAAGGCGTATAAGTTCATCAGCAATAGCATTGGAGAAAATAGTGCCATTTGAAACAATATAAAGCTCTATTTTTCTGGAATTATATGCTTTATGATTTCGGATACGTTGAATAACTTTTTTTATAAATTCAAACTCAAGCATGGGTTCGCCACCAAAAAAACCAATCTCTAATTTCTCATCTTTTGGAGTATCATTAAACATATATTCGATAATATTATCCGCAGTTTCCATGCTCATGACAGCATCATTCTTGAATATATAGCAGTATATACATCCAAGATTGCATTGTTGAGTGACAGCTATAGTAAATTTCATAGTGCTACACAGTAATTATAGAAATAGCAATGGCAGATCAATTCAGGTCTGCCATTACTGTTTGAAGATTATTGCTTATACGAAGCTGCATTACTCACGCTGGCCAAATCATTGAAAGTTATGGATTGTGCGGAAGCGAGTTTGTCACTTAAATTTTTCAATACAGGAGTAGTATATTCTTTCCACTGCTCATTATTAAGGAAATAAATCTCTCCATTATAATGAATATGAGGACTCCGGATGCCGCCCGGGAAACCAGGCCAGAGTAGAAAGACATTAAATGAGGCAAATGTATTGAAAAGTATTCCAACAGCGTCACCAACAGCGTTTCCTGCGGGATTTCCGAAAGTCGACACACTACCTTTCGATTGTATATTAACAGACCGAGTGTTAACTGTTGGCAGAATATTACCGAAATTTGCCCATCTGGCAACTGGAATATTATATTTTTCAATAACCTTCTCGCCTTCTAAAATCAACTCAGGTTTTGTGAATGTTAGTAATTCGCGTCCAAACTTCCACCACCACTGTGAAAAGACATCAATAGCCATAGCATCCTCCTTTTATGTTATATTCGTTTGTTAATAACTAATGTTGCTTTGAAATAATATAATTGGATACGCACCTCCTTTTTGATTGATGAGATAAATAATATTAAATTCACTTACGTTATTTATATCACAACTGACAAAGTATCTTGATATATATCAACCAGCATCAAACTGTCAATGATACTTTGAAAAATCTTTGTACATGCAACGCTTTACAAATAACTATTGAAGAAGAAACCTGGAACTGCTTGTTATGCCAAGAATATAGATGGGTATCGAAAAGACTACCTTTTTTCGATCGACCGCAAATTACCATGAAGGAGGGTTAAGCTTTCTCTAAAGAGGCCATTACAAACAATTGACCTATAGGATTGTTAATGAAAAAACAGCAATTTTCCAAATTTTTTACGTTCACCACTGATTACTCTTCGAATAATCACTCTTTTTACACGCCACACCTAACAAACTAAACCCCTATTTAGCAAGATATTTAGGTCGCATGAAAAATCGTAAGATATTTGACCAAATGAACATATATCGCATGCTTTGTATGGACGATACGGAGAACCCGAAACTAAAATTACTCATCTGCTTATGGGGGTGAACTTGCGCATCGGCCATTATCAAGTCGTGTGTAGTGATGGAGTGATTTGTTTATCTGTTACTATTCGCTACATTTTTAGCAATGTTATCTATGGAGAAAAATTATGGGAATTCCAGTACGAATAGATGAGACCTTGTACAGCCAAGCAAAAGCTCAGTCCAAGGCTGAGCATCGTATCATTGCTGGACAGGTTGAGTTTTGGGCATGATAGGACGGGCAGCTCTGGACAAACCTGATTTGCCAATTGATTTTATTCGGGATCTTCTGGTTGCTCGGGCAGAGGGAAAGTCGCACTCAACACCATTTGTCCACCCTGCTTGCGTACGAGTATGATGCTGTAAGCCGTCAGTTACTTCTTTTGGGCTCTCACTAAAATTTTTACAGAGCACTCAAAATTTAGCCCAATCTCAGAGGAAAAATCGCATGACCTTCCAGACCATCCTGGCGAAATACCGAAAGTATTCATTCTCTGAGCGCGACAAGGGTGAGCGTTTTGAGCGGTTGATGCAGGCTTACCTGAAAACCGACCCGAAGTATGCCTATCTCTTCAAAAAGGTGTGGCTGTGGAATGAATTCCCTGGGCGGGGTGATTTGGGGGGTGGTGATACCGGGATAGATTTGGTTGCTTTGACCCTGGATGGCGACTATTGGGCAATTCAGTGTAAATGTTTTCATGATGGCACTACCATTGACAAGCCGGCTGTCGACTCTTTCCTTTCAACGTCAAGCAGGAAATTCAAGGATGAAAATCTGCAAACAACAAGCTTTGCGCAACGACTCTGGATTTCTACGACCAATAGATGGGGAGCGAATGCAACCGAGGCCATAAAAAATCAAAGCCCGCCTGTTGTCCGCCTTAACCTGTATGACATTGAGGAGTCATCAGTAGACTGGGAAAAATTAGACCAGGGCATTTACGGCGAAGCTTCACGCACGCAAAAAAAGAGAGTGAGGGCACATCAGCAAGAGGCCCTGGATAAAACGCATGAACATTTCAAAACAGCAGACAGAGGCAAGCTGATTATGGCTTGCGGCATAGGGAAAACGTTCAATTCCCTGCGCATTGCTGAGCATGAAACCAATGGCAAGGGCCTTATCCTCTTCCTGGTTCCCTCAATTGCCTTGCTTGGCCAGACACTGCGAGAGTGGTCGTCAGATGCCAACGAACCGATTAATGCTGTTTGTATCTGTTCGGACAGTGAGGTGTCGCGCAAAAAAAGCAAGAATGAAGATAGTGACTCATTCAGCATAGTGGATCTGGCGTTACCTGCATCCACCGATGTCAGTTCAATTCTCCGTCAGTTCAAGCACATAGAGGCCAATGGTCACGCTGGCTTGACCGTTGTGTTCTCTACCTACCAATCCATTGCAGTGATTGCCCGTGCGCAAGCTGAACTTCTGAAGTCAAATAAACGCTATGGGGAGTTTGATCTGATTATATGCGATGAAGCTCACCGGACCACAGGGGTGACGTTGTCGGGTGAGGATGAATCTGCATTCACAAAAGTGCACGACAACAATTTCCTCAAAGGTCAGAAGCGGCTCTATATGACCGCAACCCCAAGGCTGTACAGTGATGATACCAAAAGCAAGGCAGCACAAGCTGAAGCCATCCTTTGTTCAATGGATGACGCAGGGTTGTTTGGCGAAGAGATCTACCGTATTGGTTTTGGTGAAGCAGTAGAGAGGGACTTGCTCAGTGATTACAAAGTGCTCATTCTGACGTTGAATGAAAACGATGTTCCCCCTGCGGTGCAGAAGATGATAACAGACAACGAAAGTGAAATCAATACTGACGATGCCTCCAAACTCATTGGCTGCATCAACGCCCTCTCGAAGCAGATACTCGGTGATGCAGGTATTATCAAAGCCAGTGATCCGGAACCGATGAAACGGGCTGTGGCCTTTTGCCAAAGCATTGCTGTGTCAAAAAAAATAACAGCCACCTACAATACAGCTTCCGAAGTTTACCTCAGTGCTTTGCCTGAAACAAGCCAGGAAAAGATGGTTTCGCTCTCTTCGCGGCATATTGATGGAACCATGACGGCGCCCCAGCGGGATGAATTGCTCTCGTGGTTGAAGGCTGACACCGATTACAATGAGTGCCGTGTGCTTACCAACGTGCGCTGTTTAAGCGAAGGGGTTGATGTTCCCTCATTGGATGCTGTTATGTTCCTCTCTGCCCGGAACTCACAGGTCGATGTTGTTCAGTCGGTTGGTCGTGTCATGCGAAAAGCACCGGGTAAAAAATACGGCTACATCATCATTCCGGTCGTTGTTCCTTCTGATGTCGAGGCTGACAAAGCTCTTGACGATAACGAACGCTACAAAGTGGTCTGGACAGTTTTGAACGCTCTTCGAGCTCACGACGACCGATTCAATGCCACAGTCAATAAAATAGAACTCAACCGCAAACGTCCTGAACAGATTTTAGTAGGCAGGCCAGCCTGTTTTCATGGGGAAGATGGGCAGCACATTATAGCAGACCCTGGCGTTGCGTATGGAACTGATCAGGAGATCAGTCAACAGCTTGCTATGCAATTTGAACAATTGCAGCATGTCGTTTTTGCCCGTATGGTGCAGAAGGTTGGTGACCGTCGCTATTGGGAGCAGTGGGCCAACAATGTTGCCGAAATCGCTCAACGGCAGGGTGAAAGGATCAATCGCCTGATTCAAGCTGATGGAGAGCACAACAAGGCATTTCAGGAGTTTCTCTGCGGTCTGCAGCAGAACATCAACCCATCTATCACCCGGCAGGAGGCTGTTGAGATGCTCTCGCAGCACATCATTACCAAACCGGTCTTTGAAGCGCTTTTCAAGGGGTACTCCTTTGTCCAGAACAATCCCATATCGGTCTCCATGCAGAAAATGCTCGACCTGCTGGAGGCACAAACCATCCAGGAGGATACCGACACCCTGAACAAGTTCTATGAATCCGTAAGGATGCGGGCAGCTGATATCGACAACGCCGCTGGCAAACAGCGCATTATTATTGAGCTGTATGACAAGTTCTTTAAAACGGCTTTCCCAAAGATGGTGGAAAAGCTTGGCATTGTCTATACACCGGTTGAGCTGGTTGATTTCATCATCCACTCTGTTAATGATGTACTCAAACAGGAGTTTGACCGTACCCTTTCTGACGAGAACATCCACATCCTCGACCCCTTTACCGGCACTGGCACCTTTATTACTCGCCTCCTGCAAAGCGGTCTGATTGACCGGAAAGACCTCGAACGGAAATACCAGCAGGAGATTCATGCCAACGAGATTGTGCTGCTTGCCTACTACATCGCAGCGGTCAATATTGAGAACGCCTACCACGATATGATGGGCGACACAACAACCTACAAAGCTTTTGAAGGCATCTGCCTGACCGACACCTTTCAGCTTGGTGAGACGGATGAAAGCGCCGTACTCTTTTCTGATATGTTTCCGCAAAACTCCGAACGGGTATCGGCGCAGAAGAAAACGCCACTGCGAGTCATCATTGGCAACCCGCCCTATTCCGTCGGCCAGAAGTCGGCCAATGACAATGCACAAAACCAGAGTTATAATGTACTTGATGGCCGGATAGCTGCCACCTACGCAAAAGGCAGTACGGCAACATCCATAAAAGCACTTTACGATGCCTATATCAAAGCTTTCCGCTGGAGTACTGATCGACTTGATCCGGAGCATGGCGGTATCATTGCCTTTGTTTCAAATGCTGCCTGGCTGGATGGAAATGGAATGGATGGTTTGCGTCAATGTCTGGAAAAGGAGTTTTCAAGCATCTATGTTTTCAATTTGAGGGGCAACCAGCGTACCAGTGGAGAGCTCTCCAGAAAAGAGGGTGGCAAAATATTTGGTTCCGGTTCCCGTACTCCCATTGCTATTACTTTGCTGGTGAAAAACCCTGACAAGACCGCAGAGAAAGCCACTATCCATTATGTTGATATTGGTGATTACCTAAATCGGGAAGAGAAGCTGATCATCATCAGCAACTACCGTTCGGTTAGTAATCCAGCAATGCCTTGGCAAACGTTGGAACCCAATGAGCATGGGGATTGGATCAGCCAACGGAATGATCTCTTTGAGACGTTTATTCCTTTGGCAGGAAAGACAAAATTTGATCTCAAATCGCATTCATATTTTTTGACTTATTCACTGGGAATTGCATCCGGCAGAGATAGTTGGGTTTATAATTTTTCAAGAAAAAAATTAAGAGAAAATGTTTCACAATCAATTGATTTTTATAATGAGCAGTCTCTTGAATTTAAAAATGCAAGGCAAAAAGACTCCGAATTAGAGGTTGATTCATTTATTGATACTGATCCAAGTAAAATCAGTTGGAACCGGAATCTAAAACAAGATATTGATCGTTATAAAGCACATTTATTTGATGTAAATAATATTGTTAAAGCCAATTACAGACCGTTCTGCAAAAATTATTTTTACTTTGATAAAGATTTCAACGCAATGATTTATCAAAATAAAAAGCTTTTCCCTAATCCGGATTCAATAAATAAGGTCATTTGCGTTTCATCTATTGGCGCAAATAATGGCCTATCTGTCTTGATAAGTAATTGTATTACCGATTTACATTTCAATGGAGACACACAATCTTTTCCCCTCTACTACTACGAAGAGCGCCAGAAATCAAGTCCGACACTTTTTGATGCGGCCACCGAGAATGAGTTTATCCGCAGAGATGGCGTTTCAGATTTTATTCTCGAAAGAGCACTGAAGCTTTATGGCAATCGTGTCACCAAGGAAGATATTTTTTACTACGTCTACGGTATTCTTCACAGCCCTGAATACCGCACCCGTTTTGCCAACGACCTGAAAAAGATGCTCCCACGCATCCCGCTTGTCGATGAACCCCGTGAATTCTGGTCATTCAGCAAAGCCGGTAGGGAGTTAGCCGAACTGCACATCAACTATGAATCGGTGCCGCCTTATGAAGGTGTAACCGTTACTGGTGCTGAGAAAGGGCTCTTCAACGTTGAAAAGATGCGATTTCCAAAAAAAGGGCAAACGGATACCATTCTTTATAACGGTTACATCACCATATCAGATATCCCTGATAAAGCTTACGAGTACATAGTGAACGGCAAAAGCGCCATAGAGTGGGTTATGGAGCGCTATCAGGTTTCCACTCATAAAGAGAGCGGCATAACCAATAACCCAAACGATTGGGCCAAAGAGGTTGGTAATCCTCGTTATATTCTTGATCTGCTTCTGAACGTGATTAATGTGAGTGTGAAGACTGTGGGGATTGTTGAGGGATTACCGGAGTTGAGGTTTGAAGCCCCCACTGCTTAGCGTTTCAAAGGGTTGGCAATTTAGGTTTATGCTCTATTCTTTTTCATCAACCACCGATTAAACCCCTGAAAACATGTGGTGGACTTACGCGTTATTATCGGCTCTGTTTGCAGCCTTTACAGCAATACTTGCCAAAATCGGCATAAAAGGTGTTAAC
>Ga0364920_10193_pt1 | contig 22227 bp, 16 predicted proteins | sample SorcelJu500001C8_FD_206961 | JGI IMG/M metagenome (GOLD analysis project Ga0364920, IMG submission 206961) | Enriched cells from Trout Bog Lake Hypolimnion, Wisconsin, USA - BchlTB.June20.5000.01.C8 | ecosystem: Environmental > Aquatic > Freshwater > Lake > Hypolimnion/Profundal zone | place: USA...
CGCTTGGTCCAGCAAGCTGGCACATTCGTCCCACTGCTTTTCGGCAAAGGCGACTTGCGCCAGCAGGAGGGAAGCCGGAACGTAATCCGGTGCGGTCTTAAGGATTTCCGCCAGTGCCGCGCGCGCGCCGGTGCGGTCGCCGGTCTGCATTTGGAAACGAATCGCCTGCAGCCGGCGGGGGGAACGTAGCGGCGAAGCGTCTGCTGCCGCCTGAAAGAATCCCGCTGCGGTCTTTAAATCGCCGCGCGCCCACGCCATTGTGCCCAGCGCAGCATTGGCGGCAGGGAATTTGGGGTCCAGCTTGTGCGCTAGGTTGAACGCGTTCGTGCCGGCGGCCTCATCGCGCTCGCGCAAAGCCAGATTCCCGAGCGCCACCTCGAAGGCGGCGCGGTCGCCCGTGCGCGCGAGGGTTTGCAACCGCTGGCGCGCCGCGGCCACCGCCTTGGGCTGAACCGAGGCTTCCGCCAAGAGCAGCGGCGCCTCATCATCCTGCGGCTTCCGGTCGAGCACAAAATTCGCCTCGATCAAGGCATTGGAATATTGGCCCATCGTGGCGTAGATCAGGCCTAGCCTCAGCCGCAGCTCCAGATTGTCCGGCGCCAACTGGCTGGCTTTGGTTAGAAAAAAACCGGCGCGCTGGACGCGACCTTGGTCGTAGGCAATCAATCCCAGCCGGCCGAAGGCTTGCGGGTTCTGGTGGTCAAAGCGCAGCACGTTCAGGTATTCGAGTTCCGCCGACGAAAGCTTGCCGGCGTCATAATAGTGATTGGCCCGCGAGAGGTGATAGGCTTTCTTGGCCTTGGCCGTGCAGCCGGCACCAGCCAAACCCACCAAGCCGACCGTTAGCATTAAACTTAGAATGCGTATAATCTTTTTCATATCAGTTTTCCCGAATCAGTTTGCCGCGTTGGCGGGTGGCCCCGCTGCGACCTCGCTCTTTCTGAGGAAATAGAGTAGCAAAAAGAAGGGCACGAGCGACAACACAAAAAACAGCGGCCCGCCGCGATGGTGGATCGGCGAATCAATCATCCGCGGGCTGATGTGAATGCAGAGCTGGCCCAGGACGAACACGCGAAAGCCGTTGCGCAGCAGCGCCAGCGGGAGCACCGCCAGGCAAAGCAGCGCGCGTTTCCAAGGACGGCGCAAAATCAATCGGCCTGCCACCAAGCTAGTAATGAATAAGACCCAAGTGGAATGGATGCCACTGCATTCCGGCGCCACCTGCAGGCTGATGTCCGACAATTGAAAATTCAGGCCGTCGCGCAAGACGGGAGTGCCGGAGAGGATGAACAGCCAGTCCGCCGCCTCCGCGGAGCCGTGTTGCAGCAGGGCTTCGAGTCCGTCCCGCAGAAACACGGGAAACGGAATCATGAACAGCAGCAGGCCGAACGGAAACGCCAGGGCGCGCATCGTGGCGCCGCCCAAGAACCAGCAGCCCGCGCCGGCCAAACTCAGGAGCCAGCCCAGCGTGCCGAGGGCCAGGGAATTTTCGACAGTGGCCGGAGTGGCCGTGCGCGCCATCAGACAATACCCCGCCAGCGCCGCCGCGCCGGCACCGAGACAAAACGCGCCCAGCAGGCGCGCCGGCGAGGACTGGCGCGGCAGTTCCGCCTTGAATGTCCACACCAGATACGCGCTGACCAACGGCATCAGCGGAATGTAGGAAAACAGATCATCCGCAATGGCAAAGGTGCAGAGCCGCCAGAGCACGCCGGCAAATGCGAGCGTGAGCACGCCCGCCGCAAGTGTGAATCGGTTAAGGGAGGTTTTCAAGTTTCGCTAATCGAAGATGGGAGATGCATAAAAGACAGGAGAGCGGAGAGGGCAGAGAGCAGAGCGCCAACGGCGCGGCCCCATACCAGCCTGGGGCACCATTCCAGGGACCAGCACATAGGCCCGGCAAGGGCTGAACGCCCGTGCGGGCGGGGAACTTCCATCCGCTTTCACCACCTTCCACCGCGTTCTGCCTGGCAAAGCGGCTGCGGGTCACAAACCCGTGCTCCGCTCTTCTATCTTCCCTCTTCTAGCTTCTAGCTTCTCGTTCCGCCTTCGCCCCATCAGAAACGATACCCAAGCTCGAAGCCGGTCTGATTGCTCGCGAAAGTATAGCCGCGCTGATTCGAGGTGTTGTCCGAGTATTGATAGAAGATCGACCAAGTGCCGCGCTTGAAGCAGGGATGGCTCAGCCGGACATTAAAGGAAGCTATGTCATCAGTGCGGTTTGCCGCCGCCGCCGCCGCCGAACCACCGGCGACCGCAGTGCTATAAGCCGTCTCCGCATACGTGGCGCCTAGCCCCAGGGAGAATTTCCGGAACAGTTGTTGATTCAGGTTGAGGCCCACACTGGTGAGCTGGGTTTGCTGGGCCGCCAGATAAAGCGTGGACGAGGACACCGAACTTCCCGCGGTCAGCGAAATCTGCGTGTCTTTGAACGGTTGATACTGGATGGTGCCGCTGAAAATCGGGCTCAACGAATCGCTGGAACCGGCGCTGCTGAATTGCCGATCTTCGAAGCCGCCGCTGATTTGGAAGCTGATTTTATCCGTGGCCCGCCAGTTGACGCGCGCCTGGAGTTGTTCGTAGGTCTGGTCCAGATTTTGATTGTTCGCCCCCACACTGCGGACCCGGCTGTCGCTTTGCACCATCACATAGCCGCCGCCGGCGCCGATCCCGGCATTCAGCCGCGACCAGAATGCGTAGCTCAGCCAGTCCATCGTGGACCACGTGTAGGAATCATCATAACTCGGTGCCAGCGCGATCGCCTGATTCAGCCCGAAGTCGGCCGATATTTTGGACGTCAACGCCCGCGACGCACTCAGGGAGGTCCCATAGCTGGTCTGGTCTGTCTGGGTGCCGGTGGCCACCGTCGGCGAAGACGAGTAGCCCGCAGTTTGGGACAGCCCGAACTTCCAATCCGCATATTCCACACCCCCGGTCAGCGCGAAGGCCTGATTCACCGTGTTGTGAAATTGATCGCTGGAATAAAACTGGAAGGAGGGCGTGTAACTCAAGGCCCAGTGCTGGCCCAAATCCAGCAGGACACCGGGCGAGACCGTTTGAATGATGCTCGATTGCTGATTGCCCAGGCCAGATTGGAGGCCATTGCCGTAGGAGAAACTATAATCCAAACTGGGATGAAATTGTAGCGGTCCAAAACGAAAGATCTGCGGGAGGGGATTGGCAGCGCCTGCGCCCCCGGGTTGGAACACGTTCATCTCATTCGGCGTGTTTTGCTGACCCAGTGTCTGGAGCGGCGACGCGGGCGCGGGATTGGCCAGCACGCTGTTGGGATCAAAGCTCGCCGTCTGGGCGTCGGCAGCCCGCGGGCCCATCAGACCCAGTCCACCCGCCGCCAGCAACAGGCTGAGCCTGCCGAACCGGAACCCGAGCCTCGGCATCAGAAGGTCCGCAAGTTGGTAGCGCAGACTGACAACTGCTGGGCAGACCGGGCTTCGGCTCGCCAACTGGTCTTCGGCAGGCCTCCGCGCGGTCACACGGTCGCCAAGTTGCACCCAGTCAGCCAGGGGTTCACGCAGAGCTTGCTCCGAAGCAATTCCCGCATTGCGCCCTACAACCAGCGCCACAGTAGCGCGGCCGTCTCCGGCTGCGGGTTCTGGCGGCGCCTCGCCGCCAGTTCCGCCGCCGAGCGAGACGCTCGGCGCACCCGCAGGCGGGACACCTGCGCTACGAGGCTCGGGGTGAGGGCGAGCCCTCTTGCCACCAACTTCGCTCTTTGGGTTCATAGGGGAATAATCGTGAAAACGGTCGTGGAGTCAAGCGCGGGAAAATGTAAATTTGGGAGTAGCCGGGGTCAAATTCAGATATAACTCGGGAGCCACCATCGTGGCTGTCCGTCGCACCCATTGATCCAGCTCGCAGCGTCAAAGTATGAGGGTGAAATTCGCGAGAGTTGCAGGCCATCCGGCACATAACCAGCCTTTGAGTCTGGAATCCAGACCGCACTTCTCAAATGTGCCATGGGCTTCGAGACAAAACAAACTTTGTGAGCAACCGCGGTCGCGTCGAATTCGGCGAGTTGAGTTAGAGAACAGCCGTCCCGGTCACAAAACTTGAAGAAAAGCCGGGCGTCGTCCCTGGTCATTCGTTCCACTCGCCGGCACCACTTATCGGACGCCTCGGCCTCGGACTGATAATGCAAAAACTGGATCTCAACATCGCCGCCAAGGCATCCGATGGGATAAGCAAGTCCCCGCTCCTCACGCATGGAGTTGATAAAATCATGCCTGGACCGCTCGACAAAGCGCATGCTTTGAGCCAGATACTCCCGGAGGCGTGGAACCAGACGGATAAAGCAAGCTGGGGCCAGGAACACCCCGACGAACGGTGTTCGATACGGTTCTCCCAGACACTGATAAATGTGGGCCCCCCAGCAATTATTCGAAACGATTGTGAAATCTCGCCAGCGCACGCGCGCCTGCACTACTTTGCTTCTGCAGGCGAACAAAACACTCTTCGAGAATTTCATGCTGGCCGTGCGTTATAACCGCCTAAAAGCCGGTTGAAATAATCGAACGCACGCCGTGTGAGGGCACGCGGCCTACAGGATTGCACCGGAAATCAGCGATTGTGCAGGCCCGGTGCCCCCACCGGGCGATTACTTCCACAGCTTGCTAACGGAAAATGAGCAGTTGCCAGCCCTTTAATTGAATTGATCAGGCCTTCCACACCTGCCCAGCCTTGGTCTTGATCTGCACCATGGCGTTGCGCGTGTCCACGATGCACGGCGCCCAATCGGCCAACTCCTGGTAATTCACCACCTGATGGTTGGTCGCGATGATGACAGCGTCATAGCTCTCCAGCGTGGCGCGATCCCAGTTCACCGACCGCGTGCCGGCCCAATGCGGATGTTCGCGGGTCGGGCGCACCACCGGCACGTACGGATCATAGTAGGCCACCGCCGCCCCGCGTTCCTGCAAGAGATTCATCAGCACATAACTCGGCGATTCCCGCTCGTCATCCACATTCGGTTTATAGGCCAGGCCTACGATCAGCACACGGCTGCCGTTCACCGGCTTGCGGCGGGCGTTCAGCGCCTCGGCCGTGCGGTTCACCACGTGCAGCGGCATGGCGGTGTTCACCTCGCCCGCCAGCTCGATGAAGCGCGTATTCTGGCCAAATTCGCGCGCCTTCCACGTTAGATAAAAGGGATCAATCGGGATGCAGTGACCACCCAAGCCGGGTCCGGGATAAAAGGGCATGAACCCGAACGGCTTGGTTTTGGCCGCGTTGATCACTTCCCACACGTCAATGTCCATGGCGCTATACACCAGCTTCAGCTCGTTCACCAGGGCGATGTTCACGCTCCGGAAAATGTTCTCGAGCAGTTTCGTGGCCTCGGCGGCGCGGCAGGAGGACACCGGCACCAGGGTCTTGATGGCCCGGCCATACACGGCCTTGGCGCGTTCCAGGCACGCGGGCGTGTAGCCGCCAATCACCTTCGGAATCAGCTCCACCTTGCTGAGATCATTGCCCGGGTCTTCGCGTTCCGGCGAGAAGGCCAGGTGAAAATCCGTGCCCGCCTTCAGGCCGGACCCGGCCTCGAGCACCGCGCGCAAATCCTCATCAGTGGTGCCGGGATAGGTGGTGGATTCCAAGGCCACCAGCATGTCCTTTTGCAAGTGCGGCGCGATGGCTTTGCCCGTCTCGATGATGTACGAAATATCCGGCTCGCGATTCTTGTTCAGCGGCGTCGGCACACAGATGATCACCGCCGCCACTTCGCGCAGGCGCGCAAAGTCCGTGGATGCCACAAACCGGCCGGCCTTGACCGGCTCGGCGATGGCCGAGGCTTCGATGTGTTTGATGTAGCTGCGGCCCGCGTTCAGGGCCTCGATCTTGGCCGGGTCAATATCCAGCCCCAGCACCTCCACGCCCGAGCGCGCGAACTGAAGTGACAAAGGCAGGCCGACGTAGCCGAGACCCACAATGGCGATTTTCATAGTCATAAAAGAATAATTTAAAAACTAAAAATTAAAAATTAAAAAACGGAGGCAAAAAACCAGCATGCAAAATTTAACCACAGAGGCACCGAGTCACAGAGTTTTCTTAACCGCAACGCAGAGAACTCAAAGAAATCTTTACCGATTCAATGGCCCAACTCCGGTTTCAGCTTTGTGATCTTTGCGATCTCTGCGGTTTAATTGTTTCCCCAATTTCTGCTTTCTGCTTTCCCAATTTCTGCTCTCGATGATGCGATCTTCCATCTTCGATCTCTGACCTCCGTCCTCTGTCCTCTCTCCTATCTTCGATCTTCAGTTAGAGCCCGGCCAGAACAGGAACTTGGCATAAATCCAGGCGATACTTTCGCCAAGGATTTCCCGCACGCCTTCGCTGTATCGCCACCAATGCGCCGCGTCGTAGTCCGGATCGGGAACGGAGACGATGCCCACCTGCGCCTCCGCGCCAAAGGCCTTTTGAAACAGCATCCAGGTGCGCCGGGCATGCACGTCTGCGGTGAGAACATTGAAACTCTTGACCGACATACCGTTCGTCTGGAAATACTCGCGCAATGCCAAGGCCGAACTGTAGGTGCGGTCACGGCCCCACACGCGCGAAGGCACCATCTGCGCCACACTGCCGGGCAGGCCGGCTTTCACCAGCAGTTCGGCGCCGACGCTGGCCGAGGTGTTGAAGTCATTGCTATAGCCACCGGTGCCCACCACCGGCCCGCCCGTCGTGTAAATCTTGTCGTAATGGCCGTCGTGAAATTCCGTAACCGCCGCGCGGATCGCGTACGCGTCAATCCAGCCTTCGACGACCAGAATTCGGGCATCCACCCGTTTCGTTGGCGCCAAAAACGGCTGGATGTTGAGCAGCCAAGCCACGCCGCCCAGCGCCATGATGCAAATTAGAACCAGCCAGCCGCGCGCGGACAATCCCCACCGCTCCCGGCGCGTGATAATGCCCCAGATTTTTCGGCGCGCGCCATCGGAGGAAATCATTGCCATGAGCACCTTGCTATTTGCCGGAGCGCCCGGCCAGCATCTTGACCCCTCTCCCGAAGGCTGAGCCACCATCTTTCACGGCTGCGAGGGCGATGTATTTAAGCAAGGACCAGCGGGAGCCATGGCACACTTCGAGCCGCGTGTGTGAAAGCAAATTCCAGTAGGCAATGGCAGGGAGTAAGCCTCCTTCCATGACTTGTTCCGCAAGAAAACGATCCATTGCACGAACAAAGGCACGCTGGTCCCCGTCGAATAAATGTTCGCGCGGTTCTTCAAGTTGACGTTGGAGCCAATAAAGAAATAAGCAGGCCGCACGAAGCTTTTTCGCGCGCGTCCGGACAGACCGGTCCGGACTGATGTTTTGTCGGCTGTGTCGCCAGAAGACACGCGCACCGGGAAGCCGACGTATCTTCTGGTGCCTTCCAATGGCAATAACCGCAGCATCATCGGTTTTCCAACATAGAGGCAAATCGAGAAAATTTCCTGCCTTTTCAAAGGCGCTTCGCCGAAAGACCAGTTTCTGCATGAACGACCAACGCCAACCCATAAGATATCCATAGGTGAACTCGAGCCATGATTCGTGATCAGGATCAAAAGCTTGCGGCGCTATGACCTTATCATCCTCATCAACCACCCAACCTTCAAAGCGAAAGAGGTCAGTTGATTCTCCTTCTTCTTTCAAGAATTTGTGAAACACGGCCACACAATTGTCATCCATCAAGTCATCATCCGAAAACAGCCAAATCCACGGTTCAGTTGACATAGCCACGCAACGGTTCCAATGTTTAGCGAGAGACATGCCGCCGAGATTATTATCGAACCGTTTGTAAGTATAGCGTCGCGGGCCCAGGGTCAGCCGGACAATGCCTTGAATGTCCGCTTGGCTGGCATCGTCGAAAATGTAAAGATTGAAATTCTGGTCTGTCTGCCGCTTAATACAAGCCAAGGTCTTCGCAAGGAAGTCACCCTTATATGCCGGTACCACCACCGCAAGTTGATGATCGGAGCAAGTCATTGTCATGGGATCACACTTTTCTCAGAGGCTGCGCAACGACGGCAAATTGCAGATACTTCATGTCTGCAATGGCGTTGAAGGTTAACGCGTTGAGTATTTTATAAGGAAGCCACTTCCGTGACGTCCCGCCCCAAAAAGGACTGATGCCTTCGATTCTTTCAACTTTGAAATCGCAATCGGCAAACAAGGTTAAAATGCTCTTTTGAGTAAAAAATCGCAAGTGTGTCCGATCTAAAATACCGCTGTCAGTGTAGCGCCAATCTTTCCGAACAATCAGTTCCCACAATGCCAGGAAGTGTCGGATGTTGGGGATGGAAGCGACGACAACGCCGCCCGGCCTGAGCAGCTTTTGCGCAAGCTTTAGCGCTGCCGCCGGGTCGAAGAGATGTTCGAGTACATCGTTGAAAACAATGCCGTCAAAGCTCTCCAACGGCAAATCGGCTTCCGATGTGAAGACACCCTCGATCACATGATCCAACTTGGTGGCGGCCTCCGCGGCCGCTGTGGCGACCGGCTCGATGCCCCAGACTTCAATGCTTCTGGAACGCTTGAGTGTTTCCCCGAAATGGCCTTTGCCGCAGCCAACGTCCAGCACCCTTTTGCAGTTGGAAGGGATGAACGGTAGCATCTCTGGGCGGGAATATTCAAAATAGTTGGCCGGCTTGGATTCGTAGCCAGGCGGCTTAGTGGGATTAGTTTTCATTAAGATTATTTGCTTGCCACCGCTTGGTCTTTGGCCGTGGCTTTTGTGAATTTCAGGAAAATCAATTCCCGCGCTTCCTGAAAGCAACGGAAACCAGTGAAAATACCGTGGGTGAGGGCAACCACGAACGCCGTAAACAATCCCCGATACGCCAAGGTGAACAGCGAGCCACCGTCGGAGCCGAAACAAACATGCGTGGCCCACCAGCCCGCCAGCATGGCCGGTGCCAACGGCCACAACTGTTTGATGAGATCCGCGAAGGTGACGGACAGTTCGCGGCGCAGAGAAGGAACAAAGATAAAGGCCTGAGTGGCGTAGGCCACCAACACGGCGATGGCAACCCATTCAATCCTGCGCGAATAGAGCGCTGGTATCAACATCACCACCTGCACCACTGCGCACAGCACGCTGGCATGGAACAGCGTTTTGGTTTGATTACGGGCCATCAAACAGTTCCCGAGAGGCTCCGTGACAGCTCGGACAATGCCATAGAGGCAAAGAATCTGGAGCGCCAGCGCCGCTGGAATCCATTTATCGGTGCCTTTGCCGAGAAAGATCACAAGGAAGGAATGGGCGTTGGCCAACAGCGTAGTGTTGACCAAAACCGCGATGAACGCCACGAGATCAATGGTTTTCAGATACCAGCGGCGCATTTTGGCCGTGTCGTTCTGCATCGCGGAAAACGCAGGGAAAAGAACGCCACTTACGGTGCTATCCAGCAAACTGCAGACGAAACTGCCCCAACTGATCGCCAGCGCGTAATAACCCAATTGCGCAATGCCCATCGTGGCGCTGACCAGAAAATTATCCATGCTGAAAATTAAGAAAGCCAAAAGTCCCCCCCAAAGCAATGGTAATCCGAAGCGCAAAAATTCGTACGCGTCTTGGCGGTCAAACCGGAAACTCAGGGGGGTTTTTCTTATGTACTGCATGGCAAGGTTACCTGCCAGATTTGCCCCCAAGTCAGCCAGGACCACCGCCCAAAATTTCCAGCCGCACAGAATGAGGGTTATTACCAGGCAACAGCGGACCGTGGCGTTGATGATGCTCGGAACCAATTGCGCCCGGAAATTTAATTCCCTCGTCAACTGGATTGAAGGCAGAAAACCAATGGTGCTGATGATGAACTTCAGCGCCAGGAAGCGGGTGACATTCGCCACCGCTGGATGGTCACAGAAATGCCGGACAAACGGAGCAACGAGAAACGCGGCGGCGAATGCCCCCGCCCCCAGGAACACTTTCAGTGAGAAGACGGTCTCAAGATTCTTGCGCTCCAATTGCGGGCGGCGGATGGCGGCGTTCCCAACACCACAGTCACTAAATTGGTCCAGAAAGCCGATAATGATGTTGGCGAAACCCACGACGCCCATGTCTGCCGGGCTGAGGTTTCGGGCAATCACCATGCTAGCCAGGAATCGACAAGTGATTTTGGACCCCCGCGCCAGAGAATTATAGAAGATGTTCCTGAATGTCTGGGCTTTGGAAATATGCATGTTCAATTTCGGTTGGCCCTCGTTCCTTGCAACTGAAACATCACCTTGTCCCATGTTCGTAAAACATCCGCTTTCCTAGTGTTGTAGCTGGTCTGTGCCTGTCTAGCCATATTCCACCCCAATGTCTTCTGAATCCAAAGGTATTTCCAAGATAATTTAGGGGCATGCAACTCTCCACCCAGTTCCGTCGCAAGCAGGCGCGCCTGTTCGACGATGTCCATCCGGTTGGGGAAAAAATGTACCAGCCAGGTTTGCAAATAATTGACGCAAGCGGCACGCGCGCGTACATCATCCGACATGGATCGCAGATACCCAATCTGCATCTTCATGCCTACGAACTGCGCATCCATCTTCTGGTTGGAGCTGCCAATATAACTCAAGCGATTGGAACCAGATATGCGGTAATACACTTTCGCCTCAGGGACAAATCGAACGCCGTCACTGGCCATGATGACACGGGAAAAATATTCGCCGTCATCGTCGCCTAACAAACGCGTGTTCCACGGTCCAGCGGCCTCCGTCAACTCACGGCTGACCAGCCAGGTGGCGGTCTGCATGTGGAGGTTGTTCTCCCATTTGCGCAGCATCCATTCCAGCGGGGTGAGATTTTCCCAGAGCAACGTCGGAACGAACCTCGCCTTATGGGGACGGAAGATGAAATGGGCCCATCCGGACGAGAACAATGTACGCCTACTGCCACTCTGTTCAGTCGCTGCCATTTGCCTTGAAACCTTGTCTGGAGATAACAGGTCGTCAGCGTCCAGCCATTGGAGGTAATCACCCTGCGCCAACGAAGCCAGCTTGTTGCGCGTGGCCGCAGCACCCTGGTTTGGCTGGGTGGCAACCTGTACATTTGCGGTGGCAAATTTTTGGGCGACGGCCAGCGTGGCATCTTTGGAACCGTCATTCACGATGATGATTTCCTTGCGTGGCCAGGTTTGGGCCAACGCCGACTTGATCGTGTCAGCGAGCCAAGCCTCGGCATTGTACGCAGGGATAAGGATGGAAACGAGAGAAGGCATCATCAAGAGGGAAGAGAGAGATCAGAAATCAGAGATGGGGATGCAGTGAACAGGTGTCAGAGGACAGAGAGCAGAGGTCAGTTTGCAAGCAGTGCTGAATAAACTTGGGTGGTGATGGCGGCGACTTTGGACCAGGAATAACGCTCATTCGCAAAATCGCGGATGCTTTGGCGGTGCGCTTTTAAGTCGCTATACAATTCGCTCGCAAAATAGCATTCGATCGTGCGCAGCAAATCCCCCGCGTCGCACGGCTTGAAAATGTAGCCGGTCTGTCCTTCCACAATGTCAGTCTTTAGCGACCCCACATCGGCGGCGATCACCGGCAACCCGAAACTATAGGCCAAGAACGGCACGCCGCTCTGAAAGATGTTCACATACGGCAGCGCCACCGCATCCGCCGCCTTGAAGAATACCTCCACCTCGTCCTCGGGAATGTGCCGGATGTGCAGCAGAACCTGCGCTTGGAGCCTGCCCTCGGTTATCTGTTGCTGAATGCCCGCCCAATACGCTTCGCACCCTTGCTTCACCTTACCCGCGATAATCAGCCGGTATTTACCAGAGGTCGGAGGACAGAGGTCGGAGGACAGAAGTGGGAGGACAGAGGCCGGCCCGCCTTCGCCTGGGCTTCGGCGCGGCGAGAGTTCGGAGATCGGAGGTCCGGATTCAGAGGGAGGAGTTGCCAGGCTGGCGCTGGGCTCCTGGCCCGGCTTCCCGTTCAGTTGGATCAACGCGTCCACCAAATATTCTAAGCCTTTGTAGGGGGCGATTTGCCCGAAGAAGAGCAGCACGCGTTCGTCCGGCTTCAGTCCCAGCCTGGCCCTGGCTTCGAGGGGCGTCAGCGCGGTGGTGACCGAGGTGTTGTTAATGCCAAAGGGAATGATGCTCGTCTCGCATTCTGGAATGCCGAAGTCCGTCACCAACTCCTGTTTCATTTTATCCGTGTGGACAAAAATATGGTGGCACCAGTGATATTGGAATTTCAGCGTCGCCCGATTGAGCCAGTTGTCCCGCCCGTCCCGCTTGGCGCCGTTCACATTGTGCGCGGTAAATACAATTTTCTTGCCGAGAAGCCTATAATACAGCATCAGCACCGTGCGGTCAAACACCTCAAATTTGTTGTTCCACAAAATATGCAGGACAGGCGCGCGGGTAGTCGCCGCATATTTTACCAACCGCCAATAATACTTCAGAACACGGACGACCTTTTGGACCTTGCCGGCATCTTCGCGCTGGTCGCCGCGCAGGTTTAAAAACCGGATCCGCGGTGAATGATGAAGTTCCGGCGCGTCCAACTTGTCGCTGCCCACAAATTCCACCGAAACCCCCGCGTCAGCCAGCGCGGTCGTCAAGCCCAGAGCGTAAGAACGGTCCTCCCCGCCGGTCAATAAGCCAACCTCGAGGGACGGAGGCCGGAGGCCGGAGGACCGAGGGCGGACGGCGGAGGACGGTTTCACCGCATCGGTACAGTTTACCATATTTCCCTGCGCTGACTTCTGTCCGGTGGACCCGCTGGCTTGAGTTGCGGAATGCTTTTGAACGACGGACATTTTTTCAGAATTCAGAGATCGGAAACCAGAGGTCAGAGATCAGAGAGCGGCGGCAGACAAGGCAGATGCAACTCTTTCACTTGCCGCAAAGCATTTAAACCACCGAGGCACAGAGCCGTTAAAGCAAAAGTCAAACCGCAGGTCGGAGATCTGCCCGTTATCCGGGTAATTCACGTAACCTATGGTCAACAGAAAAAACGGTCCAAGGACATGGAACGGGCCTTCAGCCCTTGGCGGGATTGTGATGCGGTCCCTGGGACGTTGTCTCAGGCTGGTATGAATCCGCGCCGTTGGCGCTCCGTCCTTGACCGCAGTCCCCTGACCACTGACCACTGACTACTGACTACTGAGCTCCGACCTCCGTCCTCTGACCTCCGCCGGCTGTCCCCAACTTTTATTTTTATCGTCGATCTTCAATTCGCCCATCACTGCTTCGAACACTTCTTCCAAGCGGATGGCGGTGGTGGCGCGCTCGTCCATGCCGCGCTTGAAGAAAAATTCCGCCAGCAGCGGCGAGGTGAGCTGCCGCTGGAGTCCGTAGTCATAAATTTCCCACGGACTCGTGCAGTTGAATATCGTCACGCAACGCACGCCCAAACCCAAGGCGAAATGCATGGGCAAACTGTCGCCGCTCACCAGCACGCGGTGATTCTTCACATCGCCCAGATGTTCCAACAGACTCGCGCGGTCCGGCAACACATTCACCGTGAGGCCCCTTTTCTCCAGCTCCCTTTTCAATTCGGTATAATGGGCCCAGTTTTTCATGGGCCAGACGTGGCCGGCCTTGGGCGCGATGGCGACGTCGCCCATCAAATCCGTTTTCGCCGGCTCGGGCAGCAGATATGGCTCGCCTTTAAACTCCAGACCGAGGCCGGAAAAAATCAAATCCTGGTACGTGCGGCGATTCTCGAGTTTCAACTGGTCCGCCGCCGCTTTGCCGAACCGGCTGATGAGGCTCAAATCGAACCAGCCACCCGAGTCGTCCGTATACACCAGCGCGCCACTCGCATCGATGTGGGCGCCGAAGAGCTTTTTGTATTTCAACTGCGGCAAGAACTGCGCCACGTCTAGGGTGTCTTCGAGATTGAGAACGAGATCATACTCGCGGTCGCAAAACTGTACGCGCTGTTCCCAGGCCGAGCTGCGCAAGGATTTCGTTAAGCCGGCGAGCAGCGGGACATTCTTGGCGGCGGTGACCCACGCGACGTCGCCGGCCAAATGTTTCAAGAGCGGCGTGGTACGGACCACGTCGCCGGTGGCGCCGAGTTTAAGAATCAAGGTGTTCATTTTAGCCATCATGAAACAAGCGACTCGAACATGGCCCCAGCGGGCATAGTTGCACGCTCGTCGTTCATGGCGATCTGTTCGAGGCACTGTGCAAGGTAGTCAATTTTGCGACGCTCCTGTGTCAGCAATGCTTTTAGCGGGCCTGATTCGGTTCGCTCATAACTCCAGAGTGTGTCAATCAAGGCCAGACATTTTGCGAGCCAAAGGCCATCGTGGATAGATCGCTTGCTTTGGGCGTCGGCGACACGCTCTTCAAGGTTTTCAATGTGTTGAAACAAAGAGCTGCTAATCCTGTCCAAATTCGGGCGTAAAACAAAGAATTGAATGCTTCTCATTAATATCATGGTGACGATATAGCATGGATCAAACAGGCAGAGTCCTTCGGGTTCCATGTATTCCCAATCAATGAAGGCAATATTGGAACCCTTCACCATGATGTTTCGCATCCCCAATTGCCCGTGAATGACCCCACGGCGAACCGCGATTTCGTTCTTTAGGATGTCACTCACCCTGCCGCCCAAGGCCGATTTTGTTTCACTAGAGAGCGACTTGATGCCTTCCAATTGTTTGAGAACGCCGATGGGCGAGGGCTGTCCGGGGGTCGCGTCCGTATCGGTGGCGGATATCGGGCGATAAGCAATCGGAAAGTGCTTTTGAAGACAGTATATCCTATCCAAAATGGCTTTTCCAAGCTTCGTGATGTTGGACGCCCGGTTCGGAAACATCCGCAGCGAATGGCGCAAGGTGAATGCGTTCACATAGCCTTCCAGGTACTCCAGCAGCAGCAGGGTGCGATTTCCCTCCTTGAGGAGCGTGATGGGCCGACAAAAAAGTCCCTGTTCCTCGGGGATCCGCTGCGTCAGATGTTGCAGGGCCTGATATTCCCGCTCGTTGGGACCACCGAGCTTGCCGAAGGCTTGGCGCGCAACACGGCCATCCTCGAGCGTAAACAGATAGTAGTGAATCTGGCCCCCGCCTAAACCGGTAAAGCGTTTTTCAGAAGCGGCTAGGTGGCTTTTATCGGAAGCCATTTTAAAATGCCTGCAAAGCGCCTCTTTAACCATGGATGGCTCATAGAGCCTGGTATCGGTATTGCGGTTCGTTTTATTCATGTTAGGGTTGTACTGCTCGAGTGATTGGCCGGTATGTGAAGCTTGGGTCGCCTTCCCGGCACGGTCTTATGTCCCGGCTTTAGTGTATTTCGAGTTGATGCCGACCATGAGCTTTCGCGGATAAAGAATTCTATTTGTGTTCTCTGTGTTCTCTGCGGTACAAGTAAAATCCCTTTTGTGCCTCTTGCGCCTTTTTGCGGCCAACGCAATTTCTGCTTTGGTCCTGTAGTCCGTAATCTCAGTGACTGCGTGGCAGTTCGCGAAAAAGCAGCCGCTCCACGGCTTCCAGGGTCAGCACGGCGTTCAGTTCTGACGGAAAGGCTTTCCGACCGGAAAGGTGCTGGCGCGTCACCTCTTCGAGTGCTTCCGAGTCCCAAAACCCCGGGGCGGACTTCTTCGCGGCTTCCACCCTCGCCCGGACATAGGGCGCGAGCGAAGTGCGGAACCACGTGCTATACTTCAAAAACTTGTGTAGACCGACTATGCCCAGCGCCTTGACCACGGGCGCAAACACGGGATCAAGCGGCCCAAACGGGCGCGGCAAACCGGCATTGCTGCAATAATCCAGCTTGAACGTGACCTCGGCGAAGGCGCGCCGCAGAAAAACTTCCGGGTCCGAGCGGTCGCTGATGAAGCCCCGGTCAGTGGGTATCCGGTCGAGTGCGGGACTGCACGCCTTGACCAGGCGCATCGTGGGCAGTGATGATTTCTTGAGGCTGGCCGGACATTGATAGGCGAGCGCAACCAGTTCGTTGTCGAGATAGGGCGTGCGAAAGCTAATTTGGGACCGCCCGGCGGCCAGGTTGCCAAATAGATTACATGGAATTTCCTGAAACGCGGCGAACGTGTCGGGATGCTTTTTCAGCCCGGCCAATTGTCCGCTCGCCGCGTTGACGCCAGGCATAAGATCTGGATGAAAAATCTGTGGTGCGAGCCCAAGCGGTTTGAAGGTCGAAATTGCCCGGCAGATTTCACTGCCGTAATTGCCAGTCAGCCGGAGCAAAGCCAGTGCCCGTGCCTGCCGGTGAAAATATATTTCATGCGCGCCCAAAATCCCCGAACACCCGTCCGTGATAGAGACCGTTTGGTCAGCGTGTGCCGCAAAATTGGAAAAGAAATCCGGCTCCAAACGTAACAAGTGATGTTCCAATCCGCAGGCGGCGGCTACCCGGGCGGCCACCCGATCATCCAGTGTTTGCCCCAAGGGTCCGGTAAAGGTGTAGCTGGTTTCGCGCCCCGGATCATGCGGATGGCAGGCCATGATCATCCGCGTATCGAGTCCACCGGTCAGAGCAATGCCAACCTTGGAATCGGACGCAAAATAGCGCGGCAGAATCTTCTGAAACGTCGTGCGAAACTGTGCTTCGTAGTCCGGCGCGGAAAGCTTCGCGAGTCCTTCCCATGTCGAGGGTGAAAAATAGGTCTCGCGGCGGACACTGCCATTTTCGCATGTCCAGCGGGCAGCACCGGGCAGCAACTGAATATCGCGAAACAAGGTCCGCCCCGCGAGTGGGCAACCCACGCCAAGCAATTGAGCCACGCCTTCGCGGTCGAATTCGCGGAGCTGCGGTAACACCCGGAGCAGCGCCTTGGCCTCACTGGCAAAATAAAGGGCGTCCGCCGTTTCGTGCCAGTAAATCCGCTCCAGTCCGTAGCGGTCGTTGAATAGGAAGACTTTGCCTTGCCGCCTGTCCACCAGCAGGCCGGCGAATAATCCGTTCAGGTCTTCGAAAAACTTCTCGCCCTGTTCCTCGTAAAGATGCACCAGGCAATCGCCGCCCGCATCGGCAAACCGGTGCCCCCGGCGGCGTAGCTGGTTCTTTATTTCGCCGGCAACGAAACATTCACCGGCAAAGAGGATCGTGATGTCCTGGTTTTCGTTCTGAAAAACCTGTTTGTCCGCGAAGGAATTTTCGTGCGCGATCCAGCCCCCGCAAACGCCGAGTTCCGGAGCGATAAAATCTCCGACGGCGTAAAAGCTTTCATGGCGCAGGGTTGCAACCATGGTTTTCACGAGGCGGGCTTGTTCCGCGGCGGGTTTCCGGCTGATGATTCCGACGATTCCGGGCATGAAGGATTGCGTTCTGAGAACTGGAGCCGGCGGGAGGAATTGAACACTCCATCTGCCAAATACAATTTGGCGGCTCTGACGTTAAGCTACACCGGCGAACGGATGGAAATTTAATTCATTCTATTCAAAGGTAAAGCGCTTTCTATTCGCTCGGCGTGCCCGCGCAGGTTGGCACTGTGCTTGTGGCGCAGCGTCTCGCAGCGGAGTTCTGCCTAAGACTGGATTCGCGCGGCGAGACGCCGCCCGAACCCGCAGGCGTGGACGCCCGCGCTACAGCCGCAATCTCAAGAATCCGGTTCATTCGTCTTTCGCGGACTCGGGTTTGGCGGGTTCGGCTGTTTGCTTCCGCGCATACATTTTTTCGCGGATTTTCAGCAGCACATTCAACACGGGCCCCGGCAGCAAACCCACCACGCCGCGATAGAGCCGCAGCGCCACGTATATCTTCCCTTTCAACGTGAGCGGAATATAGTAACGGGGGAAATTGACCTGCTCGAAACCATTGCGTCGTTTGAACTCCACCAGTGAGCTGTCCTTCTTGTTGCCATAGATGTAGCTGCCATAAACAAAATAGCCGACGCCCTTTTGCGCGCAGATCTCCACGGCTTTCGTGATCAGCGCGTTCAACGGCCGCTTGTCATAGTGCGAATTGAACGCCAAGATGTGCAGAATGACGGCGAGCCGGTCCACATAGACCATCTTAATGAAGCCGATCAGTTCGTCCTGAAAATATGCGGCCACGAATTCGCTCCGATCGGCAAAGGTGCCGTGCTCGCGTTTGACCGTCTCGAAATCTTTGCCGTAATGCCAGAACGGTTTGCCCTGACGCACCGGCGATTCGTTGCACAATTTGTGAATGCCCTGCGCCAGTTGGTCGCTGTACGGCACGGATTTCACGACCACGCCACGTTTGGTGGAACGCCGGGTGTTCTTGCGCGCCTCCTGCGGTAGTTTTTCCCACCATGCGTCAAAGTTCGAGGTGTCCACCACCGCGTAATTATCCCACTCGAAATGCTGCTGGAACTTCGGGACCACGTCCGGCAACCGCTGAAAAAAAGTCAGCACATCTGCGTCCAAGCCGCTTTGCTTCAGCGCCACCACGAACGCCTCCGGGTCTTTCACCAGTTCGCCTTCCGCAACTTCCTCGTCCAAGATGGACGCGGTTTTGATGCGACCGCCCTTGGCAATGACCGTCCGTCCGCAAATCTCGGTCGCCGCCACCAGAGTGTTTTGCCCCAACACCCGAATTTCAACCTGCTTCAACGCCATAATATTTGTTGGCAAACGACTCAGCCTGCCGAGCACACGCCGCGTAGCCACTGTTCAAACATCACCAAGCTGAACAGCAGCTTGTGGTTGTCCTGCCGGCGCGACTGATGATCGTCGAGCAGTTTTTTCACCGGCGCGGGCTGCAAGACGGAATACATCAGCGACCGGCTATCCAGCAGTAGTTCGGCAATCTTGCCCGTGGCCGAGTCGTTGAACCAGTCATCCACCACGTTCACCGCGAAACCGCGCTTTTTACGTTTCAATATTTGCGGCGGCAGAAATTTTTCGCAGACGCGGCGGTGCAACCATTTGCGTTCGCCGTGCCGCACCTTGAAACTGGCGCCCAATCGCTGGGCGTATTCCACGACGGTGCGATCCAGATAGGGTACGCGCGCCTCGAGGCTGTGCGCCATGGACAGCTTGTCCGCATACATGAGCAGTTCGTCCGGCAGTGAGGACCGGATTTCCAAGAGTGAAAAGCCGCCCAATTCATCCAGTTTTTCCATCTGCGGTGCCAGCGACTGCCAATACTCCACCAACCCGGAAACGTGTCCGACCCCGTCGCGAAACAGGCCGTTGACCGTTTCCCCTGGCACCAGCGAAAACACATCTTGATAGCGCTGCAGGCGGTCGGCCACGCCAAGCGAGTGTACGCCGCGCTTCAAGGTTTCGTTGCGCGGCAGCTTGGCCACCAACGACGCCGCGAGCGATTGCACGCCGCCAGGCAGGCCGCGCCAGACGCCGCCGTAATGCACGCCCAGATGCCGTTTGTAGCCGCCAAACAATTCGTCCGGACCCTGCCCGATGAGTGCTACCTTGACATCCTGCCGCGTGCGCTGGCAGACAAAATACATCGGCACCACGGAGGAGGCGGCCACGGGTTCCTCCAAGAACCGGACAATGTTTGGCAGCGCTTTTTCAAAGGACTCCTGGTCGAGCATCACTTGATGGTGGCGCGCGCCCAAGAGCGACGAGGTTTCCGCTGCGTCCACTAGTTCGTCATCCGCGAATTGTTTTCCGTAGCCAATAGTGTAAGCCGGCCAGTCGCGGCCATGTTCGTTCATCAGCGCGAGCAACAAACCAGAATCCAAGCCGCCGCTCAACAAAATGCCGACCGGCACATCGGCCAGCAGATGCCGTTTCACCGCACCGCGATAAAGCTGGAACAGTTCCTCCGTAGCGTCGCGATCCGATGGCATTTGGGCGAAGGGCTCCGGGCAAAAATTATACCAGCGCTCTTCGCGGCATTGGCCATTCTCGACAACCAGCATGGAGCCGGGCGCAAGTTTGCGGATACCCTGAAAAATCGTCAGAGGCGACGGCGTGTAACGGAACCGCAAAAACAAGTTCACTGCCACCGGGTTCACTTGCGGGCGCGTCTCGCCGGCTGCCAGCACGGGCCGGATTTCCGAACCGAAATTCAAAACTCCATCCGCAAGCTCGTAGTAGATCAACTTGATGCCCATCGCGTCGCGCGCCACCACCAATCTCTTTTTCTGCACATCCCAAATGGCTACGCCGAACATCCCGTTGAGATGGTTAAAAACGTCGTTGCCCCATTGTTTGTACCCGTGAATGATAACTTCTGTGTCCGAGTTGGTGCGGAACTTGTGTCCGGAATGTTCCAGTTCCGCGCGGAGTTCCTGGTAGTTGTAGATCTCGCCATTGAAGACGAGCCAGACGGATTCCTCCGCATCAGCCATGGGTTGATGCCCGCCAGCTAGATCAATGATGGAAAGCCGGCGGAAGCCGAACCCGAGGGAACGGTCGAAAAAGTAACCTTCGTCGTCCGGCCCGCGATGGTACATGGTCCGCGACATCCGGCGGATCGTCTCCTGATCCACCGGCTCGTCGCTGGCAATTTTAACTTGTCCACAAATTCCACACATAGGTCAAAGCAATCAAAACACCACAGAGGCTCAGAGGTACAGAGGCAAAAACCTCGTTAACCACGAACGCCGATAATCGGCATCCGCACGAACCACACGAAAAGTTTCACTCACCACAGAACGCAGAGAACACAATACAAATTCTTTAACCACGGATTACTCGGATCTCACGGATGGAAATGGACTCTGTGTCTCTGTGGTTTAATCGCTTCCCGTTTTTGGTTTGGAATTGGCCAAGTAAAACGCCAGGGAACGGAACATCTGCGACTGGGCCCAGCGATGCATCGGCACGTTGTCCCAGCCAAACTTCAATTTGCGCGAACGGAACGAGCCGTCAGGCTTGATCCAGTGGTCCAGGATGCCCGCGACGACGGTCTCTAAGGTGCTTTCAAGCTGCGGAAATTCCTTTCGCAGCAGCAGGCACAGGTTGATGCACTCGGCGCAATCGTAAAGCTCGCACTGGTAAACCGTCAACCGCGGCGCCTTTGAGAACGGACGGGGCATGCCGTCGGTGCCGAACAGATTTTTCAGGTAATAATCCACGCCTTTGGCCAGCGCGGCGAGAATTCGCGAGTCGCCGTTCACCCGGTAAATTTTCGCCAGGCCCTTCATCACGAAACAAGTGTGAAAATGGTCCACGAAATCGCGCACGCCATCTTTGGCGTAGGGCCAGGAACCGTCCGAGTTCTGCGCCGCCAGGACAAACTCCACATTGCCGGCGGCAGTCTTCAGCCAGTCGTCGTTGTCGGAAAATTGTGGGGCGCTGACCAGCATGGCAGCGCGGTAGGCGGAGGCGTTCACGACGTTGAACTCTTCGTCCGGCAGGTAGGAACAGGTATTGCCGCCGCCCGGAAAGGGCTTGTCTTTGATGTCCGTCAGCGCATGCCGCGTGATGGATTCCAGGATGCGTTTGCGCTCGTCCGCCGGGCGCAATTGCTGCACGTGCAGGAACGCCTCGAACGCATAAGGCGTGGTGGTAATAAGAGGGGTGCCCTGCTTGATCACGCCGTTGCGCGTAACCCAGTCAAAGGGATAACCCCAGCAAAATTCCGCATAACCAGGACAGCGAGTTGCCTTCAAAACCTCCAGAAAGTGAACGGCTTTATCGAGATGTTTCGGTTCGCCTATTGCCTCGTGCAGAAAGGCAAACCCCATGGCATAGTGCGCGTCGGCAATCGGCAGGCGGATGGGGTAATGATACAGCCGTCGCGCCGTTGGAAACAGTGCCTCGGAAAAGACCATGGGCGCGACCGCCACCATGCCGAACAACTTGTGGCGATAATAAAGCGCTTTTGCCCGGCTGCCCAACGGCCCAGCGAAGAAGGATTGATGATCCCAAGAAAACTCGCCGTAGCTTTCCAGCCAGCGAACAAAACTTTCCAGAACAGCCGAGACCTTGCCGGCAGTTGGGTCCTGGTTGACGGTTGGTGGCATCAGGGCTGTTTCGGCTCCGGACGAAAGTTATCCACTTTTTTCAATCGAAAGGCGGAGCCGAGGATGGCGTTCAGTTTCTTCATCTGTTCGCGACGATGAAAGCGCATTAATTCCGGCGATACCGCCCGTTTAGTCCGGCGCACGGCGGCTAAACCAAGGCCGGCCAAAACGGATAAACCGCCGATGAAAAGCGGCGGCTTGACCATCCGGTACGTTACCCGGAAAATTTCCCAGATGGGCGAGTTGCCCAGATAATAGTCCTTTTCGCCATAGGAAAAATGCGACGCGAGGACCCCCCGTTGTGCCGTACCCAGCGCGCGGTAATGATGGAAACGCTTCTCAGGAAAGGAACGCGTCTGCCAGCCTTTCATCCGGGCCGTCGTCACCGCTACCCAGTCAATCCCGCCGGCGCGATTGGGC
>Ga0364920_10167_pt2 | contig 22201 bp, 26 predicted proteins | sample SorcelJu500001C8_FD_206961 | JGI IMG/M metagenome (GOLD analysis project Ga0364920, IMG submission 206961) | Enriched cells from Trout Bog Lake Hypolimnion, Wisconsin, USA - BchlTB.June20.5000.01.C8 | ecosystem: Environmental > Aquatic > Freshwater > Lake > Hypolimnion/Profundal zone | place: USA...
TCGCCCGCAGTCAGAGGCGATACTCTTAAGTCAAGATGCTATTTCTGGATTTATGGCGGTAAGTCATTTAGGCAGTCTTGAGGGCTTGGTAGACTTAACTCTAAAGCGTAAAAAAATTAGCAATGAAACTCACATGAGATTGGGGTTGTAATGGGATGCATTATGAAGCAGGGTGGTGGCCTTTACTCTAGAGTTAGAGTCGGGGCTATCTTATTAGCTGCTGGTGAAGGAAAGCGAATGGGGGGCGTTCCTAAGGCCCTCATAGAGCTTCAAGGAGTTCCTTTAATCAATCGCCAAATGATTGCATTAAGCGGTGCTGGTGTTGATGAGGTTGTAGTTGTTACTGGCCATTACCATGAGCTCGTTGAGCCAATGGTTGAGCAATTTCCAGTGCGAGTTGTTCGCAATCTTCATCCTGCTGATGGACAGGCGTCATCTGTGAGAATGGGGCTTGAAGCATTGGGTGGCAATTTCGATGCCGTCATTATGGCTCTATGCGATCAGCCTTTAATTAACGCCGAAGATATCACCCAGCTTATTGCGGCATTTAAAAAACGCCAGTCTGGAGAAATTCTGATGCCAATGGTTGATGGACAGCGAGGTAATCCTATTGTTCTCAGTGGAACGGCTATTAATCAAATATTGGCATCCGGTCAAAATATGGTTTGTCGAAAATTTATGGATGAAAATCCAGAAGTTGTAAATGTCTTTCATACTGATAATGAGCATTTCATCCTTGATGTAGATTCCCTAGAAGATCTGGATGCTTTTCAAGCTAAAACGGGCTGGAGCTTAACTGTGCCCAAGGCGTCTAATAAGGCCGCCATAATTGAGCCAGAATCAGAGCCCGCATATTTGTCCTTGCAAAAATTGAGACCCTAATGCTTACCTCTAACTGGCCTGTGCCTATTGCCATACATGTGTGCCCGAGTGCATCGGAAATTAATCCGGTACTATCACGGGTTTTTCAGGCAATGAGGGCGGCAGCATTTCTAGAAAAAGATCCTACCGATACCACTCTTCATAAAAAGTTTTACGCCAGCGATGATCAACTTTTGCAACGTATTGATCTTCCTGAATTTACACAATTGATTCAGTTTTTTGCCGATGCCATTCAAAAAACCGTTGGCGCTGCAAACGCAGGGATTTGGCCTCAAGGCAAAATGTCTTTGCAGTTAGAGATCATGGGCTGCTGGTTCCAAATTCAAAATGGCATGGCGTTTCATGATGTGCATACGCATGGTAATTGCTCTTGGTCTGGCGTATATTACGTTCAAATTGATGATGTGAAAAAACGAATAGATCATCCAGAAATGGCTGAGGTTAATGGAGTTACCCGTTTCTATGGCCCATATAGTCAATGGCAAGGCGGTGCTCATATGGATATTGGTAATGCTTATTTACAAAAAAATAGCTTAGACATCCAACCCGAGGAAGGGAAATTGGTGTTATTTCCTTCCTATCTTCCTCATATGGCGATGCCTTATGAGGGCGAGAAGGATCGAATTATTATTTCTTTTAATGTGCAAATACATTCAACACAGGGCGATCAAACCTTTGGTTTTGATTCTAAATAAATCTCTCAATATTGAAAATTTAGTTCTATGGAAAATTTAGATCTCGTAGTGTTAAGAGCCTTGTTAGATTGGAGAAAATCTGGCAAAAAAGCCCTGCTAGCCACCGTGGTGAGAACCTGGGGTTCTTCGCCTCGGCCTATTGGCTCAATCATGGGTCTTTGTGAGGATGGCAGTGTGATTGGCAGTGTTTCAGGTGGATGTATTGAAGATGATCTCATTCGAACACATAGCACTGCAAAAGAATTTCCATCGGGCCCGCCTAAGCTGATTAAATATGGCGTCAGTGCCGATGAGGCGCATCGCTTTGGTCTTCCTTGTGGTGGCACCTTAGAAATCTTGCTGGAATTTGAAGTAAATGAAAATGTTTTAGGTGATCTCGTAGAGCAGCTTTCTCTGGGTAAATTAGTCCAGCGCATCACTAAATTAGATGATGGCACCGTTAGTTTGCTTACGGTGCAAGCTCCTGAAGAGTTGGTTCTGAGTGATCTGGAATTGATCAATACTTTTGGCCCTGAATACCGCATGCTCATCATTGGAGCAGGGCAGTTATCGGAATATTTGGCAATTATGGCCTTATTTAATGGGTTTAATGTCACGGTCTGTGATCCGCGTGAAGAGTACCGAGCTAACTGGAAGGTGGGTGGCGTTACATTGACCCATGACATGCCTGATGACGTAGTGATGAATATGAAGTTGGATAGCCGGAGTTGTGTAGTGGCGCTGACTCATGACCCTAAATTAGATGATCTCGCATTATTAGATGCGTTGCAAACAAATGCTTTTTATATAGGGGCTATCGGATCCCGTAGAAATAGTGAGGCACGTCGCCAAAGGCTTATTGAGTATTTTGAATACACAGAAGAATCGCTCTCTGATCTAAGGGGTCCGATTGGAATCTATATCGGTAGTAAAACACCTTCAGAAATTGCTGTGAGTGTGATGGCAGAGATCCTTGCGGTGAAAAATGGAGTAACTTTACCTAGAGATATGCAGGTAGGATTTGCTAAAAATGAATCCTTAAGTACTCACAATGATTCGGGAAGTATTGTTTGTGGAATTTAGTCTTTTGCTAGAGATATATATTATTGGCATCTTTGAGCATTAAGACAATATGACTATTAGACCTTCATTTAGATTTCGGATTTATGCTGGGGATACTCCTGCCATTGGTCCTGGCAAGATTGCTCTGCTTGAAGCCATTATTGAGCACGGTAGTATTCGTTCTGCTGCTAAGGGCATGGGCATGTCTTATAACCGTGCATGGTTATTAATAGAAGATATGAATAAATCTTTTAAAAAGCCTGTTGTAGAAGCTATTGCTGGCGGGTCTAGAGGCGGTGGTTCTCATATCACCGAAGTCGGGCATTTGCTAATTAAGGAATACCGCGCCATCGAGAGTGATGCCTTACAAGCTACTAATAAGAGAATCAAGGTACTCACCTCTTTACTGAAATGAAGTATGCAAACATAAGGAGCGCGGCGTCAGTTTTTTTCCACTATCGTTATACTTAAGAAAATATCACGTAATAGCATCGAAAGACTGAGTATGAAAAAAATAAGTGTTTCATTGTTATTAAATTTACTTTTGCCAATTCAGGTATTTTCTGCCGATTTGACTGTTTCCGCGGCTGCCAGTCTCACTAATGCATTTAAAGAGATGGCCCCTATATTTGAAAAACAAAATCCGGGCACTAAGGTGCGCTTAAATTTTGCCGCGTCTGGCCCTTTATTGCAGCAAATCATTAGGGGTGCGCCTGTGGATGTCTTTGCTAGCGCAGACCAAGAGACAATGACCCAGGCTCAGCAAGCTGGTTTTGTTAAAGCAGATGACCAAAAGATATTTGCATCCAATACCTTAGTGGTTATTGTCCCTAAGGATGGAAAGCAAAACCCTACCGAGCTAAGTGATTTAACAAAATCACAATTTCAAAAAATTGCTATTGGCTTGCCCGCAATTGTGCCTGTTGGGCGTTACACCAAATCTGCTTTGGAAAAGCAAAACTTGTGGACCACATTGGAGTCAAAAATGATTGGTACTCAAAGCGTACGTCAGGCACTCGACTATGTAGCAAGAGGAGAAGTGGATGCTGGTTTTGTATATTCAACAGATGCGGCTATCACGCCCAATGAAGTCAAAAAAGCATTTATAGTGCCAACAGAAATACCTATTTTGTATCCAATAGCGCCCATTAAAGGCAGTCAAAATGACGTCATTGCCAGCAAATTTATTGCATTTGTTGGTTCAACTCAAGGCAGTGAGATATTGAAGTCATACGGATTTGGAAAGCCTTAAGCATATGGATGAGGCTTGGATTGCATTAAGACTCACGTTAAAAGTAGCGGGAGTAGCAACTGTTATCAATATGCTATTGGGAGTGGGCATTGCCTATCTCTTTGCTCGTAAGCAGTTTGTTGGAAAAAATGTAGGCGATGCCATCTTAACTTTACCCATGGTATTGCCGCCAACAGTATTGGGTTATTACTTATTAGTTCTTCTTGGTAAGCATGGACCAATAGGATATTTTCTTAAAAAGTACTTTGATATCAATTTAATTTTTACTTGGCAAGGTGCAGTAATTGCGGCTTCAATGGTTTCTTTTCCACTTGTTTTTAAGGCTGCTCGCGCCGCGTTTGAATCCTTGGAGCCTCAATATGAGCAAGCAGCTCGAGTGTTGGGGGTAAGTGATGCTGCCATCTTCTTTAGGGTAACCTTGCCTCTAGCTTGGCGCGGAATTTTGGCTGGCGTACTTTTATCATTTGCGAGATCAGCTGGTGAGTTTGGGGCAACACTTATGGTTGCCGGAAGTATCCCGGGGAAGACACAAACTTTATCTATAGCGGTATATGAGGCTGTTCAAGCCGGGCAAGATGAGATGGCAAACTTTTTGGTCCTTCTGATCTCAGTTGTCTGTATGACTGTCTTATTGGTGTCTGGAAAGCTTGTCCCTGGTAGGGTGGCTAGTGGAGTGCATGATCATGGCTAACCTTTGGAATATTGCTGTCAGCAAGGAATATGCTGGCAAAAATCGAACTTTTAATCTGGATGTCAAGATTCAGAGCAGTGCAGAACGTTTAGTGCTATTTGGAGTATCGGGCTCAGGAAAAACCCAATTACTTAGAATGCTCTCTGGGTTGGTAAAGCCCGATCAGGGAAGTATTGAATTTGAAGGTAAGACCTTATTTAATCGAAATTCAGCGGTGAATCTGAGTCCTCAAGAGCGCTCATTGGGCTACGTATTTCAAGAATATGCACTTTTTCCGCACTTAACTGTCATACAAAACATTGCCTTTTCTTCTAATAAAGGTTGGTTTAATAAAGGCCAAAGTTTTACAGATGAAAATGTTGAAAACTGGTTAGAGAAGTTTGAATTAAAAAATCTTGCATATCAATATCCACATCAATTATCTGGCGGTCAATCTCAAAGGGTGGCGCTAGCTAGAGCATTAGTTTGTCAGCCCAAGGCATTGCTACTTGATGAGCCTTTTTCTGCCTTGGATGACGGCTTAAGAAAAGCCTTGCGCATGGAACTCTATGAATTGCAAAAACAACTATCAATCCCCATGATTCTGATCAGTCATAACCTGGATGACGTGCGCAGTTTTAGTGACGAGGTGATTCAAATTCGGGAAGGTCGCACTATTTGAGAGTAGTTGGGTAATACATTAGATCTACGAGCAATTAAATCCGTCTAGGTGTTCTCTGGGCATCTTTGTTGGAATGGATAAATCCACCCCAATATTCTTCGTCGTCATATTCGGAAACAACCAAAGCTATAGCAATGGCTTGAGTTGCTGCTTTAAGCCAATTGGAGTCGGTAAAGTATTTTGCTGCTTCTAATTCTTTGGTTTCCCAAGATGCAACTACACCATATTCGGCAATTAAATATTTTTCAGCTTCAAGAATCAAAGAGCGCGTGGCTTCTTGATGACCTTCATAACCGCGGCTGAGTTTAAGATCAAGCTTTTCAAGCTTTCCTAATAGTTCATTAAACATAGTTACTTTCATGGTGAGTTTTTAGGGCAATATTCCTAACGCATTCTAATTGAATCATCTTAAAATTAGAGAAACCAGCGTGGGTGATGCAGCTTTGCCTTATAGAACCATTAAGTGGAGATTGGCACCGTAGGGGTGCGCAAATTATTTATACATGATTGAATTACGCGAAACCGCTCTCGAAATACTTCTGATTAAAGATGCGGAGGTTAAGGTTGGTCGTCTTTATGGGTTATACGACGAATATCACCATCAAAAGGTTTCGTTAGATCTTTCTCGAAATTTCGACTCTCAAAATCTTGAGCTTCCGGGCCGTCCGGATAAGCCTGAGCTGGTACCCCCTTTAAATGTTCCTAGAAGAAAAATGGATACAGCACAGGGGAGAGTGTCTTTGCTGCATTCGCTAGCTCATATTGAATTTAATGCCATGAATCTTGCATTAGATGCGATCTGGCGTTTCCCGGACATGCCTCAGCAATACTATGGGGACTGGTTGCAGGTTGCCAAAGAAGAGGCTTATCACTTCAGCCTAGTTCAAGGACATATTCAGTCTCTTGGGTTCTCCTATGGGGATTTTCCTGCGCACAATAGCTTGTGGGAGATGGTTGAGCGAACGACTGATGCTGTGATTGCGAGAATGGCTCTCGTTCCTCGAACGATGGAAGCAAGGGGTTTAGATGCAGTACCTATGATTCGTGATCGATTTAAGCAAATCAAGGATGTCAAAGCGGTTGAAATACTAGAGATCATTCTCAGGGATGAAATAGGACATGTCTTGATTGGTAATCGCTGGTTTAATTTCTTATGCGCTAAAGAGAATTTATCTCCTATTGCTACCTACAGGGAATTGGCTAAAAAGTACTGTGCTCCCGCATTAAGGGGGCCATTTAATATGGAGGCCCGTAAACAAGCAGGTTTTACTGAGGAAGAATTAAGTCTTCTTGAGGGTGGGCGGGCTTGATTAAGGAAAAGTTTCTGAACTTTTGTGGGTCAGGCGAGATCTCCCATTCAATAAAAAGCCTGATTTGACTAGATCTGGGTCCCATTTAATACCTAAATTGTTAATTAAGAGCTTTACGCTTAATACATATGGGCTAAATTGATATCGATCAAATTGGATCTGTCTTTACTGGGCATAATTTATTCAGAAACTTTTTGAGAGCGAATATGTTGAAGAATTTAATGGTTCATTTAGATGGTGGTGTGCGTTCTGGAGTAAGGCTGAAGATTGCAATTGATTTAGCCAAGTCCAGTAATGCGCGACTAGTGGGTGTATTTAGTCAGCGCGCGCTTGCTAAGCAAGTGGGTCCGAATTCTAGTTGGCCTCCTGAGGGCTATGCCTTAGCTGCCCAAGCCAGTAAAGAGGCTTTCGATTTAGCTACTGCGGGCCTAACTTCTGAATGGGTTGATATTAACCGGGGTAGCGATTCAGCAATTCTGGCCTTGGTATCTGAAAAGGCTCGATATTTTGATTTGGTAGTGATGGGTCAGCATAATAAAGATGCAGAAGAAGAGATTGTTTCTGAATTGGTGGAGGAGGTGCTCTCTAATTCAGGGCGTCCTGTTTTAATCATCCCTTATGTAGGTGAGTATTCCGCCAAATTTAAGCGACCACTATTGGCTTGGAATTCATCGCGTGAATCAGCCCATGCTTTGAATGATGCTATTCCGCTGATTCAAGGTTGTGATGAGGCGATTGTTCTTTCGTTTGATTCCACGATTGCTAGGGCCCAAGAATCCTGTCGTCAGGTTGCAACGCAGTTGTCCTGTCACGGCATTCCTTCAAAGTCTGAAGTCATGGTGATTGAAGATGTCGGTGTGATGGATATGTTACTCAACAATGCTTGTGATCAAGGCGCTGATCTTTTAGTCATGGGTGCACATAGTCACTTTGGATTCCCGTTCCTGAGCGGAGGCGCTGGTACCCGCCATATTTTGCGAACAATGGTGTTGCCGGTATTAATGTCTAGCTAATTTACTTGCGCCCAATATGTAAAGAGAAGGCCCTTTAACGAAAGTTCAAGGGCTTTTATATTGCTGGTGGGTCGAGTAAGATTCGAACTCGCGACCAATGGTGTAACTCCTCCTTAATAAACCTCTATAACTTAGCTTTAAAATTTCTATGGCCTTGTTGGGCTAGTATAAAAATAAACCTAATTTGCGAATCCGCTAGAAGGTCATATCAAAATTGTAAAGCGCTGTAAATTTACAAAGTCGGCTCCAATGTTTCTTGAGGTCCCTGAACACGGCGAGAAACGACCGGTCTAACTGCAACTAGAGTTTCATTTTGCGCGCTTTGATTTGACAACTTTTGTCGTTTTGATAATTTATGTTTTGGAGATTTAGTAATGAATATGACTCACTATATGCAGTTATTGGCAGACAACCAGCCGTGGAACCTGCTCATCTTTATGGCTATACCCATAGTGCTTGCTGAAACATTGGCAATTACCGAACTGTATATCCTATTTACTCGTAAGTTTGATGGCTTTGTCTATCACCTTAACCGCTTTTCAGGAACGACTGTAGGCCTTTACTTCATCGGCATCATCATCTATTTAATGACAACTGCAGTTGTTCCAATTACCAAAGGTGGCGAATGGAGAACTGCAATTGATGTGATAGCCGTTGGTAGTTATCTGATTGGGGGCTTGCCTTTGATTTGGATTGCCCTGCAAGAGTTTGGCTTTGTAAATAACACACTAGACCAAATGGGTAAGCTGAGGGTGCATGCGACCTGTGTCGCATTGTTCCTGATATTTGGACATATTGCCATGATTTCAGGAATGCTTGACCCATCTTTGCTTGGTTATAAAGGTGTCGATATGCATCAAATGGGTAGTAACGCTGGGTACGAGCAATGTGACCCAGCAACACACTCGCAAATGATGCAAATGCACCAGCAGATGATGGGTAATATGGCACCCCAGCAAATACAACAAAATATGCCGATGGGTATGGCAGGGCATCAGCACTAAGAAATCAAGCTTTAAATTAGCCTTTGAGTGGTTTTTTTGTCAAATGGCTACTAGCCCAAAGCAATCCCCTTGATGCTCTATTGAAATCGAATCAATTTAACAAAGGCAGGGCAGCTCTTAAGGGGGAAGGTCATAGAGCAAAATCCCATGGTCGATGTCATTTTGTCAATGAACTGAAATTTCTCAGGTGTAGAATGAATCGATGCATCTTTTGAGATCAAAGCCTCTTCTTGTTGCTGCGTTGTTCCTGGCTATTATTTTGCAGGTATTGACGCCATTTCTACATGCGCATACTGGGGCTTCAAGCCAGTTTGGCCTGCATCTGCACGTTGTTAATACTGGATTTGAGTCTGCCAATGCCTCTGAAACGGGGAAAGTATTTTTAACCAGTAGTACTGAAGAGTCACCAGAAGTTGGGGTGCCTGCCTCACGTCAAAGTGAAGAATTTGATCTACTCATCTTAAATTTTTATGTCTTGGCTTTATACGCCTTGGTCTATTTAGCGGGTGGCGTAGGTAAAGTTAGCTCTTTTTATAGTGTTGATCGGTTTGCTTATCAAAGATATGCTCAAAGTTCGCCCCCTCTCTCCTTAGCTCCGCCTCAATACCTCTAAATTATTCTTGCGTGATTTATTCACGTCTCCTGAATTTATTTTGAAGTATTTTTAGAGGTTGTTATGTTTCGATTTCATCTGGTTGGTCCATTACTTTTATCGCTCGCATTAAGTGGAACCCTCCATGCTCAGGAATTTACACCTAAGCCATTAAAGCTGACCACAAATCAACAGGCGGCCATGGGTGTGAATTTTTCACAGGCAATTTCTGTTGATGCGGGTTCGGTATTAATTACTGCATCGGTCACCGTTCCTCCAGAAAAGCAGGCGATCTTATCGGCACCTTACCCTGGTCAACTCAGTCAGATGGTTGTTGGGATTGGTGACCCTGTAAAAGTAGGTTCACCACTTGCTTACTTCACAAGCCCCCAGATGGGTGACTCTAGAAGGATGTTGCTCGAAGCAACTTCTGACGCTCGCCTGGCTAAAGAGGCTTTAGCGCGGGATAACGAGTTATTTAAGGAGGGGATCATTCCTCAATCTCGACTCAATATCACTAAAGCAAAAGCGGAGAACGCTAATGCCATGTTGATGGCAAGGCAATCAGAATTAAAGGCGGCCGGTATTAATTTCGATGACCCTAAAAATGCAGAAGCATTTAATTCTTACGCTACCGGCGCATTAAAGTCACCTATCCAAGGAACGATAGTTGAGGCTCACAATTTAATCGGTCAGCGTGTTGAAACGGGAACGTTGCTTTTCCGAATTGCCGATATCTCCACTTTAAATTTAGAAATCAATACCTCTGGATTTAAGGCCCTTGGTATTCAGTCTGGTGATGAGATTGTGATTGCTTCACGCAATGCAAAAGCAAAAGTTACTGGAGTATCTCAAGCTGTGAGCGCCTCACAGTCCGCAAGAATAAGGGCTGTTGTCCAAGAGCGTGGCACCTTACAGATGGGTGAGGTTGTTACTGCAACCATTAGGGCCAAGATGAAGTCTAAGGGACAGGACAATACCTTGTGGCAAGTTCCCTCAAGAGCACTTACCAGCTGGAAAGGGCAAAGTGCCATATTTATCCTATCAACCACCGGGGTTGTTCTGCAGCCGGTATCGGTGATCTCTAGCGATGATGACTTAGCCTCAATTCAAGCACCACTGTCTAGTGGAGCCAAAGTCGCAATAACTGGCATTGCCTCTCTGAAGGCCCTAGCGCAGAAGGACGAGTAATGTTTGCTAAATTAATCGATACGAGTTTGCATTTTCGCAAGCTCGTATTAGCAATGGCAATTGCTTTAGTGCTCTTTGGCTTTCATGCCTGGATGACCTTACCAATTGATGCCTTTCCCGATATTTCGCCTACTCAAGTCAAGATTATTCTGAAGATTCCCGGAATGACTCCTGAAGAGGTTGAGCAGAGGGTGGTGCGCCCAATTGAAATTGAAATGCTTAGCATTCCCAAAAAGAGGATTGTGAGATCAGTGTCCAAATACGGCATTGCTGATATCACATTGGATTTTGACGATGGCACAGATATTTATTGGGCTCGCCAACAAATCTCTGAAAGATTGAATGCCTTTACTAAAGACCTTCCACCCGGTGCAACTGGTGGGTTGGCACCTATCACCACTCCTTTAAGTGAAGTCTATATGTTCACGCTTGAGGGTGAAGGTTTTAGCTTAAGGGATAAGCGTACGGTATTGGATTGGACTATTCGACCTGAGCTGAGAACCATTCCTGGGGTGGCGGAAGTTAATGTCTTGGGCGGTGAAATTTTGACCTATGAAGTTATTCCTGATCCATCTCGATTGGCTGCGCGCGGTATCACAATGGCTGACCTTCGAAAAGCGGTGATGACTAATAACAGTAATGATGGCGCTGGACGTATTGACCAGGGTGAAGAAACTTTGGTTGTTCGTATTGAAGGAGCAGTAAAAAAACTTGATGACGTGAAAAAGATCCAAGTTCCCAAAGCAAATGGTGGCTCAGTCATGCTTGATGAGGTAGCTACAGTGCATCTAGGATCGGCTACCCGGTATGGAGCGGTTACTAAGGATGGTGAAGGGGAGGCAGTCGAAGGATTGGTTCTTGCACTCCGCGGTGCTAATGCCCGTCTACTAGTTGATTCCATTGAGCAGAAGCTCGTGGAGATAGCTCCAAGACTACCTAAGGGAATGACTGTAAGCACTTTTTATAACCGAGGTGAGTTAGTATCCCGTGCGGCTGGAACGGTTACTAAGGCTTTGCTTGAGGCAACGGTACTGGTTTGTATTACCTTATATTTATTCTTGGGCGGCTATCGCGCAGCTTTGGTTGTTGCCTCTGTGCTGCCATTATCCATTCTTTCTACTTTTATCTTAATGAAGATGTTTGGGTTAACGGCCAATCTGATGAGCTTGGGTGGATTGGCCATTGCGATCGGTATGCTAGTGGATGCGGCAGTGGTAGTTGTAGAGAATGTGGAAACTGCTTTTGCGGATCCAAATACATCAAAGGCATTAAGCAAGACAGAAATCATTTCTATTGCTACGCATGAGGTAGTTAAGCCAGTGGTTGCCGGTGTATTGATTATTGCAGTGGTGTTTCTGCCTTTATTAAGTCTAGAGGGCTTAGAGGGAAAGCTCTTTTCTCCAGTGGCGCTCACAATTGTGATGGCGTTAGCGACATCACTGTTAATTGCCTTTACAGTAATTCCAGCTTTAGCTTCTTTTGTACTTGAGCGTAAGGCTGATGAAGAAACAAAGTTTATGCGCAAGATATCAAGGAAATATATCGAGTGGCGCAATCAAGTTTGGCAGAACACTAGGTGGCTATACAGAGGTTCCCTCATTGGCCTTGCTGTGATGGTGGTACTTTATATGATCGTAGGCAAGACCTTTATGCCCACCTTGGATGAGGGCGATATTCTGGTGCAACTCCAAAAACTCCCATCGATCTCTTTGCAAGAATCCCTCATCATTGACTCGCGGGTAGAGCAGTTATTACTCAAGGATGTGTCCGAGATCAAATCCATTGTTGCCAGAGCTGGATCGGATGATTTGGGATTGGATCCGATGGGCTTAAATGAATCGGATATGTTCTTGGTGCTCAAGCCCAAAAGCGAATGGTCTGGAAATAAGGAAGACATTACCAATAAGCTCAGAGTTGCATTAGATAATTTCCCGGGTTTGGTATACGGCTTTACGCAGCCTATTGAAATGCGCGTTTCAGAGATGCTAACTGGAACCCGTGGCGACGTTGCAATCAAGATATTTGGCGGAGATTTGGCGGAAATGAATAAGGCGGCTCAAGCTATTGCTGGAGCAGTGCGGAACGTTAAAGGCGCTGCTGAAGTCATTGCACCGCGTGCTGAAGGTATGCAATACCTGAGTTTGAAGATCAATCGAACTGTTGCTGGTCAAGCCGGGTTCTCGGTTGAGGATTTGCAGCAACGCTTACGCAATCAAATTGAGGGCGAGAATCTTGGAGTGGTTCTAGACGGCATCATTAGGACGCCACTAGTTTTGCGAGGCAATGACTATATTCGGACAAGTCCTGAAGCCTTTAATGACCTATTAATTTCGGCTCCCGATGGCAAAGCATGGCCACTTTCTGCTTTGGCTGAGATCAAGCAAATAGATGGTCCTATTCGGATCGACCATGAGCAATCCAATCGTTTTTCCAGCATTCAAGTATCGGTTGATGGTAGAGATTTGGCGGGATTTGTGCAAGATGCTCAAGCCGCGGTCAGCTCATTAAATCTACCTAAGTCATTGAATATTGTTTGGGGTGGTCAATTTGAGAATCAACAAAGGGCTGCCGCTAGATTGGCCATCGTGATTCCAATAGCATTGGGCCTTATTTTCGCCATCCTCATGGTGACTTTTGGTTCTGCGATCCAAGCAGGAATCATTTTTCTCAATATTCCTTTTGCCTTGGTTGGTGGTGTAGTAGCCCTCACTATTACTGGTCAATATCTCTCTGTTCCCGCTTCCGTAGGCTTTATTGCATTACTGGGAATTGCTGTGCTCAATGGCGTGGTGATGGTGACGCACTTTAATGAACGCTTAGCTAAAGGCGACTCTATGTCTGATGTCATTCACTTTGGTACTGAAAGACGATTGCGTCCGGTTCTGATGACAGCAGTGATAACTGCTCTTGGGATGATTCCGCTTCTCTTTGCAACCGGCCCTGGATCAGAGATACAGAGACCGCTGGCAATTGTGGTTATTGGCGGGTTGATTACCTCCACACTATTGACCTTACTACTTTTACCTAAGCTCTATGAGAGATTTGGCGCTTTAAAAAATTGGAGTGGGCTAAAGCAAGAAATTCACTTTGACCGATTAATCGATTTCATTAAAAGGATCAAAAAATGAAAAAATTGATTCTACCCATCATATTTTTTGGAGTCTGCTCTTCAGTTTTTGCTACTAACCTGCTACCGACTGATGACCAGGTAAAAAATGCTTTATATGCCAGCCCAAGGATTGGTGCTGCAGATGCTAGAAAAAGCTCTTTAAACTACAAAGCAGATGCGATTGCCGCAGGATCCCAAGAGTTTGTAGTCAGAGGAACTCGTCAGAATCGAAATGTTACTAATATTCCTGTTGCAACCAATTATCAGGAATATTGGGCGGGAATTGAGCGACCCATTCGATTCTGGGGCAAAAGCGGAGTGGATGAGAAGATTTCCGATGCAACTAAAACCTTTGCAGGCATCGAATTTTCTGATGCGATGCACGAGACCAGCAAGGATTTATTGGCTACCTGGTTTGCTTATCTCAAAGCGCTTCAGTCAAGAATTGTTGCTGAAAAAAATAGTCAACTAGGCGATCAAATCGGACGCATTGCTCAAGTGCGTTACAAGGTTGGGGATGTTGCTAGGTTAGATGCTCAATTAGCAACGGCTGAGCAGGGCAGGTTAAAGGCATTTTTAGAACTTGCTAAAGCCAATGAAAGCGCCAGTGGCGAATCTGTTACGCAAAGATACTCTGGCATTGCGCTGATTAAGAATTTTAAGTGGGATGCTATTCCCAATCTGCAAACGCGGAAGGAATTGCTACGTCAGCAATTTTTAGAGCGAAGCCATGAATTAAAGTTAGTCAAATCAGATGCCGATCGATTTGATTTGCAAGCCAAACGCAGCGGCTTGGATAGATTTCCGGATCCAACGGTGGGTTTGTATACCGCCAATGAGTTTGGTGGGGCCGAACGAATTAATGGGGTCAGTTTATCCTTTCCAATATCAGGTAGCGCCCGTTTTTCTAATGCATCAGCAGCCGCCTCTGAAGCAGAGATGGCTCGTCAAAGAATTATTGAGACTGAGCAACGTATAAGTGTTGAATTTGAGCGCTTATGGTCACAAATGATGAGCAGAAAAGTGGCGGCAGAAACATTACTCGATTCAGCAAAAAGCCAAAATGATGCCGCTCAAGCCGCAGAAAAAGCCTATGTACTGGGCGAAGGGACTATCTCAGATTTGATCGCCGCAAGAAAGGCGGCTAATGAGAATCAGCTATCGGCTGACTTGATGCGCCTAGACGCCTTGGAGTCATACTATCGCATGCGCCTAGATCTTCATGAGATCTGGGACTTTGATTAATATGTACAGGCTAGTTATCTTTTTAGCAGTCTTTGCGCTTTCTTTTGCTGTTAAGGCTGAATTAATCATGGTTGATGAGATTGGTGATTTAGCGCTTTCATCTGATTCTATTGAAATCAAGTCCAAAGATGGGCGCAAAGTCGTTCAAGGGGTGGTTTATGGTTTTAGCAATGGGGTTAAAAAAAGCATGGTTCAGTTCGTGACTACCTGTGGTGAGCTCGGTGGTTCATTGCAAATACAGGGGTATGCGCATGAAAGTATTTGGGTAGTAGGTGGGAATACAAGGGAGGACATGATTGCTAGGGTAGCTTGCAGCCTGCCAAAGCCAGAGCTTGTTAAGATTCCTAAGTAGAATCTCAATTTAACTTTTGAATAATCACCCAAACTACCCACCGATGAAATCTTTTAGGCAGCGAGCAGCACTCAGGATTATTGTGGTGGCATTTGGCCTGGCTACATTATTTGGCATTACCACTTATTGGATTACTCAAATTGCATTTGAGAAGGCCATTGTCAAGCAAGTTGTAGAGACTTCAAATTCGCTAAAGTGGGCCTTAAGTTCCAGCGCAATAAAGGGCTTTAGAAAAGACAACTCAGAGCTTATTTCTCAACTAAACAATATTATCAAGTTTGGTTCTTTCGATGCAGTTGAGCTGTATGACGCCGACTGGAATAAGCTTGCAGAGGCTGATAACGATGTCGTTGAAGAGCATGCTGAACTTGCTCGGACAGACCATTTTATTCAATACACTCAGCCAATTTATAGGGCAAAAAAAATTAAAGATGGAAGATTGGCCATCAATGTATTTGTGCCTTATTTAGAGGTTCCCGATGATCTCAGTAGTAAGCCTCTAGGGTATTTTGAGGGGCTGTACATCACACCTGAATGGCGGGTTGAGCAAATGCGAAATCTCTCATATGGAAGCGTTTTATTTGTCATGCTTGCCGTATTGATCAGCGGGATGGCGCTCTACCCAATAATGCTGGATCTATACAGGGAAAGGGAGAAGAAGGCAGAAAATCTCTTTCAATCAAATGTACTAGTGATGAAGTCTTTGGGCGAGGCCATTGCCAGGCGAGATAGCGAGACTGGTGCTCACAACACTCGTGTAACGTTGCTCGCAATTGCTATTGCAGAGGCTATGAAGTTTCCTTCTCAAAGTATGGAATCTTTAATCGTTGGCGCTCTTTTGCACGATATTGGAAAGATTGCAATTTCCGATAATATTTTGCTAAAACCAGGACGGTTAACGGATGCAGAATTTGAGATTATGAAAGACCATGTCAAATATGGCGAAGATATTATTGAAGATAAGGGATGGCTGCATGATGCATTTGATGTGATCAGCGGACACCATGAGCGGTGGGATGGTAGCGGTTATCCAAGGGGTTTAAAGGGTGAATCTATTCCATTAGCGGCACGAATTTTTACCGTAGCAGATGTTTTTGATGCCTTAATTTCTAAAAGACCATACAAAGAGCCTTTTGATTATCAAATATCACTAGCAGTCATTGATGATGGCACTGGTACTCATTTTGACCCGCAGGTTGTGGAAGCGTTCAAGCCAATTTCTAAAGCCTTGTATGAGGATTTAATGGCCCTTAACGAAGTGGATTTAGAAAAGCGCTTAGATGAAGCGATAGATCATTATTTGAAAATAAGTTTGAGTTAACTTATCCGCTTTAGCACTTCATGCCGGCAAGATATTAATTGGGGTGACTTGAATGCCAAATTTATATTTTCGTCAACTTGATGAACAAGCCATCTTCGGGTGGTTTTTTATTGCTGTTGGGTCGGGCGAGATTTGAACTCATAACAAGCTATTGACTCAAATGGGGTCTGAAAGAAGTGGACATCAACACCTTCTCTGGCGGATTTCATGGCCAATCAGTTTTGCCGATTCTGATAATGCTATTAGATGGTTTATTGGGTGGGTAGTTTTAAAGTGGCCCAAGAGAGTCTCTGTTAACGCCCGCATGAATTCTTTCGGAATTTAACGCTCGGCAAAAGTAATCGTTGTTCAAAAAGTCCATTCCAATATTAAATAAGATTTCACTGGTAGGGTATTTAATAATGTGTATTTCTACAACATGGTGAATTATTTTCATTTATTCATGATGCAGGTGCGTTATATTTTTGGGATAATTGCCGCTACACACGCTTAAAGAGTCTGGTTTGGTGAATTCCATGAATAAATTGAAGACTCTCCCCTTATCCCTATTGGGATTACTGCTCTTTTTCATTAGCTTTAATTATGCAGAGGCATTGCCGCTATTTTCTCGGCAAACCGGACAAAATTGTGTTGCTTGCCATGCGGGCGGGCAATACCCCGAGCTAACGCCATATGGCCGCTACTTTAAATTAATGGCCTATACGATCGGGGAGCGAACCGATCTTCCGATTTCCGTGCAGTTTGTTGGTGGTGCCGCTACTAGTACTAATGGGAATAATGGTACTGGGCAAGTACATCAAAGTGGTCAGTTAGAGCCAAATTATCTTTTCTTGGATGTGGGCGGCAAGATTACAGATAACTTTGGTGCTTTTAGCCAATGGTATTACGCGATTGACGAGCAGGTGAGTGGTAAAGGGAGTATTCCCAATCAGAATCAGTTTGCGGCAGATATACAAGATTGGCGTTATGCAGATCACTTTGTTGGCAATAGCGCAGATACGGTAAAAGACTTTATTTGGGGCGCATCCTTAAATAACTATGCTGGCGCTACCGATGTATGGAACTCATCTCCCATGTGGATGTATCCCTATATGGGCTCCACCAGAAATTACTCAACCTATGGGCTGCCTTACAACACAAGATTGTCTGCATATTCTGTGCACAACCCTGGGTATGGTGTCTATGGCTACGTGAATCAAAATTTTTATGGTGAAGTAAATTTATACCAGTCGGGCGGATCAGGCCCCCTCTCTTGGATGACTTATCCAGCATCTAATAGCAATCCCAATAGTGCACCAGCCTACTTGCAAGGACTAAATCCCTACTTCCGGTTTGCATACCAAAGCGACGAACATGACGGCCATAATTGGATGCTTGGTTTCTTGGGTGCAAATATCAATCAATACTCTAGCTGTAATACGGTCGCAGATAGTAGTTCTTATAAAGGAACCGCGCCGACTTGTGGTGGGCCAGTAAATTCACCTGCCTTGAGTGCTGGGACGATTAAGTATCAAGATAGAGCGATAGATGGGCAGTATCAATATTTGGCTGATCCCCATACAGTAACCGCACAAGCTCGCTATACCAAAGAAAATATCTCCGATCCAACTGGTATTTTTTACAGCAATCCGAATAACAAGACCAACTCTTTCATGTCTAAGGTCAGCTATGTCTATAACGCTACCTATGGAGCCGCAGTAGCGTTTCAGAATATTACTGGTACAGGTGATGGGCACTACGGTGTCAACGCATTAACGGGCGCCAATTTAAACCCAAATTCCACAGCTTGGATTCCATCTATTTGGTATCAGCCACTACAAAATCTACGTATTACTTATCAATATACCGCCTTTACTAAATACAACGGCGGCACTATTAATTACAACGGTTTGGGTACCAATGCCAGTGCAAATAACGCAAGCTGGCTCTATTTATGGTTGGCAATGTGATGAAATTATTCCCGAATATAATTCTCTCAAGAACACTCTCTGCTGTGACTCTGCTTTTTATGGGTATTTTGGCTGGCTGTACTTATTTCAACAATATTCCACCAGTAACTACTTTAGAAAATCCTGCAAGAAGTAGAACGCTAGGAGATTATGAAGTTGCAGGCAATGTTCTTGCTGTGCAAGTCTGCGCCTCCTGTCATGGTGTCAATGGTCAATCTAATTCACCCATGATTCCCAATCTAGCTGGACAGCAAAAAGACTACTTGGTAAATCAATTGCAGGATTATCGAGACCGCAGTAGAAGCAATGAGTATGGCGTGCAGTATATGTGGGGTATGGCAGCTTCATTAACCAATAGGCAGATACAAGAGCTGGCAGAATATTTTTCTAAACAAGCACCCATTAAACCAAACAAAAGTAATGATGGCGACGCTAAATCAGTGCGCGGCAAAGAAATTTTTGAAAAAGGCATCCCGGAGCAGGGCGTTGTTCAGTGCAACTCTTGCCATGGTCCTAGTGGAGAGGGCATGGCAACATTCCCAAGGGTAGCTGGCCAACAAGCATATTACTTAATCCAGCAACTTAATCTATGGCAGCATCCGGACCAGAAACGTTTTATGGAGGTGGGCGGTAATACTTGGGCACCCAGAACCATCACGTTTGCACGTCCACGCGGTGTATTAATGCAGGGCATCGTTAAGAATCTATCTGATGAAGATGCCAAGGCTGTAGCAATGTACTTAAGCACCCTTCAATAACCCACTGCCCTCTATTTGTATTTGCTTGGTTGAGGTAGGGTGGCTTTTGTATAACTGGTGGGTCGGGCGAGATTCGAACTCGCGACCAACGGATTAAAAGAGTAGAATTATCAATAAAACCCTTAAAAATCAATGCTAATTTGATGGTGTGTAGTGCTGTGTGTAGTTATTTTTACAAAATCTTATATTGTTGCATCATTTAATAATTCTTTTATAAACTTTAGGCGACAGGATAAAAGCTACAGCAATCTCTAATAAAAAAAGCATATTTCTACTACCTATAAATCCCTGCACTCCGTCTGCAATTAGTATAAAAAATGCAATCTTTGCAAATATATTTTTTGGGAGCCAATTGTGTTTTTCGTGTTTGCTATCTGTGCTTTCAGTCATTCTCAATCACTCCCAATTTGCATTTAATAATTTCTCTAAACGGTTCTTAGCTGTTTTAATCTTTGCAATGTTGTTAGATGCATACGCAGCATTCAATTTAACTTCATCGCCATTTCTAAGTTTGTAAAGCGTTCCATTAGCAGCGGATATAAGCATTTGATTTTGTTTTTCTTCATAATCTTTTGTTATATTTGATTGCGGAACTTTCTTTCTAAACTCAGTTAGCTTTTGTGTGATTACCACTTTGTGATTTGCGGACGACTCTTTTATACAAGTCCATAATTCAAGTTGATATTGCAAAGGTTCTACATAGCTGTTTTTTAGTTGATTTGATAACTCATAAACATCTGTTTTATTAAATCGCGTTAAAAGCAAACCCCAAAATTCATCGTGTATTTGCTTTGTAGGTTGATTTATATCGTTAGTAGTAAGTGCAATGATTTGTTTAATGCGTGGGGTATCAATTTGATATTTTGCAATTTGCTCATCCAATGTGCTTGCAAATACTGGGTTGATATAAATCGCTAATAAAAATATAGAAAACTTGAGAAATATATTTTTCACTCAATACACCTCGCTAATTATGTCTTATGCTAATTCTACAGCTTTGCGCTTCATATCATCATTTACATCTATGTAGCATTGCGTAGTGCTGATATTTTTGTGTCCAGCCAAGCTTGCTAAAACCCTCACGCTTATACCTTTATTGGCTAAATTAGTGATAAAAGTGCGTCTGCCACTATGCGAACTTGCTCCGTTTATGCCACTTCTTTTATACAGATGATAATAAAACTGTGTGAGCGTATTAGCGTTATAGCCATTGCCTTTTTGACTATATATAAATTTACACGCTGTATTTACGGGAGTGTAAGTATTTGCGTATAGTTGCAATTCCTTTTTTAGCTTATCGCTAACAAATACTACTCTTGCTTCGTTTCCTTTAGTTTGTTCTGCGCTAAGCCTAATCTCATTTCTTATGTTGCCTTCTGTATCCACTACGTCTTTGTAGCGTAAGCTTGCTACTTCACCTACACGCATTCCGCTTAAATAAGTAATCATTAGTAATGCACGATTTCTCGTGCTGTGCTTGCGTGTTGCAATGTAATCCAAAACTCTGCGTATTTCTGTTTGTGTAAGTGTTTTTGCTTGCTTTGCCATAGTTTTGTGTCCTAACCAAAGTTTTCCTATAGCTAAAGTATGTTTTCTTTGTTTATTTATTCCTACCTGTTTTTGTTTAGTAATTGCCAATTTAAAATCCTTCCTAAATTCAATAGCTTATGTCTTCATATTTACTAAATATAAGATTTTGTATATTTCCTTACATATTGCTATTTAGCTAATCTGTAGTCTTAAACCCACTCTTTTATAGTGTTGTGTATAGCTTCTATACGCTGTTTTATTTGTCTTCTGCTGTATAGCTATTCACTTGCTTCATTTAATTGCTTATAGCGTTGATTTGATATGTTATTTTTAATAAAGCTTCGCCAATTAAAGCTCATGACTTTAATTGTTATTCAGCAAAAGCTAACTTAAAGCAATAGTGCTGTAATTCTTTTACTACGCTAAATCCCAAAATACATTGTCAGTGTCAGTCATCCCTAACTCTTTTGTAATGTATTCGCACCATCCGCTATCTACTATGTCTAATTTGTGTTGTGTGTCAATTTCAGTAATTTTGTTTTTTGCATTACAAACTAATGTGTCTAATTCATTCCATTTAATAAAGTCTGGTTTTTCACCTATAGCAATATGTAAGTGCAAGTTTTTATAAGTTCGCTCGCCTTCCATTACCATTAAATACCGCAATCCTTTGCCAAACCTTTTTGCGCTACTTCCAAATATTTGTTGATTTAGCTTGTGCTTAAAGTGTGTAGCAATGCGTCTAACTTCATCTCTGTTTAGTTTTTGTATGTAGGTGCCATTTGCATTTGTAATTGCATATGACTGTTTAAGTGTTAGCGTAAGGGCTATTGGGTATTGCTTATGCAAGCTACGCAAAAAGTCCCTTGTAGCTTGTTTTTGCGACACTATTTGCTGTTCTTGCCTGTATTCATTTCTCATACAGTTATTTAGCTAAATAAAATAAAAGCTAAATATTTGTATGCTTTTCTTATCTAACTAAATAGTTATATATGGTTTTAACTGTATGCAATAGGGCAAAAGGGTATATGAGACAGTTTAAGGTGATAGTAAAAGTAGGGGGTGTATGGGCAACTACGATTGTGTTTGCGGATAATAGCGCTATGGCATTTAAGTTAGTGCAACAACAATTCGGCGCCACTAATGTTTTAGCGCCTCCGATGCAACTACATTAAATATGAGATTAAAAGAGTTTGTTAAAAATAAAGCTATCAATAAAAGCCCGCAACAGCAACGAATTGATAGTATGCAAAAGCAAAAAGATAATTTAGGAAATCAGTTAAAAGCTGAGCGAAATCGGCAAAAGATTGCTAAAGCACAGCAACAAATTTCTAAAGCTAAATTTGGAAATAATTATTAGAAGTGCTGTTGCTGATAAAAAAATTGGCACGAATAAATCGGTGCTACTTTTAGAGTAAGCAAGTAATCGCATAAAGCTTGCAAAGTTTGTTTTTAATTTTAAGTAGCCATCAATTGTATATGTCAGCTTATCTCCAACCTTACTATCAACTCGCTTTCCATCATCATATAAAACGCTTACATTCATAACAACCTCACCATTCCAATAGTCGTTGTTTGGTGATGGGATAGTTCTTTCGTTGTTGA
>Ga0364920_10192_pt1 | contig 22162 bp, 22 predicted proteins | sample SorcelJu500001C8_FD_206961 | JGI IMG/M metagenome (GOLD analysis project Ga0364920, IMG submission 206961) | Enriched cells from Trout Bog Lake Hypolimnion, Wisconsin, USA - BchlTB.June20.5000.01.C8 | ecosystem: Environmental > Aquatic > Freshwater > Lake > Hypolimnion/Profundal zone | place: USA...
CTAAGGACGCGGTCATCGATATTCCGGGCTCCTATCTGGGTGCCTTGCTCCAGTTCAGAACAGGACAGAAGGTTCGGATCTTCTTCAAGAATGAACTACCTGAAGAGTCCATTCTCCATTGGCATGGATTGCATGTGCCGGCAGAGCAGGACGGTCATCCGGTCGATTCGATTCTGACCGGGGAAACCCGCGTTTATGAATTCGAGATCAAGAATCGGGCAGGTCTTCATATCTATCATCCTCATTCACACGAGCGGACAGCCTCGCAGGTCTACTACGGACTTGCAGGCGGCATCCTGGTGCGTGATGCGGAGGAGGATCGACTCGGACTCCCGTCTGGCGATTATGAATTGCCGCTCGTTATTCAGGACCGTCGATTCGATGGGGACAATCAGTGGGTGTATGGTCAATCCATGCACGACCGGACCATCGGTTTCGTGGGCAACCGGGTTTTGGTGAATGGCAAAAGTGATGCGGCGTTTGATGTCGCAAGCCGCGCCTATCGGTTCCGGGTCATGAATGGATCCAATTCCAGAATCTACAAGCTCGCTTGGTCGGATGGAACGCCAGTAACGGTCTTGGGCGTCGACGGTGGGCTCCTCGAGCGCCCGGAGATCAAGCCTTATGTCATGCTCGCTCCAGGTGAACGGCTCGACCTCTGGATGGATTTCACCGGTCGGCCCGTAGGGAGCGAATTGGTCCTTAAAAGCCTGAGTTTCCGGGGAGCCTTACCTCGAATGCATGAAGAAATGGTATCTCGCATGCAGTCAATGCATGAAGGCAAGGGCGAGAGGATGGGAGGCATGAGTCATGGGGCTTCTGGCGGTGGAATGATGGGCAATATGATGGCAGGGATGATGAGCCATCATGAATTGCCGGTCGGGTCCGAGTACCCGATTGCACGATTCCGTGTTACGCGCGTTGGAACTGAAAGTCCGAGACTTCCAGGCCAATTGTCGACCTACCGTCATTACCGTTTAAGTGATGTCGCCAATCCGGATCACCCGATCCCCATTGGAATTTCAGAAGGCCCTGGCAGCATGTTGCTGAATGGACGTCCCTACGCATTTGACGATATCCAGTCCTTCGAGCGCGTGCCTGTGAATACCATTCAGCTCATGGAGATCTTCCATGCTCATGGGGGCGGCCATGGCGGCGGTTCCGTTGCAGGAGCACAGGGTGCCGGTCATGGAGACCCGAGTAATGGCGCGGGTGAAAAGTCCCAAGGGGCAGCTCAAGGCGCCGTGGGATCATCCATGGCCGGTATGAATCACGCGGCTGAGTCCAAGACCGAACCAGGCATGTCGACCATGAAGCATGAAGGCGGCATGGGCATGATGGGCGGAATGGGGATGTCCGGAATGAATCATGGGAGTCCCCAAGGGGAGGGCAATGCGATGAAGGGCATGCAACATGAGGGGGGTATGTCCGGAATGGGCGGCATGGGCATGATGCTCTCGATGGCACACCCTATACATCTCCACGGGCAGCAGTTCCAGATTCTCAGTCGTTCAATGACGGGCGATGAAAATGCTGACTATGTAACGGTGAAGGAGGGACTCATCACTGGTGGATTGAAAGATACGGTGCTCTTGATGTCGGGAGAGAAAATCCGCCTCATCAAGCCGTTCGAGGACTTTAAGGGTCGCTTCATGTACCACTGCCACAACCTCGAGCATGAGGATCTAGGCATGATGAGAGAGTTTGAGATCTACTGAAATCACAATGAAATAAAGGGTTAAGCCAGTCACTTGTCGTCATAATTATTCACAAACAGTCACCTCATCGCGAAAAGTCTTGTGGCTACTCCCTTTCTTCCTTCAGTGTTTCCCGATCGGGAAAGTTATTCTCGAAAAATGTTCTGTCGCACAAAAAACTCCCGAACGGGAAATATTGATTGAATTATTCTTTGAGTTGGCTGATAATTTCCCGATCGGGAAACAAGGTTGGTGATGAGATCCATAGCGACCACAGTACAACTCGGTGACAACCTGCGTGCTGCACGCAAGCAGTTGGGCCTGACACAGCCTCAACTGGCTCTGGCTGCAGGCGTTGGTGTGCGATTCATTGTTGACCTGGAAGCAGGCAAAGCCACCCTACGCTTAGAAAACGTGTTGCGCGTGATTGACGCGCTGGGGGGGACACTCCAGATTATCGGTTTGCCATCAGCCGCCCCTGAAAATCACCCAAAGAGCAACGACCATGGCGCGTGAGCTGGAAGTGCGGCTGTTCGCCGAGCGGGTTGGTGCCCTAGCGGTGATTGATGGCCGGCTGAATTTCCGTTACGCCCCCGATTGGCTCTCACGCCCTGATGCGGCGGGCTTATCCAGGTCACTGCCTCTGCAAGCAGAGCCGTTCGACGAACACCACACGCGCCCCTTTTTTGCAGGGCTTTTGCCAGAGGGACAACTCAGGCGCCTCATTGCCCATCAATTTCAGGTATCGAGCCAAAATGATTTTGCGCTGCTCGATCACCTGGGTGGTGAGTGTGCGGGGGCCGTGACCTTGCTGGAGCCAGGGCAGCCACTCTCTGGTCCCGAGCATGACCACGACGTTCAGTGGATGAGCGACGAAGAGATCGTCGCCATGCTTGATGAACTACCGCATCGGCCGATGCTTGCCGGCAAGGATGGCCTGCGGCTCTCACTGGCGGGCGCTCAAGACAAGTTGCCGGTGGTCTTCGATGGCGACCGGATCGGGTTGCCAAAAAATGGAACGCCCAGCTCACATATCTTGAAACCAGCCATCCCCACCCTGTCGGACACTGTCACGAACGAGGGCTTTTGCCTGGCGCTGGCAGAGGCCATGCAGCTGAAACCAGCAAAGTCGCAGGTGCGTTCTGTTTTGGGGCGCCAGTTTTTGTTGGTTGAGCGGTATGACCGGGTGGTCGATACACAAGGCCTTCGGCGGCGCCTGCATCAAGAGGACTTTTGCCAGGCACTGGGTGTGGTGCCTGAACTGAAATACCAGGACGAAGGGGGGCCGGATTTGGCGCAATGTTTCGATCTGGTTCGGCGCGTGACGCGCCCCAGCGCACCACACATCCTGCTCATGCTCGACTACGTGATCTTCAACGCCTTGGTCGGCAATCACGACGCGCACGGCAAGAACTTCTCGCTGCTTTACGCGGGCAAGTCCGTTGTGTTGGCGCCGCTCTATGATTTGCTTTCGACGGCGGTCTATTCAAATCTGACGCCCAAGATGGCGATGAAAATTGGCAGCAAGTACAAGTTCAGCGAAGTGCAAGTTTGGCACTGGGACCAGTTCGCGGAGGCCGTTGGCCTCAGTAAGGCTCAGGCCAGAAAACGGATTCTGACCTTTGCTAAGTCGATGCCAACCACCGCGCGTGAACTGTTGTCAGACCCAACGCGAGGCTTTACTAGCCATGACGTGGTTGATCAAATTGTGACCTTGATCGAGCAACGTTGTGCCCTCACAGTACGAAGACTCAGTGCACCTGCCGCTGGCATGGAGGAAGAGCCTGAGCCATCCATATGAGCCAAGGCATTTAAGTGCTGTCAGGGCAGCGCGGTGGTCACAGCGTGGTCGGACGGGTTTGTGTTATTGCGGAACTTATGGTGTTAGGAGAGGTGGGCGAGAGTATCTCGGCTCCCTACTCGATGGAACTAGAGTGCAGGGTGATAGAACGTGCCTGAATTGTCGGGGGTGGGCTGAAAATCGGGATTCCGGTAACTGCTTCCGAGGTGCGGGTCATTATCCAGAGTGCCGGGACCTTGAGGGGCCTGTGAGTGCCCCCAGTTATCGTCCAACCCATCTCCCCAGCCCCCGATGTTGGTGCCCATTCCCATGCCACCGGACCCATATTGGCTGCCAAGGGAGCCTGCCCCCATCCCGTATCCCATAGGCCCTAGGCCGTTGAAACCACCCGATCCCATGTAGGCCATACCGCCGGGCGCCATGCAGCCTGATGAGAGGAGGCTCAAGACGAGCCAGATGGAGACCTTTTGGTATGCCATCTCGAAATTAGGGCTTGGCGTTAGTGGTGGCGACTTTCTGTCCGTTTTTGTGACTGATTTCGTAGAGGTCGTAGGGAAGAGCCAGCGTATCTGTGACCAGAGAGAAGGGAACATCGGCCAGAAGAACCGGTGCAACCAGAGCGGACGTCCAAACTGGTGTTACTTTTCCTTCAAACGTAGCGACCATATCGGTTCCATCGCGCTGAACGCCAGGATAAACCGTCCAGTCTTCTTCCGGGGTATCGTAGCGACTTCTGATACTGCTACACCCTGCGATCGCCAATGCCATAATGGCGACAAGTGTTCGGGTAGCGATCAAGTTATTCATTTTTGAAATCCTCTCGAAGATGACGTAGCAGGTCTACGTCCATGGGCTCGATGACTGGGGGTTCTCGAAGCCTTCCAATTCGTGCCGGAATTCATGCGTTCCATTGAAGCTTGGGTTCAAGAATGCAAAAGCCAGCGCCATGCGCGATCATAGACCAATTACGTGACAAAGAATCGAATCACTTCAAGGAAAAAATACGGATGGTTAAGGACTTGAGCAGGAATTCTTACCCGGATCCCGCAAGGTTTACCAAGGCATTTCTGGGCGTTTCGTTGGCTTGTTTTCTGGGCGCTTGCGAATGGGTGGCAGAGCCTGAAGAGATTGAAATTCATCCGCGGATTGCCTGTGGTCAACAGTGCATACGGACTGGTGATCAGTGTCAAAAATTCCTCGGGACAGGCCAGGAGTCCAGCCGATTTGAATATGGCAGCGCCTGGGCCAGTCATTGGGATTGCAAGAAAAAGTCGGGTGGGGATGATGGCAAGGCCAATGAAGTGGTCTGCGTCCCCCCGGCCACGAGCACGCCGCCCCTCGACTACTGTTCAAATGTGGTGGACGAATGTCTTGCAGGATGTCCTGTCACTCGAGAGGAGGTCAAGCAGCAGGCCCTGAAGGCAGAAGAGCCTACTAAAGAGTGATGCATCAGGGAACTTGTCAAAAGGGATAAGGTCCATTTTGGTAATAACGGGAGAGAACGATATGACTCAAAAAAACTGGATCCAACGACTTGCCTTGATTTTTTCCATCAGTCTCCCAACCGCTCAGGGCGTCAGGGCTGAGGGTTTGAGTATCGACCAGAAGGCACCCGATTTCACATTGAAGACCCAAGATAATCAGGCGTTTCAGCTTTCATCTCGGACGGGAAGTTGGACCGTTCTCTACTTCTACCCCAAGGCCGATACACCGGGGTGTACCAAACAGGCGTGTACCTACCGGGATGCAATCCAGAAGATCCGCGAAGAAGGGGCTGAGGTCTTTGGAATTAGCACCGATAGCGTGGATTCCATCAAGGCGTTTCACACCAAATATCATTTGAGTTTTACTCTCCTGGCGGATGATGGGGGTCAGGTGACCGCGCTCTATGGAACGAAAATGCCCATGGTCAATATTTCCAAGCGGTGGACCTTTATCGTCGACCCGAAGGGCGTGATTCGCGATATCAATACGGACGTTGATCCTGCTGCGGATGCGGGGTCTGTTGCCGCGAAAATTCGTGATCTCAAGGCGAAGGGCGGTTAGAGTCGCTCGACCTTCACGGTCTCGAGGTAACGATCAATCTCGGCGCGGTTGATCTGCGCGACATCTTGTCGAGCGGCATTGGCCGTTCCCGCTGCGGAGGCGAAACGGAGCCTATCTTCAATATCCCATCCTTGCATGACGCCGTAGGCTAATCCTCCCAGATAACAATCCCCGCAACCCACCGGGTTGATTTGCTGAATTTCTGGAGGGCGCACTCGGAATGCAGGGAATCCTGCAAGAAAAACCTCGACGGGGTTTTCGCCATCGGTGATATGCAGTTCCGGTATCCGTTTCCAGTTGTTTGATTCCTGATACTCCTCGCGATTCGGCTTTGCCAGGATCGGCGGGAATGTCCCGGAAAGCCCCTCAATCAACCCTTCACCATGGGCATCAAGCCAACAGGGGATGCCCCGCAAGGAGGCAAGCTCAATCATCTTGGGGTAATAAGCTGCGACGGAATGACAGGGCACGGAGCCACTGATGATCATCAGACCCACATCGAGGGTAAGAAGATCGGTGATGCGTTGAAACAGCGTGGCACATTCATCGTCTTTGACCTCAAACCCCGTGGGTAAGAGAGTCGTGGGGTGATCAAATTGGCTTGGAGCGGCCATGAAACCCACACGCATGGGGGCATCGGTCTCAACAAACGCTTCGGTGATCCCTTCTTCGATCACAAGCTCACGAAGCCAGGCTCCGCTATGCCCCCCCCGCAAATCCCGTCACAGTCACGTTCTCTCCAAGGCGAGACAGAATGCGTGCCACATTCACGCCTTTACCTTCTGCATGCATACCAAACCCCTTCACTCGATTGATGACGCCAATCTCGATCGTGCCCTCGTGCACAAGATTGAGCAGGGGATTGGCATTAACAACGAGGATTTTTTTGGACATGACTGATCGACGAAAGGGAGTACAGGTTCAAATTTTAACGTGAAGGCATATATTTTGGCTGCGACAAGATAGGCCTCGGGTTTCTAGTCGGTAGAATCAGCGGATGTGGATTGATGAGATCCGATCGTTTTAAAACGACCCCCTCCATGAGTGAGGGATATTTAAGAGCCAACGATGCACGTCACTCTCGTACATGTTTATGTCAAAAAAGGCGATTTGAATGCCTTCATTTCCGCAACACAACAAAATCATGAGGCTTCGATTCATGAGGCAGGTAACCTTCGTTTCGATGTCCTGCAGGATCCTGCGGATACTAGCCATTTCCTTCTCTACGAAGCCTACCAATCAGAAGCCGCTGCACTCGATCATAAGAAGACGGCGCATTATCTGAAGTGGCGTGATGCAGTGGCTGAAATGATGGATAAACCCCGAGAAGGGGTTCCCATGCAGGGGCTGTTCCCCCGATGATTTCGTCCTTTGCCATCGGTGCCATACCCAAGATCGTTTTTGGTTGTGGTTCCATACGTGAACTTCCCACACTGGCCAAACCGTTTGGTCACCGTATGGTTTTGGTTACAGGTCACGCGTCCTTTGTTCAAAGTGAAGCAGGAAGAACACTCAATCAGGCGCTGCATCACGAAGGGTTTTCAGTCCATCGTCTTTCGATCACCGGGGAACCGAGTCCCGATCAGATCGATGCCATCATTGCCAACCTTCAAGGCCAATCCTTTGATCTGGTCGTCGGTGTGGGCGGCGGCAGTGTCCTGGATGCGGCCAAGGCGATCTCTGGGCTGCTGATCCCAGGAAACTCTGTTATGGACCATCTGGAGGGTGTCGGTCCTGAATGGCCCTACGAAGGGCCTGCAATCCCTTTTATCGCCGTTCCAACGACCGCGGGGACAGGTTCTGAAGCGACTCGCAATGCCGTATTGACCCGGCATGGCCCCGAAGGATTCAAAAAATCCTTTCGTGACGACTCGCTCATGGCTCGATACGCCATCATTGATCCCGATCTTCTGGCCAGTTGTCCGAAAGCGCTCATTGCTGCAAATGGAATGGATGCTCTGACGCAATTGATGGAGGCCTATGTGTCTCTGAAGGCAAATCCAATGACCGATGCTTTGGCATTGAGTGGGATTGCCGCCGCAGCCCGCGGGCTTTTGCCTTGTTTTGAAGGGGTAGCCTCCGGGCGGAGCGACATGGCTTATGCGGCCTTATTGTCCGGCATCTGTCTGGCACAGGTGGGCCTCGGGTCTGTCCATGGGCTTGCCCAACCTTTGGGTTCCTTTTTCCCGATTCCGCATGGTGTTGTCTGCGGCACGCTGCTGGCGGAAGCGACAGCCGTGAATCTGGATGTGTTATCGAGGCAAGACCCTCATCACCCCGTCCTTCAAAAGTATGCCGGGGTGGGTCGAATCCTGATGAACCAGGCCGACCTTGAGGAGAAGGAGGCACTGAATGGTCTGATTGAAACGCTTCGAGCACTCACGCACACACTGGCCCTTCCTTCCCTGGAAAGCCTTGGTGTTGATCGGGCTGATTTTGATCGTATCGTTGCCCATTCGAGAGGATCGAGCATGAAAACCAATCCGGTTTATCTCGAAGATGCAGACATCAGGAACATTCTCGAACGGTGCTTCGCGTGAATAAAATTCTTCACCGTGGGTTGGATATGCGTTTCGGACTCCCTGTATTTTCCGGAATCCTGATTGGGACCAGCTATATACCGTTCCCCCCCTGGGCGTCCCTTTTTTGTTTTGTTCCGCTCTGGATTTTTTGGAACCGACAGACTCGCCTCGGTGAAGTGGTCCTTGGGGGGCTCGTCTGCTCCTTCGTCTTCACCTTGATCGGCTTTAACTGGGTGACCTACACCCTGCACGAATTTGCACACCTTGACTGGTGGGTGGCGTGCATCGGGATGCTGATCTTTGCCTTTCTGGCGCATCTTTTTGTTCCGCTGGCCGGTGCGCTCTGGTTTGGATTGACGGGTGGTATTTCCAGGAGTTCATGGCATTCGCGATGGATCATGGCGCTACTGACGGTTCTGTCACAGGCATCCATGCCGACTCTTTTTGACTGGAACTTCGGCTATACCTGGTTTGCATCCAATATCCCTCTTTATCAGTGGGCGGAGGTCGTTGGGTTTTCGGGGTTGAGCGCCTTTACCGTGCTATCCGGCCTGATGGCTTGGGCGTACTGGGAAGGTCGACGCCGCGTCCGGGGGCCACGCATTTTGCTGACGAGCCTTCTGGTTCTCGTTCTGTTGAATGGGGGAGGGTTATGGCTGAATGGAAGGCAGGATCCGCCAGATGGCCTTCTCAAGGTGCTGATGGTGCAGGGCAACATCGGCAACTCGGAAAAGATGGCGGCCGAACTCGGGAATGGCTATCAAGATGGCATCCTCAAGGCCTATCTGGATCTTACGGAAAAGGGGCTTCAAGGCGCATCGGGATCAACGGTCGATTTTGCCATTTGGCCAGAAACCGCTTTTCCTGATTTTCTGGGGCCGGGGATTCGCTCAGGTCCACGCCGTGAACGACTGTCGCAATTTCTTGAAGGTCACAAGCTCGCGCTGGTGACCGGTGCCTACGGCTACAATTTTGATCTGGGCAAGCTCACCAACTCGTTATTCCTTCTGGACCGCGAAGGCCGTCTCGTCGAGCCTCACTACAGCAAAACGATCTTGTTGGCGTTTGGTGAATATCTTCCGGGTGAGTCGTGGTTTCCTGTGATCCGGAGCTGGTTGCCGCCGATCGGTGAATTTGCCCGGGGTGATGGACCGACTCACCTGATTGCCTGGAATGGCCATCGGATGGGAGCACAGATCTGTTATGAAAGTTTGTTTCCGGACTTTACCCGTCGTTGGGCAGATCTTGGGGCAGAATTTCTGGTCAATGCGACCAATGATTCCTGGTATGGAACCTGGCAGGAGCCTCGCCAGCATCTCATGATGACGCTCGGGCGAGCCGTCGAGGTACGGCGCCCTGTCATTCGAGTCAGTAACACGGGGATTTCTACGGTAGGTCTGGCTTCGGGTCAGCATCTTGCTGAATCGCCGCTGCATGAGCCTTGGGTGGGCATCTACGAGATTCCATACCGGAAGGATCCGACTCCAACGCTTTACCAATCGACCTACTGGTTCATCCCCTTGCTGCTCTGGGGCATGCTCATCCAGTTGGGAGGATTGGCGGTATGGCTTCGTTTCAAGCCGAGGGTGGATCTGAAGACCCAGATTTAGGTGGGATAACGTCGCTCGAGATCATCAAGAAAGCGATTGATCTGTTTCATGCTGCCTTTGAAGGCCTTGGGTGATTGCCCCGAAAGCCAACGTTCGGCTTTGCCCCTGCTAGGGGGCCACACCATGAAACTGCCCAAAACGAAGAAGGGCGTACCAATCACCCCCGGAACCAGGAGTCCAAGTACGCCTGCCATCAGCAGAAGCCAGCCGACATCCTTCGGGAGCTTTCGGATCCGATCGGCCGTTTCCTGGTCGATCTGCATGATGGCCAGTTGCTGTTCCAGTTGATCAGCCGTCTCTGCATCGGTTGATTCCTCCTGCGCTCGAACGACCGATGCCTGATCTTCAGGATTGGAGTTCTTTCGATCCAGTTTTCTGATCGGTTTCTTTCGGGGTGATTGAGTCATCTGGAGGGTGCTCCGCGTCCTTTCGATCGTTCGATTACGTTGCGGTATGAATCAGTCTCGCCTTGCGTCGGCCCCGACTGAGCTTCTTTTGAAGGCCCCGATCGACGTTGGCTACGGCGATATTCGCAATGATGCCCGAAGTGATGCCGTTCAGGAGGCCCCCAAAGGCACCTGCAACACACATCAAATTCGGTACGAGCGCTTGTCGAGTGCTCTTTTCGATGTCAGGGACATAGCGTCGTGATTGTTCGACAAGGGCAGCTAACGCACCGTAGCGACCGCTCTGGACCCAAAGATCCGCCGTTGGCGCGTGCGTCCCTTGCATCGGTTCGATGGCAACGGTTACATGGGCGTAGTTGGCAAGCGTTTCACAATCGTCTGCACGAGACGCGAAGACGGCCTTGACGCCGCGCTGGCGAAGTCCTTCGAGGAACTTGATCTTGGCCGCAAGATCAAGTTCACCTCCAAAGAGAGTGATCCCGAGCGACTTTGCCTTCTTTTCGACGTTACTGTCACTGGCCGAGGACATCAGGAATACATCGAATCCTCTGGCCTGGAGCGCCGTGATGCAGCCACGCGCGATAGGTGCAGGACTTTCACCGAACTCCACGTCGGCAACAGTCTGACCGTCGATTTCAACCTGGATGGCTGCCCGCGGGTCTGCGGCGATGGTTCGGAGTACAACACGGTGTTGTCCTTGTTCGATTTCAATGAAATCGGCCTCCAAACGAACCAGATCCGGTTGTCTGACCGCAAGACCCAACTCTGCACAGGCACGCTGAAGCGCTTCCTGTCGCTCATCGCCAAGGAAAATGGCGGCACCGGCAACCGTCTGGAGCAAGGCTTCGTTATGTTTGAGGTTGGAACGAATCTCCTTGAGGACCAGACCCTTCTGGTACAGCGAGGGATCGTCACCGTCGAGCACGAGGAATTGCGATTCAGCAAGACGGAGAAGGGCGCTTGGATGCTGGATGACGACCCCTAGTGTGAGGGCATCACGGATGTGCTGCAGGGTGACCAGCGGGATCGCAAGGTAGGGTCCACTGACCCAATCTTGATGAAGGATGGCGCCCACGGTGATCAGGCTACCTGCCATCCAGCCAATGCCGGCGGTGGCCAACGTTGGAAGTGCCGTTTTGTCACCCAGCGCTTCGGCCTTTGCCGTCAGGCTCCGGTCGGCAGGAATCAGGGCGCACGTCTTCTTGATTTCATCTGCGATTCTGGCGGCACGTGTATCGGCGCCTGTGCGAAGGACACGGAACTCGAGGTGACCCGCAAGAATGATGCTGCCCGCGAGCACTTCGGAGGGAGCGTACTTTCGAACCGGATAAGGGGTACCGGCAATCTGGGACTCATCGACGAGAGCGGTTCCGAAAACGACTTCACCATCGGCCGGAATGACTTCCCCGGCCAGGACGCGCAGACGATCACCCGATCTTACGGCCTCCGGACTGGTCAAGCGTTCAACGCCATCCTGACCGATGTTGCGGATCTGAATCAGGCTCGGCAGTGTTTCTTGTACCGTTTCTTCGGTTTCGCGAACCAGCTGACTGCGCCAGCGACGCTGCCAGTAGCGCAGGGACCAATCGGTCAGTGCAAAGGCGAGCACCTGGCCGGTCACGATGGAGCAGGTCAACAAGGCGGTATGGAAAAGTGGAACCCCGACCTTCCCTTGGGTCAACTGGGTCGCAGCATCCTTGACGATATGGAAGTTTGTTGCGACCAGGACACCGGCAGCCACAGGGGTTGCGATAGGCAAGAGCAATTCTCCGACAGTACTTAAACCGACGGTGGACGCTGAAACCGTCATGGGGACTTGGCTCGGATCCGCAACGGATCCGATCGGTGTGCCTTCCTGAACGGTCTTTACGATTTCGCGTTCAATCCGAGACGCCTTGATACGTCGTGGGTTGAACGTCACCTGAATGGATGCCTGGTCAGCCAGATGTTGGACGGATCGGACGCCGGCTTTTTCGGCCAGTTTTCCTTTCAGGCTAAGAGCAAGGGTGGATTCGGTTGTAGCGAGGGCCGGGTCCTTGAGGACCACCGTATCCTCCGCGACTTGATGCAAGCCGATTTGTCGAACAGAGCCATCCTTCTTGATCCAGTAGGCACGGGGACCCCGAGGATCGATATCGCCGATGAGGTTAGGCGAATGGGGCGCATCGATGGCTTCGAGGAATCGGTCCAGAAATCCCTTCTGACTTTCCGGGGCACTCTCGTAGCCCACGTGAGCCAACTGGTCTTCCGGGAAAAGTGAAATCGCGGTGACTTCAGGAACTCCCAGGGCGCGTTGAACGAAGGTCTTGAGATCGGGATGGTTCAATGACCCAAAGAGGGACGGTTCCTTGAACTCGATCGCTGAAGGACTGACCTGAATCTGAACGCTCATCGCGAAACCACTTCCGAAAATTCGAATTCAGGGACGTATTGCTTCAATGAACCCTCCTTGAGGAGGGTATCGAGGTCTGCAATCACAGCGACGTCATCGTGGTCCAGGACGTTATACAGTTCGCGAAGACGCTTTCTCCGACGTCGAAGTTCGTAACCGATCGCGGCGAGAAGGACAATGCCAAACACGGAGGTGATGGCTTCAGATACCTGATTCATAGTTCAAGACTCTCTGGGATTCGATGAATAAGGGATCAAATGAGTGCTTCGCTGCCGCCTCGCAGCACTTCTACAGCGCCCTCGAGACCATCACGGTGAAGCTTTTGGCGAACGATCTGATCAATGTCGGCGCTTCTTCGGTGCACGGCGAGGAAGTTCACGAAGGTTTGCAGAACTTCAAGCGCTTGTTCTGGTTTCTGGATGATGCCGAGATTGAGGTGGAATCCGTGATACTGACTATCTCCCGTCGCCCGGGCGCCGTGAATGTCACGAACCAGTAGGATCGGATCCTTGCCGATCAAGTGGGGGTGTTTACGGAGAATCTCGTTGGATTGGCTTCGCGTCAGGACATAGAAGGGGTCATGATTCTGAAGCTGAGTAATCATGCGAAGATTCTGGCGAATCACGCGAGCTGCCGCGCCATCCCAACCACTGTCGATCAAGAAAAATTGAAAACGTGCAGGATGAGCATTGGATTCCTCGGTCTTGGCCACAACGGGTGGAGCCGTTTTCAATGGCTCCTGAGTGGTTGATGCCGTAGAGGTCTCAAGTGACTCTGCTTCAGCGCGCGGGCGAGTCTTCAATATCCGGCCGCGTCCCTTAGATGCGGCGGGTTTCGGGGTCTTATTCTCGGTCATGAGGTGCTCCTGAATCCGTCGGCATCCAAGGTTACTATCCTAAACGTTGTTATGCATGCACTAAGCCTTGCCGGCAACCTTTTTGGTGCCGGTTGAAGCCGTCTTGCGGGTATTGATCTTTCGAGGAACTCGGCGTTCGCCCGTGACGGGTGCCTCGCTCGCATCAACGACATCCTTTACTTCCTTCGTCGGAACCACCTTCATGTGTTCCAGATCGGATTCAGGCTCAGGATCACTCCCATGCGCAGCAAGTTCCATCTCGAGCATGTGATGCCGTTCCGCTTCCAGTTTTGCAACTTCACGCATCGGGAGTACACCGTTGATCAGTGCACCGATTGCGGCAACGTTGTTCGTCAGAACCGAGAAACCCACGCCCAAGCCAAGAGTGAAGACACCCAGGACGCAAGACGCATTCGGAACCAGAATCATGCCCCAGCTTCTGCGGATGTTGTGATCCAGGTTTCTGGCGATATCGCGGAGTTCACAGAGCTTCCCAAGGCCTTGCTCCAGGAAGACGATATTTGCCGTGTCGGTTGCAATCGTCGTTGCACCGCGCAATGAAATGGAGACATTGGCCTTCTTGAGCGCGATGGAGTCGTTGATCCCATCGCCTACGAAGCAGACCTTTTTGCCTTCGGCCTGAAGCTTTTCGACGTAATCGGCCTTGTCGGCAGGCAGAACCTGAGCGAAATAGCGATCCATGCCCAGTTCTTCCGCCAGCTTTTTGGTCGGCGCCTCGTGATCACCGGAGATGATGGCGAGGTGTTTGATTCCCCGTTGGCGAAGGCCGGCAATGATGTCCTTCACTTCCGGGCGAAGGGCTGCTCGAAGTTCAAGCGCACCACCCAGATGGTCATCAATCGCGACCATGACCATCGTATCGCCATCTTCATGAACGGCGTCCAGCTTCTTTTCGATGGAGTCTGGGATGGCGATGCCTTCCATTTCCATGAATCGTCGGCTACCGACTCGAATCAGGCGTCCGTTTACGCCAACGCTGATGCCGTAACCCACCTTGTATTCGGTTTCATCCGTCGGTGGGAGTTCAAGACCGAGTTCTTCTGCCTTGTGCAGAATGGCGAGAGCGATGGGGTGGTGGAACTTGCGCTCGGCGGCCGCTGCATAGAGGAGAACCTCCTCGGGCTTGTGACCATGAGACGTGACGATGTCCCCAACTTCGGGGCGTTCGCGGGTCAGCGTGCCGGTCTTGTCGAAGAGGACCGTATCGATTTCGTTCATCAATTCCAGCGCGCGGCCATCCTTCACGAGGATGCCCTTCTGAGCGCACAGGGAAAGCGAAGAAAGCATGGCCAGCGGGGCAGCCATTCGAATACCTGTACCCAGATCGCTGTTGAGTACCGCAACCCCTGCGAAAGGGCCAAGTGTTGAGAAGGCAATACCGCTGATGATCATGGTCGGCAACACTGCCTTATCAGCCAGCTGTTCTCCCTTGTTCTGGGATGTGAGCTTATAGCCCGCCGTATCATTCAGAATCTGGCTGATCTTGGCAGTGGCGGTTTCGGTGCCTGCCTGTTCAACGGAAACAAAGATCTTCCCCGCGACCAGAATCGTGGAAGCGTAGACCCGATCACCCACACCCTTTTCTGCAGGGGTGGATTCACCGGTCAGCGCATGCTGATCGATCATGGCCATGCCATCGATGATGTGTCCGTCCACCGGGACGGCATCGCCGGTGTGGACCGCAACCACATCGCCCTGAGCAACCTTCTCAAGGAGAACCTCGATTTCAACGCCATCCTTGACCAGCCAAACATACCGGGGCTGTTTGCCGAAGGCATTGAGAAGCATTTTTTTGGAGTTGTCTTCGGTTTTCTTGACCAGAAGTCGACCCAGAGACAGGCACCAGCACATGACGGCGCCCGGGAGAATCTGGAGGGTGCCCAGACAGCCGAAAACGACCAAGGAATCCAATACGTCGACACCCAGACGACGTTCCTTGAAGACCACGTCGTAAGCACCCTTGACGCTTGGAATCGAGGTGTAGGCGAACAAGGCCGCCGCGACGGGCATCAGGGGAGGGAAGGCGAATTGCGCAGCAGCTGCAACCGGCAAAGACGCCGTGCAGATCACCAGATCCAGATCGAGTTTGTCGAGGACTTCCTGGTTTTCGGCATTGGCAAGCGCTGTATCGACGATCTCGATGATGTTCGCACCTGAGAGTCGGCGCGGATCAAAATGTACCTGGACAGTCGCCCGGAGGGTGCTGCTCTTGTAGCGATCAACGCCAAGGACGCTCATCAATTCACGTTCGATGGCTTCACACAGGGTCCCTTTGCGGTAAAGCGCGGGATTTCGGAGCTTGATGACACCCGTGGATTCCTGCTGAACTTCCCAGCCCGTCACGAGGTTCTGGTAACGATGGTAGCTGACGGCACCATGACGATCTCGAGCAATCGCGACCGGCGAGATGTAGGTTTCGTGGGTAGCCGTCTCGTTCAGTGCAGAGACATCCGTTTCAAGAGTGCCTGAAAGCGCCTCAAGAATTTCTCGATGTGATTGATGACTGTCGTAGAAGAGATCAGCGTACGGTTGGCCAGGCTTTGGAATACTCAAACCGCTGATGCCCGGCGTCTTGAAAGCACGGCGCAGGAAGGTCGAGAAGGATGCCGAATCGGTCGTATTGAAAAGATCTGCGTTCAGGATTCTGAGAACACCCGGACGGGGGAATTGAATGCGAGGGCTAACTGCTACCGAAATTCCAGTGGTGCCGGAATGAGATTCCATAAAGTGTCTGCTCGTTACTGTGGGCCTGATGTGTCAGGCGGAGGCGGAACGTCCCTCGCTCGGACCTTTGATGAAGATCCGACGAAGGAGATTCTCAATCGTCTGTTTCGAACGGGCGAAATTTAGCTGGTTGGCTTTGACTTGGCTTCGTTGAGGGCTTCAATCGCCGCGCGGCCGCCGTCAATCAGTCCTTCAACGATGGGGTTTTCCTGCGGGATGGCCCGTGCGACAAACACCGTCGCATAGACGACGCCGTACGAAAGCATGTAGGAGCTGGTGTACGTAAACCGTGAAACGGTTTGACCCACGCCCGCACCCGCTTCGCGAACCTTTTCACCCGCACGGGTTGCATCTTCCGATGCATTGTTGATGGCCTCGCGCATTGCATCCGATATCGAACGCAACGGATCCCCTTCGGTTTGTCCTGCTGTTGCAGTTGTAGCCATAATCATCATCCTCTATTTGTTCAAAAGGTCACCGGGACCCAGAGTCGCCGCGGAGTGTTCGAAAAAGTGGAGCTCAGGGCGGTCGCTGGGAAGGTGATCGATAGTCTCGGTCAAAGCTACCACAGGATACGAACCATCGTCCATTCCGTCGCACGCGACGCAGGCTACCGTCGAAACAGCTTGAATCATCCCACGCTTATGTGAAAAGGCTGTGACAGCTGTGTGACTGGATCAGTTGGGAACCTTGGCTGGAGCGGGATTCGCGGCTGGGACAGTTTCGTCTTTTTGATCAACCTGAATCATCCGTTCAAGCTTGAAGCCCATGCCAACGGCTTTTCGAACCAGATCCTGCATCACATGGTTATCGAGCGTTTTCTGTCGAGACAGAATCCAGAAGTACCGGGCATTTGGGCCTGTTGCCATGGCCCACTCATAACGATCCTGGTCGAGTGCAATGATGTTGAAGCTGCCGTAGAAGGGGCCGAAATAAGAAATCTTGAGTCGACCCTCGTTCGGGTCAGCAATGAGATCACCTTTGCCTTCAGACGTTTGCCATTGGCCGGATTTGGTATCGAAGGCCTTGTTGTCGACCTGGAAACCGCCGGATTCTTTGGCCGTATAGGTGTAGGAGACATGGGTCATGTTTTTTTCAAACCCATGATCCAGTCGGGCGACTTCATACCATGTGCCTTCAAAACGCTTGATGTCGAAAGGTTTGACAGCACTCATGCCCTCAGGGATACCCAGTTTCCCGAACATCAGATAGCCCATGCTGAATAGGAGCGTGACCAGAATTGCAGCGGATATGAATTTCATGGGGACTATCAATGGTTCGTGAAAAGATGCGTTTATTCTAACCAAGAGCGAGATTAAATTTGGGGAGTCCCTAAAAAAACGGGCAACCCGAGGGTTGCCCGTTGATCTCGATCTTTGGAGTCTTTAGACCGAGGGTGCCGTGTTCCCGATCGGGGGGAGGTTAAGGCTGTCGCCTACCGTATCTCCGCCCGACGTGTTGTCGGCGCTCGGGGGCGTGACCCAATCGCGAGGTTGCGCAGGGACACGACCTTCCATGATGTCATCGATCTGGAAGCGATCGATGGTTTCATACTTCATCAACGCTTCGGCCATCAGGTGCATCTTGTCCAGATTTTCGCGAAGGATTCGTTCGGCACGATCGTAGTTTCGATCAATGACGGAGCGGATTTCTTCATCGATCAGATGCTGGGTTTCTTCCGAAATCGACTGGGTCTGTGTCACGGAACGTCCCAAGAAGACCTCGCCTTGCTCTTCACCGTAAGCCAGCGGACCGAGACGTTCTGAAAGACCCCAGCGGGTGACCATGTTGCGAGCCATTTGAGTGGCACGTTCGATGTCATTGGATGCGCCCGTGGTCACCTTTTCCGAACCGAAGATAATTTCCTCAGCCAGTCGGCCGCCGTAGAGACTGGAGATCTGGCTTTCAAGCTTTTGCTTGCTTGCACTGTACTGATCACGCTCGGGAAGGAACATGGTGATCCCAAGTGCCCGGCCTCGCGGAATAATGCTGACCTTGTAGACAGGATCATGCTCAGGGACGAGGCGCCCAACGATGGCATGCCCGGCTTCATGGTAGGCCGTGACCAGCTTTTCGTCCTCGCTCATGACAGCAGACTTCCTTTCGGCGCCCATCAGGATCTTGTCCTTCGCCTTTTCGAAGTCGTCCATCTCCACTTCTTTCTTGTTCTGACGGGCTGCAAACAGCGCTGCCTCATTCACAAGATTTGCGAGATCCGCGCCTGAGAAGCCAGGAGTACCGCGCGCCAGCCAATCCGGCTCAACATTGGCGGCTACCGGAACGCGCTTCATGTGTACGCCCAGAATTTGTTGGCGACCGCGAACATCCGGGAGGCCCACCGTGATCTGACGATCAAAGCGACCAGGACGAAGGAGGGCCTTGTCGAGAACGTCGGCACGGTTGGTTGCTGCAATGATGATGATTCCTTCATTACCGCTGAAGCCGTCCATTTCAACCAGGAGCTGGTTCAGCGTCTGTTCGCGTTCGTCGTGACCGCCACCGAGGCCTGCACCGCGTTGACGACCGACCGCATCGATTTCATCGATAAAAATGATGCAGGGGGCGCGCTTTTTGGCTTCCTCAAACATGTTTCGGACGCGGGAAGCACCCACACCGACGAACATCTCGACGAAGTCGGAACCTGAGATCGAGAAGAAGGGGACTTTCGCTTCACCTGCAATGGCGCGTGCCAGGAGCGTCTTGCCGGTGCCGGGCGGTCCGACCATCAGGGCGCCGCGCGGAATCATGCCGCCGAGTTTCTGGAATTTGCTTGGGTCTCGGAGAAAGTCGACCATTTCCTGTACGTCTTCCTTGGCTTCATCACACCCTGCAACATCTGCAAAGGTGACCTTGACCTTGTCTTCCTCGATCAGCTTGGCCTTGCTCTTGCCGAAATTCATGGCGCCGCCGTTGGCTCCACCTTGCATTCTGCGCATGAAGTAAACCCAGACCCCAATCAGAAGAACCATGGGCAGGCTGGCCATGAGAAGTTGCGAGAGGAAAGAGGGACGTTCTGCAGGGACGACTTTGATGTCGACATGGTTCTTCAGGAGGTCGTCGATCAGGTGGGGGTCACCCGGGTTGAACGTGGTAAAGCGGTCACCATCCGTCATCATGCCGGTGATGGTTTCTCCATCCATGCTGATCTGTCGGATCGTCCCCTGATTGATGGCTGCGATGAAGTTGGTGTAACTCATGGCAGTGTCCGGCTTGTTTCGCGGACCGAAGTAATTGAACATCGAGAGCAACGCAAATGCGATGACTACCCAAAGGAGGATGTTCTTTGTGATGTCTTTCATCGTCTCTTCCTCTTCTTGTGATCATGGACGAAGGGACAACGATGACAGGTTCTCTCCTGTATGATCAGCGCCCTAGCTCGCCCTTTTGGGTCCATTCCCCTGAGTGGATTGTATTCCAGATCAGGCTTGTCAACTTTGTCACCGAAACTGAGAGTTAGTTCAATCGTCCTTTCGGATGAGTCCGCATCATCAGGTGAACATGAGCGAATCATTAGCATGTGATGAAGAGGCACTGATTGGTTGCCTTCATTGTGGCCAGGTCTGCCGTGAGCCCCAACTTTTGCCTGGGCAGAAGGCACGGTGCCCCCGTTGTGCGTCAGTCCTTCTCGAGCGGAAGCGATATGGGTTGTCGAACCCGCTCGCTCTCGCCATCGCCGCGTTGTTTCTCTTCATCATCAGCAACAGCTTTCCGCTCATCGAACTCAAGATCGCGGGACGTGAGCAGACCGGATTGATCATGACAGGGATTCGGGCGCTTTATGATGATGGCTATGGAGCAATCGCACTGTTGGTGTTTATGGTGACGATCATTGCGCCTCTGATTCGTATCCTCAGTGTGCTTTACGTCCTCATTCCATTGCTGGGAGGGGCTTCGTGGCCGTTTGCCCGCCGGGTCTTTCGGACACTGGAAGGTCTTCAGCCTTGGGCCATGAGTGAAGTGTTCATGCTCGGGATCCTCGTTGCCTTGGTGAAGCTAGGCGATCTGGCCACGATCAAACTCGGTATTGGTTTGATTTCCTTCGGTGGGATGATCGTCATCCTGGCCGCGATGGATGCCGCCATGGATGATCACGAAATCTGGAAGTGCCTCGATGGCGCCAAGGAGTTCACGTGACTGCAATACGGCTGATCACTTGCCACTGCTGTCAGAAGGTTTCGGCGTTGAACGGAGATTCGCATGAGCGACCAATGGTTTGTAGTCGTTGTGGATCCGCACTTCATGATCGAAAACAAGACAGTTTGACTCGGACCTGGGCACTCACGCTGACGGCCCTGATCCTATATATCCCTGCGAATCTCTTGCCGGTGATGACGGTGACCATGACGGGTCGGGCGGAATCAGACACCATCATCAGCGGAGTGGAAGCGTTGTTGGTGGGCGGGATGTGGCCATTGGCCTTGTTGGTCTTTTTTGCGAGCATTGCAGTCCCGGTTCTGAAATTGGGCGCTTTGATCTTTTTGCTCCTATCGGTTCAGTTCCGCTGGCAATGGAATCCCAAGTTTCGAACGACACTGTATGGAATTACTGAATCCATTGGCCGATGGTCGATGATCGATATTTTTGTGATTACCATTCTTGTCGCCGTCGTTCAGATGGGCGCGTTGGCGACGATCGAAGCGGGTGCCGGTGCTGTAGCCTTTGGTGGGGTGGTGGTTTTCACCATGCTGGCCGCCATGTGTTTTGACCCCCGATTGATCTGGGACACTATCAATGCAGAAGAATAAATTCGGACGGCGGTTAGGCGAGGGTGGTTACCCATCCGGTAAAGCGATCCTTGACGCCTTGATCGAAAATGGGAAAGGGCTGCCTCCGGTGTGGATCATTCCCCTCGTGGTTCTGCTCATCAGTCTCTGGCTGGGGTACAAGACCCTGAGTGAAGAGGGCGCAACCATTACGATTACCTTCACGGAGGCTCCTGGGCTTGAAGCCGGCAAGAGCAAGGTCAAGTACAAGGACGTGGATGTCGGTGTCATCACCGATGTCCAACTGAGTAAGGATCTCAAGACCGTCAAGGTAACCGCCAAGATGGAGAAGAGCATCTCTTCGCATCTTGGCGCGAAGTCTGTTTTCTGGGTGGTCAAGCCACAGATGGGTTTGAACGGCATCTCAGGGCTTGATGCGCTGACGGCCGGGAACTATGTAGGCGTCGAGTTTGACGATGGTCCTGAAGTCCATGAGTTCCTGGGTCGGGACCGCGCGCCAACGGTGACGGCAAACACGCCGGGGCGTAGCTTTACGCTGATGGCCGAAACCGCAACCTCACTCAGCTATGGCACCCCGATTTTCTTCCGCGACATTCAGGTGGGGCAGGTGATCAGCGTTGCCCTTGATCACGATGGCCATGGAGTTCGGTCCGACGTCTTCATCGATGCGCCCTATGATGGATTGATCCATGATGACACCCGTTTCTGGAAGGTCAGTGGACTTAGCTTTTCGATGGGAGCGCAAGGCGTTAATGTGAGCGTGGGATCCTTGGCCTCCATCCTCACAGGAGGGGGCATTACCTTCGAAACGCCCTCACTCCTTGATGCTGACAGCACGCCGAGTACTCCGGGAATGCAGTTCCGTCTGCACAAGGACCACGATGCCATTATCGAAGGATCGTACAAGGTGCGAAATCCCTTCCTTCTCTATTTCGATGACTCCGTTCGAGGGCTTGCGATCGGTGCGCCGGTTGAATTTAAGGGAATAGAAGTGGGTCGTGTCCTTGATATTCAGCTGGACTTTAATCTCCAGTCGCAAAAGGTCCGCATTCCTGTCCTGATTGAGGTCGACATTGATCGAATGTTCCCGGCAAAACACGAAGCCGAGCTTGATGAGTTCATCAAGCAGCATCAGGCTGAAATCGCTGCCGGCCGCCATCCCATGATCGAAAAGCTAGTCGAACGAGGGCTTCGGGCAAGGTTGAAGACGGGGAGTATGCTGACGGGGCAAATGTATGTTGATGTGGACTTCTACCCGGATGTGCCCAAACAACATTTGATTTACAACGATCAGTATCCTGAGCTTCCGACCTTGCCTTCGATCGCGGATGAACTTCAACGAAACGTCATGGACATTGTCAC
>Ga0364920_10197_pt1 | contig 21898 bp, 22 predicted proteins | sample SorcelJu500001C8_FD_206961 | JGI IMG/M metagenome (GOLD analysis project Ga0364920, IMG submission 206961) | Enriched cells from Trout Bog Lake Hypolimnion, Wisconsin, USA - BchlTB.June20.5000.01.C8 | ecosystem: Environmental > Aquatic > Freshwater > Lake > Hypolimnion/Profundal zone | place: USA...
GGACCACTTTTGCAGGATCCACAATCCCTTCTTTGATCATGTCTACAAAAGTGTTTAGCAATGCGTTATATCCGCTATTTTCAGGAAGCTTTTCAACTTGCTGCAGAATGATCGATCCTTCTTGACCGGCATTTTCTGCGATTTGGCGCAATGGAGCGCTCAAACTTTTTGCAATGATTTTAGCTCCGGTTTTTTCATCGCCTTCAAGAGTGTCTGCTAATTTGAGAACTGCCGGAATGCAACGAATATATGCGACACCGCCGCCGGGCAAAATTCCTTCTTCAACAGCAGCAGCTGTGGCGTGTTGCGCGTCATCAACGCGATCTTTCTTTTCTTTCATTTCAACTTCTGTTGCAGCTCCAACGGAAATTTTTGCAACTCCGCCGGCTAGCTTAGCCAAACGTTCTTGCAATTTTTCGCGATCGTAATCGGAATCAGTTTCTTCGATTTGACGTTTGATTTGTGCGATACGATCTTTAATTTTAGCTTTATCGCCGGCACCTTCGACAATTGTCGTCTCTTCTTTGCGGATAAAGATTTTCTTAGCGCGTCCAAGCATATCAATCGTGACATTTTCAAGTTTCTGGCCCAAATCTTCGCTAATGAGTTGTCCACCTGTTAAAATAGCAATGTCTTCTAAAGTTGCTTTGCGGCGATCTCCAAATCCCGGAGCTTTCACTGCACAGATTTTTAAGCTGCCGCGGAGTCTGTTAACAACTAGAGTTGCCAAAGCCTCTCCTTCAACATCTTCAGCGATAATTAGCAACGGACGAGTTGTTTCTGCTGTAGCTTGCAGTAAAGGAATGAGATCTTTAACAGATGAAATTTTTTTCTCGAAAATGAGAATATAAGCATCTTCTAAGATACATTCTTGGCTTTCTGCGTTAGTGATGAAGTAAGGGGATAGATAGCCTCTATCAAAATTCATTCCTTCAACAACTTCTAAAGTAGTCTCAAAGCCTTTAGCTTCTTCAACTGTGATTGTGCCGTCATTACCGACCCGTTCCATAGCACGTGCGATGATCTCGCCAATTTCTTTGTCATTGTTAGCTGAGATAGTTGCGACTTGTTCGATCTCATGCTTGTCTTGAATTTTTTTGCTACGTTTCCTGATTTCTTCCACAACAACTTTTACAGCTTTTTCAATACCGCGTTTTAGGTCTAAAGGATTGGCTCCGGCAGCAACGTTACGAAGTCCTTCGCTATAAATAGCTTCAGCAAGGACTGTGGCTGTAGTTGTTCCATCGCCGGCTTTGTCAGCAGTTTTGCTGGCAACTTCCTTAACCATTTGGGCGCCCATGTTTTCATCTTTATCTTCAAGTTCGATTTCTTTAGCGACTGTGACACCGTCTTTTGTGATGTGTGGAGTTCCATAAGCTTTGTCGATAATGACGTTTCGTCCTTTAGGTCCAAGAGTGACTTTTACAGCTTCAGCGAGAGTACGCACGCCTTTTAAAATTTTTTGGCGCGCCTTTTCTTTGAACATGATATTTTTTGCAGTCATTTGAGTAATTCTCCCTTATTTAAATTATTTTTCAACAATGGCAATGATTTCATCAGCTTTGATGATGACAAATTCTTCATCGTTTACTGTGACTTCTTGACCTGAGTATTTTTCCATCAGGATGATATCGCCATTTTTTACAGGAATTGGAATGAGGTTGCCTTTTTTATCTTTTTTGCCGGTTCCTATGGCAACAACTTCAGCTTGTTCCTGCTTTTTTTTTGCAGAATCAGGTAGGATAATTCCTCCCTTTAGTTTTTCTTCGCAGTCAAGGCGGCGAACAAGAACCCGATTTCCGAGGGGTGTTAACTTTGGTGTTGTTTTACAATTTTCTTTTTTTTGACAGCACATCTGTTGTGTGTGAACCATGATGGATTCTCCTTGTGTTACAACGTTTGGAAACTAGGAAGATATAACGAGTCAGTATTTTTTTGCAAGATAAAAATTAGCACTAAACCTCTTTGATTGCTAGTTTAGTAGTTTCGATAATTGATCCACCAAAGCGGAAAATTTACCAATAGCCGCTTTCACAGGAGCAGCTGTACGCATATCGACTCCGGCTCGTTTTAACATATCTATTGGGTAAAGACTTGATCCACCTTTCAAAAATGAAAGATACTCATTCCGCTCTTTTTCCCCGCCTCCAACAACGCGGTCAGCCAATGCTAGAGCGGCGCTAATTCCTGTCGCATATTGAAATACATAGAAATTATAGTAGAAGTGAGGGATGCGTGCCCATTCAATATCAGATTCTTCATCAATCGTCACATTGGGACCGAAGTACTTTTGATTTAATTTGCGATATTCTTCTTTTAGGAGTTTTGGTGTGAGGGGGATTTCTTGTTCAGCAAATTCATGAATCATAAGTTCAAATTCAGCGAACATGGTTTGACGGAAGAGTGTGCCGCGGATATCTTCAATTTTTTGGTTGATGAGATAAATCTGTTCTTCTTTTGTCTTGGCTCTTTTGAGCAGCAGTTGCATAAGAAGTTCTTCGTTGAATGTCGAAGCCACTTCAGCAAGGAAGATAGGGTAGTTGCCATACTGATAAGGTTGATGTTTATGCGTGAGCAAACTATGCATGCTGTGGCCTGCTTCATGAGCTAACGTGAAGACATCTTTAATTTGGCTCTTATAGTTCATTAATATATATGGCATTGTGTCATAACTGCCGCTAGAATAAGCTCCGGATCGCTTATTTCGATTTTCATAACGGTCGACCCATCGCTGCTCTTTAAATCCGGTTTTAAGTAAATTTTGATATTCCCTTCCCAGAGGTGCAACTGATTCTATGATCACATCTTCTGCTTCTTCATAGGGCATTTGGATGTCGATCGCTTTTATTAACGGGACGTACATATCGTATAGATGAAGAGTGTCGACTTTCATAATTTTTTTTCGAAGGTCAACGTATTTGTGCAGGGCCCCAATTTCTTCATTGACAGCGGTGATTAATGCTTTATACGCTTCTGTATCGATGTTTTTTGGGAAAAGTGCTGCTTCTAAGCATGAAGAATATTTACGTACATTGGCATTGAAAAGATGGTTTTGGACTTGTCCATTGAGCAATTCGCACAAAGTGTTCTCGAAGTCCACATACTTTCCATGGTAACTTTTAAAGGCATTTTCACGCAAAGTGCGATCATGACCGCGGATGTAGATTCCATAGAGTCCATGCGTCAGCTCTTTCTTTTGTTCTTTACCATCGATAATTTCGTTGAATTTGAAATCGGCGTCATTGATCGCACTAAAAGATTTTTGGGAAGTTTGTAAAGCCTTTCCTGATTGCGCCATCAGTTCTTCTTTTTCAGGCGTGAGCATATGCTTTTTTACACGGATGATTTTTTCCAAATGAAACGCATATTCGCTGAGAATAGGATCTTTGAGAAGATTATCGATTTGCTCTTGGGGCAGCGCTAAAAGTTCTGGTTCAAGCCAGGATATTTCTTCATTTAAGTCATGCATTAGGGCGCTGATCCGATCATAAGCAGCCTTGTGACCGTCGTGAGCAATGTCTTCATCATGTCTTAAATGAGCATAGGTATATAATACGGAAAGAATTCTGTCGATGGATAAGACTTTCTCCAGCAATTTTTTTAGAACTTCCGGTTGGTCAAGCTTGCCTCGATATTCTAAAAACTGCGGCCAGCGCGGTTTGGATGCCGGGGATGCTTTGTTAAAGGCTTCCTGCCATAAATCAAGATTCGGAAAGAGAGCTTCTACATTCCAGCGATCTTCTAATGGAATATCTACACGTTCTTCAACCATATATCCTCCGAGTTGGTAATGACAAAAAAAATCATTCTAGTGTAATGAGAAATTTCTATACAAGATATAAAAAACGGGAACGGAAAAGGACGAATCCGGGCACGGGCTCGGTCACGGGCACGGCAACGCAGAGTTATTTCTCATTTTAGAATAATTAACTCTGTATGCCGTGCCTGCGCCCGTGACCGAGCCCGTGCCCGGATTCGTCCTTTTCCGTTCCCGATTTTTTGATTTTTTTGTTGCACATTAATTCCTTCCAGAGTATCAAATTGAAATGTCAATATACGGAAAGTGAACGATTATGAAGCGAACTGTTACAACTCCTGCAGCAACTGCAAAGGGTACATTTATAGTGAAAAATGATAGGGGGCTTCACACCCGCCCTTGCACTGAAATTGTTAAATGTGCAGCCACTTTTAAATCAGACCTTAAACTCCGCTACCAAAAAACCGAAACGAACGCTAAATCACTTTTAGGGATTTTGATGCTGGCAGCAGAAAAAGGGGCGAGAATTAAAATTACAGCTCAAGGACCGGATGCGGATGAAGCTGTTGAAACGTTATTAAATCTTGCTAATAATAATTTTCATATTGATTATTGAGAATTCTTGATTAGTCGTCGACGGCAATTGTTCGATTCAAAACATCTCTAGTGCAAAAGACAGGAACATTATTCATAAGAGCAAGTGTGATGCAATCGCTTGGACGGGCATCAATTTCTAAAATATGTTTGATTCCATCGATTTCTTGTTCAAGAAAAAGACGCGCATAATAGGTTGTGTCTTGAACATCATTAATGACAACTTGTTTGACCCTGACCCCATAACCTTCAAATATGCTATTGATGAGATCGTGTGTCAAAGGGCGTGCCCTTTCGATCTCAGTCAAGTACATTTGCAAGATTCTTCCAATACTAGGCTCGGTGTAAATTGCAAAACGCTTATCGCGAGTTCCCAATACAACGACAGTATAAGCACGTGTTTGCATAATTTTGTCAAATGTGACTTGGACCAGCTCTTTTAGCATTTTTTGCCTTTAAATTCTTTAATTGTCACTTTATTCAAATCGTTGATTTTCGTCACGAAAGAATTTGGACACTCCCATCTTCATAACCAACAAAGACTTGGGAAGCTAAATTAAAAAAGAATCCGATTTCAACAATGCCGGGAATAGGGAGAATGGCATCGAAAACAGCTTCAGGATGAAGAAGAGGTTTAGTGAATGTGATGTCATAAATATAATTGCCATTATCAGTAACAAAAAAATGTTCTTCATCGGCGGCAACTCTTAATTTTCCATCAAATCCGAGTTGAGTTAATTTATAAATTGTAGCACTTGATGCAAAAGGAGTAATTTCTATCGGCAACGGAAAAGCTCCAAGATGCTCAACTTGCTTGTGATTATCAATAATGACAAACATTTCCCGACTCATGCTCGCAAGAATTTTTTCCCGTAAGAGAGCCCCGCCCCCACCTTTGATCATCCGTTTTTGAGGATCGATTTCATCAGCTCCATCAACCGTTAAGTCCAAAGCAACCACGCGGTTGATGTCGGTGATCGGAATATTTCTTTCTAGAGCCAGTAATTCAGTTTTTCGGGAAGAGGCTACTGCTTTAATGTGAAGACCTTCATGACATCTTTCAGCAAGGCGATTGATAAAATGATAAACGGTCGTGCCTGTGCCAATACCAATGAGCATGTGATCTTGAATAAGGTCCGCAGCAGCATAAGCTGCAGCTTTTTTTGCTATGTTTGTTTCTAAATTCATCATATTTAAGCGAATATAAGTTGTTTTAAAAGAGATAGCCTGTAAAAATTACAACTTCCCGGTAAAGTGTACCATTCATAATTTTGGTGTGTCAGATGATTACATTACAAGAACTTTGTTGTTATCTTGAAGATTTGTTAAAGGTTTCCTCTTTTTCAGATTACTGTCCTAATGGTTTGCAAGTTGAAGGCAAAGGTAAAATAAAAAAAGTTGCAACTGCAGTTTCTGCAAGCTTGTCTACTATAGAAGCTGCTATTGAAGTTGGAGTCCAGGCTTTGATTGTTCATCATGGTCTTTTTTGGAATAAAGATAGTTATGTCATTCAAGGTTCTAAGCGTGAAAAAATTCGATTGCTGCTCAAGCATGATATTTCTTTATTAGCCTATCATTTACCTCTTGATGCTCATCAAGAATTTGGCAATAACTGGAAAGCCGCTCAAGAACTAGGGTGGAAAGATTTAGAGCCTTTCGGAGATTATAATGGCACTTCTATCGGCGTCAAAGGAAAAATACTCCCTCAGACACGTAAAGAATTCATGGACAATTTAGAATCCTATTATTGCCATCCCGCCCATTGTGCACTCGGAGGCAAGGAAATTGTAAGTACTGCTGCATTAATTTCCGGAGGCTCTCACAAATCAATTATTGAAGCCGCTAATGAAGGGGTCGATTGTTTTGTAACAGGAAGCTTCGATGAACCTGTATGGCATCAAGCTGCAGAAGAGAAAATTAATTTTTTTGCCATGGGGCATAGCAACACGGAAAAAATTGGACCGCGAGCATTAGGACTTCACCTTGAGAAGCATTTTGGAGTTCATTGCAGCTTTCTTGACATTGAAAACCCTTTTTAGGAGAACACTATGGCTAATATCATCGATGTACTAAAAGAAAGAGGATTTATCGACGCTATCACTAGTGAGGATTTGCGTACGTTGGCAGATAAACCTTTGAAAATTTATTGCGGATTTGATCCAACGGGCGATAGTTTGCATTTAGGGCATATGATTCCCATCATGGGCTTGGCATGGTTTCAACGCTATGGCCATACGCCGTTTGCTATAGTGGGTGGTGCTACAGGAATTATCGGTGATCCTTCCGGAAAATCTAGCGAGAGGCAACTTTTAAATGAGGAAACAATCGCAATAAATGTGGCCGGAATTACAAAAAACTTAAAAGCAATTTTGGATTGGAATAACCCCACCACAAAACCGGTCATTCTTAATAATTACGATTGGTTTAAAAATTTTTCATTTATTGATTTCCTTCGTGATGTTGGCAAATATTTTAGGGTCGGAACAATGATTGCCAAAGATAGTGTACGCAATAGAATGAATTCCGAAGAAGGGATGAGCTTTACCGAATTTAGCTATCAACTGCTTCAAGGCTATGATTTCCATTATCTTTATCAAAAATATGGCATAACAGTACAGCTTGGGGGCAGCGATCAATGGGGAAACATTATTGCAGGCACAGATTTAATTCGTAAAATCAGCGGTCATCCTGCCTATGGAGTAACTGTCCCCCTCATGACCCGCAGCGATGGACAAAAATTCGGCAAATCTGAAAAAGGTGCTATCTGGTTATCTCCGGAAAAATTATCACCCTATGAATTTTATCAATATCTGGTTCGTGTTTCAGATGAAGACGTGATCAAATTCATGCGGCTCTTAACTTTTATGGATATGGATGAAATCAGAAAATATGAAGCAGCCATGAAGGAAACAAATTATGTTCCAAATACTGCACAAAAGCGTTTAGCTGAAGAAGTCACTCGTATCGTACATGGCCAGCATGGCGTTGATGTTGCTCTTAAAGTAACTAAAGCGGCTTCGCCCGGTGCCAACGCGGATCTTTCAGCTGAAACTTTGGAAAGCCTGGCAGGCGATATGCCCACGCACACTTTAAAAGCCGATGATGTCATTCAAGTTCCATTAATAGACCTTGCCGTCAAAGTAGGCTTGCAATCCAGTAAAGGTGAAGCTCGCAAATTGATTAAAAATGGCGGATTTTATTTGAATAACACTAAAATCGAAGATGAAAATTATATTTTAACCCAAAATAATTTGATTGATGCGCGTTTATTACTGCTTGCTGCGGGTAAAAAAAATAAAATTCTCGTGCGTATTGAATGAATTGTCAACAAAAATATTGAAAGTAATGATGTGGTTCTGTTGAAATGGATTTTTTTGAAAAGAGTGATGAGAAGGCCCCGAAATGAAGGAATTACCAAAAAAGACTTGCTTGAAAATCAATAGGATACGACAATGTCATCACTCAATGCCGATTGTGTTGAGTTATATTGCTGAATCATGAAAAAAGGTGTATTTTTAAAACTTAAGGAGCTCTTGTTGTATGGGAAGTATGGTGAAAAAAAAGACGATAACAAAAAAGAAGTTAATTTCTTTAATTTCGCAGGAAAAATCTATTAGTCTTCACGATGTCCGACATGTTATCCAGGCATTTTTGGATAAAATGGCGGATTCCCTTGCAGAGGGTCATCGTCTTGAATTTCGAGATTTTGGCGTCTTTGAAGTAGTCGAACGTAAACAAAAAATTGGTCGCAATCCTAAAAGAGCCGATGAACCAATTATTATTCCGGCACGGAAAGTAGCGAAATGGACACCGGGGAAAAAAATGCGGACGCTTATAGATATAGATTCTTGCATACTCTCTTAACCAATAAAAAAGTATCAAAAAAGAATCTATGACCGCACAAGAGGGCTTAAAAAATCTATATCTAGATAAAATCTCATGCAAAAAAAATCTTTCTTTGCATGAAAAAGCCATTATAGACTTTTGTAAAGGGATTCCACCTCTAGAGTCGGACTCTATTAAAGAATTAAGTAAAGAATCCTTTTCATTGGATGTGACGACTCCATGGGATCTTGTCGATAAATGGCGCAAGCTTCTCATGCTAAATAGCTTATTACCTCAATTTGAAGAAAGTAATTCGCTTAAAATATCTCAATATCAATTGACGAGAAAACTCTCCCGGAAGCCCTTTTGGGAAGAATGTCAGCTAATAGAAGCCTATCGGCAGTTAAATAGCTATTTGAACGGTTTTTCTTCAAAATCATTGCCTCTACAACAATTAGAAAGCGGAGCCTCTTTATTAAATTCCGGAGGACATTGGAGCTGGGCTGAGATTCCTCATTGTCGATTTCATGCCGAGCTTGCGAGCTTGTGGGTTGTTTTGGGGACATTGCTTGAAGATGACAGGTATATTAATGCAGCTGTAAAAGCGGCTAAATGGCAATTAAATACCCTTTCGCATGATTTTTTTCCTTTTGAAGGACTTTTTATCCAGGAGGAAGACGCGTCGCTTGTTGCATTGCTGACCTGGAATTATTTGCTTTTCTCTTCCATCTCGCATCTACCCGATTTAGCTTATTTTAAAGTTGCTGCTGATAAGCAATTGACTTATCTTCAGAGTGCTTGTGAAAATCAATTTGATGAGTTTCCTGTAGAATCTTTATTCATCGAAACTTTAATCAAAAATGATTCAAAAACAGTAAAAACGGTTCAAAAATATGATTTGCCGTCAGGCATTTTAGACCCTCATACAAATCTTGTCGGACTAAGATCCTCCTCTTTTAACGTGGTGTGTTCTCATTTTGGAGGCCGCACGGGATTAGGTGCTATAAAAACCAAGGACGTGAGTGTCTTATCCTATGGACCACACCATTTCCCATTAGCAGATTGCCGTGGCTTTGGGATCGAAGGAGGTGCAATCTCCACTCAAAAACAGGTAAAACCGAAATTAGCTGCCGATATTAAAGAGTTTAGCTTAAAAAGATCTGTTCGAATTGTTTCTCCGCCAACTGAAAATGGATCGCATGATTTATTTCGGAATAGCCCTCATAGTGGGATTTGGGCTGATGTTCATCAAAGTTTCTCTCATGATAAGTTAAATCTGGATACTCTATTTTATGGTTTTAATAGTCTGGATTCAATCGCATTTAGCTTTTTTGTTAAAGCATCCGGTTGTTATTTGGAGAACGGAATTTCATTAAAACCTAATTCTTTTGATCGCTATTGGGACAAAAGTCAAACTGTGTATCTTAAAGGAGTAAAAGGGGAACTTCAAATCAATTTATTGGGTCCTGAATCGGAATTGCAAATTATTCCACTATCCGGCGGCAAAAATTTTTGGGGTGCCGATTTTTTACTCGCTTATAGTTTAACTAAAGAGCGTCCTGCCTATAGTTGGATTGTGAGTTAGTGTATGGACGATATATGGACGGATGGACAATATGGACTGTATGGACAATATGGACTATGGACATAAGCAGTAATCTAATAAATTGATTAACTTACCATCAAAAACCTTATTGATTTTTTGTCCATACAGTCCATATTGTCCATACTGTCCATATAGTCCATATAACGTCCATATCATTTGACAATTAAAAAATTTAAAACTAAGGTGAGTTTAGCGTAACTAAATTAAATGGGAGGATCTTTATGAGAAAAAATCTTATACCTTTATTTAGCACTTTGGTTTTGCTGACAATATCTTTAAATATCGATGCTGCTACTCAACGCGTTTATTACTATGTAGATTACGATACTAATGATCAAAATTATCAAAATCAAAACAATTACCAAAATCAAAACTCTCAAGATCAAAATTTTCAAGAGACTGCACAGGCAAACTCCTACCAAAATCAAAACCAATATCAAAACCAGAACCAGTACCAAAGTCAAAATCAGTACCGAAGTCAATATCAAAACAACAATGCTAACGAAATTGCCTCAGATCCATCACAATATTATCCAGTAGAACGTGGAAGCTCTAGCCGAAGTTCCAGCTGGAACCGTTAAACTATTTTAAAAGGTGCGCAAAATGGATATATTTGAACGCTATCACGCTTTAACTGATGAAAATAAATGGGAAGAAGCGCTTCCCATTATTCAAGAAATTATCGATATGAATCCTGAAATTACAACGAGTTGGTTTAATTATGGTGTTTGCCTACAAGCTTTAAAAAAATATGATATGGCTGCCGGTGCGTTTCAACAGGCCTATTTTCGTACAGATTTTTCAGGTGGTGACGAAAATGAGATTAATCTCGGGGATGCAGCGCAATTTCGAATGTGCTATAATTTGCTTCAAGCCGGCATGCATAATGAATTATTTGGAATTTTTAAACATATGATCGAGCAAGACCCTGAAAATTTAGACGTCATTTTGAGCATTGATGATTTTAAGCCATTGTTCGAAGAAAAGCCTTTTAGTGATTTGCTTCCTAAACATTGATAAATTCCTTTTCGGTGTTGGCAAAATTTCTGTAATACAGTATGATTTAGTCCAGGTTGCCACGAATAGGACATGATAATCATGACGTATCCCAAGCTTTTAACTATTGTAACGCTTTTGTTGTTTTCAACAATTGGACTATTGGCTTTTTTTAAAAAAGAAAAACCAAAAAGTATTCAAAGCGAAGTAATTGAATATACTAAAGCACCAATCGAAATAGAACTGGAAAAAGAGGTTCGACCTGTTGTTGTCACACCACCACCAAAAGCAATACCTGTAAAAACCGTTGCAGAACCCAAAATTATTCTTCCTCCTCCCCCTGTTGAGAGTGACCAACCTTTACCCGAAGCGAACAAAATCGCTCATTTATTCAATAAAAGCGAGCCGCAACTCCCTATAGTGGAAACTGTTGTTTACAAAAGCCGCGCTCCTTGGCAAAAGGGGCGTCCTGCGTGGCTTTCCGATTACGCCAATTTTTACAGCACATCACGACATTTTATCGCTCGAAGCCTTAACGGAAAACCTGACTACTTCAAACAAGATGTCGCGGAAGGGGATCGCTTCAACGTGTTTCGTAAAGATAAAAATATTAATTTTCACTTGCTGATCGATATTAAACGCTCCAAAATGTGGTTTTATTATGTCGATCTCGATACAAATGAACGTGTCTTGCTTAAAACTTATCGCGTCGGCCTAGGTCGTGTCGATCCGGATAGAAGTTCAGGATTGCTCACACCTCTTGGAAAATATTCTTTAGGGAATAAAATTGCGATCTATCAACCCAAAGTCACCGGTTTTTATAACGGTGAAAAAGTGGAAATGATTCGCATTTTCGGTTCCAGATGGATTCCTTTTGATAAAGAATTGGGAGGCTGCACAGCTCCTGCAAAAGGTTTAGGATTGCACGGGGTTCCTTGGGTGGCTACAAGTTCCGGTTCTTTAGCACAAGATAGTAGCAGCTTAGGGGAATATAAGAGCGATGGTTGTGTCCGATTGAACACCGAAGATATCGAAGAAATTTTTGCAATTGTGATCACTAAACCAACCACTGTAGAAATTGTTAAAGACTACTATGACGCCAAACTTCCGGGTGTTGAAAAATAATTATAAAATGATGAGGCTAGTTTGACTTTACCGCATGAAAAACAAATTTATGAATATATTGCAACCATTGAGCATTTGAAAAAGCAAAATCAGAATAATCCATTATTTAATTCTGAAATTCGCAAGCTGGAACAAAAATTAAACAAACTCAAAGAAAAAGTTTATTCTGAGCTCACTCCATGGCAGCGCGTTCTCATTTGCCGACATTCAGAACGTCCACGTAGTCTTGACTACATTAAAAGTTTATGCGAAAGTTTTCATCCATTATATGGTGATCGTATCTACGGAGAAGATCACGCTTTAGTAGGCGGCCTTGCTGTTATCGGTGGTGCTAAATGTGTCATCATTGGACAGGAAAGAGGTAAAGACACTGAAAGTCGAGTCAAACATAATTTTGGTATGATGAATCCGGAAGGCTTTCGTAAGGGCTTAAGATTAATGAAGCTGGCAGAAAAATTTCAGTTACCAGTCATCTCTCTTTTAGATACCCAAGGTGCATCTGCAGGGCTTGACGCAGAAGAGCGAGGTCAGGGATGGGCTATTGCAAATAACTTGTTAGAAATGACTCGATTATCTACTCCGATCATTGTCATTATCATTGGGGAAGGTTATTCAGGTGGAGCTCTAGGAACCGGAATAGGCGATGTGATAGGCATGTTAGAGCACGCCTGCTATACGGTAATATCGCCTGAAGGCTGTGCTTCTATTTTATGGAAAGATCCGGCGAAAAACATTGAAGCTGCATCTGCCTTAAAAATGAATTCAGAAAATTTACTCGAACTTGGAGTTATTGACGCCATTATCAAAGAACCATTGGGAGGTGCTCACCATGATCCTCAAGCAATGTGCGCAAGCGTTAAAAAATTTATTTTAGAGCAATGGCAGATTCTTAAAATGATACCCAAAGAGCTCCTTTTGGAGCAGCGTTATTTAAAATATCGCCAAATGGGGAAGGTATCGATCTCGGAATAATATGAAGCTTTTGTTTAAAACAGCCATTCAAGACCGTCGTCACCTGACCCTTCTTCTGATCACTCTGCTGTCAATGTGTTTTTTGACATTCGCCTCACAGATTGAAATGTTTGCACTCGGCATTATTACAAAAAGCGGATCCGGAGATCTAGCCGCTCAAAGAAGCGGGGAGGATATCATTGCTCGCGGGATAAATTTTCTTAATCATTACTTTCCTGTGACTGATAACCTTAAAAATTTAGCCTTATTGCTTGTAATGGTGGCATTATTTAAAGCTGTTACCCTCTTTTCCCACCGTTTTGCAACGCGTTTAATGGCTATTCGAGTAAGCAGAGATCTTCGTCAGCAATATTTTGAACATATTCAGTCTTTGCCGATGTCATTTTTTCAACAATACAATACCGGAAGTTTGTCTGCCAGGGCTGTGGGGGATGCAGCGTTAATTGCGGAAGCGATCAATGCATGTCTTATCAATTATATGGAGACTCCTTTTGTCGTTGTCACAACATTGACATTATGTTTTATGGCATCGTGGAAACTTTCTTTAATTGTTTTTTTTGGTTTTCCGTTTATTATTATTCCGATTGTTTTTCTTGCAAAAAGAGTTAAACGCATTTCTAAGCAGATCCAGAAAAATCAGGAAGGCTTTGCATCGATATTGATCGATTTCTTGTCGGGAATTCAAACTGTCAAAGTATTTGCAATGGAGAAATTTTCGCTTGAAAAGTATCGTGAACATAATCAACGCATGGCAGATTTAGAGCAGAAAAGCGCGCGATATGACCTATCTTCAAGACCTGTAGTCCATACAATTGGAATGGTATTTTTGGCAACATCGCTGCTTTACGGCATGTATGTTTTAAAGATGAGTGTTTCAGAAGTTCTTTTTTACTGTGGTTTGCTTTACATCTTTTATGAGCCTATCAAAAAGTTTGCAGAACAAAATAGCCATATTCAACGAGGAATCGCCGCTGCAGAAAGAATGTATGAAGTGATGGCAATTCAACCACACATTGAAGATGATGTAAATGCAACGGAACTTAAAACCTTAAATGATAAAATCGAATTTGAAGATGTCTGGTTTCGTTATGGCGACCAATGGGTGTTAAAAGGTGTCAACTTTACAATCCGTAAAGGCGAAACTGTAGCCATTGTCGGGCCCACAGGCGCTGGTAAGTCAACTATTGTGCAATTGCTTCCTCGTCTCTACGATATTCAACAAGGAAAAATCTGGATCGACGGTAAGTCGTTGACAACTTTTACTCAGAAGTCACTAAGGGAAAATATCGCTTTTGTTCCGCAAAAACCCTTTCTCTTTTTAGATACAATCGCAAAAAATATCGCTTTTGGCCGCGATTTTTCAATGACCCAAATCGAAGAAGCTGCCAAAAAGGCACATGCCGATGAGTTTATTGTAAAGCTTGCCGACGGATACCACACACAGCTTGTGGAAACAGGGAAAAATCTTTCAGGCGGTCAGCAGCAGCGTCTTGCAATTGCTCGAGCCCTTGTTAAAAATTCAGCGATTTTAGTGATGGACGAAGCCACATCTTCTTTGGATCCGATCAGTGAAAATCGGATTAAATCGGCGATCCGTGATCTAAGAGGGCAAGTCACACAAATTATTATTGCGCATCGTTTATCCACAATCGAAGATGCCGATCGCATCATCTATATAGAAAATGGAGAAAAAATCGGAGAAGGCAGTAAAGAAGAATTGCTGGAAAGCTGTCCTAGCTTCAAATTGATGTGGAATACAATGCATACACATACAAGAGCCACCACATGAAAAAAAAAGCGATTGTCATTCATTCAGGCGGTATGGATTCATCCATATGTCTAGCGTTAGCAACAAAAGAATTTGGCAAAGAACATGTCCTGAGTCTTTCATTTGCCTATGAACAACGTCATTCCAACGAGTTGGTTCAAGCAGCCAAGATTTGTAAAGTTTGGGGGATTGATCACACTGTTTTACATATCGAATGCCTACATGAAATTACCGAAAACGCCTTAACCAATAAGCAAACTCGCATTGAACATCTGGCGGGCCAACCTCCAAATACATTAGTGATTGGACGTAATGGTCTTATGGCTAGGCTCGGCGCCATTCATGCTCATCAGCTAGGTGCACACTGCATCTATATGGGAGTCATGGGCATCGAAGGTGCTAATTCAGGCTATCGCGATTGTTCACGCCACTACATCGATCTCAAACAAGCCATTTTGCGCATCGATTTAGATGATCCTCTTTTTGAAATACGTACCCCTCTTGTCGATCTAAGTAAGAAAGAGTCTCTCATACTTGCTGAACAATTGGGTGTTTTGCCATTTCTTCTCGAAGAAACCATTTCCTGTTACGAAGGCATCCCTAAACACGGCTGCAAAGTATGTCCAGCTTGCCTCTTACGCAACGAAGGCCTTCAGCAGTATCTAAGGACAAAGTCTGATTCACGTTAGTCCCAACAAGATTAAACGCAAAGTTGCAAAGAACACAAAGATCCCAAAGAAACAAAGATGAGAATAAGATAAGAAAATAATAAGAAGTAACAGGATATTAGGATAGTCAGGATAATAAGAAAAGAGTGACAAATATCAAAGGAAAGGATAATCGGTGTTAGATATTAGAAAATAAACTGTTCTAAAGCTTCGCAGAAGCGGCATATGTACAGCCCACAGTGTAGCCTCGAAGAGGCAAACTGTGGGTTTAAGATCCACCCCACTCTGTGAGCCCCAAAGGGGCGACATATATCCCTAGATGTTAATTTCAAAGTGTTAACAGAATCGAATAAAATTGCTTGAATAAACGACTTAGAAATACATACTAGATATAAATTGCAAATAACGTTATTTTTACTAATATCTTGACATTACCATCTGGGGATATATGTCGCCCCTTTGGGGCTCACAGGGTAGGGTGGGTCATTTACCCACAGTTTGTCTCTTCGAGACTACACTGTGGGCTGTACATATTTCGCATCTTCGATGTTTTAGAACAGTTCGTTTAATCTCGACTATCTTATCCTGAATATTTGTCAATTTTTCCTTATTATCCTGCCTATCCTATCATCCTGTTATTCATCTTTTATCTTGCATATCCTGCCGCTTGCGATCCTACATATCCTGTTATTCTTTTTCTTCTCTTGTTCCCTTTGCGATCTTTGCATCTTTGCGACTTTGCGTTGAATTCTTGCTAAGACATCTGCTAATCAGACCCATCTTCACATTCACTTTCACACAGGTTCCAGAAGCCCCAACTTTTCCAAACTGGCACGCAGGTCTTGGTTCTCGGCTTTTTCGAAGGCACCGTTTCCGACAAGCCAGCGTAAATAGTCCTTAGGAATGCTTTTCAGAGGGACTCCTTGATGCTTGCCAAAAGGCATATGTTGCAAGTCGCGAGGTTTGTTCAACAATTTCATCACTTCATCAATAGAAAGGTCGTCTGTCATGGCTGAAAATATTTCAAAAAGGACTTGAACGTCATCAAGGGCCCTATGCGCATTATTTTGTGCGATGCCATAAATTTCCCTTAGAAATTGCAAAGTATGGCGCGGTAGATCAGGACGATAGCGTCTAGCCCATTTCAAACTATCTAAATATTTCCAAGTAGGAAGCGTTAACCCATGGCGCGTTGCTTCATGTTTTAATATGAGCATGTCGTACGTGTCATTATTGTGTGCAATTAAAACGACCTCTCCATCGCAAAAATCAATGAACTCCTGACCAACAACAGCAAAATTAGGACTGCTCTCCACCATAGCATCTGTGATGTGGTGAATGGCTGAGGCCTCGGCAGGAATCGGAATTCCGGGGTTGACAAATCGTTCAAACGTTTTATTGCGTATAGGATCAAACGCAGCAATTTCAATGATTCGTTCTTTTTCTACCCGAATGCCTGTTGTCTCTGTGTCATAAAAAATAGGTCGTAATGCCATAATATGCTAAGTCTTTTTTGCATTTAGTTGATTTAAAATTGCACTGTAGGTTGCTTTTCCCTGGGCAACAGCAACAATAGGAGCTGTAAACATCTGAGAAAGCAACTCAAGCGAGTTTAAAAAAAGCAAAATGAGCTCTTCCTCAACCTGTTTTTTGTATGCAGGGATCATCATACGATAAAAAATGGTGTTCGAAGCTTCATCGATTCCAAAACCCGGGATGTCGATTTCTTTGTTCATCAAGTGCAAAAGCCTTGCTAAATCACCTTCACAGCCCGATTTAATCGTGCATGGAATAAATAGTAACAGCTGAAGCAAGTCACCCTCATCATAGACACGCAAAAAGAGGGGATATTCAACACCTTGAAACTTTAAAATAGAATATAGTTGGCCGGTTTCATTTTGCAATTCCACCGGATACTTGTTTTCTGTCAAATAACGTTTAAGATTTTCTATGGTTAATGTCATCATCTAGTTTACATATTCCTTAATAAGACGCTTGAGGCATTGGAGATTCTGCTCTTTGCCGTGTCGTTGCAGGATTATTGATTGTAGGAACTAGAGAGTAGTCGTCTTCAGAAGGCATGCGGTAGCAGCTTGAAAAGGCAGTACATACGAAAATAGGAATAAACAACAATGTGATAAATTTGCACATGATAGGATCTTGGGTTAGTGTGTTAATAAAGAGAATAATATATTTTAAGCCTGATAATTACCAGAAGTTTTTTGGGTTCCAAAGTCCCAGCACAAGATAAGTTCCCGATACAAGATTAAACGCAAAGTCGCAAAGATGCAAAGATCGCAAAGAGAACAAGAGAAGAAGAAGGGGTAACAGGATATGTAGGATCGCAAGCGGCATGATATGCAAGATAATAACTAACCTTTGCATTTTCAGCTAAAACAAAAGTGATAAAAAACTTTTTCATCCTGTACATCCTGCCGCTTGCGATCCTACATATCCTGTTAATTTTTAAATTTGTCATTAGTCAAAAAAGATTGAGTGATCCTATCATCTTGTTATTCCTTCTTCTTCTCTTTGCGATCTTTGCATCTTTGCGACTTTGCGTTTAATCTTGTATCGGGAATTTTGCGTTTAATCATGATCCTGTGTATTGAATCCCGGAAATTCGGCAAGTTTGATTAATGCATTATGTGATTCGGCAATTGCCATTGTTCTGCCATGGATTTCCACCAAATAGAGAGCTGTTTTGGTGGAAAGAGGACGTTGATCGAGAATTTTTATATTACTAGTTGTATTGAGCTGTTGAGTTCTTGTCTTTAAAAGCCTTTTCAGAGCCCAACTTGCAGCAAAGATAAGTGCAACCAATACCCCTAAGGTTCCAAGCATGTTAATAAATTCTTTATAAAAGTGATCTTCATCGTGCACTTTTTCCGGTTCATCTTCAAATGGGAAAAATGGATCTTTTTTTTCGACTACTGTTGTGGTTGAGTGTTCCGGAGTTGCTGTGTCGGCATCGGCACCCATCAAATAACTGCCTGTAGTTAGTAATAGAAGCCAAAAAATTAAAAAAAGTAGTGATCTGCCATTAGCACTTGTCATAAAAAAAACTTCCCTTGTAGATTTGTGGAATTCCTAGTAAAATCCTGAGATATACTCAGTAAAATTCAGATATATACTCAAAATTGGTTTTTTATGAAAGGGATTATCGCATTAGACATCGACGGGACTATTATGGTTCCGCGTCATCAAATTGAACCTGAAGTGATTGATTTTTTAAATAAACTTGTTCAAGAGGGCTGGGTCATTATTTTTATCACCGGACGTCCTTATGAATGGGGGATTAATATTTTAAAAATTTTGCCTTTTCCGTTTTATCTGGCGGTGCATAATGGAGCGATGGTTTATGAAATGCCATCTTTAAAACTGATTTTCAAACAGTATCTGAATCAAGACATTTTTCCTGCAATGGATCTGATTTGCCAAGATGAGCCTAGTGATTATGTCATCTACACATCTTATGAAAACAATCATGTTTGTTACTATAGACCTAAAAATTTTTCTAAGGATCTTTTAGATTATATTCAAAGACGTTCTGTGGAATTTAAAGAAGAATGGGTTCCTGTTGAAACTCTTGATTTAGTTCCGGAAAATGAATTTCCTGCTGTTAAGTGCTTTGGAGACCTCGAAAGTTCTCTTAGGATCGCAGATAAAATTGAACGGCAATTAGGCCTTCATGTTCCTGTAATTAAAGACCCTTTTACCGGAAACTTATATGTTGTTCAAGCAACGCATCCTGAAGTTAGTAAAGGCGATGTACTAAAGAATTTTAAAAAGTTCCTGAAATTTGATGGGCTGGTGATAGCGGCCGGGGATGACAATAATGACCGCAGTATGCTGCAAATGGCAGACATTAGGGTGGTGATGGCAACGGCACCTTTTGACATGCTTAAAAGTGCTCATGTGATAGCTCCGGGTGCTCATGAAAAAGGCATTGTAACAGGACTATCACAAGCTATTGCTCTATCTTTAAATGGAAGGCAAAGATTGTGAAAGGTTATATCGGATTTGAGCATCATAAAATTGAGTGCGTTGTGGGAGTGTATCCACATGAACATAAAGAAAAACAACTCCTTTATGTTGATTTGCAAGTGGAAAGCGATTTTACAGCTTGTAGTTTAAGTGATGATGTCAAAGATACTGTCAATTATGAATTATTGGCAGCGCTTTGTACAGAACTTGCAGTTACAAAGCAATATCGATTATTGGAAACTTTTGCTGTGGACGTTCTAAATGCCATTTTTTTCAAATTTGACGTCTCATGGGCTTGGATTAGAATAAAAAAACCGTTAGGATTGCCTTCTGCAACATACTCAATTGTTGAATTGGAGCGTTTTAAAGATGAATAGTAATCAATCCTGGACTTTAGTCACCGGCGGTTCTAAAAGGCTAGGGGCAGAGATCTGTAAAACCTTGGCTTCCAATGGTTATAATATTCTGGTTCATTATAATAAGAGCCAAAAAGAAGCATTGGAAATTGTTCATGAGTGTAAAAAACTTGGAGTCAGTGCCGACTGTATTTCAGGCGATTTTGCTTCGATGCCGACTCTTGAAGATTTCATTGTAAGATTAACCCAATCATTTCCTGATATTTCTTGCTTAGTCAATAACGTCGGAAATTATATTGTAGGTTCGGTTTTAGCAACAACACCTCAACAATGGAATGAATTGTTTCAAGTGAATTTGCATGCTCCTTATGCTTTAATTCACTCTTTGATTGGGTCTATAAAAAAAAATCAAGGAGCGATTATCAATATTGGAATCGCCGGCATTAATCATATTCCGGCAGATTTATATAGTACGGCATATACAAATACAAAATTGTCACTTTGGATGTTGACGAAATCGTTAGCAAAAGACTTGGCTTCTGATCGCGTTACTGTTAATATGGTTTCTCCCGGATATCTTGATAATGCAATTGATCTGCCTTTAGATTTAACTTTATTGCCGATGAAGAGGGCGGCAACAACTAATGAAGTTGCAAGAGTAGTTGCTTTTTTAGTTGATAAAGAAAATGATTATATTACAGGGCAAAATATTGAAGTATCGGGCGGAGTACGATTGAAATAAACAAAACAGAAGTAAGAAGATTATATGAATCAAATAGTAGACCGAATGAAACAGCTTTTAGAAATTGCCATCACTTCCGGAAGGATTTGGCAAAGTCCTCAGTCAGGGTATATTCAATATTACTACACTCAGACCGATGAAGATTATCATCATACAAGCCCGACTTATGAAAATTTTCTTTTTGTTTTAGCACTAATGCGCAGTAAACTTGCTGATAATATTAATGAAGCCAAAGAAATGTTGGATCGATTGCTCGAATTCCAAAGTGAGAGCGGCAATTTTCCTATTTATCTTCACGAATATTCAAATTGTAAAGATCGTTATTTAGCTGTTAATTTAATAGCACCTCTTTATTGGATTTACAAAAATTTTCATCACATTTTGGGTGGTGAATTGAAAAAGAAGCTGGAAAGTTCTTTAGAAAAACTGATTTTCTATTCTTTATCTGCTTATAAAGAAAAGCAACCTTCTTATCAAGTTTCTTTAAAAATCGCTGCCGGCGCAAGAGCAATTGGAACGCTTTTAAATCGCGATAACATAACAAAGCAGGGTGAAGCTTTATTGGAGCAATTGGAACATTCACCTCAATTGAAAGCAGAATGCTCTCCGACTGTGATTGCAGAGATGCTAGTTGCATTTCAAATGATTTATCCGTCCCTTTCAAATAGTCCTGTTGCAGAATTCTGGAATCATATTGTTGCGACTTATCATTATCCGTCAGCAACATATTGTGGACCTGGTTTGAAAGAATCTCAACAAGGATTGGAGCCTCAAATTACGCTTTATGATTATTTTATGGGATATTTTAGCGGAAATTTTAGTTACCGCTCATTTTTTAATCATCCGGTTCAATTGCAAGCTGCATTAGTGCATCCTTCAGAAGATAAAATCGAATTAGGAAATTATCCATTTTCAAAAGAAGGCACGATAGATGGGTCAGTTTGGAAGGTAAAGCAATTTGCAGATTGTGCTTATAGCATTTTAGGTGAAAAAAATAATGTAACTCACCCCAATGAAAAATTGTTTATTCCTTTTAAATTAGTATGGGGGAGCGGCAATCGAGTCCGTTCTTTTGTATGCCAAGGCGGAAATATTCAAGATATTGATTTCACAACTCATGAAAATCAAATTGTTTTATTTTTGAAGTTGGCTCCGGAATTTGAAGTGGAAAACCGAGAAAAAAGCCAAGAAGTTTCCTTTTTTATTGATCAGGAATCTCCTATGCAAATATCTGTTGAAGGCATGCCTTCCACTACATTTCAGCTTGGGCAAGATGTTGTTATACTCAATTCCCAACGTAAAATTTCAATGAACTTTGAAATACATCATGGGGAAGGGCAGCTTTTTGGTCATATCATGAAAGGTAATCGTCCTAGTCAAATACTTAATAAAGGAAAAAACCGTTTTGATGCTTTTGACTGGCAAATCTTTTTACGTACAATCCAAAGAAGCGGGCAGTGCGTCGTTAAAGTAACCATAACAACAAACACCTAAACGCAAAG
>Ga0364920_10199_pt1 | contig 21551 bp, 17 predicted proteins | sample SorcelJu500001C8_FD_206961 | JGI IMG/M metagenome (GOLD analysis project Ga0364920, IMG submission 206961) | Enriched cells from Trout Bog Lake Hypolimnion, Wisconsin, USA - BchlTB.June20.5000.01.C8 | ecosystem: Environmental > Aquatic > Freshwater > Lake > Hypolimnion/Profundal zone | place: USA...
ATTTGTACACAACTTTCTCGCACTAAATTTTTACGTTAAAATTTACTTGTTTAATAAGCTCTCGTACAATTTAGAAGTTTTCGTTTATGCATCGAATTTCCATTCCCCATAAAACTGTGGGAGCGCATCTTTAAATTCGCAGAAAAAGTCATTTGCAATTTTTACTGCGGTATCCGGATCCGGAACCAGCGGATCGCAGCTTAAAGCCTGGATCGCAAGGTCTCTGTCGCCCGTCAAACCGGCTTGAACTATCATCTCCTGAACGGGAATATGTTTCATCAGATATTGAACAATAATTTCCGGCATGTCGCCGACTGCGATTGGCTGTATGCCCAGGCTGTCAACATAAGCCTGGCTTTCAACAACAACGCCTCGCGGCAAATTGCCGATCTGGCCGATATTGGCGGTATTTACCGGAGTTATCAACCCTTTGCCGCCGGAAAGCGCCGCGATGATTTTGCTTGCATGTTCGTGAGACGGCTTAAGCCACAATGCCTCTTTGCCGTTCAGTATTCGCTGTACCTTTTTCTTCCTTTCCTCCACCCCGCGCTGGTGGGCAAACGTGTGAACGTGTCCGCCGACGCCCCATTTTTCGGCAGTTGCCTGGTCTGCCAGGAAGTGTCTGAAAAATTCAGCGGTATGCGCATCACCGGCAGCAGGCAGATAGCCGATTCTGTCCAGAAAGTCAAATTTAATTTTTTGTTTGGGATTGACTCCGCCTCCATGCAGCAAAGTTTCCGGGATTTTATCTTTTACGACATGGTCGAACTCGGGATATTTATGGTAATATTCTTTTAAGAGATTAAAACCATTTTTCCCGCAAATGTCCATTTCCATAATCCAGATAAGATGATTTATCCCCGCCATTTTCACTTTTATATCATTTTCCCAGTCGTTTAATCCGAGGAAAGCGGCGATATGCAGCATCAGCCCCTGAAGTTCATGGCAGAGCCCCACCGATTTAACCCGGCTTACCCTCTGCAGGGTGCGGGTCAGTACGGTCATCGGGTTTGAATAATTCATGAACCACGCATTGGGGGCATATTTCTCAACTTCTCTTATTATATCGGTCACCACCGGAATATTCCTCAATGCACGGCTCCAGCCGCCGGGTCCAGCGGTATCGGCTACAGTTTGGATGATTCCATATTTCGCGGGAATTGAAAAATCCAACGCATTCGCGTCATCGCCGCCGGTGCTTATGGTCAAGCCGACAAAATCCGCGCCAGGCAGACAGGAAGCAAGTTCCATGCTCGTTTCGATCCGGAGCCCGGCATTCATGGCATCCGATATTTTATCACATAAGGCTTTGACAAGTTTTAACGCTTCCGGATTAATATCCTGAAGGACTATGTGCATGCCGTGAAGCTCGGTAATACAGGCAATATCTGTTATAAACTTGTAGGTCCAGCCGTAACTTCCTCCTCCGATAAGTACGAGTTTGATGTCCGATTTTTTATTGTTTTGCGCCATTTCGTATGTGTCCTTTTGTCGTTGCAGTTTAATCATGGGGGCAATTCCCCTCCGGGTCGCTTAAATTACCATCCCGGTTGTACCGGGTCGAGGTCCAGCAACGAAAGCGCTGGTCGTCCGCAGGACGAAATCCCGAGACCTCGCGGGCTCTGCCCCGAGGTAGTTCATTTAAATACGGTTGGTTTTATCAGGAACTTCCTCCTTGACTTGACACTAGTCTGCCAGTGTCACTTTTCCTAACCGGGCTGGAGTGAAAAAGGCGTTATTGAAAAGTGCGCTCCAAGCAAGATTGTCTCCTCCCGTTTTCGTCCCGCGCACAATATTCATATAAAATGACGAACCTTTTCCTGCGCCTTCTTTCAACACATCTGCCAGTGGAATGGCCATTTTCACTACCCAGCGATCAGTCTGCTTGGTGTCCGACTCAACTATTGCCCCGCTTTTGTATTCAGTCTTGTCGCTCAGCATAGCGATATTTCCGGCTGGATTTACCCCTATCTGACGATACAAGGATGTTTCCCTGCTTGTCGTGAAAAATATTTCCCAGTCGTCGCCGGGCCAGACACCGCCTGAAGAGTTAAGTTTTGCAGGACTGGTGTGATCGACAAGTTCAAGGTAAAGATATTTGTCATCATACGCGGCCTTACCTGTTATCTTTCTGTCGGGAGAATATCCGTAAGTGGTATACCAATTTTTAAAAGTGGCCGCTCTGGAAAAATCCACAGACTTAAGGTTCCCATTGGCATTTTTGTCCATTTTGGGAATGTTCATTTCGGGGGGCAGAGAGTTTTTTACCTTTTCAACTTCATCCTTGTACTTTTCTTTGTATTCGTATCTAGTTTTGCCGGCAACCATTTTTTCCCATACCGTCGATTTAAAAAGCCCTACCCTTTTCTTTTCGACAAGAATTACGGCGGCTTTTTCGGCCTTCTCTATCAAATCCGCGAGTTTTTTCATGCGTTCGTCAGTTCCCAGGTATTTCCACGCTATCTCTTCGGTCTGATGTGGGGTTACCTGACAGGAATCTTTCAACCCTGCTTGAATCTCCTGCGGATAGTTTTTAGGGTTGGAATATACATCTTCAACAAAAAGATAAAATTCTTTCATGGGCTTGGCCGCAGCCCCATAGTATTTTGTGAAAAAGTCGTTGATAAGATCGTCGATATTCAAAGACGAATCATCCAAAAGCTTTTGGGTAAAATAAACATCGATGCTAAAATCATCATCATTCTCCAGCAAAACGCCCCTGACACCGTCTTTCGCGAACATTTTGATCTGCTCGGAAAGAGAGTGCGCGAAGTATCCGGGGAAATCGTTGAACCCGCCTAGTTGACCGGATAAGGACGGGAAGCAGTAATAAAGCCATAAATAAAAACCCCGTTTTCCTTCTCCTTCTTGAATCCATTCCTGGTAAGTTTTCAACTCATTTCTCTTCATTGACGGACTCCATGGCCAATGACGGGTAGCTAAACACATTTGGATACAGACATTAGGAGCGATCTTCATGCCTTGGGGACAATAGGCGTGACTTGCATAGGCTAAAGTGGCCACAAATTTGTCCGGATGTTTATCGGCAACTTCACGTGCAACTTTATTTACAAAGGTAAACCAATACTTGCTTACTTCGCCATTGCAGCACTTAAAGCCACCGGTATTATGATCCATCAAAGCTTGGCATTTCTGGCATTTGCAATAATCACGGGTGTCCATTGGTTCCAAGATTGCATAGTCCCCCAGTGAGCCCAAGTGGTTGCTCTTGCCGTCGAAATAATCCATAACATCCTTTGCCACCTGCTTTATCAATGCGTCGTTGGTGTAGCAAAGCTGCGGCGGTTGGCCTTCGTATCCTTTTGCGAAATATTCAGGATGACTTCCCTCAAATGCTTTTTCATTCTTTGTATTTTTGGCATAGAAGCGGTCATAATATCCATAAAATGAGTGACAGCACCTATATTTTTCGCCTCCGGCACGAAACCTCAATGAAAACAACTTCATGTCCTGTGAGGATTGGTTCCCAAAAAGGGCTTTAACATCTTGGCTCGGAGTAAGTATCGGATATGGATATCTATACATGAATGCCGGTTTTCTGCGAATATTGATATCTTTACAATTTACAGCCAATGTTTTTGTGACCGGATGGCATAATCCTATTTCTCCCGGGCCGAACCAGCGCACATCACAGAATTTCTCCAAGAAGTCATATACGGCGGAACAGGTCGCATGATTTTCAAAATTGTCAGGCAATGCCGCCGGATATTTCAAAATCCCTGGAACAGGATCGTCTTTGCCCATCAGCACTAATACGCCTGGTTTGTTAAGTACCGTATATTCCTGATCCGCAAAGTCATCACTTTTCAGTCCTAACTTTCTTGTCTCCGGGCTCTCGCCGACACATATCTTCAGGCCTTGCGCATTCCCTGCGATATCGGCGCTTTGCACTGGAAGTTTCGTTCCGGTAATCCGGCGGATATGATCGTTCAACTCATCCGCGGCAAACACCGCCGCCTTAGTCGGATTTTTGTCTATGACGATTGTCGCGGCCGGAACCCCCTCTTTTACAAGCATCAGCGCTCCGCCTTCCGAGTCCTGCGCTCCTGAGTAAAGCGGCAGGCTCATGGACAGTATTGACCAAAAGCACAGTTTGGTCACAACGTTTGTTTTCCGCTTAATCATGATATCTCCTTGGTTTATTGAATTTTGAATCCTGTTTAAATTTTCTTATCCAACTGATCGGGACTATTTCCGGAAGTCAGGAATATGCTGCGCACATAAAACACCTGTTTAGTCGACTTCCATGGCGCCAGCCTTACGTAGACCAATTTACCGGCCCGCAACACGTTGTTATCGGAACCATCAAAAGAACCAGTAAATTTGAACCCGCCCCGCCCTTCGTCATTTTGAGTGAGTGGAATGTAATAAGTATTCCATTCCCAAGTCGTGTCAAATGAAACGTTAAATACTTCAATTCCTTTTCCTGTAGTTGTAATTAAGTCAAGACACATCTCGGCTTTGGGGTTCGACTTGATTTCTATTTTTAGAAAACGGTAAGCCTTGATATTTATCTCTTTTTTAACCGCAATTTGCCAATAACCACCGGATGGACCGCCGCACTGCTCCAAACGGATGCAGGATTGCTCTTTGTCAACAGCCATTACGCATTTGTCCTCATTTGACGATTTGGACAGTCGAAGGTTTTCCGGCATATCGCCAGTGTAATTCAAAATTGCACAAGATGTTCTCTCGTCCGCCGTAAGCCGCCAAGCGAACAACAGCAATGTTACGATTATAAACAATCTACTCATGTTCAAATTCCATATCCGCCATAGTTATTCAATTCCTTCGATGTAATACAATATAATTTGACTCTTAGGAACATTGATTTTAAGATTGTTCCCTGATTTTATTTGATTCCCGTTGTCGCGCAAATCCCGGATTTCAACAATTTCTTTAAATGGCAATTTGATTTCAGCCTCCCCGTCTGCGGTCCTTTTATAGTTGCCGACGAGCAGGAGCATCTCATTGCCTTTTTTAACTGCAGAATAAGTCAAATTTTTGTTTGAGCCTTCCAAATCGGTCATTACTGTGCCGTCCATGATAATATTTTCGTAAGGCGCGATTTCGGACAGGGCTTTCGAATGATAATAGAAATCCCTTGGGGAGTCGAAATCCCAATATGTGAAATAAGTTATCCCGCAGATCCCGTTGAGCAATGCCTCAAGTACCATCTGTTCCAATTTGTATGGATCAAACTTGCCGTAGGTTCCCGTGCTCAGCCAAGGGATACACTTGTTGCATTTCAATGTTTTATAGTTTTCTCTCATCTCATCATGTACTTTCAGTGCGTTTCCCTGGACATAGAAGCTGTTGGCGGAGATGTCAACGGATGCCGGATAAAAACGGTTGAAGTCCGAAATTCCATCATAATTCGGGGCTGTCGGGCGAGTATCGTAGAAGCCAATAACAGGCATTTTTCCGCCGCCGATTCCTTTCCTGACCGCATCTTTCAAGTCTTTCACTCTTTCAGTGCCGCAATCCTTTAGAAATTCGTCCATTGATTTGCCGGATTTTTTCTGCTCTTCCAGACACCTGGTACATGCCGCAGCCTCCTTTGAACCAGGATACCAGCATTCGATATCCCAAAACACATAGTCGGGCGTTGTCAAAGCAACTCCCTGAGCCACTCGGGCCATTTCCTTTTCATAGAAAGTTCCTTTATAAGCGGGACAGAGATTTTTATTTTTCAGCCCCGACTTCAACTGGGAGAATATCTCGGAACCCTCCTTATGACCTTTTGCCATGACATGAAAAGGCGATTCATTCATAATTATTTTAAACCCTTCTTTTCTGGCGGAATCAATAAAGGCCAATGCCTCTGTCTGGTCTTTCGAGCTTGACTCCGATGAAACCCAGTTTCTTGGAAAGCATCCCACTGCGTTAAACCCCATGTATTTCCAGGCCGCGAAAAAATCCGGATACTCATTCGGGGCCTTTTCTCCCATCCATGTAAGACTGATATGGAGCCGCTTCATTTGAGGCTTAACTAAAGGTATTTCCAAAAGCCTGATTGGAACTTGTGTTTTTTCGGGTTCGATGCCTTCGCATTCAGCGTAAATATATGCGGGCAGATTCATATTCACAGATTTGTCAGCAGTGAAAAATATCATTACAGTCTGCGAGTTTACCGGTGATTTTTTCAGCGGCAGTTTCCATTGTGCATATTTATTACCATTAAAAATGATGGGAATCTTTTGGGCCTCCGGTGCAATTATGTTTACCCCTTCCGGCGCTTCAACAACAATAGACACCGGTTTGGCGGCGGAATCTTTATTCCTCATATCTGAAACTTGTAGTGCATTCGGGGTGTTTATATTTGTGGAAATCGCGAGTTCCTTTAGACGCGGTTCAATTAATATCCCGCTTGTGATAAATTTCTGTTTCGTGCCTTGGTATGCTTCATTGAAAACGGCTGCGTTTTTTGCGTTACCTTCCATTACGCTTATTTCGTCAAGGAATACTTGACCGGTGGCCCCTTTTATATACACCCCGACATATCTTGCATCAGCATTCACTTCGAGCTTGAATGGGTAAACATAGGCTTTACCCATTTCGTCAAGGTAATAATGGGTTTTGAAATTGCTCAGGTCCTTTTCTCCCTGCATGAGCTTGACCATTGAGGCGGACTCATAAAAATCCTTGCCATCCCTGCTTACAAAAATCTTGAATTCAGCAGGTGCAACAAGACTGGGCAGTACCTTACCGGCGAGCGCTCTTATGACGACACTGCCAACGGGTTTGGTTTCACCCAGGTCCAACAGACAATTCATTCCGTTTTCGGCCCCGCCCCAATACCACCCGACAGCCGACGAATCAAACCATATCTTATCGTCTTTGAGGCTGCTGATTTTGCCGTCTGTAAGAGCTGTTGTTGCCGCATCGCCCTTTGCGGTAAGGCTGTAATCCGGCTTTAGGGAAAAAACAAATGGTTTGCCGAGCGCAAGGTTATTGCCTTTTGTGTATTGCTCCCACATCTTGCGATACTTTATGATGTCCGGGTCTACGCCCTTTACGATGTTCTCCCCCAATGCTCCACTGGCCCCCGCGAAAAGGAACAACGCGACTATCACCGGTTCAAATACCGCGTTTAGCTTTTTCATACTAAGTTCGTAAAAGTTTAATGCATTAAAGTCCTTTCCCTTAAAAAAAGTTAAAAAAATCTTCAGGCATCCAATCTTCGATTCTCTTCTTTCCATTTTCATTGAACTTTTCACTTTTTATTAAAATTTTCACTACTGTCCGGTAAACTTTAAACGAAATTATCGCAAACGAGAACAGCCTGTATATTAAAGTCGTCCCAAACACAAATATTCAAGTAAGGAACTCGTTTACAATGCATTATAATTCAATGACCTTGAATGTCAATCCCCCTGCCGATTTCTTTGAGGTTCCCGCCGCCGGGTTCTAGAGAAGTATCATCTACACTTTAAAATCCCGGCAGGCCTGGAGATAGGCTTCGATATTGGCCCATGGCACTTCCGGCTCAACCAGATGCGTCGGCGTACACAACAGACCGCCTTTTTTGCCGGCAATCTTCAGATTGCGCAGCACTTCGCTCCTGACCTCTTCCGGCTTGCCGAACGGCATCGTCGTCTGAGTGCCGATAGTTCCCCAGAATGACAGGACGTCTCCGTATTCGGCATGAATTTTTTCAAAGCTCATGCATTCCGGCTGGATCGGGTTCAGGATGTCCACGCCGATTTCGATCAGGTCGGGAATAAACGGTTCGACATAGCCGCAGGAATGATAGCTGAACAGCAGATCGGGTTTAACCGTTTTGGCCGCTTTGATGACTTTCGCGAAACGCGGCTTGATCCAGGCGCGGTAAAGTTCTTCGGACATCATGATGGCGTGCTGCATGCCGATATCGTCGCCGAGATGGATGAAATCCACGCCGGCGATGGCCAGTGCTGCCACCCGCTCACTGACAAGTTCAGTAATCCTGTCCAGATGATATACGGCTTTCTCGTCACCGGTCATCATGTCCACCATTAATTCCTCCATACTGCGCATATACCAGGAGTCATCCCAGATTGATCCCGGCCCCCCCATTACCGCAAGGCCGCGATCGTGGAGACTTTTTACTGCCGGAATCAACAGCTCGACACTGTCATGGCGAAGTTCCGGGTACGGATAGGCTTTAAATTCATCCAGACTGGTTAAATTCTTCATCGGATGATGCATCCTGGTCATGTGCATGGAGCCGGGATGCGGCTCATGGGCCACGCCGCTGTCATCAATTCTGGTATCGGGGTTAAACGTAACTCCTGGATAATATCTCATCCAGTCCTGTTTATTTTCTTTCATTGCGGCGCTGACGCCCCGGAACGGGAAATTGAACATGTCCTCATAAGACTCGGCATTGGCATAGCGTTTATTGAATTCTTCAGCCAATGACGGACATAGCCAAAAGTGAGCAGGAGCGTATTCAAAGCCTTCGCGCCGCCATAACTTCAACAGATTTTCGCGTGGTGTAAGAGACATAATATTGAATCCTTTTTTTAAACCCCTCATATTTTACAACATGCGTAAAACATTGCAGCAAGATTGGCCGGCGGAACATCCGGCATCAGAGCTTCGTGACTTGGAGACAAAATCAGTCCGGACGGGAAGATCTTGCGCAATCTGGATACTTCCTCTCTAACCTGCTGCGGAGACCCTTCAGTCAGCAGATGTTGAACATCCATGCCACCGCAAAAAACTACACGGTCGCCATATTGGCTTTTGAGCGTATCTGCGTCCATGCCGGCAGCCAAGGGTTGAATCGGGTGAATAACATCAGCTCCGGAATCAATCAAATCTCCAATGATCGGCCCAATTGAACCGCAGGAATGATAAATGACTTTCAGATTGTATTGATGCGCTTGAGCAATAAGGCGTTTGATTCCCGGGAAAACAAGTTTGCGCAATGTTTCAGGATCAACCAGTAACCCGTTCTGAGTTCCCAAATCATTGCCCAGCAGAACCGCCTGCAAATTACCGGCAGTTGCACGATAAAATATTTCGTTGGCCTGAAGATAAAACTCTAATATCCTGTCAATCACAGCTTTGAACATTACCGGTTCCAGAAGCATTGCCATCAATGCATCCTCCATGCCAAATGCGGCGCATGCGTCCTGAAAATGGGAGGACCACATAATGCCAAGGCCGACTTTTCCAACGGGTACGGCAGATACAGCTTTTTTACACTCTTCAATGTCAATATGTTCTGCAGGATTGGGCCATGGAAAGTCAGTAATACACCGAAGGTCATTTTTCCCGGCAAAAAATCCATGCCCGGTTAAAGTGCGTTCCTCATAATCAGCCGAATTCCCGGCGGAAAAATCGAAAGCACAGGCGATGTGATTGGCGGGTGAGTGGCAATAAGGCACTTCCACCGGGTACAAATCGTCATCCAGCAGCGTTTTCAATTCTGCAATACTGCGCACCTTGAAATAATCAAACAGGCGCTGAAGAGCTTCCGGCGTCGGCATGCCAAGCCAGCATGGCAGCCGATCGACGGACTGATGAGCCAGTGTGGCAAAGAACCGTTCCTGAGAATTCATATTTTCCTTCATTCTCTTTCAAGCCGCCCTAAATATCTCCGCCAAACTTATCAATATTCTTACGTAATTTCATTAACGCATCAATATGCATCTGCGGAATCAAGCCATGGCGGTCAGGCGGAACATCAAGCAAGAAATTGGCGTGGCGGGTACGGGAAATCAGATACATACCGAGCAATTCGGCGTCACTGCGCGGAACATCCGCATCCTGATAAAACCACTCTTTCCCGATTGGATCGTTGACTTCACCGGGCATGTAGTAAGATTTACCCTCGATCTCACGCCGTCTGACATGTCCATGATGGCTGTTGGGAAGGAAGCGTTCGATTGCGATAAGGTCAGCCGGCCATGCTTTTGCCACCGGGTAATTTGAGGCGTCGCCGATCCCATTGTTCATCATGATTACGGCTTCCGGTTGCAATGCGGCGATACGGTCATACAGTTCCTGCCGGTAACTGCGCGGAAGTATTATAGGAATGTCAATCCATACTTCGCCGATCTTGCCGTATTGTGTAAGCAATTCCTCAATTTGAGCAGTCTGGAACTCCTGGCAGGCTCGATTGATAATAAAATCCGCTGTCTCAGAGGGAATTGACGAGTCGAAACGATGATGGTTGTCCAATGAACAATAATATAATCCCGGCATAACGCCGTATTTTTCACAGGCATTAACGAAGGCTTCGACTACATCGTTCGCATTGCCGCTGGTGCCGACATGATAATCGGTATGCTTGGACGGCCAAAGACAATGCCCGGCGACATGTTTGGCGGTAAGCACCGCATATTTCATTCCGGCGTCACGAGCAACAGAGATCCACTGGTCAACATTAAGCTTGTCCGGCGAATACAATGTTGACGGTTGGTCTCCCATTGATAATTCCACTCCGTCAAAGGTGCTCATCCCGAAATGGATAAACATGCCATATTTTAAGTTTTCCCAGGTCTGAAGTTGCTTCAAACTAAGTCTTTGGCTGCCGCTGTCCTTGTTCTCGTCAATCATTTTAAATTCCCTATTTCTTTAATTGCTGAACTGATTATCTTATAAATTCTAAATGCTATTTATTTGTCGATTTTATTTTCCGTTTTCTTCCTGAAATTTACTTCTATAAAGTCCATATATCATGAAGAAAATCATATCTTCGGTCTTTGATTCCGTCCTTTTTTTCATCATCTCTTTTGTTATCCTTATAACTTTGTTAAAATTTTTCAACTGTACAGTTTTAATTTATTTACAAACTACATATAGCCTGGTTTGCTTGTCAGCCGTGACAGTGACATTCAGCCCTGTATTTCCCGCGAAATTATTCAAAGTAACAGTTCTTGGCGTGGGGTTCTCCGCCCAGTAAGGGTCATACGTCGCGATAATGTGATAAGGGCCGAATTGTACCCTCCGCACTATCGGTAACGCTTGGTCGAACTGAGCCTTAGCCGTGACATCAATGCACGGCTGACCATGACTGAGCGTATATTCGAACAGTTTGACCAACGCAAGTCCTTCGACCATTGCCGACACCGGTTCAGATTTCGACCTCAGATATTGGACGATATCGCTCTTTGCCATAGTGTAAACGGGATACTGATAATTCCCGTCATCGTAAATTCCATTGGCCGGATCAGCGTCTACGCCGTAGTTTAATCCAGGCTGAGTTTTCTGCACAAGCTGGAACCGGACAGTAGCAGTATCAGCCGACAGAAAATACAAGGCGTCGTAGCGATTAAAACTGCCGCCGCCTCCGGAAAAGCCTGATCCAACCGTAACCGTATTGCCGGCAACGATATCGCCGTCAGGAATGTGTTGGTTTGAGGTTCCTGACCAACCATAAAGTACCAGACCTTGTGCCCCTGTGAAGAAATTCATGGTGCTCATTGCGCGAAAATCTTCATTCGTTATAGGCACTCCCGAAACTGCTGAAGTTTGATTTGGCGGCGCCCACCCCCACCAGCGCCAGCCGTCGCCGCCAGCGTCCAATTGGTTCCAGTAGTAGGGACGCACTGGTTTTATTTGGGGTGCCGGCAACGTATTGACATATCCGACATTCTTGTCGATATTTTGCATTACATAAGCCACGTGTTGTTCGGACCAGTAGAAACAATAGACTGTCGGATATAATAAATCTACTCCCGCCACTCCCGGTATTCCCGTCACGATATACTTACCGTAATTATCCCATCTCGCCTGCATCGTGGCCTCATTTACGCTATCGAAATACCAAGTGCGTGCCCATGGTTGCCAGCCGTAAATTCCAACATCAGTCCAACCTGCCGAATGTGCCGCGTCAACTGCTGCAAGTTCGGCGTTAACAAAACCATTATAATAGGCAGTTTCCAGTCCGCCTACATACCATGTCTGACTTTGCAAGTTGCTCAAGTCCAACGGTATACCGGGAGACTCCATATCTATCATATAAATCTGTTCTCCGTTATGAAATGGGAAAAGATTATTTGCCAGGAGATCAGAAGCAATAGTCGCGCACGAGGGGAGCAGATCGAACCGTCCTGCCGCTATGTTCAGGGGTGGCCCGGCCATCCAGGTGTTATAATTCAAGCTGGCTGAGTATTGGAAAATAGTTCCCGGCGGCAAAAAGCTCCAGATGGTTGTATCGGGAGTTATAAAGCTGTTGAATCCGTGGGTTACCGCGTATTCGTACATTTCATAATTGTGGCTTCCGCAGTAATTTAATTCATTCACAAAATACTTTAAGCGGAAAGGCTGAATATTGGCAGCGACAAACGGTCCGGCGCCGGCCGGCAAGCCATCACTCATGTTAGTCGGATACGGAGCGTGAGATCCCACCGTCAGATTGGTATTATCAAGAACAACACTGGCCAAGTCTGATACTGTCAGTGAATTAGACTGTGTAAGTGTGACTGTGCCGCTGGACGGCAAAGCAGTAATAGAAAAATTAGGCAGTAAAGACCATGCGGCTTCAAATTCATCACTTCCACTCCAGCGTATGCCGTCACTGGGAGTCGTAGCGCCACATAGTGTCCCGGTATTGTTATTCCCGGAATCGTCGCGGGCGTCGCTTTGGTCAAAAGAATAATAAGCAACCAAATTTGACTTGGGCAAGGCGTTGAAACACATGTTTTCACAAACTTCCGCCTGGCTTAATGCTCTATTGTAAACTCCCACGGCATCAATATTGCCATTGAAAAAATGAGACTGGCCCCAATAAACCGCAGCGCCAATTGCAAAAGGATAACTGTTATCTAAACTATAACCAGTTGCCGGTAATAAAGCCCCGCTGTCGGCATAAAGAACACCGTTCAGATAGATGCGCAGATAGCTGCCATTACGCATTGCGGCAACATGATACCATTGGCCTTTTGTCAAAGCTGTTGTGCCGATCACTCTATAGTAAGAACTCCCGTTGTCTACAGTAAGCATGAGCTCGTCATTGAAGAAATATGCAAGCCGGTAGCCATTGTATTGTCCGCCGGCCGACTCTCCAATATTTTTGCCTGCTATCGTATGATCGCTATTGGAGATGTTAGGATCCGCCTTAAACCAGGCGGTTATCGTAAAATCGCCACTGCCAAAATTAAAATTGGAACTGTTGGCGCAAGTAATGTAATCAGCAGTTCCGCCGAAATGCATGCCCGCGGTATTAATATCTGTGAATACATTCTCAACTTCGACACCGGATAATGCGCGGCGCCATACTCTGAGGTCGTCAATTTTGCCATTGTAACTCCAACTAGTGCCTCCGTAGGCGCCGCCGATCAGTTCACGAAATGTGCCGACAGTCCCGGCCTTGGGATAGGTTCCGCTTAAAGTCACTGCAGTTTGTTTGGCAAACTGACCGTTGACATAGCTTATTATGTTTGTTCCGTCAAAAACAACCGCCAGATGATACCACGTGCCTGCCGCTAAATTATGACCGGCGTCAAGGTCGTTAAACGATTGATTTGTGGTGCCATTCCCCATAATGAATCTAAAATCTCCGCTGGCAATAAACAGCGAATAGGCCCAATAAGCGCCGGAATTGTCAGAATAGTAACCGTAAACTGCCTGCGTTGTGGATACATTTGCGGGATTGACCCAGCAGGTGATGGTAAATTTACTGCCGGTTGGAATTAAAGGAGAAGCATTGTTTGAGCCTACCTGAACATAATCGCCGTTGCCGTCAAAGTTCAAAGCCCCGTTTGATTTGCCGGTAGTCCAAGTGGGATTGCCGTATACAGCGCCATCATGGGTGCCTGCGCAATCATGGACTGTCGTTCCGTTCGTCTCATCGAATTTCCAGTTTGCATAGGGGTTCGCCGAAACAATCATTGAAGCCGTCAAAGCCATTCCAATAACTAAAGCGCGTATAAACATAGTACCCTCCATTATGTTTTATCTTTTAAAACCACTCAGAAAATCATTGCCACCCGACTTTTCCATTGAACCTCCGATCACAGTTTAGAATTGCACTCCGCTGTTGGGATAGCCGAATCCGGCCTCCAGGGCGCTGACGTCATTATTTTTCACTCCGTTGTCATCCGGCATTTGATATATTTCCATGTATGTACTTGCCTGCACATGTCCATCCATGAATACCATGTTGGTTCTGCCCAGCGTCGCCGAAGCCGAGATAGGAATGATGGAGGAACTGGTTCGCCAGTCAGCAATCCCGTGCCGAAATGCGAAGCGGATACCATTAGCAGCCGCAAAGGAACTGATTTTGCTGTCTCCGGCAAAAATTGCTCTAGCCGGCTTATTTACAGAGGAGAGATTATGTACTTTAGCAAGACTCCCACCACCCGTATAAGCATATCCTAAAAGATATTGGTTTGATATATAATTTGTATAGTTATAATAAGCAGCTCCAACGCCGAGTGGTTCTGACGGACAGACCGTATTACCCCGCGCAACGTTGTAGCCATAATATGACAAGCCATAACCTGCGGCAAATTTTTTTCCGGTATTAGAGTCTGCGCCGGATAGTTTGGTAAACCAGTACCTTTGAGACAGGATTGGATTACTATCACAGGCTGACACAATCCAGTCTTGATAATCCCCGGAATACATTGCTTGGGATAACCCGATCTGCTTCATATTGCTGGAGCAAGTCGAAGCTTTGGCGGTTTCCCGGGCTTTGTTCAAAGCCGGCATCAACATTGAAACCAAAATTACGATGATTGCGATGACCACGAGGAGCTCTATTAGTGTAAAGCGGTTCTTCATCCTTTTCATTTTCTCATCCTCTGTTTTTGATTTATAGTTAATTTTTGAAATACCTCTTCGTTTTCTATCCATGCTTCTTGTACCTCACTTTATCCAGCCAATCCTACAATGGATGAGCCATTAAATTGCTTAACCTGGAAAGATTATAATCCAATGTAATGTTATTGTCAAGAGTATTTATATTAAATAAAAGCAATATTTTAATTGGTTTGACTTTTTATGGCTCATCCATTATATTATCTTCTAATCAATAAGGAAATTATTTTCATGAGCAAAAGAGAAAAAATAATTGGGTATATCGAGGATTTGATAAAAAACGAGCAGCTCAAAAAGGGAGATAAGATACCCTCCGAATACACGCTGGCAGAGATGTTTTCGGTAAACAGGACGACGGCTAACCTCGCAGTCAGCATGCTGGTCTCCAAGGGGCTGTTGAAAAGATTTTCCGGCGCTGCTGGAACAATCGTGGCGAAGAATGGTTCTTATCCTAAAGGGACATTGACATATTTAACTTCCCTGGGACACAACAACGATTACTGGGCAAAACTGCTGAAAGGGGCTCAAAAGGCGGCATTCATGCGAAAATACGTCCTTCAATACACCGAATACGACCCGAGAGATTTGAAGTCCCTTCTTGCAAAACTTAGCGACTATGGTATAAAAGGGCTGTTGACATCATGTTACGGAATCATTAGCGAGAAACTTCCTTTTCCCGTTGTGCATGTGGACGCGGTGCCGCCGGAAGGAACCTCATATAATTATGTAACAAATGACAATTTTTCTAGTGGGCATCTGATAACAAAGCATCTGCTGGACTTAAATCACAGAGAAATTGTCTTTGTCGGTGAGGTCATAGATTTTAACCTTCCTCAAATAGACGAAAGAAAAGACGGATTTATAAAAGCCCTGGAAGAGGTTGGGATTTCAAACGCAGAATCCAGAATCTTCCATAGCAATTCCAATTATGCGACCACCTTGAGGGAAATCAGGAGCAAGTACCCCGGCGTTACGGGAATTGTCTTTGACTCTGATTCCCTATCCATCAGGATGATGAAATTCTTCATAAAAAACAATATTCGGGTCCCCGATGATATTTCCATCGTCGGTTGCGGCGCGTTGACAAGAGGTATGCCGACGATGAAAATAACTTCCGTGGAGCAATTTCCTGAAGATATGGGTTTTTTTGCCTGTAATGCGCTCGTCGACTTAGCGGAGGGCAAAAGAACAGCCGCGATAGCCGAAAGACTTCCGGTGGAGTTGTTTCCAGGCGAATCTGTGCAGGCGCTTAAATAGCAACGTTAAGCCGGTTGATTTTCTTGTCTTTCGTTCCGGTTCTGTCTTCTGTACATAACCGGAATGTCACTCCCCGCGCTCAAGCAGACTGTATAGGCCGTAAGCACAAACATTCCGAACCGTGCATTTACAAACCAGTCTTTTTTCACTGAAACATTGTTTTTCATTATCTTTTCTTTAAAATTTAATGCAAAGTTAACGTTCTTGAATACTATTCCGATAAGGCGCTCCTATCATTTCATTCGAACACCAGCATGACGTGTCCATCCAGGCATGTTACTTTCACATGAGCACGGCCGTTTCTGTATTCGAACGGGATTTCCCGCACGGACGGAGCGAGAAGAACCCGTTTGGGCTTCTGAGCAAGTTTCACCGAGACCGAAACATCAACCAGAGGAAACGGATCTTCCACGATATCCAAGCTTGCCGCCTTCCGCACCGGACAAAAACTTATCAGATGGACGATTGTCCGCCCTTTTTTCAAGACCACGGATGTCTCCATGCTGACAGGGCCGTTGGATTGAACAATGGGTTCTGGCAAAAGCCTTTTCACACAATTTCCAAGGACATGCCTGTACGCTTCACTGGCGTGCGCTCCATATGCGGTAAAAATCGGAACAGAGAAGGTTATCACCCGTCCGTTTTGGATAATCGCCGAATATCGTGAAAGTTTGTCTGGCGGCGTGTGTCCATGCGAACAGAAATGTTCGTAAGTGCGCTCGAAGTAAGGCTCCACTACTCGACAAAGAGATTTCGCTCCGGAAACCGCCGTCATGCGAAATCCGCGCTCATACATGACATGATCCATTTCGGGAAGACCATCGGCAATGGTTTTGTCAGCCCTGAGGTAAGTAACAGAATAAGGAGATTCTCCGTGGACTTTGACCCCAAGCTCATCCATGGCCGGGTTGCCATCATCGTCAAGGGCAGCCGATCCTGAAACGATCAAAGCTCCTCCTTTTTCCAAATACTTCTTGAGTGTCGATTTTAATATCTCATCAATCTTTACCATCTCCGGCACGACTACAAGAGGGTAGCCATTAAGATCCGCTGATGGAGGAAGGAAGTCAAACTGGAATTTCAGTTCCTGCAATGCGCGTGTGCAGCCCAGTCCGACATTGCCGGGCCGGTCACCAAGGGCGGGATCGATCAAGACGGCCATTTCGCTAAGAAGCTTTCCTCCAGCCACCCACTGTTCACACTCCTTTACATAGCCAAATATCCTCCCTATCCTATCATACGCTGGTTTGTCCAATGTTCCGCGGGGATGCATCTGGTCTCCAATGCCAACGGCAGCCCCTTGGCTCAGCATCTGGCAACATTCGTACTTCATGGCGCTCTCTGGTTTCAAGCCGCCAAAATCAGCCCAACTTTTGTGAAAACGTCCTGTGTGGCTGATGATAGGCAGCCCCTGCGGCCTGATGTAGCGGATTACATATGGAAAATAAGCGTATCCCCATCCTCCGGTTGGAAGACATTCCACTAGAACGTGATTGACGTATTTCTTCTCAATATGCAAATTCACCTTGGGCCGGGAATTGAACCATATCCATGCCTGATTATGCCCATTATGTGCCGCGTCGATCATTTTCCGGTAGCGTTCCATATATCCATATGCAACTTCGCGGGCATATTTTTTTCTGTCGCCGTCATCATGCGGATTATAACCGCGTTTTCTCATTCCGTCGATTGCGTATTTTGATGTGCTTGGCTGATCCCAGCACATGTCGAAGAAAATACCGTCAACCGGGGCAAAACGCCGGAGCACTTCGTCCAACTGTTCCGCAAGATAGTCCTGGTAGGGGCTCGACATATCCAGTATTTGCCAGCCTGCCTGCAGGTTGGGTCTGACAAACTTGCCGTCCTGATCAACGGCAATCCAGTCGGGGTGGCTGTTCGCTGCGTACTCGTCGCATTGAACACTCAAGTACACGGGCGCCAGTATCCCATGTTTGTGAAGTGCCTCAATCTGTTCCCCTAGAAGATCGAATCCTTTCGCCAGGCCCGGGTGCCGCGCTGAACTATCGGTATTGTAGTAAAGGTGTCCATGATGACATTTAGCGAACACGCATACGCTGTCCACGTTGGCATCAACAAAGGTTTTGGCGAAAATATCGGGATCGAAATTCTTTCCAACATCAGGAATGTCGGGGCCGGTGTGAAAGTCGAGATGCAGGTTTCTCTGATAGAAATTTGGGGGTGCTGTCATGTTTATCTTTTTTTATTAATATTTTTAAAATTTCGAATGACAAATCTTACAAATGAAATTTCTCTGCAGTTTGCATGGCGATAGCAGCCCATTCCCATAACCGTTGCGGCTGACCGCGCATAGTGCTAAGGTCTTTGGCAATAATCTCCACATGGCAGCCACGGGTTTTCTCCAACGCGGTCTCCAACAGTTTTCTGGCGGCCTCCGGATTCCAGGAGTCTTCGGCGAAGATCGCCGGACTGGGTTTTATGGAAATTACATAATCTTTTCCAAGCTGTTCTACCGCCTTGTCCAAATTGCACCACGGGCTGCAGGAAATTTTCCGCAAATTAGGGATGGTCTTGAGGATAGATATTTTATTGTGCAACGGTTCGCAGCAGCCGTAATAGGTCAATCCAAATTTTTTCAGCCAGCGTCTTTCATATTGCAGCGCGAATTCCTCGTGCATTTCCGGGCTGACCTCGGAGAATATCTGGGCGGCAGCACATCCCCATTGATCAATTGGGCGGACGTGAGACGGATTAAAGTCTTTCTGCGGCAGTTCATCAGTATAGCCGAGGCCGCCAGAGCCAACCCCGTAGTTACCAGAATCAATGGTCAATAAACCAAGATTCTCCCATTGCTCAAGTCTGGACAGATATGCGCTGACCAGCCGGTCCATGGCCAGATGCACCAGTTCCGGACGCAACACCAGGTCCATCAGTGCCTCCTGAACGCCACACCACGTTATCAGAATATCCCATGGCGCGAACCAGCAGGTAATGACGCCGCCGCATTGCACATCCAGGATATCTCCGAAAATATCACGGACAGTATTTAATTTTTCTTCCGTAGCTGCACGATCATAAGTAATTATCGGGTCTTTGATCTTCGCGACATCGGCTTCGCAGATGATTTGCGGTTTATAGCCATGCGAATGAATATCACCTGCTCCTTTTATGGTATCTTCTTCGATAGATATTCCGAACCCGGTATCTGTTAAAACCGGATTTATAAACGCATTTTTTTCGATGATCATATCAGCGGGCAGGTGATTCCATTGATACTGCTGCATCCGCATCTGGCCTTCAAGTTGCCGACATAATTTGCTTTCGCAACGCAATTTCAGTTCACTATTGACATCCATCTCGTTCCAAGGCAACTGAAAGATTGATAACATTGGACGTTTGGATCGCAATCCGTTCAGTTCTGTCCACAATTTTGCTTTTTCCTGATGTACCGGCAATGCCGCAATCGCCGCCTGCTTTTCCGCCAGCTCCCGGAGTATCGCTTTATCCTGTACTGATATTTTCATAACCTGAATCCTTTATTTGTTTATATTAATCAATATACAAAAATTATTTACTTTTGGAATGGACAAATGTAATATAATAATGTATAATTGTTCAATCATGGATAAACTATTATCAAATTTAGACATTAATTTGCAGCGGGCGGAACTGTCAAGCCTGGGTGCGGAGTGGAAAAACTCTTATAACGGCGATTCCTTCGCCAGAATTTTGAAAGCATTCAAGCTGGTAGAATCGAATAGCCCTGGTGTTTGTACTATTTTTAGGGTAGTTCTATAATTGTTTCTCTGATGATGATTGTAAGGTATTCGTTTTATTTGTGTTAATGCACGGTTTTATGAGGTTATAAACATTTTGCGCCATTTGGCCTGAACCTGCTTGGGTTAAATGTACTCCATCGCCGATATCGTATGCTGGTATAGGCCTAAAGGGGAAGACTGTATAATCAGTGATTGTCCCATCATTATCTATTAGATTGACCCCAACATCAGAACAATATGTAGCAAGCCAAACATTGTACGTTTTTCTTTCATTATCTTTTGCCGCTGTTAAAACAGATACTCCATAACAATTACACAAAAATATATTACTTGGAGTCACGCCGCCTGCAATAAGAATATTTACTATTATTTGTATATTTTTTTCTACTGTTGCGGCTGGCAGACCGCGGTTAAAATCATTTAGGCCTATTTTAATCCATATCCTCCGAAAACCATGGTCTAATAATAAGGTTTGAGCAAAAGAGGCTATTTCGGATGATTGTGAACCTCCAAAACCAAGATTTGCCACCCAGTTATCAGCTCCCAGAAGAAGTCCTAACTGATAGTGCGGCGGGGAGTTTGGGGCTGGCGTATAACCGGCAGTTCCTAATCTACATGTTGTGCTGGGGTCATTACTCCATTGGGGTTTGCCATCAGAGGCAGAGTCTCCGATAATGGCAAAATCAGGTGTGTAAACCTTAACTTCATCAATATATACTATTCCAGTTTTAGCGTTATCTGTTCTGAAAGACAACTGTGTCGCCGCAGCGCCTGAATAGTTCTTAATTGCTACTTGTTTTTTAGGATTATATAAACTGGCAGAATACGATTTATCAATCCAGTAACACCTAACTGTTTTTGCTGCCGGGTCTATTACAAGAGTCACTTGATTATATGTGGCGTCTGTCCATGTTACATCTGTTGCCGGGTCTGTATTTGTAAAAAATGACAAGGTATTATTTGTCATTCCGCCGCTGACAGTAACAATCGGATTATTTGAAGCATCTAACAATTCAAATATTCCAGCATTGTTAGCATCAAAATACATATCATATTCAACTATATATTTTTTTGAAGGGGCGGTAAATGGTATTTTTGCCGATACATTTCTTGTTGTTGATTTATCGTGTAATTTTAATTTAGCAGAAGCATGTACAGTTGCAATGCTAGCCGTTCCTCCCGCTTGGTTTAGAGTCCATCTTGCTAATGTTCCATCAAATCTTTCTAATAAAAATAAGTTACTCATATTGTTCTTGCTGCTGTTAGAATCAATCACTACTGTCCGCTAAACTTTGAAGTAAATTATCGTAAACGAGAACAGCTTGTGTATTAAGGTCTTCCCAAACACTAATATTCAAGCAAGGAACTCGTTTACAATCTGATCCCAGACGCAGGCACAAATCATATCCCTGTCTCGGACGAACCATCGGAACGTAATTCATAAGCAGAACTCCGATGTCAAAAAATCCCGTTTCAAATTTCACGATGCAATTTCCTTTATTTATTTTATGGAAAATTCAGTTCATAATACACGATATCATATAATTGCCAATTCTGTATCTGCCTTTTTCATAAAGCTTCCCTGTCCACAAATCCTTACCCGCTGTATCTATGTTTAATTCAGTTGGAAATTCACGCCAATTCAAATAGGTGTTAAATGATGAATCATCTCTTTCCAGCCTGCATCGTGTTACGGGTAATCTACCAACACCGTGTTTAAGAAGATCATGAATGCATTTTTTAGTTGGCTTGAAGAAA
>Ga0364920_10201_pt1 | contig 21404 bp, 18 predicted proteins | sample SorcelJu500001C8_FD_206961 | JGI IMG/M metagenome (GOLD analysis project Ga0364920, IMG submission 206961) | Enriched cells from Trout Bog Lake Hypolimnion, Wisconsin, USA - BchlTB.June20.5000.01.C8 | ecosystem: Environmental > Aquatic > Freshwater > Lake > Hypolimnion/Profundal zone | place: USA...
ATAGAAAAGCGAATCGAAGATCTCGCTACTTTGTTAGACACCCCCATTTTGAGCAGCACGCGGGAGGGTTCTATAGCGCCAGAGGCGCAGGCAGAACCCAAGCTTGCCGCAATGCCTGCCATATCGAGATGGATGCACAGCGTCTCCCCATCGACGCCGGGGAATGCCAAGCAGGTCGTATTGGAAATCCTCGGCCCCTCCCCATGAATCACAAGATCGGGGATCTCCCGCAGCAACCCCTTCTCAAAATGGAGGCGCAAATCCAAAAGATGCCGCGTAATCGCCTCTTGGTCTTGCGATAAAATACGGAGCCCCTCTGCAAGACCTAAAATGCCCGCGAGATTCTCGGTTCCAGCGCGATGGGCGCTTTCCTGAAAGCCTCCGGTCAGGAGAGGAGGGATCTTGCAAGCGGAGCGGAGAAACAGGAGACCGGTTCCTTTGGGGGCGTGGAATTTATGTCCGCTGACGGCGAGCGCCGTGATGCCGGGATGCATGGCAAGCGGCTCTTTGCCAACAAACGAGACCGCATCCACAAGTAACGGGATGCCGCGCGCGAAAGCAATGTCCGCAACAGCCGCCAAGTCCAACTTGACTCCTGTTTCGTTATTGGCGGCGCTGAGCGCGATCGCCCTGGTGTCGGGCCGAATCGCCGCTGCCAAATCCTCGGCGCGCGGCGCTCCCCAAGGCCCGACAGGCAAATAACTTACGTTAAGTCCTTTACCCTCAAGTTCTTGCGCCGTTTTGTAAACGCAGGAATGTTCGATCTCTGTTGTGATGAGATGCCCTTTTGTCCCGAGCCCTCGCAGAAACAAATTCACACCTTCGGTTCCTCCGGATGTGAAGATGATTTCTTCCGGTTTGGCCTGAAAAAAAGAGGCGGCCGACGCCCTTGCTTCCGAAAGGAGCGCTCTCGCACGTTTGCCAAACCAGTGCATGCTGGAAGGGTTTGCGGGAGGCCCGTTCAAGTCCACGAGCATGGCCTTCAATACTCTTGGATCAAGACCTGTTGTGGCATTATTATCGAGATAAATTTTCTGCATGGCGGATCATTAAAACAGTCATATTATCAGACCCGCCCTTAATTTTCGCCTGCGCAATCAAAGTTTCTCCTGTTTTTTGGAGTTCAAAAGAAGAGTTGAGGATCTGCTGCATTTCCTCTAAGGAAAGGGCGTCGGAGAGCCCATCGCTGCAGAGGAGAAAAAGATCCCCCGCCCGATGTTCTGCGACAGCCACCTCAGGATACGCCTTCGCCGCGCAGCCAATGACGCGGGTGATGATGTTTTTATAGGGAAACGGCGTTGCGCATTCTTCGGCTAATTTCCCGGTGGCCAGCCATTTCGCAAACAGGGAGTGATCTTGCGTTAAAAGTTCCAGTTTTTTGCTTCGCAAGCGATAGATGCGGCTATCGCCCACATGGGCATAGATCATCGCGTCGGAGGACCATAAAGCGCAGCATAAAGTTGTTCCCATGCCCTGGCATTCTCTCCGCTTTTCGCTCATCTCGTACACATGGCGATTGGCCTTTTCGATCGCATCGCGGATCTCGATGATGAGTTCCATGCTATCGATCTGCTGCATCTCTTTTGCCGCGCGGCTGATAAAATCGATCGTTTCTTGCGCGGCGATCTCGCCTGCCCTCTGTCCTCCGATTCCATCTGCTAGAGCAAAAAACCCGATATCGGGCAAAGCGATCCAAACATCTTCATTATTCGGCCTTGTTAAGCCAATATCGGAGATCCCAAAAAACGAAAGCGCGGGGAGGCAAGAGGTGCGCGAAAGGGGATTCACAAGCCTCCAGGCATGCCGCCCAAAAAGTATAAATTGATCACGTTAATTGCATTGAAGATCGCGTGGAGCGCGATAGGAGCTGCAAGAGAACCCCTTTTTTCGTAGATGAAGCCGATGAAAAGCGATAGGGCGAATAAAGAGACGATGATCGGAAGATTGGCGATTCCCTGGTCGGAAGAGTAGTGGAAAAAAGCAAATAATACGGAAGTGATTCCAATTGCCTGTTTGCTTCCCAAATGCTGGCGGATGAAGGATTGGAGAAATCCGCGAAACAGCATCTCCTCGATCAGCGGGGCAAAAATGACAATGGTCGACATCGTCAGGACGAAGAAAAGGGGCTGGGCGAACGTCATTCTTAAAAAATAGACCGCCAACTGTTCCGGGACTTCTTTGACGTGAAAAATTTCGGTCAGCAAATAATTGAAAAACTGACTTAAAAAAAGGACCAGAGGAAACGAGAGCACCCAGGCAAACAGAGCCAGACGAATGTCTTCTATATAATTATGGGGACCCTCGTCGCGAAGGAAGATTTTTTTTCTGACCTGCGAAGAAAGCGCGAGCAGCAATCCGAATAGGAACGCAAGCGTCATTAAGGAACCCAGAAAATGGAGCCAAGAGGCGTAACTGATCACATCAGACGTAGACAACCATTTGCCGAGCAGCGGAGTGAGACAAAAAAAGGAGATAAAGTAGATCAAAAAAATGGCAACGACGTGAAAAAAGCGAATGGGAACAGGCCATTTTTTGTCCTCAAACGCAAAAAAGCCCCTCTTCACTCCAACCCTTAAAAGGATAAAGGAGAGAATCCCGAAAATCAGCGAAGAGACCAACACATCTGTCATCGACTTTTTGCCAAGAGAATATAATCGCTGATGCGAGTAGAGATCTCTTGGACAATTTGCTCGTGAGCAACGCCCATGGGCGATTTTTGGAACTCATTGGTTCCCCAGACAACCGTGTTGTAGTCTGTCGGGAGCAATGTTTTTGGGATGAAGTAGCTATCGCGGACGATTTCCTGCAAGACAATCTTCGGCTGCTCTCCGCGCACATCGATCACGCGCAAGCGCACCGCCATATTGAGATTCAAAGAGACATCTGAGGGAGGAAGTTGTTTTTTTATTTTAGAAGCAGGCGCTGTTTCATGTTCGACAAGCTCCAAAAAGACGACGAATTCCTGTTCAGGAAATTCTCGCGCCACCCAGCCGAGATCGGGGCCGAATGGATTTTCGGCGAAGACCTCATCTTCTCTTGCGGAGACAAAAATTTGTCCTGTCTGTCCTACCTTTTGGACGATCTGCGCAGTGAACTCTTCCGACAAACTCCAGGGAATATCAAATGAGGAAGTATCGATCATGGATGCAATGGCTGCAACAGGTTTCGATCGTCCATCTTCATGGTAGCGTGTCATGAGATCGAGGCCTCGAGAGGCGCAGCTTGCAGCAAATAATCCGAACACCAACGCGGGAATGTAACGCATGTTTTTTCTCCTTGGAGTAAAAGCCAGCATAACAAACGGGTTTGGTTGTTTCAAGCGAAAAGGTGAAAAGTTTGCGTCACTGCGCAAGCAATGCTGAATACGCAGGCAATTCGAGATGCGATGCAAGCATTGGCGCTGCTTCCGGCTTACTAAAAAAATGGCGCTCCCAATCCTCATCCGTCCGCACCACTTGCCGCCATTTCCCTTGCGGCAGCGTCACCGAAACGGCATGCCCATTGGCGTTGAATGCGGCGTACAGATCCGGCGGGCCTTTGATCGTGCAGGCGACAAACTGCGAAGGGGCTCCCCAATCCGGCTCTCGCGGTTGCGATCCATGCCATTGAATATCTTTTTCCGTAAGAAATCTCTCTCTACGCAGCCCAGGATGGTTTTTTCGAAATGCGATCAGCGCTGCGACAAAAGAAAAAATTTTCTCATTTTTTTCGAGGAGATTCCAGAGAAACCAATTGAGTTCGTTGTCTTGCACGTACGGATTGTTGTTCCCTTTTCTCGAATGGCCATATTCATCTCCCATGACCAGCATCGGGATCCCTTGCGAAAGGAAAAGGGCGAGGAAAAAATTGCGCATTTGCTTTTCTCGCAGGGCTGCAATGTCCCCATTCAACGTAGGCCCCTCCGCCCCGCAGTTCCAATTGTCGTTTTGATTCGCCCCGTCTCGATTCATCTCTCCGTTTTCGTAGTTGTGTTTCATCTGGTAGGTGACGAGATCGCGCAGCGTATAGCCGTCGTGCGCGGTGATGAAATTGAGGCTGCTCAGCGGCGTTTGCGATGCGCCATAGATCGATTGGCTTCCCGCAAAGGCGTCAGCAAAGGCTCCCGCTTGCGCCTCCGTTCCTTTAATGAACCTGCGCATGGTGTCTCGGTATCTCCCATTCCAATCGGACCATCTCCTCCACGTATTGGGAAAGAACCCCACCTGATACAGCCCTCCCGCATCCCACGCCTCTGCGATGAGTTTAATTCCTTTTTCGACAGGGAACAAACTAGAAATCGCCTTGACAATTGGAGGAGAGCCCATCGGAGAGCCATCGAGACCTCGCGTAAAAATCGACGCGAGATCGAACCGGAATCCGTCGACATGCATCTCCTCGACCCAATAGCGCAAACAATCGAGAATGAATTTCTGCACGACCGGATGATTGCAATTGACGGTATTGCCGCAACCTGTGAAATCGCGGTAGTGCCCTGCGTGATCGACCATGTAATACACTTTATTGTCAATCCCTCGGAAATTGACGAAATATTCTTTTTCCTTCCCTTCGCCCGTGTGGTTGAAAACGACGTCGAGAATGACTTCCATCCCATTTTTGTGCAGCTCGCGCACCAACGTTTTAAATTCTTGAATCGGCGCGAAAACAGCGTCGGATGCTGTATAGCGGCGCATCGGCGCAAAGAAGAAAAGAGAATTATAGCCCCAGTAATTGGGAAGCGGCTCGCCTGTTTGCGGTTGAATATCTTTGCAGTGGATTTCGTCGAACTCAAAGCAGGGCATGAGTTCAATTGCGTTCACGCCCAATTTTTTGAGATAGGGGATCTTTTCAAGGATGCCTAAAAAAGTGCCCGGATTTTTTGTTTCGCTCGATGCGTGCTGCGTGAATCCGCGCACATGCATTTCATAGATGATGAGATCTTTGCAGGGGATGCGGGGAGACTCGACGCGGCCCCAGTCAAAGGGGGGAGGAAGCGCAGTATGCCCCAGGTATCTTTTTTCCTTATCTCCCCACTTGTGGGTTGTGTCCAGCACCTTTGCGTAGGGGTCGTTCATCCAGAGGTCGAAGCGAAATAAGTCCCCGTGCTCTATGTCATGCATCCCCTCGCAGCGAAAAGCGTACAAAGCCCCCTTTGGGATGTTTTCCAGGGCCATATGCCACACATCGCCTGTCCTCTGCATAGGAAACTCCCTCCTGGGGTCCTGTTCCCCAGGGAAAAATAGCCCCAGAATCACCTTCACGGCATGCTGGGAAAAGAGGGCAAAATTGGCTTTTTTATCCTCTATAGAGAGGCCTAAGGGCTCCGGATTTCCGGGCGATGACAAAATCCATTCCATATTGCTTTATGTACTATGAATTATTTTAGATTTCAATTAATTTCTTGTGGGTTATTGCAAATAATATGAATTTTGTATAAAATACTATCTGGCTCCCGAAGGGTTTTTCGCAGTTTTTTCTTGCGAAGTACGGGGCGAAGATTTATAACAGAGCATTATTTTTAAAAAAGGTTTGGAGGAATCAAATGTCCTATGAAAATGCAAAAGCCAACCTGAAAGAGTTTGGCAAAGAACTCAATCTCGATGCGCTTGATTTTGACGAAAACGCAACGTGTATTCTCGGAATCGACAATACGTTTTCTTTACATATTACCTATGAGAGAAATTCAGACAGACTCTATCTCTATGCGCCTATCCTCGATGGTTTGCCCAAAGACGACAAAATACGCCTCAAATTGTACGAGCGCCTTTTAGAAGGGTCCATGCTTGGCGGCCAGATGGCTGGCGGCGGCATTGGAGTCGCTTTAAAAGAAGAACTCATTCTGATGCATTGCGTCATCGACATGGGACTTGGCGTCGACGCAGCTGCGCTGCGAAGATTCGCTCCTCTCTTTGTAGAGACGGTAGAGAAATGGCGCGCGATCGTGACGAAGATCATGGCGGGAGAAGACCCTGGTCCCTTCCAAATGCCAGGAACTCTGCCTAATCAGCCCAATCCTGCCTCTGGCCCGCAAAAACCGGGCGAGCGCTACATCAAGATTTAATGAATGCCGCATGCCCCGCAAGGGGCGTGTCAAAGGGAGTATGCGTATGACATTGTCCATCAGAGAGAATCCTTATGTTGTCGGTGGCGCCGTTGGCTTCAGCGCAGGGGTGTTGGCGTGTTGTGCAGTCCGGTGGCTATGCAGGGAGTCTCCAGAGTCTCCAGCGAACATTACCCTGATTCATTTGAATGGAACGGGACCAAAGACTACGCAGATCACATTGAGTGCATTAAAGCGGATGGTGTCATTTGGCGATTTAAATGCATTACGAGAATCTGTTGGTTGGGGGACGCGGGAGGACAAGGAATGGGAGGATGTTTTTCGGAGATCAACCCATCTCGTGTGTGCGACGGCAAAAGATTCTCGCCTGGTTGCTTTTGGATGTTTTTTAGGCAACGGGAAAATGGGCGCTATTTCTGATGTGGTTGTGCATCCTCAATATCGACAAAAAGGCATTGGCACGTTAGTGATGAACGCACTTGTATGTGATATTAAGCACTACGATTGCGTGGATTTGTCTCTATGGTCGAAGAATCTAGCAGCGGCGGAGTTCTATAAAAAATTCGGGTTCACACAAAATAACCTTGGCATGGAAGCTGCGGGTGAAGAATTGGCACCTTATCGTCGTCAATCAGGATATACATAAACAACCTCAAAAGTTGGTTGCAAAACTCGCTTCGCGGTGCAAATGCAGTGATCGCAAAGCCGTTTCGGTTTTTTGCAAATCGACATAACCTTTTGGGCCTTAGGGATTGACCGATAATAAATCGTACAAATAGCAGGGTTTAGAGTGTTTCAGATATGGAAAATCCCGAGGAGGGCCATATTGCCGCAATATGGCCGACGAGGGATTTTTCATAGGTGAAATCACTATAATGCCCTGATATTGTGTACGAGTTATTATCGGTCAATCCCTTAGGCGATTTGCAAAAAAACAAAACGGCGCAGCGAGCACGCAATCGCCTTCAAGCGGACGGTGGCTCCGGTGTGGTAGGTCTTACTGAACATTTCAGAAAAGGGGCAAACTCTTTGGAGACAAAATCATTGGCGAGTCCATACCCTTGTGCAGTAGCGTACACTTCCTGCGCCTTGCTCCACAGTCTCTGACGCGATCTCGGATTTTGTTCGCATTCTTCGTTCAGAGTACGCATATAGACACCAAAAAGTTTTTGCTCTACGACACCACGCTGGATTGCCCAATCATAAATTTTTCGAGCGGCGGAGAACTCTTGTGCTCTTTTACAGGATTGGATCACCAGAATAGAGAACTTTGCTGCTTTTGCCGCATTGAATTTGTGTGTTTGCTTTGTTTGTTGCCATTCATTGAATATATCTACACGCCACTGCAGCAGACTTTTGGCTTCCTCTCCATAGATACTTATTCCGACCTGCACTCCATTCTGCAGACGATCGATAAAAGTCTGATCCGGAGTTTCCAAGGAAAGTTCGCCCTCTGCGCATATCTCATGCACATCGATAAAATATGCCCGAAATGCAGCATCTTTCCACAACCAGTTCTTTGATGGGGCAAAATCTATTGATCTTGGCCGCGCTTGTACTCTCAATCGAGCTTCTAATTCCCACGCGTATTGTCCTCCCTCTGACTGAATCCCTACTGCCTGGGTCCCTAATGTTGACATATCTCGATGCTCTGCTTAAAATTTCGGTTGCTTATTCTACATCTAGCAAGGGAAAAATCAAAGGGATTTTTTTTAGAAACTTTCTAAATGCTTGATATACCACTCCGGGAATTTCCATTCTTTTGCGGCCATCATCGATTTGGGGCAGTTGTTGAAAGAGTATAGATTACAGATGTGTTCTTGCACAAACGTTCCACGTAACCCACTGGTATTCAGCTATATCGTGATTGTGAGATAGTGCTCTATATCAAAAATCGTAAAATTGATATACTGGAGTATATCGAAATGGAGTATGTATGAAAGAGGAAATTCTTAAATCTCTTTATGATTGGAACCCTTGGATAGAGGGGGAATTCCCCAAAGACCTTGCTGGTTTTAACAGGAATTATGTCCTTGATACATATTTGCAAATACCTGAGGTTAAGGTACTTGAAGGGGCGAGGCGGGTCGGCAAAAGCACGTTATTTTACCAATTGATTGAGGAGCTATTAAAACATAAAAAAAATGTTTTGTACATCAATTTTGAGGATGAGAGTTTAAAGAAATATACATTGAATGAAATCGTCTCTGCTTATCGTGAGATCTCTCCATTGCACAATTTGTTTGTGGATGAGATCCAAAATTGTACAGATTGGGTTCCTTTTATCAGAAAAGCATATGACCGAAAAGAAATCCCTCAAATCTGGATCAGTGGATCGAACTCATCCCTAATCAAGAAGGAATTTGCCACACTACTGACCGGAAGAAATATTACGATAAGAGTCTATCCTTTATCATTCACTGAATACTTACACTTTAAATCTGTTCGAGATACGAAACTTCCTATTTCCTCAGCTAAAAAGTCCCTGATAAAAAATCATTTTCTCCAATATCTTGAGGTAGGGGCATTCCCTGCGGTTGTTTTGCGGCCGGTTTTACAAAAAGAGTTGCTTATTAGTTATTTTGAAGATTTTATCTATAAAGACATCGCGTCTCGTCATGAAGTAAATCTAGTAAAAATCAAAGAGTTGGGGATTTATTTGGCTACAAATAGCGCAAAACTCTTTAGCTATAGGGGCTGTGCAAATGCATTAGGCATGCACCCAAAAACGATCATGGATTACTGCTCTTATTTTTATGAGATTTTTCTTTTCAATGAATTATACAAATTTGATTATTCGTTAAAGAATCAGATGGGTAGCGAGAAGAAAATCTATATTGCAGATTCGGGGTTGGGGCGAGCGATTTCATTTCGGTTTTCTGAAGATCAAGGCAGGGTTTTAGAAAACATTGTTCATAATGAACTCAGGCGTTGTGGAAAAGAGATCTATTTTCACAAAAAAAGATACGAATGTGATTTCATCATTAAAACGGAATTAAAAATCTCACATGCCATACAAGTATCAAAAACATTAGAGGACCCGGATGTGAAAACAAGGGAAATACGAGGACTGCTTGAGGCGATGCGCACTTATCAATTAACCACCGGCCTCATTCTCACATTCGACGAAGAAGGGCTAGAAGAGATGGATGAAGAGAATCAACAGGTGCAAATCAAAATCCTTCCCATTTGGAAATGGCTCCTCGGAGAGACTTTGTAAAAAGTTGTTAGAAATTTGTTGGATAAAATCGCCCGTTCGATATAGACTCGCCTCTTATTATTTTTTTTGAAGAGGGATCATGCGCGTAGGGATCGGGGGTATCGTCAAGATGTTGCGATTTTTATTCTTATTTTTGTGGATGGGCGCGTTGTTTGCGGAAGCCTTTGTGTTTCAAGAGCCGCCACAAAATTTTCGTCCTAAAAAGCACATTGCAGGATGTTATATTTCGGTCGGAGATCGTGTTTTATTTTTGAAGCGGCAGTCATTTATTTCGGAGCCGAATACCTGGGGGATGCCGGGAGGACACGTGGAAAAAGGGGAAAGCGTCGAAGAAGCAGTTGTTCGCGAAGTGTTCGAGGAAACGGGACTTGATTTCAGCGAGAGCCCTCCCCGGTTTGTGAAGAAAGTGTACGTCCGTTACCCGCATGTAGACTTTGTTTACTATATGTTTGCGAAGCATCTGGATGGGCAGCCTGCCATTCAGCTCAATCCCGAGGAACACACGGAATATCGATGGATGACTTTGGATACAGCTGTCACAGAACCGTTGATCCGCGGAGAAACGGAATGCATCTCCCTTTACATCGAGTCCTTTTTAGGCGTGTAGTACGTGGGGGGGGGCATTATATCAGGTCGTTTTAGGAGGTTTTTATGTTATCGCCATTGACAGACGCGCTTCAAGAACCGTTTAAGTACTGTATTGTAGATCCGTATCCTACGGTACAACTTTTGTCCGCAATGCAACGGGCGCTGCACTATCGCGATCGCCATTTTCATGAGGGCAATATCGGAGGGATTGCGGCTGTCGCTGCAGACACTTTGAATGCCCTGCCGCGCACGACTCCCAAAAAAGCAAATGAGCATCCGCAGCGCAGAGCGTTTGGAAAGTTTCTGCAGATAGCAAAAACCTATTGTCCTAAAAATGCATGCGTTGAGCGATGTCAAACAGCCTTCTTGGCGTTTAAGTTGGCGATATCGAAGCACGCGTTGACGAACAATCCTGAGTTTGCACAATTTGCGAAAAGTGCGCGTCTGGAAAGACAACTCGTTCTCTTTGATCATACAATTGGAGAGGACGCGGCGGGGAATGTATCGCTTTTTTTTGAGGGAAGAATGCAGCCTTGGGCAGCGGTGCAGGCTGTGGCTTTGGCTCCTCCTCCGCCGCTTCTAGATCCGTTGCCGAAAGTATATAACCCTCCTGTAAAATATCGGGCCGATGGCGTCTGCAATGACAATTGTTACAACTGGACGGAACTGACCCCTTTGAAACGAGAGGAAAATCCTTCCTGGGGATCGCGATATGTTCTGGAGATATGCGCTCTTTGCAAGGGGGATTTGCGGTTTACGGGCGATCATACGTGGATTCGGTTAAAGACGCCGGAAGGAGATATTTATGCTCCGGGACTTTATCGCGAAGACAATGAATTTTGGACTGCCTTTAGTGTCAAAAAAGGGGCCATTCAAGGTAATGACGTCAGTGAAGGTTGGGATGAAAGAATTCATACAGTCAGTTTTGAAATCAATGAGAAACAATTTCGGCAGATTAAGCAGCAAGTGGAAAAGGATCACCAATCAAGCGACCTCCCTTTTCATCTCGTCAAGCCAAATTGCACGAGTTACGCTCTGGGATTGGCAGGATTGGCGGGGATTCGCTTCCCGTTGAGGGAGGAGAGTGTGGTGGATCATTTTGTCCACAAAAAAGTATACGCCGCCGCCCGCGCGCTCAGAAGTGTTTTGCCGCAGCCTCTCAACAGTCTGGCTACGGCTGCATGGGAAGTGGATCGTTATTTCTGCAGCGTGGGGTTGAATGTCGTGCAGAAGGTTTTAGGAGGAGGTCGGGTAAGTAAGAACCTCTCTGCAGAGAGGATACAGCCGCAGATTCGATCTCCTGTAGATCTCTTAAAACCCAGCAAACTCGAAGGGCGATCCCCTCATTTTATCGCATCTACACTCCCGAAGGCATTGAATGAGGCGCGCATAGCGGAAGCGGCAAGAAGCGGCAAAGACCCGCAAGAATTGCAGTATTGGATTCCCGATTCATGGAAGTGCGGCTAAAGCAGCAAGGATCTCCGGTTTTTTTTCGTCGACGCTTTTTTGCACTTGGCGGATGCTACCCATGACGGTGGAGTGATCGCGTCCGAAGATCTTGCCGATTTTTTGGAAGGGCAACTCCAACTGCTTGCGGCAGAGGAACATCGCAATCTGTCTTGGCAGAGCCATTTCGCGGGTTTGCGATTTTCCGAGGATGTCTTCGGGGCGGATGCCGTAGTGCGCGGCGATGGCCTGCACAATTTTTTCAGGCGACGGCATCTGCTTTTGCTCGTGCAGCAAGAGATCTTGCAGCAGCGATTCGGCTTTTTCCACGTTGAGCGCGGCAAGTCCCTTCATGCGCAGCGAAAGAGCTTGCAGGGCAAGCAGCGGATTTTTCGGGAATTCGCGAGCGAGAAACGCGATCACATCATCGGCGAGACGCAGTTTCCAAAGAGCCGCCTTTTTTTGCAAAATCGCCTCCACATTCCCAACTTCTAGAGGAATCGAAATGCCCCACTCGAAGCGGCTCATGAGGCGCGGTTCAATCTCTGTGAGTTTGCTGGGAGCAAGCGCCGCCGCGAGGACAATGGGTTTCCCAAGCACATGCAGCGTGTTGAACGTGTGGAAAAATTCTTCCTGCGTCGCGAATTTATTCGACAATACATCCACTCCGTCGACAAATAGCGCGTCGATGTCCCGATAGACTTCCCGAAATTGCTGCATATGGCCCAAACGGATGGCCTGCACGACGTGCGAAGTAAACGTCTCTGCGCGGACAAAAAAGACTTTTTTCCCCTTTTTTTGTAAGAAGAGAGCCGCCGCATTGAGGAGGTGCGTTTTTCCGCTATTTTTCGGGCCAAAAAGATAAATCGGGTTGAAGGCGGGGCGCTCGATTTCGGAGAGGATCTGGTAGGCCACCATGTTCTCGGGAGCGCTTAAAAAATGTTCAAAAGTCAACTCGGGATCGAGTCGATCTGCATGGATGACAAACGGCGGCGCAGACGATTCTTTGTCTCCGTTTTTATTTTGGGGGCGCACCAGATGCACCTGAATCGGCACACCGTTGTTATTGCAAAAGTCTTTTTTCAGCCGCGGGCGGATCTGTTCTTCAAACCAAGAAATCTGCAGAGGATTTTGCGCTTCGAGATACAAATTCCTCGCATCGAAGCGCAACACGACAAAGTTACGGAGCCATTGATCGACAGTCTTTTGGCCGAATTCTTTTTCAAGCAGGACAAGAAATTGTTCCCACTCTTTCATCTTAGACAGGCTTTGTTTTCTTCATCGTCCACCACTGTTGCAGCACACCTAAAAGCGTCGAGAACATGAAATAAATGTTCAGTCCTGACGGGAAATTATAAAACATCACGATGAACAAAATGGACATCATGTTGCCCATCATTTTCTGTTGTTTTTGCGTGTCGGAGAGCGGCGTTCCGTCTTTGGGCAATTTCGATGTGAGTTTCTGCTGCAGATACATGGAAGCGCCCATGAGGATCGGCAGAAGATGCAGCTCATTGCCGATAAACCACAAAGGCTGTCCCCAAGTGAAGAGGACATCGGGAGCCGCCAAATCATCGATCCATCCGGGGATGAAGACGGCGCCGCGCAGCGGGAAAGCCGATTTCAGCAAATAGAACATCCCGATCAGAAAAGGCAATTGCAACAGCATGGGAAAGCAGCCGCTTAAGGGATTGATCTTCGATTCTTTGTAGAATTTCATGACCTCCATCTGCGCTCTTTTCGGATCTTTGCTGTAGCGGTCTTGAATGAGTTTTACCTGCGGCGCGATCTCCTGCATTTTGAGGGTGGATCTAATCGACCAGGCATTGAGCGGATACATCATGGCGCGAAGAGCGATGGTCAAAAGGACGATCGATACGGCCCACGATCTTGTCACTGCATAAAACAGTTCCATGAGCAAGAAGAGGAATTTGGCAAACGGCTCGGAGATGAAGGAAAACCACCCTTGAATGCTTTGCGCCGCCGTGTAATCGGGGTTGTAGTGCGTGAGTGGATTCTCGTAGAGGGCGTCTAGTTTTTTCAAAAGATTTTCATCAAACGGCCCTGCAAAAATCCGGAACGAATTGGCCCCGCTGTTCAAAGGCAGATAGGTCGCGTAGCCTGGGTAATTTGCCGCCGGATAAAGCTGATAGCCCGGATCGACAAGCGTCAGGCGCGTCGGCAGCAAAGTCCCATCGACTTGCCCTGCCTTATATCCATAGCCGAGATCAACCAACGGGTCGAGGATAATGCCTAAAAAGCCATTGCAGTTGCTGAGCCAATTTGGCCTTGTTCCCGGCACGAGGATTTGTTCTTTTTTCGGAAGATCGATCGTATCGACATCTGAGACTGCTTTTTGCGTCGTCTGATAGCGCAAAAGAGGCGTATACGACCCGCCTACAAGCTCGACGTCGGGCACACCCGATGTGATCCAAAGATTGCTAGCATCCCCGTCGATCTGCATGTCGAGCTGCAAACAATAAGGCCCATTGCGCTCTTCCGGAATCGAAAACGTTTTGACAATGCGCCCCTTATCCGTCTTTGCCTCGAATTGGATGAGGTTGGCTTCAAAGCGGGTCACACGGTAGGTGACGGCGGAAATCGAAGAACCCTCTCCCACGACATTGAACGCGTAATATTCCGGAGGAAATACGCTGATCTGCCCCCCTTCTTTATTGAGGATCGGGCGTCTGAGCAGGGGATAATAGCCTCCCAAGGAGCCCTCCGGGATCAAAACAGATCCATCCTCAGACATCGCATGATAGGCGCGGAGCGGAAATCTCGCATTTTGCGGCGATTTGGCGAGGATCTGCCGGTCGATGTCGATTTCCTTGACGATGCTCTCTTGATTGTTAGGCCCTCTCTGCGGCAAATTCACCTCCGCCAAGCTCCCCCCGCGGGTTGAGAAGACGAGCTGCTGGTAGGCGTTTTCCAGGACGTAAAATTCTTCATTGCCCTGCACAAAAGAGGGTTTGTTGTCTGCGACGAGATTCTGCTGCACCGGCTTCGGCTGCTCTACGACCTCTGTCCTCTTTTCTTTGGGTCTTGCCGACTCAAACCACGATTGGATGCCAAAGAAGGTCAGCGTTAGCAAGGCGATAAAGAGCAGAGATCTTTTGTCCATAGGTAATTTCTCTCTTGGAGGCAATTGTTTTTCAATGCTACAACTTATCTAGGAAAAAGTCACTGAAGATTTGAAATGATCGGGCTGGGCATAAGGAAGACTTTTTTGATTCCGCGCTTTCATTCTTAGGAAAGACTGGGCGGCAGTCATATCCATACAGCCCAAGAAATTCAATACACCAGCATATTTTATCTTCAACGCGCTGACCGTATGGATGAGATTTTGTCCAGAGCTCAAGGTTTTCTATGTGATTGTCATCTCGTATACCATTTTTATGATGGCCTCTTTCATCCTTGGTGAGCGTTCGCCCCAAATGAGCTTCCATGACTAAGACATGTTGATACTTTCTGACGTGCCCTTTACCCGATGGATGCTTCATTACCATCAATCTATAGCCCTTTCTGTTGAGGTAGCCCTCACCTCGGGGGCCTTTGTGAAAAATATGATCTGCTGGTAATCCCTGATGGATTCTCAGTTGAGCATTCACTTTCGCTTTTCTTTTTTTATAAGCTTCAGCAAAGCCTTCAGGACGATTCTGTTTATACCAGTGGTATTGACATTTCGAACATCTTTTATATTTTGCTTTTGCAACAAATTCATTCCCACAATCTGTACATTTATTGGGGATTTTATTTTTGCAATCAGCGCAATATTTTTTGTGCCCTAGTTTAGAGATTTTCCCGCAAAGTGAGCAGGCCGACTCCAACCGAACATAATTTTTTTCATGATGCTCTTTGTAGTAACATTTTTTGCAGAAATTGGAATTTCTATTGCCAAGGTCGATATGACATTTTTCACATATTCTAGACGAGCTGATCAACTGATTTTCGGGCATTATTACCTTTCTATCTTGTCCGTACAATCTTCTAATGCATTGTACCCGATGTTTCGGACATAACGACACGAGCGCCTTTGCTCAAGGGTCAGAAAACCTTCTTAGTCCAAGCAGCAAAGGCGCGGCGAGAAAGATCCCCTAAAACGGAACCTCATCGTCGAAGGCGACGACTTTTTGTCCCTCTATCGACATACGATATCTTTTGAGGTACTCTTTAAAATGAGAAATGAAAGCAGACAAGTATTCAGCAAATTGAAGTCTCGTCGGTAGATCGACTTCAATTAGAGGCCGCTTAAATAAAATTTCTGACTCGTGTGGTATAAATCCTTCTACTGGTTCTCCGTGATGTACCCATACAATCACCTCTTTTAACCTTGAGAGGAGAAAAAGCCTGAAATTTTTAGAATTTTCATCCGCATCCCAACTCAGATACCAGCAAATATTAGGACAATATCCTAAATGTGCAGGATCTTGCTCAAATCTTCTGTCGAAATGTCGTTGCTCCAGGGAATGGATCACCGAAGACTTATCTTCTCGAAGAAGGTAGGTAAAAGGAAAATTGGCTTTAAGCTCGCTGAGTCGTTTTTCGAGATCGCGAATTTTGCCTGAAGTATTGTCTAATGCTTGAAACAAAGCTTGTGCTTCATTCACAAGATCATCAAGTTGAGAGCCAACTGGCTCTTTTGAAAGTGAAAATTGTTTTGCTGTAGATAATGTTGTCATTAAGCCTCCAATAAAATTTTAATGTTTTCTAAAATCCGAAGAAGTCAATCTTCTAAATTGTCTCAATCAAAAGTTAAGGGCCCATTCAAGGGATGGAAGAGCCAATCACGGCGCACCCAAACAAAAACAGAAGTGATTATGATCTAGAATCTTGATTTTTTGCAAGATGCAAAATTTATTTTAATTCAGTATGGGTACCTGTTCAACTGCAAATAATGTGAAATATAGGGGGGACTTGGTGTCATCGATGCGCCGCAAGACAGAATTATGTCAAGTGCTTGCAAAAACGATTAAGATATGATTTTTGGCAATCCAATCGCAGATTCCTGTGCAGACACCTCATCTCATGCACACGAAATCGCGGTTTCTTGTGCATGACCCTCATCTCATGCACAAGAAACCGCGATTTCTTGTGCATGACATTGCGTGAGACCAAAAAAGTGCCTGTGCAAAACGAAATTACGCATTAAAAATTTACAATGTGATAAACTTCCCCCTCATTTTCCTAAGGAGGTGTCGGTTGAGCATCCCGAACGTGTCTGTGTATCACATTACGCACATCGAGAACTTATCCGGCATTGTTGAAGATGGCGTTTTGCGGTGCGATGCGGAACAGCGGAGGCGAGGAGTCAAACACCAAAATGTCGGGTATACGCATATCAAAGAAAGGCGCTTAAAGCACCTTGTCAAAGTGGCAAATGGAGGGACGCTGGGCGAATATGTTCCTTTTTATTTTTGTTCTCGTTCTGTGATGCTGTATGTGCTTTCCAAGGGACATGAGACTTATAAGGGTGGCCAGGAATCGATCATTCATCTTGTGAGTTCTGTGGCAACAATCGCGAAGGACAACAAGCCCTGTTTCTTTACGGATCGGCACGCGGATCTCGAATACGCACGACAGTTTGATGATTTAAGGCTCTTGGAGAAAAACGTCGATTTCAGCATTATGAAGAAAGGATTTTGGGCTGACTGCCAGGATTCAAAAGAAAAACGACAGGCTGAGTTTTTAGTTCACGATGTTTGTCCTTGGTGGGTGATCGAGGAGATAGGCGTATACAATATAGACATGAAGTCGAAAGTAGAGGAAGCTTTGCAGAAAGCATCTCATAAGCCGAGAGTGTATGTTCGAAAAAAATGGTACTATTAGGGGATGACGGTCATGTTTCAGTCGATGAAAGGGAATTTATTGGAGTCTCAAGCCGAGGCTTTGGTCAATACGGTCAATACTGAGGGGATCATGGGCAAGGGGGTCGCGTTGCAGTTTCGCAGAGCCTTCCCAGAAATGTATCGGGCGTATAAGCAAGCCTGTCAGGCAGGCCGGGTGCATCCAGGGAGTATGTTTGTTTTTAAGATTTCTTCGTCTAGCAATCCGCAATATATCATCAATTTCCCCACGAAGCGGAACTGGCGGAGCAAGTCGCGGATGGAGGATATCGAAACGGGCTTGAGCGCTTTGGTTGCAGATGTGCGCAAATTGGGAATTCGCTCTGTTGCTGTGCCTCCGTTGGGATGTGGATTAGGCGGGCTGTCTTGGAACGATGTGCGTCGACGCATGCAATTAGCCTTCCAAGAATTGCCCGAGGTCAATTGGTTGGTGTATGAACCGATCGATTCTCTTGTCGATCATGAAAAAGTTCCCTCGACTCCTCGCCCTAAAATAACCAGAGGAAGGGCGCTTTTAATCGAATTGATCAAGAGGTACTTAGTTCCAGGGTTTTGTTACGAAATTACTTTGTTGGAAATACAGAAACTTGTCTATTTCTTGGTGGAATCAGGAGAGAAATTACCGCGAGTCGTATTTGAGAAGGGGCTGTACGGGCCGTATGCCGATGTGTTGCGTCATGTGTTGGAGAAAATCGAAGGTCATTTTATTAGCGGTTATGTTTCCGGACAGAATAAACCGGATAGCCCCATCACTCTTCTTCCGAATGCGGTACAAGAGGCTGAAATCGTGTTGAAGGATCACGTTGATACCAGGCAATACTTCGATCGTGTATCAGATCTAATTAGGGGGTTTGAAACACCGTTTGGCATGGAATTGCTGGCAACTGTTCATTGGGCGGTCACTCGTGAGTGTGCTGCGGGAGCGTGGAGTCCGAGGGATGCATTCGCAATTGTGCAATCGTGGAATACGCGTAAAGCTACGCTCATGAATCAAGAACATGTCGCTGTCGCTTGGCAAAGGCTCAAAGATTACGGATGGTTTGTCTCGGTATAAATCTATACCCCAGATATGCTGCTCTCGGATTGGGAGTTTTTCTTCCAGAGGAAGTCAAATGAAAACAAAAAAAATCAGGACAAAACGTTTAGGGAATATCGAATATACCGAAAGTTCCGGGAATGTTTTTGCTGACCTTGGAATTCCCAATCCTGAAAAAGCGCTAGCCAAAGCCGAAATTGCCTTGGCAATTCATTCCGTTTCAAGATTTCAGAAAAAGTCATCTAAATCTTCGGCCTCACGCTGACAGAGGAAATTGGGCCGTCGCGCGTTCCTGACAAGTCAAAGATGGGCCTCATCTTTTGAAAAAATAGACCATCTAACGCATAAACCTTCTCGTAGAGCGGCGGATACCAAACGGTGCTTGTTGTTTGAGGGCTGAAACTTGTTCGCCCAGCAAGCGGCTTGAAAAACGGCTCCGGAACAATGCCTGGCGTTGTCTGTCCCAGTTTGAATGCGTTCATGAAGATTTCCGCATACTGGCAAAAAGGGATAGGGTCTTTTAACCAGTAATCCGCTTCATCTTCAGAAAGATTGTGATGTAAGAGAGCATGTTTCAAACTTCCTTCGCAGAACACAAAATCCAGCGGGAGGGTCGTGTGAAATATGTGATGAACCTCTTTGGCTCTGGAGGGAACTTCCTCGGGCGCTTCTTTACTTCCCAGGAAGTCGCAAACCATCTGCTCGTTTCTGTGGATGATTGCTCCGTTCAAGTAACTTCCCTTGGGATCCGTCAGATCGAGGGTCATCAAAGCGGGGCCTTGATGCTTTTCCTCCGCTTGTTTTGCCGCAGCCCAACGGAGGATTTTCACATCTTTCTTTTTGAAAAGGTCTTTTGCGCACGTGCCGTTTTGGGAATGGACATCGAGGACCTCTCCTACTACGGCAGGATGTTCTTGGGTGAAGATCAAACTTTTTTTTGAGAGCGCGTTTCCCTTCGGATCGAAGTAGGCGACGTGCAATTGGTAGGCCCCTGCATGCAGAGGCTCTAAAGCATAATGACTGGATTGTATGGACATATAAAAATCTCTTTTTCTGGTTCGTAAAGTTTAAAAAATGTGTGGGTGGAAAAAATAAAAGCGGGGGCTAGCCCCGACGGAAGAAGCGACGAACGGAAAGAGAATTTTTAACAGTCTTGCTGAACATGCATAAATATTAGCTTAATATGCATATTTATGCAATACAAAATGACTAAGTGCTTGAGAATAAGCGAGTACGATGAATATTTATGTATGAAAAACGGGAGTGTTTGGGGGCTTGCTACTGCTCGCGGGCTTGGAGTTTGGCTTCCAGCTGGCCTAGGAATTGCGCGAAGCTTTCTGTGGCGCGCAAGTTGTCGAGCCACTCGTCTTCGAAGAGTTCTTCGATGGGGGGGAGTTCTTTAGCGGACAAAGCGGTCCGGATGAGCTCCATCGCCTCGTTTGTCCTACCTTGGATGGAGTAGAGACAGGCGAGAGTGTAGTGGGCTGCGGGATGGCCTAAAGATCCGCCTTTCAAGATTTTTTGCTCGGCGTCCAAATAAAGTTGATGCGCGATGAGGCGATCCTGCGTACACTGCGCAAGATGGATCAGCGCAGTTCCCCAATCGAGCCACACCTGGTCTGATTCTCCATCCTGGCGCGCTGCCAAACGGAAAAAGGCGATCCCTTTTTTATAATACTCGGCTTCCCCCGTCCGATGCCCTAATTCTGCGTAACAATTGGCGATATCATGGTGAATCCCTCTGAAATCAGGGTCGATCAAAAGCACGTGGAGAAAAACGTCGAGCGCGTGGCTCAATTGCTTCTCTTCCATGCTGAAGGCGGAGAGCCAGGCGAGAGCGTGAGCGTACTTGACCAGCCATTTTGGGTGCTGGATGAGGACGTCTTCATGCTGTTGCAAAAGCGATTCGAAATGCGTTAGCGCTTTTTGCAGCAGGGGAAGATTTCCTGTGAGTTCGCTTTCATGCAGCAAGCTGCAGGCGGCGTCGAATTGCAGCGCGGGACAGGAGGGTTTGAGATCGAGAGCAAAGGCAAAGAAACGATTCGCCCTCTCAACGACCTCTTCGTGATGCGTCTCCTCAGCATAAAAAGTGTGGATAAGCGCGAGGGTATGCCAATGTTCCGCAGCCGTCCGGTCTATCGACAGGCCGTATTGGAGTTTTTCAATGGCCATCTCATAGAAGTCGGCGTCCTCATAGTAGCGCCCAAAGCAGGCGAGGCAGACGCCGAACGCATGCCATAGGTCGGGATCGTCGGGATAAGCGTCCGTGGCCTTCAAAATTTTTTGCTCTGCTTCAATGAGCAAGTCGAGGCGGCTGGTCGCTTGGCCGAGCCATGAGAGCGATTCGACCCATTGCGCAACAATGAGAGGATCTTTGGGGTCCAACGTGAAGGCCCTTGCGCAATTTTCGATGCTCTGGCGCAGGAGTTTTGCATCTTGGTTGATGCGGCCCGATTCAGCCAAAATTTGCGCCCAGCTGAGCCAAATCTCGGCATTGTGATTCGAGAGTCTGACCGCTTGCTGGAAGGCCTGCGAGGCTTTGCCAATATAGCGCTCATCGAGCGTATTCATGTAGAGCTGGGAGTAGACCTCGGCTAAAGTGCTCCATCCGTCGAAGTAGGCGGGGGCGATTTCGACAGATTGCAGCAAATAGTGGGCCGCCTGCGGAAGGAGCCGCGCGTCGTTGACGAGAAGGCCGATCTCTAAGTGGGCCTTTCCGCAATCGTGCAAAAACTCAGGCGACGGCTTGTCTTGATATTGCAGGGACGTTTGCAGCGCCTCAATCGAGAGACGCACATCGAGCGCTTCTCCTGAGTGTTTGGCGATCTCGGCCCAGACAATGCCATAGTCCCAATAGAGTTCGGCCAGCGCTTCTTTGGGCTGGGTCGTCGATAGTTCTAAAGCTTTTTGATACTTGTCCCGCGCTTCCAAATGAAAATGGTGCTCGGCGTGGAATTTCCCGAGCTGCAAAAGGGTATTTCCCCAGGCGGTCCAAGCTTCAAAGAACTGCGGATCGAGCAGCACTGCATATTTAAAATGTTTACTTGCGAGCAAAAGGGCTTTTTCCTTGCCTTCCTCCGAACCATACTCGAAAAAGGCAAGCCCTTGCCGATACCAGATGACAGGATTGAGAGGTTCGAGTTGCGAGGCCGCTTCAAAAAGAGAAAGCGCGGAGAGATTCCCATGCAAAAGAGCCAGTTCCCCTTGCGCGAGTTTGTGAATGGCCAATTC
>Ga0364920_10159_pt2 | contig 20959 bp, 18 predicted proteins | sample SorcelJu500001C8_FD_206961 | JGI IMG/M metagenome (GOLD analysis project Ga0364920, IMG submission 206961) | Enriched cells from Trout Bog Lake Hypolimnion, Wisconsin, USA - BchlTB.June20.5000.01.C8 | ecosystem: Environmental > Aquatic > Freshwater > Lake > Hypolimnion/Profundal zone | place: USA...
GGTTGGCTCTGCTGCTCAGGCTGCCGCTTCACGAAACCGGAAGATGCCAGATTTCGGGGTTTGTTCAACCAAAAATGAAATAAACTTGAGCGGTGCCGGGGGGTGGGGGGCAACGGAGCTGGAGCGGCGCTTGGGCCCGAACCCCGAAGCGGCGGCAGCCGCTCCGGAGGGTGGCACGGGCGACCCGCCGCTCGGAACGAGGATCGCGCCCGGACTTTTTCGAGCGGTTGTTTCCCCGACCAATCTCCTCTCCGTTCCGTTGGGCCGGTGGCCCAACGGGACGGGCAAGTTGCCCGTGCTACCCAGTCCCATTTCGGAATCTAGGTTGGACGCGCGGTGAAGGTCCGCATGGCGCGGGCGGCGGCGCTGGCTGGCCCCCCTGACCTCACGCCTTGCCGTAATAATCGCTATACCGGTAATAGTAGTAGTAATCGCCGACCCGGGCATGGACGGAATTGAAGACCAGGCCCAGCACATTGGCTTTGCGCTGATACAACATGGCGAGCGCGGCGCGGGCGACGCGGGCGGAAGTTTTTTCAGCCCGCACCACGAACAGCACGCCGTCCACGCGCGGCGCGAGGCTGGTGACATCGTCGGCCGCCATCACCGGCGCGGTATCGATCACCACATATTCATAAGCTTGAGCGGCTTCCTTCAAGAGCTTCTCCATGACCGGGCCGATGAAGAATTCGCTGGAGCGCTGGGTATGCATGCCGCGGGGCAGGAGGAAGAGATTTTCGACCGGCGTCTGCTTGACAGCCTGCCGCCAGTCCGTGCCCTGCAAAAACACCTCGGTCAGACCGGTGTCGGCGGTGACTTCCAGGCGCTTTTGCAGCGCGCCCTTGCGCAAATCCGCGTCGATCAGCAGCACGCGCGCGCCGCCCATGGCCATGGTGATGGCCAGATTGGTGGCGGTGAGAGACTTGCCGTCCCCGGGCACGGAACTGGTGACCAGCAAGGTGCGCGGGCGGGGTTCCTCGTGGGTCATGTAGAGGAGCGAGGAGCGCAAATTGCGGTAGGCTTCCACAAACGGATGCCGCTGGTCGTTGGGCTGCAAGGAGGGAATGATGCCGCCTTTCTTGTCGGCCGCGCGCTGGCGCGGTATCTGGCCCAGCACGTCTTCGTCGAACAACTCTTCCACCTCCGCGTAGGAGTTCATGCGGTCATCCACGCGGTCCAGGAGGAACAAGATCACAAAGCCGAGGCCGAAGCCGAGCGCGCCGGCAAACAACATGCCTTTCTGGAAGAGGGTTTTATCCACAAAGGCATCCACCGCTGGCTGATAAATGGTGACGCTTTCGGGGCTGATTTCTTTGTTGACATCCAGTGTTTGCAGCGTGGCCAGCAATTGGTCGTAGAGCCCCTGCACGCGATCGGCGCGGGCTCGCAAGCGCTGATATTGGCCGGCCTTGATGGACAGGCCCAGGTTTTGCTTGCCGCGCTCCTTGATCTGGCTTTCCAGGTTCGTGATTTGCAGCGACAGCGCGGTCTTGCGAGCATCCAATTGCTCGACACTTTGCTGCCGGTAGATGTCCAACATCCGCCCCATCTTCTCGAGCTCCAGATCCAGCGCAACCATCTGCGGATGCTTCGGCTTCAAGAACTCGGCATACCGGTCGCGGTCGGCTTTCAACAATTGCAACTCCTGTTTGATGGTCAGATAGGCGTTGCCAATGGAAGCGGTGGCCACCGCACCGGCTTGGTTTTCGAGCCCGGCGTTGACCAGGATGCCATTGCCGGCGGCATTCCCAGCCCCATTGCCGGCGAAACTGCCCAACTGGCTGGTGGTGACGGGGACCTGGCCCTGCTCCAGCATCAGGCTTTGATCCAAGGTCATGGTATGGAGCAGGTCGGATTCGGTTTCGGCGTTGGCCAATTGCTGGTAGAGCGAGGTCAGATAGCCGCTCAGACCGCTGACCTCCGCGAGCAAGGCCACATCGTTCGTGCTCAAAAAGACCTGCATTTCGTTGTCACACTTCTGGATTTCGGGCTCCAACCGCAACAACTGCTCCGTCAGACCCGCCGTGGTGGTATCGGAGGTCCGTGCCGCCATCTGCTTTTTGAGGTTGATATATTCCTCCATGGTGGCTTGGAGGTAGGCTTTGGTGTACTCCGGACTCTCCCCGGAGGCGCGCAGCACGAAGATGGTCGTCTTGGGCAGCACGGAGACGGTCAGGAGCACGGGTTTAAAGGTGAGGCTGGAATTCTGGTTGGCGACGCGATCGCGGGCCTGCTGCGCCACTTGCGCTCCCTGCATCAGCGCGGCCTGGGTGCCCACAAAATTGCCCAACTCCTCGGTGTAGAGCGAGCCTTGCTGGATGTTGAGCTTGATGCTCATGATCATCTGCCCCACCGAGACAAAAACGGGCGGCGAATACCGGAAGATGGCCGTTTCCACCCCCAGGGCGAGCCCCACGCAAATGAGCAACACCCACCAGCGTTTGAAGAACAGGTTCCGGTACCGGTGAATCCGCGCGAACAGCTTGCCGGTCCGGGCATGGCGGTCTTCCGCCGCAGTCAGTTGTTGATTCATGAAGTTCTAGAAATTGACCAAACGCGAGGGGACAATGATGAGGTCGCCCGGTTGCAACACGATGTCTTTTTCAATTTTGCCTTTATCCATGATTTCATCCATATCCAGGTCGAAGGTCTGCTTTTCCCCCTTGGAATCAATCGAGCCGCGCACCAGTTGGACCTTGTTTTTCTTGGCAAAGTCGGCAAAGCCGCCGGCTTTCAAGATGGCCTCGCCCACCGTCAGGTTTTCATTCATTTGCAGGTCCAGGGCTCCCTGGCCGCGCACCTGGCCCCAAATATAGACGCGGCCCAACAGCCGGTTAGCCAAGTTGAGGGACAGCGCCACGGTGGCCTTGTGGTAATAATCCTTTTCCAAGGCAACTTGGATGTCATCCGCCAATTCCTTGCAGGTCTTGTTGACCGCCACCACGCGGCCAATGTAGGGCACGTCCACTTCGCCCGAATCGGTGACGACCAGCGGCTTGGGGACGTCCAGCGAATTCCAGATGCGATCCTCCATGATTTGATAGCTGATGGTATCGCCCACGCGCAATTTGTAGGTGGCGTCGGCTACAAAACCGTTGAGCAGTCCGGGTATCGGGGACGCGGTGGCGGTGGGGGGCGAGCCGAGGTTGGCGCCGACCACCCCGGCACGGCCGTTGGCGGACAAGCTGTTGTAGGGCAGCGGGGTGGGTACCTGCGCGCGGGCCACGGCACAGGCCAGGCCGGTCAGCAGGAGGATCAGGGCAACAAGCGGCAACTTTAGCATAAGACCAGCCTAGTATTCAAAATTGGTAGGACAAATTCAAGTCCACAATGTTTTCGGTGTAGTTGAGGCCCGATTGCTGGTAGGAGGACTGGTTGGAGGTTTCCTGCACGAAGGTATAGCCCAAGGTCGCAGACAGCTTTTGGGTCAGGGTGCGGGTGACGCTGGCGCCCAGCCGGATTTGCTGATAATCCGTGGCGCCGTAGGCCGCGCTGTTGTAAATGAGCGTGCCGTCCTGCCAGGAAATCGGCGTATTGATGGTGTATTTTTCGAATAGCTGCCAAGTGGGGTTCAAGCGCACATAATAATAACTTTGCGCCTGGCCGTAGGCGGCCAGGTCCGTGCTGCGCCCGGCGGTGAGCGAGTAGCTCAGAATGCGGTTCAAGCGATGCGTGAAGGACAGGGACAAATAAAACCCTGAAGTGTCGCTGGTGATCAGGTTGGTGGAAGTTTTGTCTGGCGTGTATTGGGTATAACCGCCATCCAGCCGCACGTCCATGTTGTCGCTGATTTTGGCGGTGCCAAAGACCCCGGCGCTGGCTTGCACCGCATTGGGTGAGTTGGCCGTATTGGCCCCGGCGGACTGGCTGTATTCGATGATGGTGCCACCCGCCTCGACGCCCAACATGAGCTCCGGGCGCACGCGCACCCCCGCATTGGCGAACACATTCTCCGAGGTCACGTCGGGCAGTTGGCCTTGGGAGCCCGTGGACAACGAGACATAATCGGCGTGGTCATACCCGACATTGACGCTGGCCTTGTTCAAATCCCACAGTCCGCTCGTACCCACGGTGTTTTGGAGGCTGGTCAGATTCTGATTGCCCGTGCGCACGCCCGGATTCTCATAGCCGTATTCCGAGATCCCCACCCGGTCGTGCAGGTTGATCTTGAAGTCCCCCGCATACACGTCAAAGGAAAGCCCGGAGCCAGGGTTGACGAAAAACTGGCTCAGGTCCGAGTGCTGCAGATATTCCGAATAGCCGGCGTTAATCGAGAGATCCAGGCTGTTCTTGAGGCTGACCGGCCAATGCATCATCGTATTCAAGCTGGGCCGAATGATGAAATCGCCTTCCCCACTTTCCTGCAGCCGCACATTGTCATTGTATTCCATGCCCAAGCCGGAAGCAAAGCGCCAGGCGGTGGGCCCCACCAATAGATTATAGTAGCCGAGGGTGGTGTTGGCTTGCTGTTGCGTGGCCGCCGCCAAGTCGCCCGCCTGGGAAAACCGCATGGCTTCCTGCGCCTGGACCCGCGCCGCCAGCGCCAGCCAGCCGAAGGTGGCCAGCAACCCCCACCCGCCGCCTCGGTGACCCCAGAATTGTGTCATTTTTCGCCTTTTCACGGAGATTGTGTCATTTTTCGTCAGTTAATGGCCATTTTACATCTTCCGGTAACCGAAAGATGCTGGTTGAGTTGGCGGAGCATAGCTGAGGGCGGGAGGTGGGTAAACAGTAAAACCCACAAATCGGGGCGACTGCTGGAGAAACGGCGGGCCGCACTCCGCGGGGCCCCTGCTGGCAGCGGACACAAGTCCAGGAATTCCAAACTGAAAAACAAGATTAACTTAAAAAAGAATAGCTTTGTGAAAGGATACACTGTACCCTGTGGGGTATGAACCCTCGATTAAACCTTGACCGGCGGAGCTTTCTGAAAAAGTCGGTGGCGGTGGCCGCCGCCGCGCCGTTTGTCACGAGTATGGAAGAATACCGACTGCTGGCGCAAAACGCCGCGGCACCCACTCCGGAGGCTGCCGGGGGCACGCCGGCCAGCTTGCCGGTGGGCACGATTGGCCCGCTCAAGCTGAGCCGGGTGATTTGCGGCGGCAATCTGCTGAGCGGCTACGCCCACAGCCGGGATCTGATTTACGTCTCGAATTTGCTCAAGGCCTATTTCACGGACGCGAAGATCATGGAGACGTGGGCGAAGTGTGAGCAGAACGGCATCAACACGATGTTGTTCAGCGCGTCGGACGAGCATGCTCTGCGCGTGCTGGGCAAGTATCGCCAGCAGGGCGGGAAGATGCAGTGCATCGCGCAACTGGATGCGCCGAAAGACAAACCGAATGACTGCATCACGCGGGCCGTGGATGCCGGGGTGGAAGGGGTTGTGCTCGTGGGCAATCTCGGGGACGAGTGGTCGCGGGCCGGCGCGGTGGACCGGATCGGAAAATTCGTGGAGCTGGCGCAGCTCGGCGGGGTCATTGCGGGCGTGGCGGGCCACGAAGTACATACGCCGATGGCGGTGGAGAAGGCGGGCATCAAGGCGGATTTTTACATGAAGACCCTGCACAGCTCCGACTACTGGTCCAAGCGCCAACCCGGGCAGACGAAAGAGGTGATTGATAATTACGCGATAGACAACTACTGGTGCCTGGATCCCGACGGCACCATCGGCTTTATGAAAACGACGAAAGTCCCCTGGCTGGCCTACAAGGTGCTTGCCGCCGGCGCGATTCATCCGCGGGAGGGCTTCAAGTACGCGTTCGAGAACGGCGCAGATTTTTGTGTGGTGGGCATGTTCGATTTCCAAGTGGAGGAAAACGTCGCCGTCGCCAATGAAGTCCTCAAGGCGACGCAACACCGGGAACGGCCGTGGCGGGCCTGAGGGGGACATCTGCGCGGATTTGTCACCTAAACGTCACTTGGCGAGGGCGTGATTAGAATTGTGTGAGGAATCCGCGCGTGACATGCTGTTGAGCGTGAAGCCACGGATTTTAGTAGTGGATGACGAGCCGGAAGCCGTTGAGTTGGTGGAATTCAACTTGAAGCAGGCTGGTTATGCGGTCAGCACGGCCATGGACGGCGCCGAGGCGCTCAACAAGGCGCGCTCGCAAACCCCGGACCTGATTGTGCTGGATGTCATGCTGCCCGAAATGGACGGCTTCGAGATTTGCAAGACGCTGCGGAATGAGGCGGCCACCGCGCGAACGCCGATCCTGATGCTCACCGCCAAGGCGGCAGAACTGGATCGGGTGCTGGGCTTGGAACTGGGCGCGGATGATTACCTGACCAAGCCCTTCAGCCCGCGGGAACTGCTGCTGCGCATCAAGAAGATCCTCGCGCGGGGTCAGGCCGAGGAGACGACCAAGGATCAACTGCGCTACGGCGAACTGCACATTGACGTGCCGCGCCATGTGGCCAGTTGGAAGGGGCGGCCCTTTGAGCTGACCGCGACAGAATTCAAGCTGCTGACCATTCTGGCCCAGCGCGCCGGCCGGGTGCAGTCGCGCGACCAGTTGCTGCGCGACGTGTGGGAATACGACAGCCTGATTGACACCCGCACGGTGGACACCCACATGCGGCGCCTACGCGAGAAGATCGGCCCGGCGGCGGTGCATTTGGATACCGTGCGCGGGGTGGGCTATCGGTTCATTGAATAAGCTCCGCAGGCGCGCGCATTTATGGATTATTGGAGTGTTGGATTATTGGATGATTGGATGACGAGCCCGCGAACTGGCGGCGGTTTATCCATTTATCCAGCACTCCACCCACCCCGTTCCTCCCGCTTCCGCTGCGCTTGACTTTTTGCCGTGTGGTGCGTTCTTTTCATCCTCGCCCTGGCCGCGCTGGTGGCCCAGCAATTTCTCTGGCGCCGCACCTGCGCCGGGCTGGAAAGCCGGCGCGCGGCGGAGATCGAATCGGCCCAGCGCCGCCAGCAGCAGACCAACGTGGAGGCCAAGGCGCAGCAGCAGGTGTTGTTCAATTCCATGATCGAAGGGTTATTGTTGCTCGATCGGTCCCAAAAAATCTACCTGGCGAACCGGGCCTTCAAACTCCTGTTCGGTCTGAAGATGGAGCTGCGCGGCAAGACCATTTTGGAAGTGCTGCGCCTGCACGAACTGGAGGAACTGGTCCAGCGGGTGCAGGCCGAGGGCCAGGTGTTCGACTACGAAGTAAAGCTGCCGGACCTGACCGAGCGCTGGCTGCGGGTCAATGCTTCAGTCATCTCCAATTCGGCGGGCGAGCGCGAGGGGATGATCCTGGTGTTTCACGAACTTACCCGGCTCAAGCAGTTGGAACGTGCACGCGAGGAGTTTGTGGCCAACGTCAGCCATGAATTGCGCACCCCGCTTTCGCTGATCAAAGGCTACGTGGAAACGCTGTTGGATGGGGCGCGCAACAATCCCGAGGTGGCCGAGCGGTTTCTTAAAATCATCGAGCGCAACACCAGCCGACTGGACCTGTTGATCCAGGATTTGCTGTCCATTTCCGCACTCGAATCAGGTCGCATGAAGCTGAACCTGCAAGCGGTGGACTTGCGCCTAGTGGCGGACAAGGTGCTGGGCGACCTGTATGCCAAAGCGGACGACAAGCAGGTGACGCTGGCCAACGCGCTACCCACGCTGCCTGTGCGGGCGGACGGGAACCGGCTGGAACAGGTGTTTGCCAACCTCGTGGACAACGCCATCAAGTATGGGCGCCTCAACGGCAAAGTCACGATCAGTGGCCGCAAGCTGGACGATGGGCGGGTGGAGGTGTGCGTGCAGGACGACGGCCCGGGCATACCTCCCGAAGCGCTGGACCGCGTCTTCGAACGGTTTTATCGGGTGGACAAGGCGCGTTCGCGAGACCAGGGCGGCACCGGGCTGGGCCTGTCGATTGTCAAACACATCGTCCAAGCCCACGGCGGCGAGGTGTGGGTCCGCAGCGAACCGGCCAAGGGCGCTTCATTTTTCTTCACGCTCCCGGCCAGCCAATAAGCCTCTATTCAGGGATTCCGACCGGGATGGCCGCACAGAAATCCAAACAGCGCGGCCGTGGGGGCGGTGTTCTGCCAGACCGTGAATTCGCTGCTCATGGGGGACCAACGGTTGTCATGCCAGCGCTCGTTGCCGGGCCAATTGGGGGATTGCGCGCTGCCCACGGAGGGATAGCACGTTTGATTGGCGTAATCATGGTCGGTCACCCAGTTTTGGCTGCCGCCAGGATTGGTGGAGTCAGTGCTCCAAGGCCCATAGGGAATCAAGCCGTCATGGTATCCCAGACTGTAGCAGTCAATTTTGAACACTTGGTTGGGGTGGCGTGAGCCCAGCCCCGTCACCCACGTGGTATTGGCCGCGTTGCCGCCGAGGAAATAATCGGCCGTGGTGTACAGGTTGCCGAGGAAGTTCGCGGCGACGGTGGTCTGGCCGAGTTTCTTGGCGACCGCCCAAGCGACCATGCCTTCCAGCACTTTAGGCGTGGTTTGCTGCCCGACGTTCATGGGCGCATAAAAATCCCCGCCCCAGCGGCACACCCGGTGGCTGCAACTAAAGCTCAGCCAATTGTTTCTGGCGCTGGTGATCAGGCTGTTGCGCGCCCAAGCCAGCGTAGCCGGGTCGCAACTTACATCCCGCACTCCGCCGGCGAGCGCATAAAGCATGATCGGATAGCATGCATAGCCTTGATCCAAACACCAGTTGTTAAAACTGTTGGTGGGACAATCGCTCTGGAATTGGCGCTCGCAGGTTGCGCTGCCGGTGAGGCGAAAGATGGCGGCGGCGGCATAGGCGCGCGGATATTTCAGCGGGCAGGGATTGCTGGATTGCTCGTCGCCCGCAAGCGTGTTTTTCGCCGCCCAAGCATACGCGCTTTTGGCTTCTTCCAGCCAGTCTATCCCCTGCGGATCTTTGGCTCCGGTCAAGCTCAGGCAATAGGCCAGATGCGCACAGACACCGGCATAAAAGTACGTGGACCACGGGTCAGCGCCCGAGACGGCCCAGAGACGATTGGTGTCCTGCCAGGACCCTTTGCAAGTACTGGCCGGAACCGTATCGGGGCCAAACGCGTCGCCGGCGATGCGCAGGCCAATGCCGCCGTCGCAGTAGCCGCGGTCCATCAATTCATGCCGCAGCCGGTGGCAAAACCGTGGCAGCCAGGCGGCTTCGTTCAGGATGTCTGGCCATCCGTTGGTGCTCTCGGGCAGATTCAATTCGCCCGCCTTGAAATTTTCCGGCGCCGCCTCGTACGTGAACAACAGTGTCGCCGGAATATTCAAGTGCGAATAATAACTGTCGAAGTCGCCGGCATCCTGATACCAGCCGGCGGACTGAACAAACCCAACGAATCCGGCCTTGAGCGCCTTCGCCTCTCCGCCTTCGGAACCCCACTCCATGAAGCGAACACGGGTATAAAACAGTTGGTTGGTGAATCCGGGCGTCAGCACCGGGTTGTGCGGCGCCGGGCGTTGCCAGGTGGTGTAAGGCGCGGTCAGCGCGATGCCGCTGCGGTTATGATACAGGCCGCGCACGACCTTGTAGAAAGCCTGCCGGTAAACATCCGGTCCCACGGAGAATGGGAAAGAGCAGCCAATGCCATCCACCGCCACCACATACGATCCCGTGTTGGTGAAGGAGGAGAAATCACACTCATAGACATCCGCGCCCTCGTAGTTATTGTTGAGGGTGCCCCCCAGTTGACCGCTCTGGCCGGTATCTGCCTGATTGTAAGGCGCGTGGAAGGTCAACGTGCGGGTGAAGTCGGCGGCGCCGGTCCGCTGGTTGATCAGGTGAAAGGCGCGGCCCACATAGTTGGAGAGGTTGAGGCCACCCAAGTCACCGGCCCAGTGAAAGACGTAGGCGTATTTCTGCGGCGCGCCGGGCACATAGCCAATCTGGTTGACATGCACGGCTTCGGAGCGAGCGGTGGCCTCATTGAACGTCAACGGCCAGTCGCTACCGTTGCTCGCGAGCGCACCGGTGTTGATCGAATAAGTTTTGCCGTGCTGCATAGGCAGCGGCAGCGTGAGGTAAAGCCAATGTTCGAGGGTCCAATTTGGCGCGGGCAGCCAGGCAAAGTCCGTGCCTTTGCTCTTGCGCCCCACCTGGGTGGGCGGCTGCGGCGAGGCGTAGTTGGAATCATTGGTGCTGGTAATCCGCCAGGCGCCAGCGGAAGAGGCTGCGTTGGTATCCAACGGCGCATTGACCACGGTTTCATTGCCCCAAGGCTGGCCGGCGCTGGAGTGGTTCACGTGGCCGTCGCTGAAATGAACCATCACGATGCGATCCGTCAGGGGCAACACCTCCACCACGGTGGCGGACCAGGCCAGACCGGACGCCAACCAGGCCAGCGCACAATAGCTGAAGACAGCCTTGGAGTTAGGGATAAACAAGTTTTTCATTCAGGCACATTCTTGCGCACAGACACATGGTTGCAGTTCGACAACCAGGAATGCCATCAGGGTTGCGGGCGGGCGGGCAGCAATTCCAGGGAGAGATTTTGGTCCGCCAATGCACCGCCGGGGCTGATGGAGTGAAGCTGGAGGCGAACCCACTGCCCGCCCACCAGAGTAACCCGACCACACTCCTGGGACGCGGCTGAACTGCTGGCCGGCAAGATGAATTGGCCAGCCGAGTCTCCCAAGCGGAACAAATACCCTTTGGTGTCGCCGCCGGTCGCGCGATGGGCGACCACCAGCCAGTCCCCGGTTTCAGGCGTCAACAGGTTCCACTCGCGCGCCACAAGCTCCGGATGCTGACTATAGTAATCCTGCCCGACCAGGCGTTGCCAGGGCAGGCCATTGGTGGCCAGCAGCGTAAGTGCTTGGCCGGGAGTCAATCGGACCACACCGGCGGGAAGGAACGGCTGCGGACTTTTGTAGTCAACCGCCAACACCGTCAGATTGGGGTCTTCCTGCGCCTTCGGCAATTTGATGGTCAAGGTCTGATTTTCGAGGAGACAATCCAGAACCTTTTCGGCGGTTGCCGACAGCACGCGCGCCTTGGGGAGCGGGGCTTGCCAGCCTGGAACTCGCAAGACGCCATCGGCGGGGAAGTCTTTGACGAACAAATACAGCCGGCCCGGGCGCGAGGTGGCATAACCGAAATCCAGGTGCAACCAAGGTTCGGGGTCAGTTCCGAAAATCGCCTCGTCATTGACCTGCATCCAGTGGCCGATGCCGCGCAACATATCCGCCTCGAACTCGACAATGGAGCCGTCCCCGCGGGGGCCGATATTCAACAGGTAATTGCCGCCCCGCGCGGTGATAAAGGCCACGTCGCGAATCTTCTCACGGATCTTGCCCGGCAGATCGTCGCGCACCTGCCAGGAACGGTAGCCCCAAGTCTCATGATAAGCGGTGACGGCGGTTTCCCAAGGGCCGGCGATCCAGGTGGTAGGGATTTCGTTGTCGCCGCAAAGTTGAAAATCCTCCTGCCGGTTGAAAATGCGTCCACTGACCATGCAGTTTGGCTGAAGCGCGTGCGTGAGGGCGGCGAACTTCTGACTTTGCTCCGGCGTGGGTTTGCTCATGTCGAACCAGATTTCGGCCAAGGGGCCGTAGCCGGTGAGCAATTCCCGCAACTGGCCCAGGGTATATTCCTCCAACGCCGGAGTGATGGCGTCCGAATTATGGTCGCTCATCGGGGTGGCCCCCGGATAATGCCAGTCAATGAGGGAGTAATAGACGCCGAACTTCATTGCATGGCGGGCACAGGCGTCCGCCAGCAGCTTGATGGCATCTTTGCCAAATGGCGTCGCATCCACGGCGTTGAAGCTGGAGAGCTTACTGTGCCAGAGGTTGAATCCGTCGTGGTGCTTGGAGGTGATGACCACGTAGCGCATGCCGGCGGCTTTGGCAAGGCGGGCGATGTAGTCTGGATCGAACTTGTCCGCGCGGAATTGATTGGTCAATTGGTCATATTGTTCAGACGGTATTTTGGCCAGGTGCTTGATCTGTTCGTCATAGCCGGCAATGTTGGTGCCATTCCAGACGCCACCGGGGACCGAGTAGAGGCCCCAGTGCAGCATGAGGCCAAACTTGAGATCCCGCCACTGCCGGCTGCGGGTGGGAAGGTTTCCGGAATCAAGCAACGTGCTCGCTTGAGCCAGAATCGGGGCGCAGTTGAGCAACAGGAAAACAAGTGATCCCATGACCCAAGGGCGCAAGCAGTCTGTCTTGGCTGTGTTCATGTTTAGGGCAATCGAAAGCGAATGGCAAGGGAGCTTTCATCACCAGACTCGTCTCGTCAATAAAATTACATAGTGCATGCCACCAAAATTCGGAAAAGTCATTCGGTTTCATTTTCATCCTTCGGAAGCGTCCGGCGAGCAGCCTAACGAGGCAACGGGTATCAGAATCCCCCCTCACGCTTCCAAGACAGCGGAGGATTCATTTCGGAGTTTGGATTTCGGAATTGAGGTTTATTGCACCTGCAGGAGGAAAAACCGGTTCGGAACCGCAGCCATGGGGTTGGTGGCAGTGAGGCTAAAGCTTCCGCTGGCGCCTAGCACATTGGTGGCGAGCACCAGCCATTGGCTCAACGGCAAGGCCAGATTGGTGCTGGTCAGCACATAATAAGTCCCGCCGACAAATCCGTTGGTCGCCGTCAAGACCGCACTGGAGCCGGCCAGCTTGAAGCCAGTCAGGCCGGGAGGCGGCCGCGTGCCAGGTCCGCTGAACCAGCGCACTTTCTTCGCGGTCGCGGCCAACCCGCTCCGCACCGACGCGGTGGCGCCACCCGCAAGCGGAATCCGCCACAGCGCCGGCGCATTGCTCCCGGCGTCTGACAGATAAATGGTGGCACGGGCCAGGTCCAAGTCCAGCGCCGTGCAGCGCTGAACACTGCCAGAAGCGGTGAAGAGGTTGGTCAACCCGGTGCCATCGTAGGTGACGCGCTGAATGTGGTTCGAGTTTTGCGCGGGGGAACTGGCGGTGAAATAAACCTGCTGGTTGGTCGGGTCCAAGGCGAGGTCAGTGGGAACGCTATTGGTGGTGCTGGCCAGCGCTGACAAGCCGGTTCCGCCAAGACTCAGACCCCAGAGCTTTCTCGCGCCGGCGTCGGCGATGAATAATTTTGAGTTCCGGGGATCCACGGCGAGGGCGGTGCAGCGCCAGACGCCGTTGCCGGGAGCATTGCTGGTGGCGAGGAACAGCGTGACATTGTTGCTCCCGGTATAATCCATGCGCTGCACGGTGTTGTTGCTTTGGATCGTGGAACTGGTGGTGTAATAGATTTTCTCGTTGAGCACATCCAGCGCCAGGTCTGTGGGGTAATTGGTCAGTCCACTCTTGACCAGCGTCAGTCCACTGCCGTCCAGATTGAGGCTCCAGAGGGCGCTGGCCTGGCCGTCCAGCAGAAAGAGTTTGCCATTCAGGCCATCCACGGCCACCGCGGTGCAGCGGTCCAGTTTATTCCCATCCACCCCGCTGGCAGTGAGGATCAAATGGGCCAGACTGCTGCCGTTGGTGGCCACGCTCACCACCTGATTCCATGCCGTGGTGGCGCTGCTGGTGTTGAAATAAAGCGGCTGGGCCTGCGCCCGCCCACCAGCCACCAGGCAGATGAGCCAGAGACCGCAAATGACACGCAGGGGTTGCATTAGCGAGCCTTTAACCGAACCGCCGCAGGAATGGTTGGATGCATGGGCGGAGATCAGTTTCGCGAGGGGAAGATGCCTTCAAACGCGATGATGAAATTCACCACGACATAGGGCTGCATCACAGAAAGAGGGACGTTGCCACCCGCCGTGCCAATCATGGTGGGGTTCATGGTGGTGTTGGCAGCCGTGCTGGCATAATTCAAGGAGGTGCCGGTGGATTCAATGGCGGGCAATGCGCCTGCCGGGCTGGCCGCGTTGCCACCGCTGTTAACCGCATTCACCAAATGGGTGTGAATGGGCATGTTGTTGGCAAGGATCGTGACATTCTCGACCCCGCTGGTTTCGCCCAACACATACGGGGTTCCCGTCTGAGCCGTGCCCTGGTGGATCGGCACCCGGCCCTGCAGATTGGGCAATTGGAACGTCGTGACGCCGTTGCCGCCATAGGTCGTGCCCAGCAGGGCAAACAACGCCGTGTATTGTGAAATGGGCAGCGTCTGCCCGTTGCACAACATCCAGCCAACGGGCGCGAAATTAAAGCCGACCATTCTGATTTCGCCGAGATAGGGAGTGGACATAGTGTTAGTTCTTGATGGTCTTGGTTCAGGTTGAGCGGATGGAGGCTGAGGCCGTCGGAGCGGGTCGGTTGAACCCGGCTTGATACCGAACGCCATCGGCTTGCGGCGTGCCGACGGGGCTGATAAACATCTCAAACCGGCCCAGGGCTGCATGCTCGAACGGGTGGATCGCCGCCGCCAGCAAAACCTCGTTTGGGCCGCTGAAAATGAGCGAGAACTTTTCGTAGCCCGCATCGCCGGGCAAGGGCTTGCCCGGCCGGACGGGGGTCGGCCGGGCGAGCGGTGCTTTAAGCAACTTGAGGCTCACCATCTGGCGGGGCGAAACGCGAACGCGGAAGCGGGTGCCCACCTGTCGCGCCAGCACCGCGTAGTTCATCTGTGCCAGCGCCTGAAAGCCGCCGGTGGCACCGGCTGGCTGACCCAAAGCACTCCAAGGCGCGACGGCGAGAACCGCCAGGACGGCGGACGAGTCGAAAATAAAATGGCGGCGCGAACGCATGGGTTCCGAACTTTAAAAACCAGCCGAACAAACTTTATTGCTGTTTATAGTAGCCATTATTTGTCCAAAGTCAACCGCTTTTCGGCGGTGGCGGGGTCTCGGCTGGCGGCGCCACCGTACCGCAGCCGGACTCGGCTGCGGGTTCTGGCGGCGTCTCGCCGCCAGTTCCGCCACCGAGCGAGACGCTCGGTAAACCCGCAGGCGGGACGCCTGCGCTACGAGGAGCATGGAAAGCGGGCAATTGAGCTTGTCTCCTAGCGGCTTTCCCATTAGAAAACGGGGAACGCCGCTTCCGCAGGCAGCCCGCCCGCGACGAACCCGGCGAACCATCTTGAACGCCATTACTGTCCGCGACGAACAACCTGCAGATGAGCCCTTTCTATTCGACCTGTATGCCAGCACGCGCCAGGACGAGTTGGAGGCCTGGGGCTGGCCGCCGGCCATGCGGGACACCTTCCTCACCCTGCAGTTTCGCGCGAGTCAGGGCTATCGCGCGGCCTTTCCCGACGCCGAATTCCAAATCGTCCTACGCGACGGCGTGAAGGCCGGCCGGCTGATCGTCCAGCGCACGCGGGAGGAACTGCGCGTGGTGGATATTGCCTTGCTGCCTCAACATCGCAACGCCGGCATTGGCACGGCCCTGTTGCGCCGATTATTCGGCGAAGCCGCGGCTACGCAAAAACCACTGCGCTTGCACGTGCGCAAAGACAACCGCGCCGGACGGCTCTACCAGCGCCTGGGCTTTATCAAAGCCGGCGAAACGGAGCTGCATTGGGAAATGGAATGGCGCGCGCCCGCCGCCACTGTCCAGGCCGCGTTGTTACCCGACGCCGTGAAACTACCGCTGCGGTTTGACGCCGCTCGACTGCAGGCGGATTTAGCGCAGCTCGCGGCCGGAGACTTCGTGCCCCACTTCAATACGGCATATTATCAAGGCGACTGGAGCGCGGTTCCGTTGCGATCCGTCGGCGGACGCGCGGACCACATTTATCCCGATCCCACCGCCAAAGAAGCCTTTGCGGACACGCCGCTGTTGGCGCGCTGCCCCTATCTCCGCGAGGTCCTCGCCACCTTGCGCTGTCCGCAACAAGCCACGCGTTTGCTCCGCCTCAGAGCCGGCTCGGTCATCCAGGAGCATCGTGATCACGAACTCGGTTTCGAAGACGGCGAGGTGCGCCTGCACATTCCCGTCCGCACGAATCCCGATGTGGAGTTTGTGCTGAATCAGGTGCGCGTGGTCCTGCCCGAAGGCGAATGCTGGTATCTCAACGTCAATCAACCCCACCGCGTCGCCAATCGCGGCGCGACGGACCGGATTCACTTGGTGGTGGACTGCGTGGTGAACGACTGGCTGCAGGACCTTCTTTTGGCCGCCGCCGGGGTAAACCGCTGATCGCAAATAGGAACCTGGCACTCCATCGCCCCGCTAACTGGGCGCACTTTGAACCCCAAGAGTAAGCTCATGCCCGCTCAGACCAAGCCGCCCGCCGCCCGCTGCGTTTCCAGTTGCTCATAGATTCCCCCCAGCCATTGGTGCGTCAGGGCGCGGAGTTCCGCCGGCGCCGAACGGCGCTTGGCCTCGCTATCCGCCTCAAAGGGCATGGCCGGATTTTTGGCATTCACCCGCGCGGCGGCCAGCATGCGGGAGATTTCCTCCGGGGAAAAATTCACCCTCCAATGTCCCAGCAACGCCGGCCACAGGATGGCGGGTAGTTGCTGGTAATTGACCAGTTTGCCCTGTCCGGGTTGCACTTGGGCGAGCGCCATTTCGCCGATTTTGGCCAGCACCCGCGCGCCGTACTCGTCGAGCGCCATGCGACCCACCGTCTCCCGATCCCAACCAAACAGGCCCGGTTCCAAGACACTGGGAAGCATTTGTGCCCCGCGATGCCGCCGATGGGACGCCATCACTTCGAGCGGCTCGCGATAAACAAAGATCCACGGCACTCCCGGAAAAGCCTGCTGAATCAGCGGCAGGAACCGCGTGTGCCAGCAGTCGAATTTAATAAACAAGTTTCTTTCCGCCGGCGCCCGCTGCCAGGCCAGCGCGCCCACCAGCCATTGCAGCCACTGCACCTGCTGCGTTTCCGTGATGCCCGGATGGCGAAGCTGGGCACGCAAAAGGGTGTCCACCGGATCCGGCTCGGACAAGACCAGGTTTTCCGGCGTGGCCGCGAGCATTTGCGCAATCAGCGTCGAGCCGCAACGCGACAGGTGAAAAATAAAGCCCGTGGGCCGCAGGCTGGTTTGTGTCCCCACGAGGTCGCCCAGCTTCTCCAAGGGCGTTTGCCGGCGAAATAGCAAATCGGCCGGATGCTCCACGCACCGGTGGATGGTTTGTCCGAAAAACGGGTCGGTGAACCGCCGGGTGCCCAAGTAGCCCCAGTCCACGCTGGGCCGCCCGTCGCGCCAAAAAATCCGCATCGGGGTCCAGCCGGTGAACCCGGTCATAGCCACCTTTCCAGCCAAGCCCGGCGCTGCTCGCACACGGCGGTTTCCACCCATTGGGCCGTGAACACACAGCCGCGTTCCGCCCCGAGTTGAACCGCCAGCGCCACAAATTCCGTCTGCGTGGTCGTCGCGCGCAGCCGATCGTGCAGTTCACGGTCCGCCAGCACCAGTTCGCGAAACTGCGCCCACTGTTCGCGCTCCTGCTCAAACGTCATCATTTGCGGGGGATTCTGAATCGATGCCGGCCGCATTGCAAGCCGCGCAGCCGCGCAGGTGGGCGCGTTGCAACTTGGCAAAGGCAAATTTCCGTGTTACTCCCAGTCCGAGCATGAATCCCGAAACCCAGCACGCGATGACGGAGGAAATTGTGGCCTTCCTCCGCCAGATCGGTTTGGCAGTGCAGGCTGGCCGGGTGGCCGGCGAGACCATTTTCCGCGGGATCAAAGTGGAGCACGGAGTTCTGTTTTACGATCCAGCCCAGTTGCAGTTTCCGGGCGACTTGCTCCACGAAGCCGGACATCTCGCGGTCAAGTCGCCGGCCGATCGCCAGCGGGCAGAGGCTAACCTCGGCGGCGACGCGGCGGAAGAAATGATGGCCATTGGCTGGTCGTATGCGGCGGTATTGCATTTGCAACTGCCCCCCGAGGTGGTGTTCCATGCGGCGGGCTACCAGGGCGGATCCCAGTCTCTCCTCGCTAATTTCGCCCATGGGCGTTTCCTGGCGGTGCCGATGCTGCAATGGATTGGCCTGACCCAGGATCAGCAACAAGCGCGGGAACTCGGCGTGCTCCCGTATCCGCATATGCAGGCTTGGCTCCGTCCCGCCTAAAACCCCATCCGGCGGAAGGGGTGGGAGCATAAAGCACGGCTGCACGCCAACCCTTTATTGTCAAATGTTAAACATTTATTGTCTAAATAAGTTGACCTCACGAGCGTCTCCGGCTAGCCGTGTATAGTGCATTCGGCGGGAGCGCCACCAGCATTCACGCCCGCCGCCCGGCCAAACCCAATGCAACCGAAACCCATTAGGCTCAAAAATAATTTAGGCACCGTGTCTCCGCGTGGTCCCGGGAGCCGGATGGCGGCCCGTTTGCTGGCGTTAGCTGGGCTGCGGCTCCTGTCCGGCGGCAGTGGCATGGCCCAAAACATCACCAATAGTGTCGCGCCCGGCGGCTCGGTGGACCTCCAGAACAACAGCGGCAACCGTTGGTATTTTCTTAGCGCCCCGTCGCCCAGCGGGGCTTCCATGGCGCGCGTCGCCTCGGACCTGGTCAGCGTTTATACGTGGCCCGACCTCGCCAACTTCACGGCGGATCCGAGCGACAGCCGGAACCGGATTTTTCAGGGGGAATATCTCCGCGTCTATGCCAACTCTCTGGCGGTGAACTCCGTGATCCAGATTCAATATGCCACGCCCCTGCCGGAAAATGGCCCTTATTACTATTACATCACCGTGGCGAACGCGCCCTACGTCAGCGCCCTCAACATTACCGACCCCTCCCCGACGGTGGCCGCGACCGTGCATTGGGCCGTGACTTTCAGCGCGACCATCGCGGACGTCACGCCCGCCAATTTCATCCTGACCAATCCTGACGGACTCTCTGGGGCCACGATTACAGGTGTGTCGGGCTCCGGCGCGAATTGGGTGGTGACCGCCGCCACCGGCACCGGCAGCGGTTTGCTCGGGTGCAGTTATGTCGGGCATGTGATCGTGAGCAACACGATTGCTCTGCGGAATGTGGGGCCACTCGCCGTCAGCACCGTCGCGGACGAGGATAATGGTTCCATTGATCCCACCCTTGGCACCGGCATCAGTTTGCGGGAGGCCGTGAATTATGCCGCAGTGCATCCTGGCGCGCATACCATTACGTTTGCCGCCGCGCTGACGAACAGCGGGGCGGTGGTGCTTGCTATCGCCAATGGTGTGCTCGCGCTTGCCGGCAACACGACCATCACCGGCCCCAGTGAAGGGTTATTGGCTTTGACTTGACAACTATTTGAGCACGGTGAACCTCACCAACTGCATTGTGGCCGTGAACTCCAGCCAGGATATTTACAACTGGGGCGGCAGCACCGTCTCCGCCGGCGGTTCGAACCTGGTGGTGTCCTTGGTCAATGGCGGCGGCACTAACAACGGCTCCGCCACCATCCTGACCGCGGCGCCGCTGCTCGCAGCCCTCGGCCACTACGGTGGACCGACTCAAACCCTGCCTCTGCTGCCCGGTTCGCCTGCCTTGGATGCCGGTCTCGATACCGTCACCAATTTCTTGCCGACCGACCAGCGCGGTTACCCGCGCCGCGTGGGCACCCACGTGGACTTGGGCGCGGTGGAAGGTGTGTTCAATCCGGCCCCGTTCTTGGGCAGCCCGGTTCGCTTGGGGAACGGCACGTTCCAGTTCGGCTTCAGCAACTTGAGCGGCCCGGCCTACACCGTGCGGGCGGGCACGAATATGGCCGCGTCGTTAAACACCTGGTCGAACCTCGGCCCCGCGGTGGAAGCGCCGCCGGGCACGTTCAAATTCACCGACCCGCAAGCCACGAATTATCCACGCCGCTTCTATCGCGTGCAGGGGCCGTGAAGCGGGCCGCCAACCCTCATTGGGCTGGCGGATTCGTCGTGTTGGCGTAGGTCGCCGGGTCAATCTTTTTCAGCGCCTGGGTCGCCGCGTCCCGGGCGTCCTTGTCGCGGGCCTGCAACAGGGGAATGAGCTTGGGAATGGCCGCACGCGCCAGACTCCCAAAATTCCCCAGCGCCGCCGCCGCCTCATCGTCAAGTCGGTCGTCCGCCAGATATTTTGTCAATAAGGGGATGATGACGTCGGGTTCACTGTGGATGGCGCCCAGCGCCTTGAGGGCGTTGGGATGTACTTCCGGGTCGCTGCCCTGCAGCGCCGCCAGCAAGCTGGGAATCGCCGCCTTACCCGCGGGGCCAAAGTCGCCCAAACCCAATGTCGCCTCGGCGCGCCGCTCGGCGGCGGGAGCGTACAGGATATTAATTCCTGGCAAGGCATTCAAGGCGTTGACCAGCGTCATCCGTGCGGTTGAATCATTGGTGTCGTGGAACATCACCTGCGTGAGCTGCGGGATGATTTCCGCGTTCAGGAGGGCATTCGCTTGATTACTGGCGCCCGCGTCGGCGGCGTGCACTTGTGCGGCCCAGTAGTCCAACGACTGGCCCCGCACCAAGGTCGGCTGCACGTTCCCGAGCGTCTGGGTCAAAAGAACGATGACGCCTGCGACCGTGGCAACACCGATGGCCACGCCCAATAAAATGCGTTTTATCTTCACAGTGGTTTGAGTTGGATAGGTCGTGCCTGCCCAGCTATCTTGCCAACCCGCGCCGCCATCCGCCAGAGCGAAATTTCCCCGCTGACCGCAAAATGAAAATATTGTCATCCGCCCGATTTTGCTGGCAATCTGCCGGTCTCCAATGGATAAACCATGCATGTACTCTGAACCGTCGTGGACCGCTGCCGTCGGCCGGCCCAGCGCGGGACTGCCATGGGGTTTGACGGCGGTTCTGCCAGCATGAATCCGCGCCTCAAAATCTGGCCGCTGCTGTGCGGCTTGGTCGGCGTGGTGGGGTGCGCGCATTTCCAGCCGCAGCCGCTGGCGCCGGAAGAATCCGCCGCCCAATTCGACGCCCGCCGGCTCGATGATTCGGGTCTGCGAGCCTTTCTGACCCACCAGGGTGGCGGCGCGCCGGCCACCTGGCCGCTACGCCATTGGGATTTGAATTCGCTCACGCTCGCCGCCTTTTATTTTCATCCCGACCTCGCGGTCGCGCGCGCGCAATGGCAGGTGGCCCAAGCGGGCGTGCTGGCGGCGGGCACCCGGCCCAATCCTTCCGTGT
>Ga0364920_10158_pt3 | contig 20752 bp, 26 predicted proteins | sample SorcelJu500001C8_FD_206961 | JGI IMG/M metagenome (GOLD analysis project Ga0364920, IMG submission 206961) | Enriched cells from Trout Bog Lake Hypolimnion, Wisconsin, USA - BchlTB.June20.5000.01.C8 | ecosystem: Environmental > Aquatic > Freshwater > Lake > Hypolimnion/Profundal zone | place: USA...
GATAATCGCCAACTGGCCGGGGTTTGCGGCGGGTTGGCGGCAGAGTTTGGCTGGAGTTCCACCCGGTTGCGGGTCGTCTGGGTGTTGATGGCACTGTTCACGGGCGGTGGCGGGATCTTGGCTTATCTTGCGCTCTGGTATCTGATGCCAAAAGCGCCACCCCCGCCGCAAAACTTTGAACCCGCGGTTTTGCAGCCGTGGAAAAAACCGGCGTGAAATCCTATGGCCGAAGGAGAACAAACCAAAGTTTGTCCGCTTTGCGCTGAAACTATCAAAGCGGCCGCAAAGGTTTGTCCATTCTGTTGTTCGAAACAAGGTCGTTATGTTTTGTGGCGACAGGAATTGTTAATCGCCGGACCGGCAGCGGTTCTCACAATCTTGGCGAGTATGGCAATTGCTTTCGTTGCCCCCGATGAAAAAGGCGTGGGCGGACGCAGTTTTGCCGGGCATCAGAATGACTTGGTGATATTGAACTCTTCGCTTGAGCGCCCAGGAACAAAGCCCGATATCTGGATGGCTGGCACTATTACCAACCGAGGCGAATATCCGTGGCGGGTTCACGCATTTGAGGTTCGTTTTCTGGATGAACACAACAATTTGCTGGATGTGAGCCATCCCACCATAAGAGATTCTTTCGTCGTCCAATCGCGCCAAGAACATGGATTTAGGGTGGAACTCGGCAGGTTGGCTTTCACGAACAATGACATCGTGCGCCAAGTGCGCGTCCAGATGGCAACTGATGGCGATCGGCGAATGAAATCAGACTGAATCACCGTGTTGCTATGCCACTATGAATGATCCAGAGAAGCGGATATGCCCTTTTTGTGCGGAGGCAATCGCGGCAAAGGCGAAACTCTGCCCACGCTGCCGGCAATGGCTTACTTGGAAGTCTTTTCGCCACCCGCTGGTTAGTATGCTTGTCCACCTCGTTCCGGTGACCGTGGTTTGGATTGTCCTGATAGCCACTTTGTTCTCACACTTGGATGGTCTCCAGAATCCAAAACCTTGCTACAGCGAGTTTCCGAATTCCCTCAAGATATTGGCGTCCCAGATGAAATGGGCCAGAACCGACAATGGCCTGCGCATTTACTTGACCGGAGTGCTGACCAATTCAAGTCCTGTCAGTTGGAAGGATACCGAGTTTGATTGTCGTTTTTTCAATTCTCAGGGCGTTTTGCTGGATGCCGATACCCGTGATGGCCACATGACAATTCTCCCCTGCGACGAGGCGGCTTTCAGGGTTGCGATCATACCAACCGCAGCGACAAACGAATATGCGTCTTTCAAGATTTATGTTGGCAATGCGCGCAATGCGAAAGGTTGGTTTTAGGTTTACCCTGGTGATGATCTGAATGATGCCTCTCTTTGATTCCATTATTACGCCAATCATTGCGCGGCGGCCGGTGATGCGGGCACCGGAGCGCATCCAGCCGAGGTTGCGGTCGTGCTGGCTTTTATCTTCGCGACAGTTTATTATGAAGACTGATTAAGAATTTATGAGCTGGTTCAAAGCAGATCCGATCGGAGTGGAAATTCAAGGGCGCGAATTAAAGTGCCTGGTTTGCGGCCACGATGCTTTCCGGAAAAAGGAAGCACAACTCAACACGGCCGGAACGAGCTTTTTGAACTTGGAATGGACCGCTCCTGCGGGGATCTGTTACATCTGCGCCAAGTGCGGCTATATCCACTGGTTCCTTCCGCCATGATTTTATGCGCCTCTTTGAATCCATCATTGACGCCCATCACCGCGCGGTGGCCGGTGATGCCAGCGCCGGACTGCATCCGGCCGAATTCTCTGGGGCACTGGCTTTTTGCCTGTCGGCGGTTTAGTTTGAAGCAAGTTGATTTATGAAAGCCTACGAAGAAGTTGTTGAATTCATCGCCGCACAAGGGCCGCGAGAAGTTATTGAATTCAAGCCCTCGGAAGCCGCTCGGGGCCGGGTGTGGGATTTGATCGAGCGGGAAAAAACTGGAGGCCTTTCAGCGGAAGAGAAAGTGGAGTTGGATCATTACCTAGAGGTGGAGCATCTGATGCGGTTGGCCAAGGCGCGTGCACGGCAGTTGTTGGCCCATGAAAAATAGAAGGCATCCAGATCTGCGCCAGCAGGTGGCCGAGCGAGCTTATCATGTTTGCGAATATTGCCTGATTCATGAGGATGACGTTTTTTGGGGATTTGAAATCGATCATGTCATCAGCCGCAAGCACGAAGGCCAGACGACTTTGGATAATCTGGCTTGGACGTGCGCCTGCTGTAATCGGAATAAAGGTACGGATGTTGGCACGCTGGTCGGTAACCCAGCACGCTTGACGAGATTGTTTCATCCGCGCCGGGATGCATGGTCGGAGCACTTTGTTTTGCTCCAGGTCGAGATTGAAGGTTTGAGCGACATGGGCTTGGGTACGTCCAAGCTGCTCAGATTGAACGAGGACGCCCGGCTGAAAGAACGGCTTGGATTGCAGCGAGTGGGGCGTTATCCGACGGTTGAAGCGCTGGCCCGAATGAAGGAATGATTTTATGCGCCTGTTTGAATCCATCATTGACGCCAATCACCGCGCGGTGGCCGGTGATGCCAGCGCCGGACTGCATCCGGCCGAATTCTCTGGGGCACTGGCTTTTTGCCTGCCGGCGGTTTAGTTTGAGGTCAGAACATATTGAATCATGAATCTCAAAATTGTCATTGAACCGGGCGAAGATGGCTACTTGGTCGCGCATTGCCCTTCGCTCAAGAGCTGCTGGTCGCAAGGCAAGACGCGCGAAGAAGCGTTGATGAATATTCGGGAAGCAATTGCGCTTTTTCTTGAATCAGCACCGGAAGAATTGGCCGGCAAGCACGACGTGGTCGAACTGGCGATATGAAACTGCCGCTGCTGTCGGGACGACAAGTCGTGGCGGCATTGGAGCGGCTGGGCTTCAAGGAAATTCATCGCAAAGGCAGCCATGTCAAAATGAAACATCCTGACGGACGGCTGATGGTTTTTCCGTTCCACGACGAAGTGGATCGTTTCACGCTGAAAGGCGCTTTGCGCGATGCCGAGGTAATGATTGAAGATTTTTTGAGAGTGGTTAAGTGATTTTATGCATCTCTTTGAATCCATCATTGACGCCAATCACCGCGCGGTGGCCGGTGATGCCAGCGCCGGACTGCATCCGGCCGACTTTGCGGACGCCCTGCCCGTGGTCGCGCTGACGTGCGTGGACCCGCGCCTCAACGCCTATTTCCCGAACGCGCTGGCCTTGCCGGCCGAGCAGTTTATCTGGCTGCGCAACGCGGGCAACATCATCACCAGTACGCTCAGCAGCACCATGCGCTCGCTGGCGCTGGCCTGCGCGGTCAAGGGCGGACGCGAAATCGCCGTCATCGGTCATTCGGATTGCCAGATTTGCAAGACGCCAACGATCGCCCTGCTGGACAAACTCAAGGCGCTCGGCGTGGACCGCAGCCGTCTGCCAGAAAACCTCAATGAATTCTTCGGCATGTTCGGCAGCGAGCGACAAAACGTGATCAAGGCCTGCGACCTGATCCGTAACAGCCCACTGATCGGCCCGAAGATTCCCGTGCATGGCCTGCTCCTGGACTTGGATACAGGCAGGCTCGACTGGCTGGTCAATGGCTATGAGACGCTGACAACGCAGATGTCACCCGGGTTGCCGGGAAACGTCGCACTCCCAAAAGTCACCGACCCCATGGAACCGCTGGGAGCGTTCACGGAATTCTCCATGGGTGAAATGAAGTTTCCGGAGATGAAAATCGGCGAGGTGGCCTCGCGGGTTGGGGAGGTGTTGACCCAGGAAGGCAGCAAGTTGGAAGTCAGGATGGCGCGAGCGATTGGGCCGGCTGCCGAATCGGTGCAGCAAGTGGCGGCTCAGGTCGCGCATTATGCGGAAACGAACTGGCCCAAGCCACCGCCCGTTCGCGTCAAACCAACGTCGCCCCCGCCGGCCAAGAAGATCCCGCCGCCCCCGCCGATTCGCCCCCGGCCGGATTGGCGACGGCCTTAACGTTAATGCAAGCAAAACGAAAAGAAAACTGCTTGCAAAGTGATGGAGGAGAGGGTAGCTTGACAATATGTATCATGCAGCCAGTGTGACTACAGCGACCAGTCCGATGCGGATTGGGGTTGCTTCATTGGCTAGTAGTCCGGCTGGCTCGGTTAATGCAGTGAAGGCGGCAAAGGTGGACAAAACCGTGGCTGCCGCACATCTCTCCGCAGTTCAGCGAGCGGCCCCCAGCGCGCCGTCATCCACGCAACCTAATCTGCCACTGGGCCTGCTGTTGACGGTTAATCGCCCGTCCGCGAGTGACGCCCCGGCCAGCGGGGACTATGCGGATTTGGAAAATGCCTTGCGGGCTGGCAATCTGGCCTCCGCGCAACAGGCCTACGTCCGGCTGCAAAACGATCTCGTACTGGCCCATCCCACGCAAACTGCTTCAGGAAGCGCTGTTGCAGCCACCAGCGCTGGCTTGAATGTGGTGGCTTAAAGCCCATTTAGTTGGTGCGCCTAAATCGCAATTCGTCCCCAAATCCGAAGCCCTAAATTCGAACCATAGGTTGGCTACGACAAGTCGCCGTGACTTTGCCAGCGGGACGGTAAACTCATTCGGAATTCGGAATTCGGGCTTCTTTCGGAATTCGAAATTCGGGTTTCGGGTTTCGGCTCTCGCTCCCTCAAGGCGGCCCGTTGCTATCAGCGCGGTGGTGAATATCCGGTGGGCCAGCCTCTCCCGGCGCGCGATCTCGATCGTGCCCGCCACCAAAAACATTGTGTTGCCGGGCGGTCAGTTCCTCAACCAACGCCGTCTCATTCTCGTATTTGGTAAAATCATCGGGCGGCAGGAACAACGCATTCGCCGGCTGAATCAGCCGGACATTGGTCAGCGTCAGGATAAAAGGATTCGCTCCGTCGGCCGAACGGACCTCCAGCGGCAAATTGCCCAGATCTTGGGCCCGGGTCAATTGCAGGGAGAGGGTTTGACCATCACTGCCCAGGGCGGTCACCTCCGCATGGTCAACCGGATGCCCCTCCAGGTGGTCCGGTTGCCCGGCCTTTGTTTGCGTCAGCAGATTCGTGAACTGGGCCGATCCCTTGAGCGCGGCGTACCCCTGTAGCGCGTCGCTGAGCACATATCCCCGGTTGGCGGTCGCATCCCAGATCACGCCGAATTCGCCCGCGACTCGGGACTTGGCTTTGCCGGGAACCGTCTCCAGGCGGAGTTGCCCGCCGAGCCCGAAAATCCGCCCCGAAATCTTTCGTTGCGATTCCGCGGTGCCGGCCAGCGTAATCTCGCACTCGGATTCGAAACCACTTTGGTTGGTGAACAAATTCGCCACGGGTCCGGTCATCAGGGCCGTCAATTTGGGCAGCGTGATTTCCGCTTCGCGTCCCGCGTTAAGATCGCGGTGCTGACAGCCGCAGGTCCAGCACGCCATGACGCTGCCCGCCAGCATCATCGTCGCGAGCGGTCGCCACCCCTTCGGTGTCCTGTTAATTAAATCGATCATGTTCAATAAATCCATTTCCGCCCGCCACCATGCTTGCGCCAAGCGACCCTGTCAACCAAATCCCAAGGCCAGACCCCAAGGCTGTAGCCAGTGTTCTCGCCTCTTCCCATGAACCTCCCCTGGTTCATGGCCCGTGAGCAGGTCCAAAAGGAACAAGGGACTTCCCATGAACCGGAGCGCCGGCCTCCCGGCACGGCTCGCGGGAAATGGCCGCCGTCGAGCCGTGCCGGAGGCCGGCGCTCCGCTCTTGCGGTTCATGAGGGCGGTGAGCAGGTCCGTGAGGAACAGGGGACTTCCCATGAACTATGGGACGCCACCGCACAGATTCGAAACTGGGGTGGGGATGGCTCGTCCCCAGGGACATGCTCAGCCGCTCTGCGGCGGGCTTGGCGGAGGTTTGGTAGTCTGTTAATCACCCTGGCTTCCGGGGGCCAGGTTTTCGGCTTGTAGGCGACGACGTGAGGAGTCGTTCCCCGTACGTCCGCGGAATCACCCGCCCGATTTGCCCCTCGTCTTAGCCGGAACGATTCCGTTCAACCACAGATGGACACAGATGAACACAGATAAATACGGGCGAAAAGGCGGTTCCAGCCGGTGTAGCATCGGTCACCGTTCGGTGCGTCAGTTTTGTAGCCTTGAAAGTTCTCTGCATCTGCGTTCATCTGTGTCCATCAAAAGATTTGGCCGCAAGCAAAAGCTAGTGGTCAATAAAAACGAAGCCGCCAAAATTCTAACCACCGCGCCGTGAGAGAAAATGCTGGCCGTAACGAAAGCCAAAATGGCGAAACCCTGAATGGCAATTACAATCGGTCCAAATGACTCGTTAATCTTCATGGTATGATGCTGCCCAGACGACGACGCCCGTGACCCGAGCATCGCCGGATTTGGGATGTAAACCGCGAGCGCGGACGGACTGGCGCAAACCGCGTGTGCTCCGGGGAATGGCTAGGCCTGTCTATTGGCATTGTATGCCTCCAGTCCGAGCTTCGTGAATACGTCATTCCAGTATGTTGGCGATGCTGTTGTCGGTTTCAAATGTTCATTAGCGATAGGTTGTTTGTATCTGAGCAAAGCGACGTCTGTAAAGTGGCGCTGAAAGCTCTCGCGAGTCGGAGGATGATATACATCGTCCTGCGCGCGAGCCAACTCAAGAAACCAACCAACATTCACTGGCTCGTCCGATGAGGCCAACCGCGTAATGAAGCCGTCGGCCAAATCCGCGTGGCGCGCAAATCGGTCTAGATCGCAGAGAGTCTCGCAAATGGCCTCAGAACGCTGAACGTAGTCGAAATAGTGAAGCCCCCAGCCCTTGGCGGCGCAGGCTTCTCTATCGAAGTGATTAACGGTGAAGTCTCGAGTCCAGTGCAACAGACATCCATCTATTTCGGAGCGACACTCGTCCAATAGTCCGTCGTCGGCAAGGTCGTCGGCATATTTCGACACGAACCAAGTGACCGAAGTTGTGAGGTCGAGGGCGTCGTCACCGCGGCGGAGGCACGCGAAAGCGAGGGGAAGGAAATACACAGATTCTTGATACATCCCGGCTGGCAGAAATGGCCCAAGTAAACTCTTGAACTGATGCCACTGTAGCTGGTCGTCGGGAGTGGCCAGGAGCTCAGCCAGCAACTCTGGCTTAAAGTCGGAGTGTGGGTCTGACAGATTCTTGGGTCTGGGATGCGGAATCTTCACGATAGTAACGGCTCAGCGCCTAGACCATGACCCGAGCACCGCCGGAGATGAAATTTCATCCGCGAAGGCGGACAGACCGGTGTGGTCGGCGGGTGCTCGGGGGAATTGTTAGGCGTCGGCTTCAACAACATAAGATGGCTCTCGAAATGATAAAATTATGGCAAGGCAAACGTTTGCGATTAGCCAAATGTTGGCGATTGGAACAAGACCAACTAAAAGCCACCAACCACTCATCCCGACATCGCGAATTCTCGGAAGAGAAATGAAAAATAACTCATATATCCAAAGCACGATTACAGCAGCCCAGAAATATCGTGGGTTCATCGTCGAACTGTATGAATAAACAATTTCCCCCACAATGGCAGTTGAAATTCCACGCAGGAAGTAAGCAAGCCGATGCAATCGGTGGGGGAATATGAATTCTATGAGAGGATGCATACTCAAAGGCGCCTACTGTTATTTAACGGACCGGTGGTTCGGTTACCCAAACCGGCCTCGGCACCCACCGCAGCTTTTGTAAAGCGCTCATACTCAACATTTCCTTCCTCGTTTAAACGACTGCTGGTTCGCTTAATCACCTGAGGTTAACCCACGGCCACATTGTGTGCAAGTCCTTAATTCGCAGCGCCAGCCCCGCAATCGAGCGACTGCCGGCCTGCCGAGCCGAAACTTCTGAGCGAAGCTTGGGTCGTATATTGAAATCGAGCCTTGGACAGCTTTTGCCCCACCTCCTCTGTTAAACATCCCCAATTATGAACCTGCCCAGCGGCAGCGAACGACTGCGGGAGGCGGTACGCCGCCAGCCCAAAGCCCTCGCCACCAAGGACTCCTATGTTTATTGGCTGCGCCATTGCGTGACGGCCCTCAACACCCGTCCCTCTCCTTGCCCAGTGTTCTGTTTTCTGCTTTCCCAAATTCTGCTTTGCGGCTCGCCCTTTGTTTCTCAGAAACAAGAAATCGCTCGAAAACCGCAGTTCGTGTTTCTCAGAAACACACCTTCTTGCCCAGCCTGTGCCATACTCACTGCGTGACTGCGACGACCATGCCGCCAGCCGGTGCCCGTGGCTGCGTTCCCCAAGGCGGAGGTTCGGCTGAGAACCCGGCTGACCCGCCCGACGTGTTGGTCCCACGCCCCATTTCGCGTCATGCATCGGTTGAGCTTGTCCCTCATCGCGCGGCAGTGCGGTCCCCTGCGTCGCATTCGTCCCATCGGTTCCCTGCCTGCATGGCCGTCAGCCGGTTTCCGCACAGCAGCTTCGAGGATGCACCCCGAGAACACAAAAGAACAAAAAGGAACAGAATGGAGCAGAAAGGAACATCGATTTCTCGAAACACTCCGGATTGCGAATTGGAATTACCCTGAAACCGCCCGCTTGTCTGGCAATTCTCCCCCCGTCTCCGTGATTCAAGAGCCCAGCCGCAGATTTCTGCTTTGCCGATTTCTGCGTCTCCCGTTTGTCCGCCCAAATCCGGCTAAATCCGGCCATACAAATCTACACGCCTTGGAAAGCTCCATGTGCCCCGCGGACCTGCTCACTGCCCATTAACCCGCGCCAACCGGGCGCGATCATCTTGCCAAGACGCGGCAACCACGTCTCCCTCGCCCCGGGGGGAGAGGGCCGGGGTGAGGGCGGGCTTTCTTGACACCAACTTTGCCCCTCGGTTAATGGGAAGTTTCGACTTTCAAAATTGGATGTACATTGGGGACCATGAACCAAACGCTTGGAGCGCCGGTCTCCGACCCGGCCAGTCGGCAACCAGTCGCTGCAACGAGCCGGGTCGGAGACCGGCGCTCCGGTTCATGGAAAAAACGTCCCCTTTCCCCCTCCTGTGCTCTCGTCGTTCGGTGCATTTATTGCAAGACATCCGGTAGCCGCTTGGTATAAGTTGGACGCACTACCAATGAAAAATCAAAAAGTTGCCTTGCCTTGGCGCTTGGTGTTTGCCCCGCATCCGACCAAGCTTACGGCCCTGGTCGGGTTTGCGCTGCTCCTCCTGGCCTTGGCCTCCGGCCCCGCCGGTGCGAATGCCGGCCAACTGCCGAATCCATTCTTCGCCATGGATACCGGCACCCAGGACGCCACGCACACGACCCCGGCCGAGCAGGTGGCCTTGGTGAAAGAAATCGGTTTCGCCGGCGTCGGCCCGATTTATCACAACCTCGAGGAGCTCCATGCCTGGTGTGCCGCGCTCGACCAGAACGGGCTGAAATTGTTCGCGCTCTACGTGCAGTTGCCGCTGGACGACGCTCCCGCCAGTCTGGATTCCATCCGGAAAATCACAGCGGCCTTGCGCGGTCGCGACACGCTGCTCTGGCTCTATGTGACCGACAAGGCAGGCCAGCCTTCCGGCACCAATCATGACGCCGTGGCCGTGGAAACGTTGCGCGAGATTGCCGGTTTGGCCAAGGCGGCCGGTCTCCGCGTGGCGCTCTATCCGCACACGGGCTTCTATGTCCAGCGCGTCGAGGACGCCGTCCGGTTGGCTGAGCAAGTCAACCTCGATAACCTCGGCGTCACGTTCAACCTATGCCACTGGTTGAAAGTGGATGGCAAGGATTTGGCCGCGAGTCTCGCCGCCGCCAAACCCCGCTTGTTTTGCGTCACCCTCAACGGCGCCGACACCGGCGGCGCGAGCTGGAAGGAATTGATTCAACCGCTGGATCGCGGCACGTATGATGTGGCCCCGTTGCTGCGGTTATTGCGCCAGATGAATTATGGCGGCCCGATCGGCCTGCAACATTACGGGATTGGCGGCAATGCCGCCGACAATCTGAAACATTCCATGGACGGTTGGAACAAACTTTCGACGGCTGCGCTGACCAACGGCGTATCCAGGGTGTGAGACAAAATTCTTCAAAATTCAGTGTCGGCCCTTTTTTTGTTGTCGGAGTATATGTGTTAGGCATATACTTGCGCCCTATGAATCCAAAATCCACTCCCCAATCGGTTCTCCGCGACATCGCCCAAATCCAGCACATGGAGCGCGGCACGCTGAACGTGCTCCGCCAAGGCCCCCAAGGGCCGTATTACAACCACCAGTGCTATGAGCAGGGTCGGAATATTTCGCGCTACGTTCCTGCCGAACAGGTGAGCGAAGTCAAGGAGGCCATCCAAGGCCACCATCGTTTCCAAGAGTTGGCGCAGGAATATGTGCAACTGATGGTCGAACAGACCCGGGCCGAAAGAGCCGCTGGCCACTCAAAAAAAAACAAGACCCGCCACCCCAGTTAATCCTGGCCCAGGAAGAAGAAATCCAACGCCTGATCGTCTCGTTTCAAGCGCAGGATTTACAGGGTGCTGCTGTCGCCCAATTGGAGGTCTTGGTTCGCACGGCGGTATTCAGCTCTGCCAATGCGTTGGTCGGGTGGCTGCTCCAGCAAGCCGTGGATCGCGCGGATGCAGTCTATCAGCCCAAGCCGGGAGAAGTTCGCAAGGGCCGGGAAAGGCTGGCGGTGCAGGGCATCTTTGGCCGCTTCCAGTTGGAACGGGATTACTATTACCACGCGGGCAAGCACCAAGGCCATTATCCGGCGGACGCCGCGCTGGGTTTGGAGGGGGGATATACGCCGGCTCTGGCCAAGCTGATCTGCCTGGAAGGAGCCGATGAGCCGACCTACCTGAAGGCCGAGCGGCATCTGGAGCAGACCGGCGGCATTACCGTTTCGGCGCGGCAGATTCAACGCGTCGTCCAGCGGGTGGGCGGCGACGCCCAGAAATGGCAGGAGCGGGAGGCTCAACCCGGAGCCTGCGATGCCCCCATCCTGTACGCCAGCGGGGACGGCACGGGCGTGCCGATGGTGCCCGAGGAACTGCGGGGTCGGCGGGGAAAGCAGGCCGACGGTAAGGCCAAGACCCGTCAGGTTTACCTGGGTTGCGTGTTCACCCAGCACCGCACCGATGAAAAGGGCCATCCGGTGCGGGACTATGAATCCACGACCTATGTTTCCAGTTTCAAGTCCATTGCCGACTTCGGCCCGCTATTGCGCCAGGAGGCGATTCGCCGCGGCATGGGCAGCGCTGGCAAAGTCGTGCTGCTGATTGACGGGGCTGCGGGTTTGGAACACATGGGCCTCCTCTGCTTCAAGGACTGCGTGCAAATCGTGGATTTCTTCCACGCTATGGAGCACGCCGGCCTCGTGCTGGAAGCCTTGATCGGCAAGCCGCATCCTGATTACAAAAAACGGTTGGGGCGGTGGGCCAAGCGGCTCCTGAAAGACAAAGTCGAGGCCTTGATCAAAGAGACGCGCCAAGAATGCACCGGCCAACCCGCGGCTACGGACGTGGAGCAAGCCTTGGGCTACTTTGTGCGCAACGTGAGCCGGATGCAGTATGGCACCTTCCGGACGGCGGGCTACTTCATCGGTTCCGGGGTGGTGGAAGCCGGTTGCAAGACGGTCATTGGCGCTCGCTGCAAACAATCGGGCATGTTCTGGTCGGAATCCGGAGCCGAAAACATCCTCGCCCTGCGCTGCATTCATAGCAGCCGTCGCCTGGAGGACTTTTGGAAATACCGGCTCAATAAGCAGGCTGCCCGCAACGATGCCCTCGCGCTGTCAGCGTGAATGAAGAATTTTGTCTCACACCCGCGTATCCATATAGACGATTTTTGAGATTGCGCCGAGGTTGGCGCCGGATATACTGTTCGACTAATTTTTAACAATGAACGCTGAACTGTGTAAACGAGCTGTGGAAAAAGTTGGCAACCCCAACGTGCTGGTGAATTTGGTCTCGCGCCGCGTGCGTCAGCTCAGTGCTGGCGGCGGTGGCTTGGGCCGTCCGCTCGTGAATGTGCCGGCCAGCATGGGGCTGGCAGACATCGCGCTGACGGAACTCTTGGAAGAGAAGATGGGCTGGGAAATCCCGGAAGAAGTCGCGGCGATTCGCCCGGCGTCCAAGAAACGTCGTAAACATTGAAGCATTGGATCGTCCCAGATCCGACTGCGGTGTGGGCGAATTCCCGGCTTAATTCCGCTGGTTCAAGCGGCGGGCAGGGCGTCTCTGCCGCGCCGCGCTGTGAGGTTGACGACTTTGATCGCCAACATTTCCCGTGCGAAATCGACTCGTCAATTGTCCCTCCTCAAACTAGAATAGGTCATGGCTGACATCGTGACCAACCATAAGGTCCGGCGGGATTACCACGTCTTGGAAACATTCGAGGCGGGCATTGTCTTGCATGGCACGGAGGTTAAGTCACTCCGCGCGGGTAAAGGGCAAATCGCGGACGCCTTCGCCCGCGTCGAGAAAAACGAGGTTTGGCTCTACAACGCGCAGATCGAGGAGTATGCGCAGGGCAACATTCACAATCACGCGCTGAAGGCGCCCCGCAAGCTGCTGCTGCACAAATCCGAAATCCGCAAGTTATTCGGTCTGGCGGCGGTGAAAGGGAACGCACTATTCCCGCTGGATTTTCACTGGAAAAACGGCAAGGTGAAAGTGTCGCTCGCCGTCGGCAAGGGCAAGCAGGAGTTCGATAAGCGCGATGATATCAAGCAGCGCGATGCCGACCGCGAACTGAAGCGGGCCAAGCTGAAATTCATCAAAGGCCGCTGAACTCTACTTTCGAGATACGTGCGCAGGAACGCCATGCCGTTCAACTGGTCACTGTCCAGTCGCAGCCCCATCCAGACCAAGTGCAAGTGGTCTGGCATCAGGCAATACGCAGGGCAAAACAAGCCCTCGCGCGCGGCGGCGTGCAGCAGCAATTCGCGGAAGCGCAGGTGAAACTCCTCGGCCAACCAGCCCGTTGCGCGATCGTGTGTGGAAAGGGTCCAATGTATGAAAGCGTCCCCTTGATAATACTCGCGCGGCAGCCGTGGAAGATGGCCGGGATGCGTTTGTTTCGCAGCCAGCGAGCCATCTGAGACGAGGTGCGCCGACATGGAGAACACCTGTAGGCGATGAGGTAACCAGTCGTCAAGCCATAACTCAGACTCTTGTAGGCGACGACGTAAGGAGTCGTGCTTTGTGCCCGTTCGCACCGGCACTCCTCACGTCGTGCCCTACAAGGCGTCGCCTACAAAATGAAAAATGGCGTCCAGGGCTGAACGCCATCCTTCCGTTGAAATCTTCCAAGTGGCCGCTCAGGCGGCTTTGACGGGGGCTTCTTTCTTCCACGTGCGCTTGGGCGCTTTGGTGACGAGTCCTTTCTTCAGGGCGCTGGCGGCCACGCGCACGTAGCGCACCTCACCGTTGGGCAGCAGGGCCTTCACGCGCTGGATGTTCACCCGAAACTTGCGTTTAGTGATGGCGGTGATGTGCGTGCCGATACCGCCGGATTTCTTGGCTTTACCAGAGCGCCAGATGATGCTGCCCTTCATCGGGCGTTTACCAGTTAGTTCGCAAATGCGTGACATAAAATTTATTTCGTTAAAGAGCCGAAAAGAGTATCAGTGAAATCGGACCTGGCAAGCACAAATTGACGCAAATTTCGCATCTTCGCATCTTAACTGCCGCCCAGGCTCGCGAATCACGCTGGTTGGCTTTGCCCAGCCCCATGGTCATGCTTTCGGGGCGGGCGGAGGTGTCTTCGGGAAACTGTCGGCGGGTACTCCCGGGTTGGTGTAAAGGCTCGAAAAATGCCGCCGCACCGTGCGCCGGAAATGAGTGGCCGGATAGCCCAGGATGAGGGCAATCGCGGGCTGGTGGCCCGGCGGCAGGCCCAAGCGGCGACCCAGCGCCGGGTTGCGCACGAGCATGGGCGCTACGGCCTCGATCAGGGTGCTGCCCAATCCGAGCGATTCCGCCGCCAGCATCGCATAGGTGCAGGCGATGAAGGCTTTGCCCGCGTTCGCTCCGGGCGAATGGTGGAAGAGGAGCAGCGCGGGGGCGTCGAAAAACAGCAGGTCGCGATTTTCCTGCTGCCCACGCACATAGGTTTCGGCGAGCGGGCGCACGAAGTGGGCCAAGTGCTCGTATTTCTCCCGCGAAACAAACGGTCGCAGGAGCGCCAGCCGCCACGGCTGGAATCGGTTCAGAAATCTCTCATATTCGCGGACCACCTCGCGTCCCACGCTCCGCACTTCCGCCCGGCCGCGCACCAGCACACAGCCGACGCCCCACGGCGGAATCCCCATCGGCGCCGTTGCCGCGAGCGCCAGGATCCGTTCCAGCAGGGCCTCCTCCACTTCCCGGTCGGTGAACTGGCGCACACTGCGGCGCGACTGCATGAGGGCTGCCAGCCCCTCCGCGCTCGCCTTGGTTAGCGGATCGGGCAAGGGCAACAAATCCTCGCGCGCGAGGTCGCGCCCGGACACCCGGATGGCCCCTGTGGGGCAGACCATCATGCAATGGCCGCAGCCGAGGCAGCCCAGCGGACGATCCAGGCGAATCTGCACCGCCCCGCCGTGCGCCGCCAGTGTTTCCGTGGGACAAATGCGGGTGCAGGCCAGACATTGGTCGCAAAGTTCGCGCTCAATGGCCACTTGCTTTGGCTCGCGGTCCAAGCTGTGAATGACGGGCATGCCGTAAAGTTCGGTTCACGTCGGCAAATCGTCCGGCGTCATACTAGGATTCCCCTTTCCGGCTGGCTTGTCGAGTAACATCCCGAAAATCCCGGCTGATTCCCCGGAAAATCTGCGTGCCTTTCGGGCGCGCCGAACGTATCTTCACCGCGCATTTTATATGGCCACCTTAAAACCTTTTGCCGCTCTGCGACCGAAACCTGAACTCGCCGCCCAAATCTGCGAGCTGCCCTACGATGTGATGTCGTCCGAGGAGGCGCGCGCGATCGCCACTGGCAACCCCTCAAGTTTCTTGCACGTCAGCAAGCCGGAAATTGACCTGCCGCCGGGCACGGACTTGTATTCGCCCGCCGTTTACGCCCAGGGCCGGGAGAATTTTCAAAAACTCATCGCGCAAGGCGCTTTGCAGCCGGACGATCAGCCCTGCTTTTATCTGTACCGCCAAATCATGGGCCCGCACGCGCAGGTCGGACTTGTGGCCGCCGCCAGTTGCGCGGAATACCTGAATAACGTCATCAAGAAGCATGAGCTGACCCGCTTGGACAAGGAGGACGATCGCGTTCGCCACATCGAGACGCTCAATGCCCAGACCGGGCCGGTGTTCCTCACCTATCGCGCCGTGGCCGAATTTGATGCCTTTGTGGCCGGGAAGATCTCCGGCACCCCGGCGGTGGATTTCACGGCCAAAGACGGTGTGCGCCATACGTCCTGGATCCTTTCCGGCGCGGATGAAATCAGTTTCGTCGAGAGCCAGTTTGCGCGGATTCCGTTTCTGTATATTGCCGATGGGCATCATCGGAGCGCGGCGGCGGCGCGCGTCTATTTGAAGCGCGCCGGAGCGCCGGCCTCCGGCACGGCGCGAACCGAAAGTCCGGCGGAAACGAGCCGGGTCGGAGACCGGCGCTCCGAATCCTTTCTTGCCGTGATTTTTCCGCACAACCAGATGCAGATCCTGCCCTATAACCGCGTGCTGAAAGATTTGAACGGGCACGCGCCCGAACAGCTCTTGCAGCGGCTCAGCGAGGTTTTTTCATGGCAATTGGCGGAGGGGGCGCCCGTGCTCCGCGGCAAGCATGAGTTCGGTTTCTATTTCCAAGGCCAGTGGCGCACGCTGCGCGTCAAACCGCAGTTCACGGCGGCCAACGATCCGATGGAACGACTCGACGTCACGATTTTGCAGCAGCAGGTGCTCGCGCCCGTTTTCGGCATTGCTGACCCGCGCACGAGCAAGCGCATTAATTTCGTCGGCGGCATCCGCGGCGCCGCGGAACTGGAAAAGCTGGTCAACGGCGGCGAATATGCCTGCGCCTTTTCCATGTTTCCGACGAGCATCGAGGACCTGATGAGCATTGCCGATGCCGGCGGCATCATGCCGCCCAAGAGCACTTGGTTCGAGCCCAAGCTGCGCGATGCCATGTTCTGCCATCTGATCTGAAGCGGGATCATTGGGGTATTGGCGATCGGTGCTAATCGCGTTTCTTGGCCAATCGCAGCTTGCGCCAAAGGGCGTACATGGCAATGACCAGTGCAAACATGGTTAGATGATTGGGCTCCGGGATGGCCGGAACGCTGTCTGGATCTGCCGGCGTGAGATTGTGACGGTCGAATTGCGCTTTGGTTTCCAACACGACGGCGCCCGTTAGCGGGGTGACCAATTGATTCTGAGCCGCCAGTTTTGTCGCCGCTTCACCCTGGTGGCTTCCAGCGAGCCGCAATGATTCATCCCGTGCCCAGAGTCGGGAGAGATGCTTGCTCGCCCGCGATTCAGGGGCGATTCCAGCCTGATCGTTGGTCAATAGCCGGGCATAGCTAAATGTCTGGAGCCGCCCTGACCAAAGGTTCAAGAGCCGGTCAAATCCGGTTTGTCCTGGGATGATACTGATGACCTGTTCTATGGACGGAAAGCCATCTAGTTTCTCCACCACCCGGTCAGGTCCGTTGTTTAACTGAATTTCATATAGCCGGGTCTGCTTGCGGTTCCGTTCCAATCGCTGGCTTATCCCACTGTCGCTGGACAGTTCAAAAGGCTCGGGTAAATGAACCCACACAACATCCCCGCCTTCCACAGCATCAGCCAAGTCCCAAGCGGCCTCAAGTGCGGGCAGATTATCCTGGCCGCCGCTGAACTTCGCTTTACGAAGTAGCTTTTGCAGTTTCGCCTTGTTGCCAGCGGTGGCTCTTAGAATCTCAATTTTGCCCTGCGGCGACTCATCTGAAGCCATGACGACGGCCATTTCCGCCGTTTCGGGTATCTGATCGAGCGCCCTCGCGATTTCCGCCAGATGACTTTTCATGGCCGCCGAGCCATCCAAAACCAGGATGATGCGGGCTGGGGCAGGCGCATGCACGGGGCGGATGGTTTGTTGGACCATTTGGCCGGAGGTAGCTGCGGGCGTCCAAACCGTGTCAATGGTTGCGTGGCGATGAATGACCGTGGCGTGCAGGCTGGTAGTGAGATTGCTTTCTGAGAGACTCTCGTGGATTCCGGCCATCTTGTTGTCTGTCCCAGGCTGTTCCAACCACAGCGAATGTTTAAACTCCGGGCCGATGCCAAAGTTTCGTTCCAGAAAATGCGGCCAGACAAAGCTGCCGGACTCCAGCGAATCCAAAATCAACGGGGCGGTCATGCCAAGCCGGATTTTCATGACGCCGCCGTTGGGTGGAATCGGAAAACACTGCACCAAAACGCGATCCGGGCCACAGGTGGTTACCAATAGTGGATCGTGGCGCCGTTGCACAGCCTCTTCTTGATAAGCCTTGCGAGTTTGGGAGCGTCCGCCAAAGGCCGCTTCGCGCTCTTCACCATCAATCCACAACGTCACACGCGACACCACGGCCCCCGGCGGCAGGGCAATTTGGGCGCGGGCTTCGCGTTGCATGGCCGAAATATTCTTGAATTCCATGGTCCACTCGCAGTAGCCGAGGCCAGCGTCCGGTTCGGTCGTGGTATCCATTCGGGAACTCAACAACGAAAGACCTTTCACTCGGCCTGCGACTTGGTCGCCGCCCAGTCCCTCATCCCAAACATACTCGTCCTCCAGTTCTGTCCAGCGCCCGGCTCGCGTGTAAAACTTGGGCGGCGGCACTGAGTTGAACGCTTCACCGGTTACCCGATAGTAAAGCTCCCGCGCCCTTTCCGAACTGATATTGCGTCCATCCCCTCCCGTGGCCAGTAGATTGATGGGATTGAAGATTTCGCGGTATTGCAGCCAGCCGTAGCAGGCACGCAGCATGATGGTGCGGTTGCCCACAGCGCGGAGCTCTTTGAGCCCGTAATCTTGGGTGGCCTTGTCCTCCGCTGTGGCGCAGGACAGCCCATAGTAGGTAAGGCTTTCCGGAAGTTGCAACAGTAACAAGCATGCCAATCCGATGGCAACGCCTAGGAGATTGCCTGGCAGCTTGTCCGCACCAGTGGCTTGGCAGTATTTGTGACGCAGCACGAAGGTGCCAACTAGCGCCAGATACGGAGTCAGCGGAATTAATCCCAGCCCAAAATAGATCAATCCCATGCAAGCGATCGGTGCGAACAGCAGGTAAAGTATGGAATAGTAAATGCAAACGCCTAGCACGAATCCGCTCAGCCAACCCAGCCAGCCTTCATGATCGGAATGTCGGCGGCGCGCAGCCATCCATAACCACGAATTGCTGATGGGCACCAAGGCAACCACAACCACATGAAACCAGGTTGGCATCGGGTCAAACAACGCTTCGGCCGAAATGCCGGTAAACCATTCGAAGAGAATCGTGATCACGGGCAGCAGGACCCCGAGAATCAAAAGCAGAACTCCAGGCGGCCTGGGCAGTGTGTTGGATCCATGCCGGGCGGACCCATCTGCTTGCAGTGGCGTACCGGCATCCGGCGTGGCGGAAGCCGTCGGGCCAAATTTTGCGAGGATTCTTCGCAGATCCTCCTCTGTGGCTATCCCCAGCCTTGCGGCGGAGATTTCCTCCTCCACATGCCGCTTCAGATCTTCCAGCACTTCCTGGGGGTCGGCCCCAGTGCCCTCCAGCGAAGCTCGGGTCCGGCTGAGATAGTCCGCCCACACTTTTTTGGCTGACTCGGTCCATTCGATCATATCAGGTGCCTTTCTTTTTTAATTGCTCCACACTGCGATTCAATTCCTCCATGTACCCGTTCATGGTGTTCATGAGTTTTCGCCCCTCCTTCGTCAAAGCATAGTATTTGCGCGCGGGACCGGAATTGGACTCCTCCAACCGCGATGAAATGAGTCCGGCCACCCGGAGTCTCGACAGAAGCGGATAAATGGTCCCCTCCGTGACGCCCAGACCGGGAACATCCACCATAGTTTTGACCAAGTCGTAGCCATAGCGTTCCTCTCCCGCCAAAGCATTCAGGATGCACAGCTCCAAGAGCCCTTTGCGAACCTGGGTCGTCCAGTTGTCGAAAAAATCGTCCATCCAATAAGTGTTACAGCCAGATACCTTGTAACACATAGTAGCTGCGAAGTCCAGAGTTTATTTGCAATAATCCGAATTTTCGGTTCGACACGTTGCGTTGGAACCCGGACATTTTGGTTGTGCCATCCGCCCGTCTGCAACGCAGTTTGCGCGCCACCTTTGCCGGGTTGGCCGTGAATGTGGCCCTGACCGCCGCGAAATTTCTCGCCGGCATTTTCGGCCATTCGCAGGCGCTCATCGCGGACGCCGTGGAATCGCTCGCGGATATTCTGAGCTCCATCGTGGTTTGGCGCGGACTGGTCGTGGCCGAGGCTCCGCCCGACGAGGATCATCCCTATGGTCATGGCAAAGCCGAGCCGCTTGCCGCCGCCACGGTTTCTGTGATGCTCTTGGTCGCCGCCGCGCTGATTGCTTATCACTCATTTCGGGGAATCATTGAGCCACGCGCGGCACCGTCGGCCTGGACACTGATCGTGCTCGTCGGCGTCATCGGCCTCAAGGAGATGCTGTTCCGCTTTGTGTTGCATGAGGCGGAGCATGTCCAAAGTACGGCGGTGGCGGCCGATGCCTGGCATCATCGCAGCGATGCCATCACTTCCGCGGCGGCCTTCATTGGCATTAGCATCGCCGTGGTCGGTGGCAAGGGGCATGAGAATGCCGACAATTGGGCGGCCTTGGTGGCCGCCTGCGTAATCGCTATCAACGGCTGGCGCCAGTTGCGCCCCGCGTTCAACGAGTTGATGGACCGCTCGCCCGACCACAAAATCATCGCGCACATTGAACAGGTTGCGGCGACGATTCCCGGCGTGGACCGGGTGGAAAAGTGCTTTGTCCGCAAGATGGGCTACGGTTTTTACGCGGACATGCACCTCCAAGTGGATCCGCAGATGACGGTGGTGCGCTCGCATGAGATCGCCCACGCGGTGAAGGACAGAGTCCGCGCCGAGATTCCCGCCGTCCGGGACGTGCTGGTACACATCGAGCCGGTGGGCCCGGCGGTTAAGCAATGAAATTCGACACCCATTTCAAGGGCTGGGCCAAACCCGGCCCCATCCCGCCCGGGCTGGGAGCGCCGGTGTCCGACCCGGTCCGGAATCCAAGCTCTTTGCACCACGTCGGGTCGGAGACCGGCGATCCACTCACCATCGCGCCCCATGAAACCCTAGACGCCATCAGCGGCCATTTCCGGGTGTTTCAACTGAGCGACGGACACCGTTTTTCGACGGATGACATCTTGACGGCGTGGTATGGCACGACGTGGTGTCCGACCGCACGCCGGGTGCTCGATCTCGGCAGCGGCATTGGCACGGTGGGCCTGATTTGCGCGTGGCGGCTCCCAGGCGCGAATCTGGTGACCATTGAAGCCCAGTCGGAAAGCGTGCTGCTGGCGCGAAAATCCGCGCGGTACAACGGCATTGAAGATCGCTACGAAATCCGCGAGGGCGATTTCCGCTCGGCTGAGCTGCTCCCCGCCGCGCAAACGTTTGAGCTTATTACCGGCAGTCCGCCTTACTTTCCTCCGGATGCCGGAGTGAAGAGCGAACATCCCCAAAAGCTGGCCTGCCGTTTTGAGCTGCGGGGAACCATTGCCGACTATTGCGCGGTGGCGGCCAGGCACCTCGCGCCGGGCGGGTTCTTCGCCTGCGTGTTTCCCCACGAACCCGCGCAGCGCGCGCGGG
>Ga0364920_10205_pt1 | contig 20426 bp, 14 predicted proteins | sample SorcelJu500001C8_FD_206961 | JGI IMG/M metagenome (GOLD analysis project Ga0364920, IMG submission 206961) | Enriched cells from Trout Bog Lake Hypolimnion, Wisconsin, USA - BchlTB.June20.5000.01.C8 | ecosystem: Environmental > Aquatic > Freshwater > Lake > Hypolimnion/Profundal zone | place: USA...
AAAAAGTACAAATTCAGGCTTGGTCGCAAAATATTTCAGACAATCAACCGGTATTAACTTCAAGGCATCATGGTATGCCGCATGTGGAAGTAATTTAAATACGTTTTTTAATAATGCAAAATGAGTACTAATGGCAACAAAGGGACTTGACGGATCGGCTTCTCGTTGAAAAAATCGGCTTAATTGAGGATCCTGAGCATCATTCACCAACTCAGGACACTGCGTACCATACTGTCTAACAAGCGCCTGAATGGTGGTATCGACAGTCAATGCCGATAATCGATCGTGAGCTGGGAGTTTCTCTAAAGCAGCTAATAGGAACTCGGCATTTAACCTGGTGGCAATTAACAAAATATTTCCGCAGCAATACTTCGTTCGTGTGCCAAAGCCAGGTTCACGAATTAAGTCTATTTCACGAACAAATCTCATCCATTCAGCTTCTGTATATAACGAAAGACACCAATTGAACAAAGATAAGTCCCTCTCTCTCATCACTTGAAATATAAATCGCCGACCTTTAATGAGACAATTAACAAGCTGTTTATGTTGTTCTTCAGGCACGACACTGCGCAACGTATTAAAAATTGCCTCTCCCGGCGATTGAGTAGAGGGGTGCATTGCAAAGGCTTTTTCGATAATAGCAACTTCTTGCCCTGGAGGATAACAAGCCAATAATTTTTTAATGGCCTTATACCGACGATGATGGTAGGTCAACATCAATAGTTGATGTTGTTCAATTTTTTCGATACGCGGTGACCCTTCAGGATATTTTTTCAGTAACTGATCTAACAGCGCATCATGCATGAGAATAAATTCTAACTGGGTCGTATTATAATCTGCTTCAGACAACATCATGTTTTTAATTAACTGATCCATTATCGGATCATGATTTACATAATCAAGTTCACATTTCTCTATCCATCGTGTCATGATCTCTTGCCGATCGGTAGTTGACAGAACTTCACAACACATTTTCAGACAGTCCGGAAATTTAAGCACGTCTTTAGCCCAATCAACTAGACCAAGCTTTAATTGAGACATACACCTCCTTGAGTAATCATAGCGCAGGAGATAATCACCTCGAAGGTTTTCGGGAAGACTTTCAAGCAATGTTTTTATTTTGAAAATACGCTGAGTCGTTGGTTCGTCGTTTTTTCTAAATATCACCGTCGTTAATTCAGACAACATCCGATCAAAACCAATATTCCGCAAAAATGCCATCAATTGAGCTTCAGGAACATAGGCGATGATATGCTCATAAAAATCAGGTGACACGAGATCAATAGGCATAACCCTTTGACTACCATGAAAATTACGATATGTCGCAGTAACGACTTCATATAATAGTGCAGGATGTTGTTGCAAAATAGCATGAACTAATAAAACTTTTTTCCCGCTAATTGCATGAGCAAGCTCTTGAGCAGATGGGGGTACTGGCACAGGCTGACAATCATTAACGAGATAAAGCGCCGTCTGTAATTGAAATATTGGCGTTTTATGCAGACTTTTTACGGCTGGATCTAATCGATGAGAGTTCAACAATAATTTAGAAACAACACTTTTCAACACACGCTGCATGTTTGCGCCCAACAGTTTTGCAGGGGGAACTAATACACGTGCCTGCAAGCTGTTACAAAAAACTGTATCATCCAACCTAAATCTATCTGCCTTTTCTTGCAGTTTAGATATAATATAAGCAATATCGAGACTTTCTTCGTAGCGATTAAATACACCCAAGACCCCAGCGGCATAGCTCATTTCGTGAGCTTGTTCACGTGACATGCTCAATTGATAAATAACACCACCTTCGCCACGTTTATATTGAGTGAACAATTCCAGCAGGGAGATTATTTCTGGTGAAGCAATATCCAATGAATGAAACATCGTGCCTAAAATCGCACGCAAATCAATTTTTCTAGCTGTCCGACCGTTTAAAAAATAACTGATAGAATTTGAACCCTCAACCTGATGATTTCCGAATAAAAAAACATTCGCTGCAATGGCTCTTTCATGAAAATCATCATCATTATTATTAATAAACTGTCCGAATCTGACATAACGGCCAAAGAATTGCTGAATATTCTCAACGCCATCAAAAAACTGATTACTTCCACGAAAAGCAAACCATTTTTCATCAGCTTGCAATATTTGGTGAATCATAGTGTAAATCTGATAAAGAAAAGCAACTTCTTGATCACATGCATGGTAGAAATAAATCAAATCAGGATTTTCTTTTTCGATTTTGATTAAGTTCGTTAACTTCTCAACGAGTTCGAGCCGTTTACGCCGAAGCGTTCCGGTAAAAGATGGCTGACTATCCAAAGCGTTGGTGACTTTAGACCTCAGATCATTTCCATGAAAATTTATATTCAAGTGGAGCTCACTTTGCGATAGCTGACTGGGCTGCTCAATGACTGGTTTTTCAATCCGACATACACGATGATTCCGAAACTCCATCAAAAGATTCGAGCGTTTGATTAATGTATCGTTGATCTGTTGGCGTATAAAATCTGGTGAAGTATTGTAGATTCGTAAAACCTCGCCTTTACCTTCATCCTCCAGTCGATCACGCTTAGTATCCACATCAGGTATCTCGCTTTGGAAAGATTCATCATTTTGTGTCACATCCCTTTTACGCTTAACAGCTAAAGCACTTTCAGATCCAGCTTCCTTAACATGAGGTTCTGCTTTGATGTCTTCTGGTTTCATCAGTTATACCCAATATTTAATGTTTGCGTGGAATACAAGCCATGTATAAACGCTTTAATCTCTTCAGGAAATATAGCGAGTAGACTCTGATCGGCTAATAACTCAGCGCATGCGGCCTGATCTAAACGCTGAGCGACCTCTTTCATAAAAGGTATAAATTCACGCTTAGTCGCAAAATATTTCAGGCAATCAACAGATATCCGCTTAAATGCATCGAAGTACACCTCATCTGGAAATAATTCAAATACATTTTTTAATAAAATCATGTCATGTCTAATAATAGAAAAAGGACTTGCCGGATACACTTCTCGTTGAAAATATTTGATTAAGTGAGGATTCTCTGCTTCATTCACCAGCTCAGGACACTGCGCTCCATACTGTCTAACAAGCGCCTGAATGGTGGTATCCACAGTCAATGCCGATAATCGATCGTGGGCTGGGAGTTTCTTTAAAGCAGCCAGTAAAAACTCAGCGTTTGACCTGGCGGCTGTAATTAACAATATATTTCCACAGCAAAACTTCGTTCGTATGCCAAAGCCAGGTTCACGAATTAAATCTATTTCACGAACAAATCTCATCCATTCGGCTTCTGTATATAACGAAAGGCACCATTTAAACAAGGATGAGTCTCCCTCTCTCATCACTTGAAACATAAATCGCTGACCTTTAATGAGACAATTAACAAGCCGTTTATGTTGTTCTTCAGGCACCACACTACGCAACATATTAAGAAGTGCCACTCCCGGTGGGTAAGCGGAAGGATGCATTGCATAAGCCTTTTCGATGACAACAACCTCTTGCCCTGAAGGATAACAAGCCAATATTTTTTTAATGGCCTTATGCCGATGATGATGGTAGGTCAGCCTCAATAGCTGATACTGTTCGATTTTTTCTATACGCTGCGACCCTTCAGGATATTTTTGCAGTAACTTATCTAGCAGCGCATCATGCTTGAGAATAAATTCTAACTGGGTCGTATTATAATCTTCTTCAGCCAACATCATGTTTTCAATCAATTGATCGATGATTGGATCATGCTTTTCATAATCATGATCAAATTTCTCTATCCATCGCGTCATGATCTCTTGCCGATCGATAGTTGACACTACATCACAACACATTTTCAGACAATCCGGAAATTCAAGCACCCCTTTAACCCAATCAACTAGACCATACTTAAGTTGAGACATACACCTGCTTGAGAAATCATAGCGCAGGAGATAATCACCTCGAAGGTTTTCGGGAAGACTTTCAAGCAATGCTTTCGTTTTTAAAATACGCTGAGTCGTTGATTCATCGTTTTTTCTAAAGAGCACCGCGGTCTGTTCAGACAACATTTGGTAAAAATTAATCGACTGCAAAAATGGCCAAACATCAGTCGGTGACAATAGGTTAATAACGCGCGTTATCAGCGCATTATCTTGAGGAATTAATTTTTGGAACAATTCCCGATAATGCCAGCCACTGATTGATTTAAAACGCAGAGCGATGTCAATTTTAGGTAGTGCCATCAATCTATTATTGAATATTAGCAAGGGAACGTTTTCTAGCATACGCCGTTGATCTAAATTTAAACTTTCTAATATACGTGAATAATACGGTTCAATAGGCAAACCGAACTCCGTAAATTGTGTGCGTCCCACGTAGTCATTCATAAACTGAGCGTTACTGCAAAAGGCAACATATTGACTCGGTGGAAGTTGAGTTAAATAAACGACATATTCTTCCAACGTACGAATGATAATACTGTTATAAAGTCGAGCAGTTAAAGCAATAGATAATGGTGCGTCAGTCCTGACTTCAGCTCGCAAGTTGATCAATGCCTCCCCTGGTTTTTTTAAATAACCTTCTTTTAACCGTTTTTCATCATTTGACGATAAAAATGGTCTAATCTGCAACACCCGATCATTAGCAGGGTTATCTAGAATGGCTTTCAAATTAGCATTAGTTGCTTCGATGCAGCGTTGCTTATTAAAATCTTTAAATACAGACGAAAATGTTGTTGTATGAAGAGCATCAGAACACGCGCCCAGCGCTTGTTGATTCTCAGGGGGCAACGAATCAAAATAGGCAAATAATCGCCCAGCAGCGCTGATACCTCGTTCAGAAGCAAACGCCTCTCCATTTCCAAAAAGCTTCCCCGAAATTTTCATTACAGAAACCAAAGGCATAATTTGCTCACGGATAGTCGCCCCTCCGCCATTCACCCGATCTAAAAGCAAATATAGCTCGCAAAATGCTTGGTTATGATTAGCTATGGCATCTTTAAGCGTGGACTCAGATCCTTCTTTTAAGGTTTGGTGAAATTTTCTATGCATTTTTATGTCAAAATTAGCACATTCATATAAATTAAAAACTTCTGTCTCCAAACAGATTAAATAGGTAAAAGACTCAATGCTAATTGGAAGCGTTTTCAGTGAGCTGGCATCATGATCAATTAATGCTCTTGATAATCTTGGAATTTGCTCTCTTACTTCGCCGCGTTTTTGAAAATTGATATCAATACTCAATTGTGTTGAAATATCCGGGAGTAATAAGCAAAATAACTCTAAAAAATCAGCTTCTGGATATAAAATCATCGCAACATGAAAATATAACTTATTACCTTGCGTCAACGGATTAGCTGAGAAGTGTACGTGAAAGCCTTTATTTTTCTGATTGCGCTCATGACAAAGTGCAGCGAAGTGCTCTCTTAATATAAACTGCTGTGTTTCAGGATCCTCGCTTGCAACGCTAACATGCCTCACCATCTCTTCAAGTTTTTTCATTTCATCATTAAACTCAAGAATAATACTTTCCTGTATTAACATTCTGACATCATAAATACGATTAGCTTGCGCACTAGATTGATACATCGTTTCAACTCTGTATTGCTCTAGTACTAATATTAATCTTGATAACATTAAGACAACTCCTCTTACAAATAATTAACTTCTATTTCTCTTTAAAGTCTAGGGGCTCAGAGCACCATATCCTTATATACCAAACATATGCATATCTAGGTTGTTTATACCCCGACATCAACTATCAAAAATTCATGTCGGACAAATTCAAAAAATATTACTCAATCATTGACTAGGGGCTGTTTACATTTCAGCATAAAGCGCGGGACGTAGAGGGACGAAATGTAAACAGCCCCTCCTGTTGCTGTCAAATTACCCTTTTAACGTCTATACTTGTAGCTGAAATAATAAAAAAAATAATACCCCCTGTACAACGATTCGCTGAATTAAGGAGAAAATCATGTCAGATTTTAAATCAATGCTTCCCGATTTAAAGGAAGTGACCTCGATTGCCAGTAAATTATACACTGATGTCAAAAAAAGTGTATGTGAAATCGTCACCGACTATAAAAGCAAACACTGTGCAGAGAATAGTGAAAAGAAAACCGAATCTAAAAAAGGAAAAACTGCAGATAAAAAATAACGATTACGTCAGTAATGGTAACAAGTTTGAGTAATCATCGGTCCAAGTGATAGCGGGCGTGTTTGCATTGGTTGCAAACCGCCATCCCTTTTTCATCATCTTTGAAGCCAGTACATCGTTTCTGGTCAATAAAACCCAAGTTGACTTAAACTGCCCTAAGGTTGTATCACCTTGATCGCGTTTAAATAAAACAATATCCTCTTGACCTCGGCCACATGCGACCAAAACAGGTAGTAAATTCAAATAGCGATTACTAATATTCACCAAGATAGTGCCTCGATTCGTTAACTTCTTTTGAAACAATGAAAATGCCTCCTGAGTTAACAAATGCGTCGGAATAGCATCCCCACTAAAGGCATCAATCACTAACAGGTCAAGCACCTGATTGGGTGCCTTGGACATGTAAGAACGTCCATCCTCGATGATCCAATGAACGCCCTGCGGCAATCCACAGTCTCTAATAAAAGTAAAATAATGAGGATTGCTGGCCAATGAAAAAACTTGCGAATCAACATCAACAAAGGTCAAATGATCCGTTCGACGAAATTGACAAGCCATCATGCCCGTACCCAGCCCAATAATCGTCGCGTTTAATGATGTGTACTCTTGCTTCAATTGTCTGACAACAGACCAAGCTGGACCATAATAAGCTGAATGTTGGATTACCTCTCGAGGTAATCCAGGTATTTCAAAACCATGAACCGTATGGTGACTCAATAAAGCGTGAGTTCCTCGCTGATCGACAACCTGCTTCACGCCATAAAAATTTCGCTGTTGTGATAAAATGGTGGCGTCTTTTAAGCCCAAGTTTACAAGATAACAAAAACTCATCAACGCCAAGCAAGTCAAAACCATCACGATACGTAATGTCCTCTTCATTTTCGAAGACATCAACATATTAAGCAACATTCCAATTGCTAGCATTAACATGAGTGGGTATTCATAAGCGCCGGTAAAATAATGGGGCGCAAGCAAACCATTCAAGATCCCTGCAGCAACCCCACCTAAAGCAAAATACCAATAAAAACTCGTTAATCCACTCACTTCGGGTCTTAACTGATATAAAACGGTATGAAACATACAGGCAAAAAATCCAAATGTTAACAAGTGAAGACCGACAATAAGCCAAACAGGCACACTAACGGAACCCGTGCATAACAGACCAACTTGTAACACAATGAAATAGGGTAAAACTTGTAATAACTGTTTTTTTGAAAGTAAGGGATAATTAACAAACGTTAAGATAAACGACAACAAATAGACAATCAGCGGAAGAATCCAAAATAAAGGCGTTGAAACAACTTCTGCCGTAATATAAAAAGTGACGCCCAACATCAAACTACACGGAACTAAACTATAAACAAACCATTGAAAACGCCGTCGCCAACTTATCCATTCAAATATATGTGTCAGTTTTTCTCTCTCTCCTCCGCAATAAGAAAGAACAAACACCATCCCGATAAGTGCCAAGTAGCCTAGATAAGCCATCGTCCAATAATAAAGTTGATCGGCTAATCCCCAATAACGCTCAACAAAAAATGGATAAGCGAGCAACGCTAATAAACAACCCGCATTACTCGCAACAAACATGGGATAAGGATCACGAGCTGATGCGACATCAGTGCGACTCCAAAGGTATTGTAATAATGGTGAAGTAGAGGCAAGTACGATAATCAATAAACCAAGCTGTGTGACGAGATCATTTAAAATAACACGCTCCGGAGCGAGTTGCGTTAACGTAGAGGGATGCCATTGCAATGGCAACTGGGTAGCGGCCAACAATAATATTCCACCATGAATAAACCAGATGAAATATTTTTGCGTTAAGCGACTCAAAATCCAGGTATAACCATAACCTAGCAATACGCATACTTGAAAAAACAGCATACATATCGTCCAAACAGCAGGAGTCCCACCATAAAAAGGTAATAAGCGCTTGGCAACCATGGGCTGAATAATAAACAACAAGCCAGCGCTTAAAAAAAGTGTCGTTGAAAAAAGTATCGATTGAAACCGAGCGTTAAAGTAAGTATCGATAGGCTGCTGACAACTAACCTCTTGATGCATTTAACATCCATCGCGCTTTTTCATGCGCAGCAACTCGATCGGCCAAAAGTGCCACAGTACCTTCATCATGATGCTCCTGAGCAAACAACAAGGCATGATTGAGGTCCTCAACCAATTTACCATGATCTTCCGCTAATTCAGTTACCATCGCATGACCATCTAAGGATGTGCCCCCATCTTTAATCCGTTTTAACTGTTCATATTCTTTAAAAGTAGCTGGTGCCTTATGACCTTTTATCAAAATACGCTCCGCGATTTGATCGACGGCTTCGGCTAGCTCACGATATTGCGTCTCAAAAAGTTCATGCAGCGATTTAAATTGCGGACCCTTCACGTGCCAATGGTAGTTTTGTGTTTTTAAGTACAATGCATAAGTATCGGCAAGAATAAGTGATAATTTGCGAACGATTTCAGCCATGATCTGTCCCCATTTAATGTGATATAGTTAAAGCATAGCTCAAAATAATACTTTTGTAATTCAAACTAAAGGACCCTCATGTATACTGGATTATTGAATTTGTTTTTAATCATTATTCTTCTTGGCATTGCGGTTGGTATGATCAATCGTTATATCCCTATGGCAGCACCATTTCGTGGGATCCTCAACTTCTTAAGTATATTTGTGTCATTTATTTATATTTTACAATTTTTTCATGTGATTCAGCAGCCCGTATTACCAATGATACAATTGATTGGTTAACCGATTCATCAACAAAATACAAAGCGATCTTGACAAACCGATTCATTTTCGGCATCATCACACTTTTTTTAATAGTCGTACTGAAGGGGAATTTTAGGTGGCAAATATTAAATCAGCGATCAAACGTGCTCGACAAAATGAAAAAAGACGCATGCACAACGCGAGCGCTCGCTCAATGTATCGCACCTTCGTTAAAAATGTCGTCAAAGCAGTTGAAGCTGGCAACAAAGAAGTGGCTGTAGCCGCCTTTGCTAAAGCACAACCTGTGATTGATAAAGCTGCGGGTAGTGGCTTAATTCATAAAAATAAAGCCGACCGTATCAAGAGCAGATTAAGTGCTCATATTAAAGCGATGGCTGCTTAAGATCCGGAGCGAAATTACATTTCGTTTTTTGATGGATCAGTGTCTTCTTTAAAAAAACACGCTGATATATGCACAGAGTTTTAAATTTTGGCCTGAGAAACTGAATCTCATAAAAAATATCTATGAGATATAACAACAAGCCAAACTTTCAAAACCAGGGTTTATATTTGGGTGTTTTTTTTACTTTTCCAATTTGTGATATCATTAAAAGAATAACAACATAGGTTATCATCTATTTGCATATGAAATTAAAAAATACCTTATCTATCGATTTATTGAAAACCATTGTTACCGATGCGGCGACTAATCATGATGGCCGTGCCGCAAATTATATTCCTGAACTAGCTAATGCCAATACCAACTTAACTGCAATCTCCGTTCAACAAATTGGTAAAGAAACCCTCACATACAGCAACGCCCCCATTGAACCCATTACCTTACAAAGCACAGCCAAGCTCATCCCTTTAATTGGTCTATTAGAAGAATTTGGCGTTGACCAATTACTAACATGGGTCAATGTAGAACCATCGGGTGATGAGTTTTCATCAATTACGCGTCTTGAGCAATTTGGTCCGCTACCATCTAATCCCATGCTCAATGCCGGAGCGATTACCTTATGCTCCCATATTCCAGGTTCTGGAGAACAACAATTTGCCTGGCTGGAATCATGGATCCAAAAAATATTTAATCAACGACTGAGTATCAACTCAACCGTTTTTGCTTCAGAAAAACGTACCGGAAATCGCAATCGATCATTAGCCTATCTACTCAAAAGTAGAAATAGCCTAGGTACCGACATTAATGAAACGCTCGATTTATATTTTGCTTTATGCTCTTACGAGGCAACTATCGAACAACTCATCTATCTACCCGTTTTGCTAGCAAACGCTGGACGAGACCCGAAAACCAATGAGCAAATTATTTCAGAAGAAACATGTAAAATTACTGTCTCTATTATGGCAACCTGTGGACTCTATGATGAAACAGGCACACACATGGTAACCACGGGAATGCCCGCAAAAAGCGGCGTGTCGGGTTACATTATCGCCTTAGTGCCAGGAAAAGCTGGGATTATTGTATTAAGCCCGCTGGTCAACCCAAAAGGTAATAGCATTCGTGGGAAAATAATGCTTGAGTCCTTATCCAAAGCAATGAATTGGCATTTTGCTATTCCTTAGCAGCTATATTTATACTATCCTTCAATATCCACCAAGGTTATACTGTCGTTTCATTTTCATCTTTATTTAATTAGACATCATGAATACACACCAACAACTGATAGAAGAAGCGTTTGAAAATCGCGATGCACTTTCTGCAAAAACAGCCTCCAAAGATCTTCTCCATACCGTAGAAGAAGTACTCTGCGGACTAGACAGCGGACAGTACCGTGTTGCAGAAAAAGTTGCCAACACCTGGATCGTTCATCAATGGCTCAAAAAGGCGGTGCTACTTTCCTTTAAACTTTATCCCAACGAAGTGATCGATGCTAATTTTTGTCAGTTCTACGATAAAGTCCCCCTCAAATTTAATAACTATCGCGAGGCCGACTTTGAAAAAATGGGGGCTCGCGTTGTTCCCCATGCTATCGTTCGCCGTGGAGCCTTTATAGGAAAAAATACGGTACTTATGCCTTCTTATGTCAATCTGGGGGCCTACGTCGACGAAGGCGTTATGGTTGATACCTGGGCAACCGTCGGTTCATGTGCGCAAATCGGCAAAAATGTTCATCTCTCCGGTGGCGTTGGCATTGGTGGTGTCCTTGAGCCACTTCAAGCGAATCCAACCATTATCGAAGACAATTGCTTTATTGGCGCCCGTTCAGAGGTCGTCGAAGGCGTGATTGTTGAACGTAACGCCGTATTATCAATGGGCGTGTACATTGGTCAAAGTACAAAGATCTATAACCGAGAAACAAAAACCATCACCTATGGTCGCGTCCCAGAGGGTGCTGTCGTGGTGCCCGGCAATTTACCCAGCGATGACGGTACCCATAGTTTATATTGTGCGGTCATTGTTAAACAAATCGATGAAAAAACGCGAGCTAAAGTCAGTATTAACCAATTACTACGAGAAACTCAGGCATGACAATCCCCACAGCACAGCCGTCGGAACTACTTTCTATTTTAGCCGAGCTCATTCAATATCAATCGATATCACCGAAGGATGCCGGTTGTCAGACCTTCATGATGGAGTACCTTCAACAGCTAGGATTTAAATGTCAACAACTTGATAAACCGCCCGTTAGCAATTTTTATGCTCAAATTGGCACCCAATCGCCACTACTCGTATTTGCAGGCCATACCGATGTAGTTACACCAGGAGATGATGAAAAGTGGCTCAACGAGCCATTCGTCTTAACCTGCTCTGAGTCAAAGCTTTATGGACGAGGGGTTGCAGACATGAAAGGCGCTTTAGCCTGCATGCTGGATGCAGCCAAGCAATTTTTAAAAAACAAACCTAATTTTCAAGGTAGCCTAGGTTTCCTTATCACCAGCGGTGAAGAAGGCGATGACTTTTTGCAGGGAACCCCCCATGTGATGGCAGCCCTTGAACAACAAGGTACTCATATTGATTACTGTATCGTCGGCGAACCGTCAAGTCACCAACGCGCTGGAGATACCATTAAAATTGGTCGTCGCGGTTCGTTAACAGCGCATATTACCGTGAATGGCATCCAAGGACATGTTGCATACCCACATTTAGCACGAAATCCCATTCATGAAGCGAGTGTAGTCATTGCGGAGCTATGTCAAACCGAATGGGATGCTGGCAATCAACATTTTCCACCCACTACCCTGCAAATTACCCGAATTGAATCAGGTGGCGAAGCAAGTAATGTTATTCCAGCGCAATTATTTTTGCGGCTTAATTTTCGATTTTCGACAGAGCAAACAGCTGAGGGGCTTCAAGAAAAAGTACAACAATGCTTTCAACGACACAAACTCAACCCCAGCATTCAATGGACGCTCAATGGCAATCCATTTCTCACAGAAAAAGGCAAACTATTAGATAGTTGTAACCAAGCCATTCAACATGTTATCCATCAATTGCCGGAGCACTCAACAAGTGGTGGCACGTCTGATGGACGATTCATTGCGCCTTACGGCGTAGAAGTCATCGAGCTGGGTTTATGCAATGAGAGCATTCATCAGATCAATGAAAATATTGCAGAAAAAGATTTAATAACACTTCGAGATATTTATTTGGAAATTTGTAACGACATTTTTCAATAAGTAAATTTGACAAAAATGCCCGAGCATCACCCGGGCAACATTGACTATAGATGATAAGGACATTGCTTAACAACTGGCTCCTCGGAGGATGCCTTCTGCCCTAAACGCTCCAATGCTTTTGGGGCATAGGGACCTAACACATCCCGATACATTGCTGTTGGATCATGCAATATGTTCTCACCAATTCTTCTGTTATATACATGTTTAGCTACCGCAAGAATCACATCATGGATCAATGCCGATCCTATCTGAGCAGACGGCATTTCCATATAATAAACGTGATCACGGGCATACAACGTTTCAAAGTACTGCTGCTCCATGAAATCCTTGCGGGGGCCATTAGGCGCAACTAATACCACTTGGGAGCTTTTCAATTCAATAAGCCCCTGCCGCAACCAGCACTGCATAATATCATCCAATTGTTGAATTTGCAGATTGGTAACATACTGACTTATCGATGCAATGAGTGGATTAATTGTAGCTAAATAGTTTGCAAGTCTCTGTCCAACAGAGCCTGGCATTAGATCATCTGATATTTGCGCTACTTCATTTAAATAGTCTATTGTGCTATTGAGTAAATCCAAGTAAGGCAAGTATTGAGCATGATCTGTTGCTTGAACATGACTCAACAATGACATCATTTCATCCTGAATGGTCGCTAACTCTTCGCGTACTATGGCAAGATCTGTATTTTGCTCAAGATAACCTTCAAGGATCATGTTGATCTCTACTGATTTATGCAATAACGTTTTTCCCAAGATATAAGGCTCTAATTGCGAAGCACTCGGCTCTTTTTTAATTTCAGCGTATCTTCCTGACGGATCACGCTGCCACAGACATAAATCGCCTCGAATGAATACAAGCATACTTTTAACATCAGCCAGCCCCATTAAAGCATATTTCGCATGTTTTTCATGAAAATGGTCATTTGCCCGATTACATAACTGAATTAACTCAGAATCGGTGATACATTTTGGTTTGGGTTTGGGTTTGAATAATCCAAGCTGTGCGGGATTGGTATGTTTCTTAAGTGTTTTTACTACTTGACGTTGATGATGAGGTAACTGGTTATGTTTTAATTTATTAACAATTAAAGCTTGTGCCGAAGCAAGGTTTTTATTGTGGGCGACTAAAAAGATACCCCCGGCTTTTCATTCTGTTGAGGAGTTGTTGTATTTGATATTGATGCATAGATAATGATGTTTTCATTTTTAATCTCCAAGCAAACTACAATTGATGACAAAAGCGTGAGTCAAATTTAGATCACACAAACATAATAATCATCACCATGAAAATTTGTCAAGCGATTAATTCCAAAAAAACGAAGAGCCTTTATCCGCTGCGCCTTAAATCAATTGCAGCGCAACCGCCTTATCATTGAGTACTTTAGCGACACAAGAATCAGACCAAACATTCAATGATGTTTCTAACATATCAATTAAAGTATAAAAAGGTAAGATAATCCCCATCAATGTAATCGGGACATTCATACTAGCCAGCAAACTGGCACTTAAGAAAAAACATCCCATAGGAACGCCCGCATTCCCAATCGCGGCAATTGTGGCAATAATAACCCAAAGTCCCATCATCGGAATGGATACTACAATGCCATGATTTTGCATCAAATAGACTACCGTCACAAAGATAAACGCCGCACAACCATTCATATTTAAACTGGTGCAAAGCGGTAAAACAAAGCGACTAATCGTTGGGTTGACATGCAAATTTTTCTCGGCTGTATCCATCGTTACGGGCAAAGTACCCACGGATGACTTTGAAAAAAATGCCAACGACAGTGCCGGCAACATTTTTCTCATGGCATCAAATGGCTTAATACCGTGCGAGCGGATCCATAGCGGTAAAATGATAAATCCTTGAATTAAATTGGCTAGGACAATAATAAATAAATACTCACCAATCCCTTTAATGACCATACCACCCCGCAACTGAATCACCGTTGCAGCGATAAATCCGTACATGCCTATCGGAATCACTTTAATAACCCACGTCGTTATCACCATCAATAGACCATGCAATCCCTTAAAAAAATGAGTTACGGTATCTCGGGCTTCTTCTTCAGGAATAAAACGAATAGCAATACCGAATAAAATACTCAGTAACAACACACCAAACACTTGGTTCTCTAAAAAAGGTGAAATCATCGTTGCTGGAATTAAATGAGAGACATGTGAAAAATAATCAAAATCCGTTGGTTTTAACGCTTGGGTGCCTTGCTGAACAACCCCAACCATACTCGGATGAATTAAAATATAAAGCACACAGCTTAAAAATGCTGCGAACATGGTCGTACCCAGCGTATAACGCATCGCCCTTTTCCAAATAACTCGCAAAGGCCCATCAGCACGATAACCCGACAACGTTACGATAATCGACAATGAAATAATCGGTAAACTGATACATTTAAAAATACGTACAAAAATATCCGCAATCAACAAACCAAATTGTTGCAACCAAGATACATCTGACCACCCGGTCAAAATTCCTAAAATAATCATCAAGGTATAGATAACCGGGGTCGTCATCGAAAATTTTTTTACTTCGGCTTGTTGAGCACACATAACAAAACACCTATTTATAGTTTAGCGATGTCGAGATCCTCTTATAACGTTGGCGCTGGAATCGTTGAAAAATCGCACCCACATTGCCCATTTGACTCAGGCGGTAAAGGCGTTTCTGCAAAATCTTTCGCATAACAAACCTTTACTTCCCAGGCAGTTTCTCCAGCAGCTATTGCTTTAGGTAATCCCCAAAATTGCTTAGCTCGATAAATCGAGTTCGCTTGATTTTGCCATATTATAGGCTGAAACGTTGCTGAATATGCAAAGGTTTGTGCCGGCTCGCAAGAAAACTCTTGTCGACTCCAGGTTTTTCCCTTTGGCACGAGGACTGTCGATAATATTTTACTCGTTGGCAAATCCGAAAGATTCACCGTCACATCATAATTTAACCAGCAATTATCCTTGACCACCGTCAAAAAACAAGTAAATGCATTAACATATACAGGAATAAATCCAATCATCAAACAAAGCCATCTGCAACGTTTCATCATCAATCCTCCATGAACTTATGAATCTTAACTTCGCATGCAACTGCTTGTATCTCGACATCTTGATCGCAAATACACCTACAGTATAACACCAAAGTATTGACAATAACCGCCCATATCTAATAAGATCGGACGATATTTAAACAAAGTGCGGATTTTTAATGAAAACAGAATCAAATGAACCAGTTATTTCTGAAGTTTCTATTGAAACTTTAACCACATTACAATTGCAAGAAACACTGAGTGCATTAACATCAGACAATGCCCATCACAAGCACCTCGCTCGTGAAAAGCAAAAACTAGATATCATGATTGCCCTTGAACATCGTATTCAAGCAGCGATATCATCACTGGCGCCAGAGGAACCAGCAGCTCCCCCTCCCAAAAAATCCATGTTTAAAAAAATAGCCGGCCGATTATTCTATTATTTTTTATTGACGTTCGGCTTGTTTGAAGATGCTATTGGGAGCTATCTATATGGCTCCACACTGATTGGTGCAATCCCAGGAATACCTCATCCAGTCCTTATTGTCTGCTCAATCATTTTTACCGCCCTAAATTGTTTATTATTCTTTGCCTTTGAAGTCTCCATGATGAAGCAGGCGTTTGGCATTCCCCTCACCACAAGCAAACTTCATCAATTGATTCAAACTCACACTGAACAAGTCAAACACGTTACAAACATCAATACATTATTATCAACACTCGCCGTATTACCCCTTGATGATACCGAATATGACGAATTCATCACCCTCGCTGAATCACTCAATAACGAGCTGCGCCTCACCAACCAAAAAATAGGGCAATACCATGAATCAATTGCCAAAAAAATATTAAAATATGGTGTTATCGCTTTCGGTGTATTTACCTCCATCACAGGGAGTTACTTCATGGCAACAACGTTTATTACCGCTTGTGCTTTGCCTTTACTCGGGACGCCTATCGGTTGGGCGCTTATTGTATTGACTATGGCTGCTGGGCTTGGTTTCTTTTATGCCATGGGCGGCACAGGTATGGCAAATATGGTTAATCCTGATCGCAATCACTTTCATCATCTAAAAAAAGAATTAGCACAATTTGAAAAAAATCACGAAAATACGCTGCAAGAAAGCAGACAACTTAAACATCTTTACTCTGTCAAAAAACCGACTCAAGATATGAGCACCCAAACGAATGATGTTGATGATGACGAGCCAACGATTGAAAATTATGCAGCACTCTATTCACCAACTTCAACCGGGATAAAATTTTTCAAATCGGCATCTGATCAAGATCTAAATAAGACTGTTTTAAATAAAGAGCCCTCAACCCCTGCTAATGAAGAGCTTTTGATAAACGACCCGCTTCATCAAGCCACAGGAATTAATCTTTAAGTCACTCTCTACCCGAATTAGGAACGCTGGAAAAATACCGACGTCCCACACTTCACTTCATGCGTGAGACGTCGCTACGAAGGACCAGTAGTTAAAATTTAGGCTTACTTTCAGAGCTAGGAGTTTCTCCTGGCTCTTCCGATGCGGACGACTTTTTAACAGGCGAAGTCCCCGGATCAAAACTCGAAAACGTAGCGGGTGGTAATTCAGCAGTTGACCCCCGACCGCTCCTTATCACTTTTTTGTGATCAGATTGACTGGAGACCTTTTGTTTTGAAGATACCTCAGTAGGAGATGATGTCAATTTTTCTCGACTCACATCAATACCCAAATCTTCATCATCGCTTTCTGAACGGAGACTACTCTCGCTTGCCGTAGGTGTTACCGATCTTGAACTCTGAAAACTATCCAATGTAGCTTCTGGCATTCGAGCCAACCTAGCCAGTGATTTGTTTTGATGTTCATATTTGATAAAAGCATCTAGCTCATCAGCAGCATCTGGCTTCGCCAAATTTGCTGCCCTTTTAGAAGGAGAAGCTCGATCACCAGGTTGATCAAAAGCAGTGGCGATCAACGCCCCACCCCCAATAAATGAACCCACAATCATCGCAGCACCCAAGGGCAGCAAGGGCGTGAACAACAATGCTGAACCCAGCACCAATCCCAACCCAGCCATCAACCAACCAATTGTCCGGCGGTTATTCTTAGAAGGCGAAGCACCAACTGGTGAAGAAGATTTGGTCAATTCGTCCTCAGCTAATACCGAATATTTTTTCACCGGCGAAACTTTACTCCGCCCCGTTTTTTCATGCTTATCAGAAACTAAAGATGAATTAACTTTATGCTCCATAAAGTTATAGTAAGCAGGATCTGCTTCCCTTGGATTCTCGTCAAGATGCTTAGCATGCCCTTTTTGAATGAACTGATAAATTGTTGAGCCATATCCAAAGCCGTTTAAAACTGCCTGACGCTCTTCTTTGGTCTTAACCAAGGACATCGCCTGAAGCGCAACACCTAAAACCTGCTGATAGCTATTCAAACTGGCAATTTTTTTATCCTTCATCAGGAGGTCAGCAACTTCATGGAGTGACTTAAGCTTTTCCTTAAAAGGAAAAATAGAACTCACAGGGATACTACTCTTTAATATTTTCCACACTGGATCGCGGTCTTTGAGATATAAAGCATCAAGCTTTTGCGGATCAAAACAAAAAACCTTACATGGCGTCGTCGCAAAACCAATAGACTGATAACCCAATGCGTCCTTGATAGCGGGATCAACATTGAATGCAGCGGTGGTCGCCGCGGATTTAGGACCAAATTTTTTAGGATTATATTGCGACAAACAAAGATGTACATAAGGTCCAACGGTCGCGGCACTCAAATCAGAATAACGCTCCGGCTGAGATATCAAACTCAACAAACCTTCTAATCCACTAAGCTTGTTATCACGGCCCAATCGCACTAATTCAAATAACTCTGTCGCCTGACGATTCCTTTCCTCACTCGACCTCAGATTGTTATCATCAATGATCTGTTGCTCTCCTTGAATATCCTGCTCCCCACCTTTACCTCTAACACCATTTTTTTTGTCTGCCATTGCCTTAAGAGAGTCAAGCGAAGCTTCAATATTATCAGCATTCTGCTCCCACCCTTCTGTGGCGGTTTTTTTATTCTCTTTTTCAATTGCCTCAAATAAGAGCTGAACTCTCAGCCCTCGCGCAAACCCAAAACTGCCAAGATGCGCATTAACAGATTGATATACAGGCGTCATCGTACCAATTTGTTCACGAGCTCGTTTGCCTGCATCGAATTCAACACGAGTATCAAGACATTGTCGTATCTCAGGATTGTTATCAAAAAGAATTTTATTTTTTGCGAAAAGAATTCTTAACTCAAGTGATTTGAGACCAATTTCTTGCATCACGTTAGAATATTCAGCTAATAAAGGAGAATTTATCGTAGAATGTAACTGTTGCAAAATTGCTGACACACTTCGGTCAGAACCTTTCAATAACGCCTCGACTGGAATTAATTGGCCAGAAATAGCTGCCCATTTTTCAAATAATGCCTTCGATTCACCCAGCAGCTTTTGATCCTCGGGATTCTCTATCAAATCAGCCGCGAGTTTAAAACCTAACTGACATCGTTCAAGATCTCGAACAAAATCACGCTCTGTTACAAACAGTTCGGAAACAGACGAAACCAGTGGATTATGTCCCTCAGGTGTACCTTCCTCAGAAACTGTAAGAGGATCTATCGCATTGGCCCAATCGTTGATTAAACCGCCAACTCTCTTATTCGGTTCACCAGCACCAGCTATTTTGGCGTTGTCTTCCAAAATTTGATTGAATGACTTAAGAACCATAATAATCTCCAAATGAACTTAAAAGGGTAAACAATCACGCCAAATTGGCACATATATTTATGTATAGTTCAATTACAAGACAATATCAAGATCTCAGACCTTATCACGCAGGGGTTGATTTCTAAACAGCATCAGGATATTCTTCACATCCCAATGAGGAGAGGTGGCCGAGTGGTTGAAGGCGCACGCCTGGAAAGTGTGTATACGTCAAAAGCGTATCGAGGGTTCGAATCCCTCTCTCTCCGCCATATTACAATCGCAACATTTTTGCCGCTCTTTAAAAGACATGTTTATTAAAACGTAACTGCTCACCCCAACCTGTATTCGCTACGTCCCGCAGACAAGCCCCGGGACGTAGCGAAGAGTGTGAGTAGTTACATTAAAACGTAATATGATTTGATTTAAGCATGAGGCCGTGTTCGGATTCTAATCTAACTTCCAGCGTTTATGAAACCAACTCCATTGCTCAGGATGAGCTAAGATGATTTTTTCTAAAGCTTGATTATAGGCAAGGGTATTATAATAGAGCGCATCATGCGTAGACTCATAATCCTGCCACGGTATTGGCTCTAAAAATTCAAGAACATGCTTACCATTCGGTAAACGATAATTTGCTGCAGGAATAACCGGCACACCGGTATATCGCGCAATCGTTGCCAAACTGCGATAAGTCCCGGCTTTTTTTCCAAAAAATTCAACAGCAATGCCATCGCGATTGACGACCGCGGCATGCTGATCCAACACAAATATCACCGCATGATTCTGCTCTAATACATCGCAAATGCGTTGCAATGAATTTCTTTGCGGAATCACATTTAAACCCGCTTGGTTATAATCTTTAAATACCAAACGTTCAAAAAATTTATTCACCAGCACCCGTCGAATAAAATGAAATTGTCCCTGAAAAGCAGTAAAGTTAAGGATCCCACCAATTGGCGCCATTTCCCAATTACCAAAATGCCCCGTCACAATCAACACGCCCTTATTTTGCTCCGCAACTTTTAAAGGATACTCAGAGCCACGAACTTCGACTAATTCACGCAAGCGCTCCTTGCTGATATAACGCATCATCAAAAACTCTTTTAACGCCGTTGCAATATGAGAGTAAAATGCTTTAGCTAA
>Ga0364920_10207_pt1 | contig 20382 bp, 14 predicted proteins | sample SorcelJu500001C8_FD_206961 | JGI IMG/M metagenome (GOLD analysis project Ga0364920, IMG submission 206961) | Enriched cells from Trout Bog Lake Hypolimnion, Wisconsin, USA - BchlTB.June20.5000.01.C8 | ecosystem: Environmental > Aquatic > Freshwater > Lake > Hypolimnion/Profundal zone | place: USA...
CCTATGCTGGCTTTGCATTCCTGCTTGCCATCATGGCGCTCGTGCTCTATCTCGACTTATTCATTCACCCGTTTGCGAAGAAATAATCGCCTGACCCCTCTTCGACACTGCCGGTCGGGGTTATTCGAGAACCAGCAGGCCAGGGACATCGAGCAGTTCAAAGGCTCGTTTTGTTGTTGCGTACGTTTTGATCAACGATTCTTGATCAAGAACGTTTCCTTGGCCTGTCGTTCCGCCACTGATTGTGATGGGACGAGGTGCGACGAGTGACGCAAGATCTGCAATATCACCAATGTCTCGTAAGATTCCAGGTGCCATGAGTCCCAGTCGCTGTCCGCGATAGGCCTGATCGGTCGCGAAACTTGAAAGAGATTGGATGGTCTTAACACGAGTAATCCGTTCGTCCAGGGCCGCAGCACAGAGGGCAACGACGCCGGATGCGAACCCAACGATGAAAAACCTGACCTTACCGTATACGACGTGGGGGGAATGTTGACCATCAGAAATTCATCCGTCGCGTAGGCGAATGACCCAATCAGGGCACCTACGGCAAGTCGCACAATCCATCGCTGTCGTCTGCTCCAGTCCTTTCCGAGCGTCACCGTATGTCCGATCAGTACCAACCATGTGCCGATAACGGACGTCGCAGCAAACAATGTCACATGTTCCAGAGCTGGCATTATCGGAACAGTTTGAAACGGTCCCAGCGCGATCGAGTAACCTGCCGCGAAATAAATGCAGACGGACAACACAGACGCGATTAACGACGCCTTGGCCAATGAATTTGCGAGTTCGGGCAATCGCTGCCTTATCGGTGGAACAATCACCTCTGGCTTTTTCGTGGCAGTGTTACGCCGCGTTGCAGTCGGGGCTGATGCCGGCATCGTCTGATTGCTGACAGAGGCGGTCCGTTGCCCATTCAAATGTTCCTCCCAACGTGGAGAAGCTGGTATCGAAAACGGGTCCTGATAAGCGGGTAATGAACGGGGCAACGATTTTATCGTCGCGAACGAACGCCATGGAGACGAATTCTTGACCAGGGACATCAGCTTACTGGAATAGTTTATCAGCACGACCAAGGCATAAGCGGCAATCACGACACCGAACAATCCGCCGATGCCCGAGATGCCGAACAAGAGCATTAGTACCGCAGTTACGATGTTGGACTTGTCGGACTTGCTGCCTGTCGACCCAAAATCGGACGGAGTTTTCGGTGACACGAAATTCGGCAATGTCCGATCAACGGGAATCCCCTTCCAAGGGTCGGTGCCTGTTTTTGATTGTCGATGGGAACTCGAAGAATGTTGCGGCAGGAACGACTCTTCCGGGATGATCAAAGGCTCGGAATGACCTTCCGTGGCCCGAAGAAAATCTCGCTCCAGTTCTTTCGCGGTGGGGGTTCGTTTACGAGGATCTTTTTCAAGTGCCCGAGCGATCGTCGGACGAAGCGATGAGGGGATCGGCATCAGATCAGGCTGAGCGGTCAGGTGCTTCATCAGAATTTCGGCGGTTGTTTCGCCGGTAAACGGCAGTTTCCCCGTGATCAGCTCGTACAACATCACGCCGAGTGAGTAAACGTCAACCTCTGGCCCGTACTGACCACGTGCAACTTCAGGAGCCATATAGTAGACGGTCCCGACGCTTTGCGTATGCTGTCCACGACGATCGCTGTCGAGTCGTTTTGACAACCCGACATCACCCACTTTCACGACGCCGTTCTCGCGATAGACGTTGGCTGGCTTCAGGTCGCGGTGGACGATACCCCGGTCATGCAGATGCGTGACACCTGCAACCAGACCACTCAACCAGTCCCGAACTTCATCCAGAGACAATCCGTTGGGGAACGATGCGAGTACGTCTTCGAGGCTCGACCCGGAGACATATTCCATTACGACCCAACGGTCGCCTTGACCATCGGTCTTCAGGTCGAACAGATTGACCAGGTTTGGATGTTTCAGATTCAGGCATTGAGTCACGCCCCGAATTTCGACATCTTGATCCTGGTGATGTAACAGCTTCAGAGCGACTTCCTTGCCACCGTCACTGTGCGCAAAATAAACCTCCCCAAACCCACCGCGGTGGATGCCGCGTTGGATCGTGTAGCCTGCAAGAGGCTGAGCACCGGTCTGGTAAGTGAAACGCATAAAGTGGTTACGTCAAAAGTTGGATTCGGTTATTTCGATCACGAAGTCAGCGTCATCCTACTAAATTCATGGTTTTTGCCTGCACCAGTTCCGTCTGGGGCGGCAGCCCCAGCATATCGCGCGATTTCAAATAGAAGACAAGTCCTTTATAACTTGTTAAATATTGATATTCGGTCACGAAGACGCCCCCTTTCTGCATGACCACCAGAGGCTTGTCTTGTCTTTTCAGAATCGTTAAGAATCCCTCCGGTTCCACAAAAACGATTGTGCTGGATACGCCTACAAGAGGGGATTCAATCGTTTGTACTGGCGCAACCGCAGCACCATTTCCGAATTCGGTACTCATTACTCGATCCTCCGTTACGGGGCGATTCGTTTGAGCTCATCGCCAAGTGTAACGTCGCGGAGGCGATTTCAGATCATCGAAAAACCATTACTTTACTGCGACAGCGTCTTCTGGCGTCGATTGGCTGAAGTAAGCGTCAATCTGCTTGTCGAGATCGACTGGTACCGAAGGGGCGACTGATTCGACCGGGATCAGACCGACAAACTTCCCTTCGACGTCGAGCATCTTCTGTTTGACATCGAGTTGCTTATTCAGTTCGGTGATCAGTTTACGAGCGTGGCTGAGGTTCGAATCGTCGATCGCAAGCTGGCTTACCGTTTCCGCAGCCTTGACCGTGTGGACGCGGGCTTGAAGTTGTTCCAGCTTCACTTCCAGGTCCTTCTTGGACTGCATCATGTTTTCGAGTTTATCGCGATTGGCAACCAGCGTCATCTCGCGAGCAGCCAGAATCTTACGGTCAGCCGCGAGAATCTCTTCGGCAGCTTTGAACCGCTCAAACCGCGTGGCGAGATCTCGCTTGACGTCGCTTGCGGTATAGGAGTGGCGTGCGTAAACGTAGGCACTTTTCCCGTTCCCAAGATCGTTTCGTAGCGCCAGGATCGCGTCTTTCTGCTTCGCAATGTCGGACTCTTTCTGAGCGAGCGTTGTTTGGAGATGTTCGATATCGACCTGCTGCTCGGCGACGACGTGCATGCACTGCCGAATGTCAGGAACAAGTTGCTCAATCAGCGTTCGTGCCCGTTCCATTTCGAATTCAATTGGAACTTCGGCTTTGACCGCGTTACGCACGTTCTGGCAACCGGCTTTCAGATAACTGACCGCTTCGCGGCCAAATACAAAAGTGCCAACTAAACCCGCCAACGCCAAACCCATCAAACCTTTTTTAAACATCATTAACCCCCTCGTTTGAAAACACAAAATTTCAACAACGGACATCGAACATGAACGGTTCGCGCCGTATTCATCCGTAATTCGCCGCTCAAAGGAAAATCTTGGGAAAAATCTGGGAAATTCTTTGAAATGATGAAAAAACGGTGAATCGGTGACCCTGTGATCCATGAATGAAACTGAAATCGACTACAATGGGTACTCGTTTCGCCGAATACGTGATGGGACATTGGTGCCTTCGTTTTTCAAGGCAAAGTAGAGATAACGGGAAGAATTCATGCGTCGATTTGGACTGTTTGCATTGCTGTTTTGGAGTGTCGTTGCCACTTCAATGGCTGCAGAGAGCGTTCCCGAACGACTCGGGCAGGCTCTGGCCAATTTCTCATTGAAAGATTTTCGAGGGAAAACGCATACGCTGGACGACTACAAATCGAGTCAGCTCGTCGTCCTTGCCATTTTGGGAACCGAATGCCCCCTGGCGAAACAATACGCGGTCAAACTGCAGAAACTGGCTGACTCATATGCCGATCGCAGCGTCACGTTTCTTGGCCTTGATGCAAATCGCCAGGATTCGCTGGCTGAGATTGCCTCATTCGCCAGGACAAACTCGTTGTCGTTGCCGATTCTGAAAGACCTGAACCAGGAAGTCGTTGATAACTTGCAGGCGAAGCGGACTCCTGAAGTCTTCCTGCTCGATTCTCAGCGGGTAATCCGATATCGAGGCCGGGTTGACGATCAATTTGCGGTTGGAGGGCGGACGCGATCGTCACCGACGCGTGAGGATCTGAAGGCGGCGATTGACGAATTGCTGGCAGGGAATTCGGTCAGCGTCCCCGAAACCTCCGCAGTAGGCTGTTTAATTGGGCGATCGCGTCCGCCAAAACAAGACGCCACGGTGACGTATTCGAACCAGATTTCCCGTATCCTGCAAAAGAACTGCGCCGAATGCCATCGTGCCGGCGAGATCGCTCCATTCAGCCTGACCGAATACCAGCAAGTCGCCGGCTGGGCCGAAATGATCGTGGAAGTGACTCAGTCGCATCAGATGCCGCCGTGGCATGCCTCGCCGGAATTTGGCCATTTCGTCAACGAACGACGACTGTCCGCCGAGGAACTGAACCTGCTTCAGCAATGGGTTGTGGCAGGTGCGCCGGAAGGGAATCCCGCGGATTTGCCGCCGCCAGAAACGTACACCGAAGGTTGGCAGCTTCCCCGCCAGCCCGACCACGTCGTCTGGATGTCAGAAACGCCATATCAGGTACCAGCGGAAGGAACGGTTCAGTACCAATATTTCACTGCCGATCCCGGTTTAACGGAAGACAAATGGTTGACCTCAGCAGAGGTGATTCCGGGTAATCGTGAGGTGGTGCATCACGTCATCGTGTTCATGACAACCGACGGAAAAGTTCAGGATACTGAACGGCAGATGGTCGTTGCCTTTGTGCCAGGTCTACGGATTACCCCCTATCCCAATGGGATGGCCAAGAAAATTCCGGCAGGGGCAAAGTTTGTCTTTCAGATGCATTACACTCCGAACGGGGTTGCGTGCGAGGATCGATCCCGGATCGGCCTGGTTTTCGCCAATCCTGCTGAGGTGACGCACGAAGTTCGAACCGCAACGACAATTAATCGACAATTCAAGATTGAGCCGCAGTTGGACAATCAATCCTTTGAATCGAGAGAGGTGACCGCACCGGTTGACTTACAACTTCTGTCGATGTCACCTCATATGCACTTGCGAGGCAAATCGTTCCGCTACGAATTGACATTGCCCGACGGTAAACACGAAACCTTGCTCGATGTGCCGAATTACGATTTCAACTGGCAAACCGCTTATCGTCTGGCGGAACCCAGAATCATCCCTCGGGGTTCGAAGCTGAAAACGGTTTCCGTGTATGACAATTCGCCGAATAATCTCGTGAACCCTGATCCCTCAAAGGTCGTGAAATGGGGTGATCAGTCATGGGACGAAATGCATCTCGGTTACTTCGATGTCGCGGTCCCTCGCGGTTCAGAAAATGTTGCCGAACGAATCATCGCGGCGGTCGGTCGAGCGAATGATCCGACCGAGATTGTGAAACGGATATTTGGGGTTCTTGACAAGAACAAAGATGGCCAACTTGCGCGAGACGAAGTCGATCCGGCTCAACGGCTCATCTTTGATAAACTCGACACCGATCAAGATGGGATTGTCACTCAAGCAGAACTGATTGCAGGTCTTCCCGAACTGCGAAAATTGTTTCGCCCCTAAACGCAACGCCAGGAACGGCTGTCCCGACCCATCCATTTTCTTGGCTGGACTGTTTCTGCGTGTAACGACGAAGTCTGTTCATATCTACTGATGATTAAATCTCATCTGTGTCACGGCAGATTATTGCTGGATCTTGAGCGTCAAAGCGATGTTCGCCTCCGCTGAAAAAAGCATTTTTGCGAACAACAAATCGGAATTGCGCAACGTTGTGTTGCGCAATTCGTAACGAATGAAAATGGCGACCAGCAATCACGTACGTTCATGCAAAATGTTTTTAGTGTTCACAAATGCATCCACTTGTGATAAAATCCTTTCTTCAAGCTATTCGATTCTCGTCGCTCACGCCCGCTCTGTTTGAGTTAGACCAACCAGTGAACTACCGTGTAATTGAAACTGCGATCTGATTTAAAATGTTTCGTTTTAATTGAGATTGGTGGGAGGCAATGATTCTTTTGCAAATGTTCACGCAAAAATCCACCCTTCTTTCACTGATGCTTCTGAGTGTCGTTACCATTTCCAGTGCCGCCGAAAGTTCTGCGCCCGCAATTGGTCGGGGACTGCCAGATTTTGAACTTAAGGACGTCCGAGGAAATACCCATTCGCTGGAAACTTACAATTCCAACAAGCTAATTGTCTTGGCCGTGTTAGGAACCGAGTGTCCTTTGGCCAAGCAATACGCAGTCAAACTGCAAAAACTTGCAGACAAATACACGGGGAAAAGCGTCGCCTTTATCGCTGTCGACGCGAATCAGCAGGATTCTCTTTCCGATATTGTTGCCTTTGCGAGAAAGAATTCATTAACGTTTCCGATCCTTAAAGACTTGAATCAAAAAGTCATCGACAACTTGCAAGCGACGCGAACCCCCGAAGTCTTTGTGCTCGATTCGCGGCGAGTTATTCGATATCGAGGTCGTGTTGACGATCAGTTCATTTTTGGTGGACATTCGCGACCGGCACCGACTCGGGAGGATCTTAAGGTCGCGATTGATGAACTGCTCGACGAGAAACCCGTCAGCATGCCCGAAACAACAGCGTTTGGCTGCTTGATTGGCAGGACGCGTCCACCGAAGCCCAGCTCTAAAGTGACGTATTCGAAACAGATTGCACGTATCCTGCAGAAGAATTGCATCGACTGTCATCGACCTGGTCAACATGCACCGTTCAGCCTGACTGACTATGAGGAAGTGGCCTGCTGGGCAGATACGATCGCCGAAGTGACTCAGTCGCGTCAGATGCCCCCTTGGCACGCATCGCCGGATGTTGGTCATCTCGCTAACGAACGCCGGTTGACGAACGAAGAGCTGGATCTTATTCGTGAATGGGCCGATGCTGGTGCCCCTGAGGGGAACCGTTCCGATTTACCATTGCCGAAAGCCTTTACCCCTGGCTGGCAATTGTCACGTAAGCCAGACCTGGTAATCTCGATGGCCAGACCGTACAAGGTGAGCGCAAAGGGACCAATCGATTACAAGTATTTTTTCATTGATCCAGGGCTAACCGAGGATAAATGGATTTCTGAAGCCGAAGTGATCCCAGGTAATCGATCGGTCGTACAACACGTCACCGTATTCATGACGAGTGACGGAAAAATTCGAGATGAATTTCGCCAGATGATCACTCTTTTTGTTCCCGGTTCTCAGGGATTGCGATATCCCGATGGGATGGCCAAACGCATTCCGGCTGGGTCCCAGATGATCTTTGAAGTTCATTACACACCCAACGGAGTTGTGACGGAAGACCAGTCCCGGATCGGATTGATTTTCACAGATCCTGCTTCGGTCACACATGAAGTCCGAACAACAGCGACGGAGAGTCGACGCTTCAAGATAGAACCTCTGCTGGAAAATCAATCCGTCCACGCGAACCCAAGGACTGTTCTGGATGACTGTCTGTTGCTATCGTTCTTGCCTCTAATGCAATTACGAGGGAAGTCGTTCCGCTTCGAGCTGACGATGCCTGATGGTACGCACGAAACTCTGCTTGAAGTCCCACGTTATGATTTCAACTGGAAAAACACATACCATTTGACCGAACCCAAATTCATTCCAAAAAACTCAAAAGTCCAGGGTATTGCTGTCTACGATAATTCGCCAAACAACATCGCCAACCCCGATCCTTCAAAGACCGTGACGTGGGGAACTCAGACGTGGGACGAAATGGCGCTTGGCATCTTTGACGTTGCAGTGCCTCTTAATCCAGATTTGCCCGCTTCTCAAAAGTGAGTATTTTTCAGGCAAATTCAATGATACTCTGCCCGGCGGGTTTCAGCAGGAAGCCCACGCTACGCCTCAAACACCGACCAAACGTGAATCGTACGATCGAATCCGGCCGAGGCGATTTGTTGGCCGTCAGGGCTAAATGCGATACCATAGATAGTGTTCTTATGACCCAAAGTGGAAAGTCGCATTCGAGAACTGGCAAGTTCCCAAATTCGCAGCGTTCCATCCCCACCGCCCGACACCAGCCAGCGGCCATTCGGCGAAAACGCCACAGACTTTACGATGCCGGAATTCGTTTCGAGTGTCGTTACCGGGTCGCCTGTCGTTGACCACAATCGGACGTTGCCATCGGCGGATGCAGACGCCAGCAGCTTATCGTCCAGAGAAAACGCCAAGCCTTCGACACCCTTGGAATGTCCATTGATCGTCCTGATCAATGTCTTCGATTCGGCACTCCATAACCGGATCGACTGATCATCACCACCCGATGCAACGATTTTGCTGTCGCCACTGATCGCCACACATTGTGGGTTTCCATCGTGACCTGTCAAAACAGCAATGGCTGCGTTTGTCTGGGCATCCCACAGGCGAATAGATTTATCGAATCCTCCTGACGCCAAGAGTGTTCCCTTGCGTGCCACTGCGGCACACGACAGATAATCCTGGTGACCACTCAGCGTTGCCTGCGCGGCTCCCCCTTCAGCAGCCCAAAGCTTCAAGGTCCGGTCCAGGCTTGCCGTTACAATCCGACCATCAGCCAGATATCCGACGTACGCCACTCCGTCTCCATGTCCCTTCAGTGTCGTTACCAGTTCACCATTTGCCGCATCCCATACACGGACCGTGTTGTCGAGACTGGCTGTCGCCAACCTCTTGCCGTCGGGAGAAAACGCGGCCCAGTAAACGGCATTACCGTGTGTCAGCGTCCTGATTCGTTCCAGCCGCAACATAGGACACTAGACCAGCTCTGGAAGAGGCTCATAAATGGGGTCGACCAGATATTGCGGGCGGCCCGAAACGTCTGGCAGCATCGTCCGGGCGACATCGATCCCCAGGCAACGGTACAACGTGGCGAAGACTTCCTGAAAATGGACCGGGCGTTCCTTGGGGTGTTCGCCCAAGCGGTTTGTCGATCCAACCACCTGGCCGGTTCGAATTCCTCCGCCTGCGAGCATGGCGCAGGCGACCTGAGGCCAGTGGTCTCGACCGCCGTTCTTGTTAATGACGGGTGTACGACCGAATTCTCCCCAGACAATCACCGTGACGTCTTTGTCTAATCCACGGTCTCGCAGATCATCCAGCAGGGCGGACAGTCCTTGATCGAGAATCGGTAAATGGTCGCGGGCATTTTCAAAATTGGTTCCGTGTGGGCGACCATGCCAGTCCCAGCGGCCGTAGGCTAGTGTCACCACTCGCGCCCCAGCGTCAACCAGTCGCCGCGCTGCGAGCAGGTAATCGTTCATCAGCGGCCCCGCATCACCGTAACCGGCGTTCTCAGTCGCACCACGTCCATAGAGGTCACGGACACGTGGATCTTCTTGCTCAAGGTCCAGTGCATCCACCAGTTTACTGGATGTCAAGATTCCAAACGCCGCCTGATACTGTGATTCCAAACCGAGCAGTGCTCCGCTCGTTTCAGCCTCTCGTTTCAGGCGATCAATCTCATTCAGTAGCTGCTTGCGATTCCGCAGGCTTTCAACGCTGATACCCGCCAGCCCGAGCCGGGCCTGTTCGGCATTAGGAGCAAAGGGAGCATGAGCTTGTCCCGCGAAGCCCGCCTGGCCAGGGTCACCCCAGGCCGCATTCTTCATCCGAGGTGATAACCCGATGAAAGGGAGTGTTCCGTGTTCGACGGGCCCCTGAATTTTGGAAACCGCAGCGCCGAACGACGGCCAGCCCCCCGCCGGCTGACCATTCACACTGTGGCCGGTCATGCATTGGAACGCGGCATGACGTCCTTCGGAACCGACCAGCGAACGAATGATTGCCAGTCGGTCCATGCGCTCAGCCAGCAGCGGAAGTAACTCGCAAATTTCGATGCCGGGAACCTTCGTGGCAATCGGCTGGAACTCACCGCGGATCTCGACCGGGGCATCCATTTTCAAGTCGACCATGTCCTGATGTGGTGGCCCACCCGACAGAAACACCATGATCACAGATTTGTGTGATGTCCGCCCTGAACCTGCTTCCACACGCAACAGTTCGGGCAGACTGAGACCACCCATGGCCAGCCCGCCGATCTTCAGCAACGACCGGCGGCTTAACCCGTCACAAAATCGATGCCGCGGTCCCAGCAGATTAATCATGACTCACCCTCGCAGCCGTCACATCAAAATTCGCCAAGATGATAGCGTACGAATAAATCGGGATGAATGTCCATCCTGAAGTCTTACAGAGAACTCTTCAACACGATTTTGTTTCCCCTGGTTTTGAGGATGGGCAGGGTTCGCATCTTCCGAAGAATCATCATATGTCACGCTACGGTATACTTTTCCAGCCATGCTTGAAACATCAGGACATCCCACAGCAGGTAGCACCAGTCAACCTGACCCTGGGTATGTTCGGTCCACTTCTTACGGATCGGCTGGGGATTAAAAAAGCCTTCTCTTTTCAGACGGGCTTCATCGAGCAGGTCTTCGGCCCAATCGCGAAGCGGTCCGCGTAGCCAGTCACTGATCGGGACACCGAACCCAACTTTCGGTCGTTCGAACAATTCGCGGGGAACATACTTTGCCAGAACGTCTCGCAGAATTCGTTTCCCGCTACGCCCTTGAACTTTGAAGGCATGGGGCAGTGACCAGGCAAATTCAACAACTCGATGATCGAGCAATGGCGTTCTCGCTTCGAGAGACACCCCCATACTCGCTCGATCGACTTTTGTGAGGATATCGCCGGGTAAATAGTTCACTGTGTCGTAAACTTGCCAGATCTGCTGGTATATCTCGTTATTGAAGTTCATCGAAACCTCAGCCCGACGCGCAAGCGAGGGATCTTCATCCGTCAATGATGCCATCTCGTGAACTTCGGCGAGTGGCAACCCCATGGCGATCAGGTCCAGATCGCGCCAATGAGACATGTTCCGAAAATAACGATCATTTGGCCCTTTTTCATTCAACACTTCAGACGCTCGCGAAAACAAAGTCGCGAGACGACCAAGAGGAAGCCGTCCAGCAACCTGGCAGGTCTGTCCAAACGACGTCCGAACGAAAGGTGGCATTGAATGCAAAATACGGGCAATCCGAAGAAACGCGCGTCGAGTTGTCGAATCGGTCGCTGAAAATGGATCGATCGCTTCGAAATATCGCCGATACCCACAGAACAGTTCGTCGCCACCGTCACCCGACAATGCAACGGTCACCTCGCGACGAGCCAGATGACTGACAAGATACGTTGGGATCTCGGATGAATCCCCAAACGGTTCGTCGAATAGCTTCGGAAGTAACGGGATAACATCGCGAGCCTCTTTTGATGTCACCGTGATCTCAGTGTGTTCGGTCTTCAGATGCCGGGCCACTTGCCTGGCAAACGGCGCTTCATTGTAAGCTTCTTCTTCAAATCCGATCGTAAACGTTTTCACCGGGCGAGATGATTGCTTCTGCATCAACGCGACGACAAGCGACGAATCGATACCGCCGGAAAGAAACGCACCCAGTGGAACATCCGCCACCATTCGACGACCAACCGCGTCTGTCAAAAGCTGATCGAGACGGTCAACCGCTTCGTCATACGAACCCGTGAACGGTTCGCTTTTTCCATTCGCCACAACTTGCTGAAAACTCCAATACTCCCGTTGTCTGGGTGCCGTTGAGTCCATCCAGAACTGTTCATCGTTAAGCTTGATCGTCATGAACGTCCCTGGACGAAGCGGCGTGACGTCGAGATAAATTGATTGGCTGGACAAATAGGATTGCCTCAGAAATTCGCTGATTGCCTTTCGATTGATGTCACCTCGAAAGGCGGGGTGCATACGCAGTGCTTTCAGTTCGGAACCGAACAGAACCGTCGAACCAAACTTCGCAAAATAAATTGGTTTCTTGCCAAGCCTGTCCCGAATCAACGTCAGTTCTTGCCGCTGTGTATCCCAGGTTGCAATGGCGAACATTCCCAGGCAACGTTTGATTGTTGATTCGATTCCCCATTCGGCGAATCCTTCAACCAGTGCCTCTGTATCAGAACGCCCCCGAAATGTTCGACCTTTCGCAGCCAGTTCATTTCGCAATTCATGGTGATTGTAGACCTCACCATTAAACGCAATCACAAAACGGCCGCATGACGAGACCATCGGCTGATGTCCTGATGCCGACAAATCCACAATCGAAAGTCGTCGAAAACCAAGAGCGATCCCAGATCCGGCATCACACCAGGTTCCAACATCATCGGGGCCGCGCTGTATGAGTGCGTCGGCCATTCGACCAACAATCGACAAAATGTCGTCTGCGGTCTGGTTCCGCGAGACGTTCAGGAATCCGGCCAAACCACACATGGATCAAACATCCCAAAGTTCCGAAGAGGGAAAAACGACACGCGCCGATAATTCGGTGGGACCGCGAAGACTTGCCCCCCTACAGCTTAACCCAGAACGATTGGTGTCGAGTGACCTGGACGATAAAGAACCAGCTTACCATGCGGATCATCAAATCTCACGACGCAATCCGGTTCCCCCGCCGCCTGTCGTTCAAGAATCGCTTCAAGTGCCTGAACCGCTGCGACTGTATGCCAGTCGGCGGAAAGATCATTGTAAGCCAATGCCTGAATCTCTTCGTATCGCTTCGTTTCTTCGTTTGCCGTTCCGCCAAACTTTACGTAGCCCAACTCCCTGGCAAAACGTTCGAGCACTTCAACTCCGTAACCTCGCTGTGAACGATCACCCCACGGTTCGAGGAACGTCCCGTTATAGTGGTTATTCATCGTGATCTTACGAGTGATTGGAGTTTCGCCTTCGACCGTGCATTCGACACCTCGCTTACGCGAATGGCCGTTCCAGATTCCATTGTCGAATCGGAACTGCACCTCTTGTTCGACATATCCCGGAAAATTGTCAGGGGTGACCCATGACGTATGAATGTCAAATGCCGCTTCACGTCCATCATCGTATTCGTAGATCATCCGCAATTGAGTGCTATCCCACGTCGGACCATCCTTCGGGCCGACGATACCACGCTGGCCGGTCGCGGTAACGGTTTTCAATCGGCCTCCGAACGTAAAGTCGATCAGCTTGATGTAATGAACTGCGACGTAGGTACCAGGGTTACGTCCTGTAATCCATTCTGCGAACTGACTTCCTGAAATCTGCTTCGGCTCTAAAAGTGAACAATAGCCATTGTTGACATGACGTAGCACATTATCTGCGACAAAGGTTCGCAGCTTTTTATGATCAGGGTCCAGCAACTTGTGGTAGACGACTTTCGCGAGCAACCGCTTTCTTCGAGCGAGTTCTACCAGTTCATCCAATTCATGCAGAAACAGCACAGAAGGTTTTTCGATCAGAACATTGATGCCTGCTTCGAGCAATTTCTTTGCCGCTTCAAAGTGACGATTGTCGGGTGACGCAACGCAGGCGAAATCGATTCCCGCGCCGATCAATTGATCAACCGATTGATCCCCTGCAAAGCTATCAAACGGTTGAATGTTTGAACCCGCTTGTTTCCGATAAGCCTCGGCCCGATGTCCGGTCCTTGAAGCAACTGCCGTCAACGGAACATCAATGGCCCCGAATCGATGATCGTACAATCCCTCGCGATGAACCCGTTCGAAAAATGGCCGATACGTCTCATCGAAAATCATACCCATGCCGACCATGCCAGCACGCAATGAGGGTCGAGTTGAAGTCACGCACGATTTCCTGATTTACGTGTAGCGGAGGCTTCCAGCCGCCGCGAAAAATAACAATTAACCATGACATGCCATCATCTACTGATACAAAGATGATTTCAACGAAGGGGGATCAGCAGTCGCCTCACTTTCCCGATCAACGCGCGAACGATTATCCTATTCTGAACACGTCGTGCGACGCGCATCAACCGGCGGTGCCGCGCGGAGGCTTCCAGTCGCCGCCGGTTCAAAGTATTGGCGTGTTGATCGCAAGCCCGTAATTCATCGCGGGCAAGTTACCTTGGACGATATGGTGTTGAATTGATTCCTCGCCCTTTCTTCGTCAATTCGTATTTTGAGTGCCCGATGAGTGCTGACGAACGGAAACGGATTCCACCGTATCGGCTTCTTATCGAACCGCTGGTCGCAGTGACGGATGAAATACTGGTATTCCAGAATCCAAACTATCCCATTGAAGTTCCGATGCCGCCGCACAAAGAATTGAAGCGAGGTCGGTACCAACTCGATCAAACACAAGAAGTCGTCCGCGGATGGGAGAGATTCTGGAATGCCGGAGCGTGGCGACGAGGGGCAATTACTCTCCGATTGGAACGCGGATCGATTAATTGGGAAGACCTATTCCTGTGGACTGAATACGGTGGCGTCTGGTCATCTCGCCACCAGATCAAAAAGGGGACGCCGACAACCGCGATTGCGTACTGCGACAAGTATGCCGTTGAATCAACTGTCGTCGTTTGCCTGTCAGCATCTAATGGAATTCAATGGATGGATATCTGGGCCGACGAATCGGCTTGCGTGGAAATTGAGGAACAGGCTCAAGCGACTTGTCGTCATTTCGTACGCAAGGTTGAAAAAGGCAAATTCCCCCGCGAGATCGTCTACAATATTCCCACGTATCGCGATTTGATATGACACGATAAACAGGTAATACATCCGAGTCGCGGATCAAGCGTTTTGAATGCAGTTACTCGCGTCGGATCTGTGTCGTTACCGAATATTCCTGACCGTACGCATTGAACTGAATTTCACCGTAAAGTGCGACGTGTCCCTCAGTCGGCTTGGGAACAGAGTCGGTGAACGATCCATTCGTCTCTTTAATCGGTTTGGATGACCATTTTGATTCGCGGAAATCCTTTGTTGCCGATGTCGCAGTCCAAAGCCGAACTGCCGTGGGACGGGTACCGGACTTGATTGTCAGCTGCAGCAAATCACCGATGGTCTCATGCTTCCAGTCGACAGATGGTCCCGGTTTCCCTTCAACAACATGCTGGAAGAAGACAGCCAAAGTTGTCATCGCCCCTTCGCGACCTCCTTGCAGATTATGACCGGCGTTTGGAACGTACCGAATGTATTTCGTACCAGAAAGATCGTCCCAATAAACATTCAGGGCATCGATTGTCCAATAGCGATCATTGGTTCCGTTGATAATCAGCTTGGGAAGCGTCAGATGGGCACGATAGAACCAGGGATCAACCCAGCGCCACAGCGGGAAATCGGGATCTTCTATTAAGTGCTTTATCAATCCTTTGCGTTCGTAATCGGCGATCTGTTCGCTGTAATGACCCCAGGTCTCCAGTTGGTATTCCATTTGCTTGGGGAAATTCAGCGTATCAATCACGATCGGAGCGATGCCGATGACGCGTTTGTCTGATGCTCCTGTCAGCCACGTCGTCCAGCCTCGTTTCGATGCACCGGTAACGACGAATCCTTTCACGGAGGAATCCCATTCCTTCGTCGCCAGTTGTTCGATGCAGTCCATAGCTCTGACCGCACTTTTTACCATGGGAAACAGTAGCGGCCAGCGTTTGTCGCCGGTCGCCAGTTGGAACAGAAATGTATCCGTGATTAAATCATCTTCGTTGCGTCCGCCGAGCAGCGGCTGATTGGGCACCTGATGCAGCATTGCAACCCGGGCACCACAAAGCCGGGCGAGCATCAGTCCCATGACCCGATCCCCTTCGTTCGGCTTATTCAGATGGCCCCCCCCGGTAATAAACAGCAAGACATGATCCTGGTGCTTCACTTCGGTTGGCTCATAGACCATCATGACGTGCTTCCACGTGATATCCATCCAGGCCTGGGACGTCAGTTCGATGTCGTAGATTTTCCCTAACGGGTTGTCGATTGTCTCGTTCAATTTCCAGGCAAACACCTTGTCTGGCTGAGCGAGATAATCCTGCAAAGGCGAGGCAACCGGAGCGGGTTGCGCTTGCGCAAAAACGGATGTACCCCAACAGAGGGCCGTACAGAAAAACGAAATTGATCGGATCAGGTTCATCTCACAGCTTTTCTTAAAGTTTTGGGCCATTGGTCGACAACGATGACGACCCCAAGACCATTTGGCTCACCAGCCTCGACGGCTACCAGATCGATCGACTTCGACGGATTAGCAAGCAATACGCCGCAATTGGGAAATGAGAAGTTCGGTAAAGCGAACTATTCCGGCTTCACGATATGGACTTTACCATTACAAAAACGGCAAGCAACTTTTGCTCCGATGTACTTGCTGGAAAAACGCAATTGTTCGTGGCAGTGCGGGCATGGCGAATATGAATCAGCGCCCAGGACGGCGTTACTGGTCGGGTCGAGTTTGAAATCGGCCGTGCAGAATTTGCACTGCACCCGCTGACCGAGATACTTCCGATTAATTTTCAATTCTTGATGGCAGCTAGTGCATTCGATGAACAACCCCACTGGGGTAATTTCAACCACGCTTTCGACCTCCTGAAGCGCAAAAAAACTGGGAACTTCGACACTCTCTTTTTCCAGCTCCAAGTTAAGGAGCTGGCGACAGGTTCGACAGTGAATCATGTTGGGTGGCATATCGTCGCCACATTGCGGACATGGACCGCCAGGCCAAGCGGGCATCTCTTAATTCCTTCACAGCATTTTAGGGACCAAATAAAAATGATTCATTCTGAAAGCGAAGATCGAAGTGACGAAAGTCGGTGAAAGGACCTCAGGTACAGACGCCCGTTGGCCACGGCGGGAGTCGAGTAGCTCGGGTCCCCGATGGGATTTTCACCAAGCAGTCGATATTCCGATCCAGCATTCACAACAATCACTTTACCCGACTCTTCGATACAATACAGCTTCCCGTCCACACAGATTGGCGAACCGCTGAAATTTCCTCCAACCCGCTCCTGCCAACGAGTTTTCTGGGTTTTCGGATCAAGACAAATCACGACACCGTTATCCGTCCACAGGAATACGGAATCGTCCACGCCCACCGCTGCTGGAACATAAGGAAGATCCTTATCTCGCCGGAACTTCACGTGAGTCGAATCGATCGACCCACTGCCCGATGGATCAACTCCGATCATGCGAACCCCTTTCCCCCCTTCCCCGCAGATGGCGTAAACCAGCCCAGACGCGTAGGTTGGTGACGCAACGGTCCGCTTGGGTAATTCGGCTGTCGACCAGTTCAACCCACCCGACCAGGGATCGAGACTGGTCAAGCCAGTCGCTCCACTCAGACAGATCAACTGCGGCTTCTTGCCGGGAAGTTCAATCAACAGGGGTGTCGCATACGAGGCTTCACGTGCTGACCTGAGCGAACTCCAGACCAGCCGACCATCGCGCCGATCATAAGCCACGATCGAACTCGGTCCGTCCTGGTCATTCGGAATGATCACCAGATCTTCAAACACGATCGGTGAAGTCGCCTGACCATGACGACTGAGGAACGGACCAAGCCAGTTCCTCCAGACCAGATTTCCCTCTATGTCGTACGCCGCTAACCCGAACCGCTCCTCATCAGCAAACGCGACATAGACTCGTTCGCCATCGGTTGCAGGAGTGCTTGACGCAAAACTGTTCTTGGCGTGTTTGGGATTCGTGTTAAACCCCGCCGCTCGCGACCATTTTATCTTTCCCGTACCCGCATCCAGACACAGCAGATACCGAACTCGCCCCTCATCCGTTGCCGTCGTCACGAACAGATCGCGATCCCAGATCACAGGCGAAGAATGCCCTTCACCCGGCAGTTCGACAACCCACTCGTAATCCCCCTGACTCCAGGACGTCGGAAACCCCTTGGCCTGAGACACACCCGAACCGTCAGCACCACGATACCGAGGCCAGTTCTGTGCCAACGCCGGCGAAGTACTGGATACGACAATCAACAGCAGCAGCAGGAATCGATTCATAGACACCATAGCATCTCGAAACGGAGTTGGAATTAATTGACGCGCGAAATGCAAGAACTGAAACGCATTAGATCATCACGCATCAGGCGTGTCGAGAATCTGCCGCAATCGTTCTGCCAATTCTTTTGGCAACTTCATCGGCCAGGACGAATCTCTTCTCACGCCAATATCGGCCGGACCAACTCGCCATGCACGTCGGTCAGTCGGTAGTGGCGGCCCTGGAATTTGAACGTCAAACGGTGATGGTCGATCCCCAGGCAGTGCAGGATCGTCGCGTTCAGATCATGCACATGGACGGGATCACTGGCGATGTTGTAACTGTAATCGTCAGTCTCACCATGCGTCATCCCACCCCGAATCCCTCCGCCTGCCATCCAGATCGTGAAACAACGTGGATGATGATCGCGTCCATAATTTGTGGCGCTGAGGTTTCCCTGGCAATAGACGGTCCGTCCGAACTCGCCGCTCCACACAACAAGGGTGTCTTCGAGCAGGCCACGTTGCTTCAGGTCGCGGATCAGTGCCGCACAAGGTTGATCGATGTCGCGAGCCTGGCTCGGAAGTTGTGCTGGCAAATTTGTGTGCTGGTCCCAACCCATGTGGAACAATTGGATGAAACGGACACCTCGCTCGGCTAATCGACGCGCCAGCAGGCAGTTCGCGGCAAACGTCCCCGGCTTCCGGGAATCGGGGCCGTACAAATCAAACGTGTGTACCGATTCGTTCGAAACGTCCGCAAGTTCTGGCACCGACGTCTGCATTCGATAGGCGAGTTCATACTGCTTGATCCGAGTTTCAATCTCGGGATCACCGACTCGTTCAAGTTGAATTCGATTGAGTGCCGCCTGATCGTCGAGCATGCCGCGACGAAGGGACGAATCAAGTCCCGGCGGATTCGACAAGTACAACACGGGATCACCACCACTGCGTAGTTTGACCCCCTGGTGTTGCGAAGGTAGAAAACCTGAACCCCACAGCCGATCGTACAAGGGCTGGTCATTCGGACGACCCGTCCCGCGCGAGAGCATCACCACAAACGCGGGCAGATCCTTATTCTCGGAACCGAGTCCGTATGACAGCCACGATCCGAGGCTTGGCCGACCTGCCAATTGTGCACCGGTTGTTAGAAACGTGACCGCTGGGTCATGATTGATCGCTTCAGTATACAACGACTTGATAAAGCAAAGGTCATCGGACACACCGGCGATATGTGGCAGCAATTCACTGACGGTCGCTCCGCTCTGGCCATGCTGTGCGAACTTGTACATCGACGGAACGACGGGAAACTTGTCCTGACCCGCCGTCATATTGGTTAGACGCTGTCCTTGACGAATCGATTCGGGCAAGTCTTCGCCCCGCCTTTTAACCAGTTCTGGCTTGTGATCGAACAATTCGATCTGCGATGGTGCCCCCGATTGAAATAGAAAAATCACGCGCTTGGCGCGCGGGATCGCATGCATCAAGTCATTCGCAACGGGGGCCGTCAGTTTGCTGGTTCGATCAGAGACCTGGCTGTCATCTGCAAACAATGAACCCAGCGCCGTCAGACCGAGCGAACATCCCGCACCGCCGAGAAACGCTCGTCGGGAATTTGTCAGGATCGAATTATTCAGCGGTGCGGGCATCGGAAATCTTTCGGTTGATACAGGACGATTCTTACGGTTTCACCACCGCCTCGTCGACGATAAAGATCACGCTCACCGTGGCCGCATAGGCCGCCAATTCCGTTGGGTCAATTGACGGATCTCTGGGGGTCTCGCCGAGTGCCAGGAATTGTTCCACCTGTTGCGGTTGTTCCTGATACGATTTTCGCCGTCGCTCAAATCCTTCAACAAGCACATTCAATTCGCGATCACTGGGATTGCGAGAAAGTATCCGACGGACTGCCCATTCAAGACGAGACGGAGCGGAAGCGCCCCCCTCTTTAATTGCTCGTTCCGCGAGCACCCGGGCTGCTTCGAGATAGGCAACGTCATTCATCAAGTTAAGAGCTTGAAGAGGGGTGTTGGTGCGAGGCAGGCTGACTCGACACGCTTCGCGTGGCGATGAATCAAAAATCGCCAGGGCCGGGGGCGGTACCGTTCGTCTGCGGTACGTATACACGCCACGTCGATACAAGTTTGCTCCGCGATCCTGCACGTAAATTGAAAAGGGACCAGGAACTGTATCGGCACTCAGTTCTTCCCAAAGTCCTGGCGGCTGATATGGCTTCACGCTGGGGCCGCCCAAAGTTTCCACCAACAGTCCACTGTTTGAGAGTGCTGCATCCCGAATCATTTCCGCAGGCAATCGGAACCGAGGCCCTCGCGCCAGCCAGCGGTTGTCGGGATCACGTTGACGTAATTCGTCTGAGACGTGGGATGATTGCCGGTACGTTGCCGAAGTGACCATCTGCCGAAGAATGTGCTTGAGGTTCCAGGTCGCAGGAATCTTTTCGTCATTCGAGTGATCAACGATTGTTTTTAGTGCCAGCGGATCGTTCTGAATTCTCGTCCCCTGATGCCTCCGTCCATTAAATTCAACAGCCAACCAATCAAGTAGTTCGGGATGAGTT